>Ga0208589_1000001_pt1 | contig 157503 bp, 145 predicted proteins | sample NGESurshal092012_2_FD_184486 | JGI IMG/M metagenome (GOLD analysis project Ga0208589, IMG submission 184486) | Arctic peat soil microbial communities from Barrow, Alaska - NGEE Surface sample F53-2 shallow-092012 (SPAdes) | ecosystem: Environmental > Terrestrial > Soil > Wetlands > Peat ...
AGGTCCCCCCATGACGCTGGGACCGGCCGAGCAACGATCTGCGGGGGCGGCTGAGGGCTCAGGTGATCCATGGGACCTGTGGGGCTGAGGCATCGTGGGGCATGCGCGCCTAGGCCTGGGTCAGCGGGGGTTGCTGGCCGCCGATGAGCTCGTCGGCGGCCGAGTAGGGGTCGATGTCGCCGGCGGCTACCCGGTCGGCCAGTTCCTCAAGGCGGGGGCCGCCGGGCAGGCCGCCCAGCCGTTCCCGCAGCTGGGTGACGGCGATGGCTGACACCTCGTCGCGGGCCCGGGCCCGGCGGCGCCTGGCCCGCTCCCCCGATTCGGCCAGCCACGACTCGTGCCGCCCGATGGCGTCGGCCAGGTCGGCGATCCCGTCCCCGGTGGGCGCGGCGGTGCTGACGATCGGCGGCTTCCAGTCGGCCGCGCCGTACCGGGCCATGGCCAGCATGGTCCGCAGGTCCCGGACCGTCTCCTGGGCGCCGGGCCGGTCGCACTTGTTCACCACGAACACGTCGGCGATCTCCAGGATGCCAGCCTTGGCCGCCTGGACGGAATCGCCCATGCCAGGTGCCGCCACGACCAGCGTCGTATCGGCCGTCGAGGCGATCTCCACCTCGGCCTGGCCGACGCCGACCGTCTCGATCAAGATCACGTCAAAGCCGGCCGCGTCCAGGATCCGCAGGGCCTGGGGGGTCGCCCAGGCCAGACCGCCGAGGTGGCCGCGGCTGGCCATGGACCGGATGAAGACCCCGTCGTCGGTCGCGTGCTCCTGCATCCGCACCCGGTCGCCCAGCAGCGCCCCGCCGCTGAACGGCGAGGTGGGGTCGACGGCCAGGACGCCGACGCGCAGCCCCTGCGCGCGGTAGGACCGGACGAGCGCCCCGGTCACGGTGGACTTGCCCACGCCCGGCGAGCCGGTCAGCCCGATCACTCGCGCGCCGCCAGCCAGCGGCGCGATGACCTTCATCACCTGCCGCAGCTCGCCGGAAGCATCCTCCACCAGCGAGACCAGCCGGGCCAGCGCGCGCGGATCCCCCGCGCGCGCCGCCGTGACCAGGGCCTCGGGGTCGGCCTGCTCCCTGCGGGACCGCCCGGCGCGGCCCGGCACTCCGGCAGCGGCCGCGCCAGGCGCCGGGTCAGCCGGTGCGGCCGGCGGGTAGTGGTCAGGCACGGGCGGGGGCGGGTACCCGGAAGAGCAGCGCGTCACCCTGGCCGCCGCCGCCGCACAGCGCGGCCGCGCCCAGGCCGCCGCCCCGGCGACGCAGCTCCAGGATCAGGTGCAGGGCGATACGCGCGCCCGACGCGCCGATCGGGTGCCCGATGGCAAGGGCGCCGCCGTTGACGTTGACCCGGTCCGGGTCGACGGCCAGGTCGCGCATGGACTGGATCGCCACCGCGGCGAATGCCTCGTTGATCTCGATGAGGTCCAGCTCAGGGACGGTCAGCCCCGTCTTGCCGAGCGCGCGCTCGATGGCCCGGGACGGCTGAGAGTGCAGCGAGTTGTCCGGGCCGGCGACCACGCCGTGCGCGCCCACCTCGGCCAGGACCGGGGCGCCTGCCGCCTGCGCGGCCTCGGCCGACATCACCACCACGGCGCAGGCACCGTCGGAGATCTGCGACGCCGACCCGGCGGTGATCGTGCCGTCGGGGGCGAAGGCGGGCCGGAGCGCGCCGAGCGACTCCGCGGTCGTGTCGCCGCGGACCCCCTCGTCCGCGTCGAAAATCACCGGATCACCCCGGCGCTGCGGGATCGGCACGGGAACGATCTCGTCGGACAGCAGCCCGTCCTTGGCGGCCCGCGCCGCCAGCTGGTGCGACCGGGCCGAGAACTCGTCCTGCTCCTGCCGGGTGATGCCCAGCCGGGCATTGTGGCCCTCCGTGGAGGCGCCCATCGACACGTGATCGAAGGCGTCGGTAAGCCCGTCGTACGCCATCGAGTCGATGAGCTCGGCCGAGCCGTACCTGAAGCCGCGGCGCGCGCCGGGCAGCAGGTGCGGCGCCTGCGACATGGATTCCATGCCGCCCGCCACCACTACGTCGAACTCCCCGGCGCGGATCAGCTGGGCGGCCAGCGCGATCGCGTCCAGCCCGGACAGGCAGACCTTGTTGATGGTGAGCGACGGCACGCTCATCGGGATGCCGCCCGCCACTGCCGCCTGCCGGGACGGGATCTGACCGGCGCCCGCCTGCAGGACCTGGCCCATGATCACGTAGTCGACCCGGTCGCCCGGCACGCCCGCCCGCTGCAGCGCCGCCTTGATGACGATGCCGCCGAGGTCTGTCCCGCTGAAGCCGCTGAGCGAGCCGAGGAACCGCCCGATGGCCGTCCTGGCCCCGCCCACGATGACTGGTTCGCGCATGCCTGAAACGATACTCGGCAGTGGACCTGCGACCGGAGGGCGGAAAGCGTGCTGACCCGTATCGACCATGTCGGAATCGCCTGCCGGGACCTGGAGTCGGCGATCGCCGCGTACGAGTCCAGCCTGGGCCTGATCGTGGTCAGCCGGGAGGTCAACGAGGCCCAGGGCGTCCGGGAGGCGATGCTGCAGGTGGCTGACGGGCCGGCCGGCGCCTCCTCCTATGTGCAGCTCCTGGAGCCGCTGAGCCCGGACACTCCGGTGGGCCGGTTCCTGGACCGGCGCGGCGAGGGTATCCACCACGTGGGGTACGGGGTGGCGGATATCACAGTGGCGCTGGCCTCGATCGGCGCCCGCGGCGTGCGCCTGCTCGATGCCCGTCCCCGGCACGGCTCGATGGGCGCCTCGATAGCCTTCCTGCACCCGGCCGACATGGGCGGGGTGCTGACCGAACTAGTGCAGGCAGCGCCGCCTGAGTAGTGCAGGCAGCGCCGCCTGGCTCCGCGAGCAAAATAGTGCGAACCTAGGTGCTACATGGTGCTTTAAGCACCTTACAAAAATGACATATCGCCAAAAACGAGTATCTCTGCCGCGAGCAACCGCGAACAGGCCGCCAACGACGCACCGGGGGAGTACGCTGCCAGCACCGGGCGAGCGGAATTGCGTACCGGCCGGGCACGGGGTAGCAGTGAGCGCCGTCAGCCCGGCGAGCGGACTCATGAGACGGTTGCCCCGGTGGTGCGAATTCCCCCGTCTACACAGGATTAGGCGACATGCAGCCCGACATCGATGCTCAGCTCAGCAACTTCTTCGAGGAAACTCCGCAGCGCGACTTTGCCCGGGTCATGCGTGGTTACGACCCCCATCAGGTCAATGAGTACCTGAAGCAAATCGATAGCGACCTTCGCCAGCACCGGGACCAGTCCCAGGCGCTACAGCAGGAGCTCGCCGACGCCCACCGCCAGCTTCAGGAACAGGAGCGGCCCACCTACGCCGGCCTGGGCTCCCGGATCGAGCAGCTGCTGCGGCTCGCCGAGGAGCAGGCCACCGAGATCGTGCAGGAGGCCCGGTCCGGGGCCAACGAGCTGAACGCCGCGGCCAAGGTCGAGGCGGCTGAGCTCCGCGCCGCGGCCGAGAACGAGGCAGCCGAGCTGCGGGCCAACGCCAAGCGCGAGACTGACGACCAGCGCAGCTCCGCCGAGCGGGAGGCCGACGGCATCCGGACCGGTGCCCGGCGCGAGGCCGACGAGCTGACTTCGACCACCGAGCGCGAGGTGGCCAAGCTCCGCGCCACGGCCGACCACGAGGTGGCCGAGAAGCGGGCGGCCAACGAGCGCGAAGTGGCCAAGATGCGGACCACCGCAGAGCGCGAGGTGGCCCAGCTGCGGGCCTCGTCCAAGCGCGAGCGGGACGAGATCCTCACCACCTCCAAGCGCCAGGCTGACGAGATGCGCAGCCAGGCGCAGCGGATCCTGGAGGAGAGCGAGGCACAGCGGGCCCAGGCCGAGGCCGAGTTCGACATTCAGCTCGCCGCGCGCCGTGAGGAGGCCGAGCGGCAGGAGGCCGAGCGGCTCGCCGCTGCGCAGGCCGCCACCCAGAAGCTGGTCTCCGAGGCCGAGCAGCGGGCCGCCACGGCCGAACAGCGGGCGACCAAGGCCAGCGCCCAGGCCGAGCAGACCCGGCGGGACGCCGACCAGCACTCGCGGCAGCTGGTCAGCAACGCCAAGAAGAACGCCGACCAGATCGTCGCCCAGGCCAAGGCCCAGGCCGACCAGCTGCTGGCCGACACCAAGGCCGAGGCGGACCGGGTGCGCACCGCGGCGCAGCGGCACGTGGACGACCTGAACAAGCAGAAGGACAGCGTGGCGGCGCACCTGGCCCAGATCAGCCAGCTGCTGGGGACCCAGATGCCCGGCCTGGCCGACGCGCTCAAGCCCCCGGCCCCGGCCCCGGCCGTGGCCGGTCCCTCGGCCAAGGCCGTCACGGCGGGACCGCCCGCCAATGGCGGCTCGATGGCGCCGACAGCGCAGCACGCGGCCCCGCCGCCGGTCCAGCCGGCTCAGCCGGCTCAGCCGCAGCAGGCGCCCGGCCCGAAGGCCGAGGCCGTCACCTCGACGGGCAACGGCGGGGTCCGGCAGCCGGCCGCCGCCAAGGCGGGCCCGGCCGACGAGGACGAGTGGTGGGAGAAGTAACCACCACCTCCAGCTCATGACGGTGGCCCCTCCCGCTAGCCGGGAGGGGCCACCGTCACGTCTGGGCCTAGGCCGTCGCCGTCTGGCCGCCGTCCACCACGAGCACCTGGCCGGTCATGTAGGACGAGGCATCGCTGGCCAGGAACACCGCCGGCCCGGCCATCTCCTCCGCGCGGCCCCAGCGTCCCATCGGCACGTTCGCGATCGTGGCCGGCCCGGCCTGCGGGTCCTCCCAGAGGGTGCGGTTCAGCTCGGTCGCGGTCCAGCCGGGGCACAGGGCGTTGACCCGGATCCCCTGGCCGCCCCACTCCACGGCCAGCGTCTTCGACAGCGAGATCAGGGCCGCCTTCGCGGCGCCGTAGGGCGAGATCAGCGGGGCCGAGGCCACTCCGGCCACCGATGCGACGTTGATGACCGAGCCCTCCCCGCGGTCCAGCAGGTGACCGGCGAAGGCATGGCACACATAGACCGCCGAGCTCAGGTTCAGCCGCATCAGCTTGTCCCAGCCCGATAGCCGCAGGTCCGCGAAGCCGACCATGAAGTTGGACCCGCCCGCGTTGTTGACCACGGTGTCCACGTAGCCGAGCTGCTCGATGGCCTGGGACACCGCGGCGGCCACCTCCTCCTGGCTGGTGACGTCCGCGGGGACCACGACGGCCTGACGGCCGACCGCCTTGACCTGCGAGGCGGTCTCGGCCAGCCCGTCCGCGCTGCGCGCCACCAGCGCGACGTCGGCTCCGGCTTCGGCGAAGGCCACGGCGATAGCCTGGCCGATGCCCCGGGAAGCGCCCGTCACGAACGCCTTCTTACCGGTGAGCTCAAACAGGCTCATGATCAGTCCTTCCATTCGGTGGGCAGCGGCCAGGCCGCCGGATTGACCCGGCGCACGATTTCATTCAAGGCGATCCGGACGTAACGCTCTCCCACCCACAGGTGCTTCGCGCCCGCCGCCGCCACGACCTCGGCCTGCGGGACCCGGGAGAACCGGGCCCGGGCGTCGGCCGGCCGCAGGTAGTCGTCGAACTCCGGGACCAGGGCGACCAGGGGCTTGCCCGAGGCCGCCCAGCTGTCCAGGTCGGCGTCGCCCGCGCGCCGCAACGGCGGCGACAGCAGGATGGCACCCTCGACGGCCGGGTCGTTGCCCCACATGAGGGCCAGCTCCGTGCCGAAGGACCAGCCCAGCAGCCACCGGGCGGGCAGATCACGGTCGACGGCGAAGCCGATCGCGGCGGCCACATCGGCGCGCTCGGCCTCGCCGTGGCCGAACTCGCCCTCGCTGGTCCCGTGATCGGAGGACGTTCCCCTGCTGTTGAACCGCAGCACCGCGAGGTCGGCCAGGGCCGGCAGCCGGAAGGACGCCTTGCGCAGCACGTGGCTGTCCATCATCCCGCCGGCCGTGGGCAGCGGATGCAGGCAGATCAGCGTGGCCGCCGGCGGGCGGCCAGCCGGCCGGGCCAGCTCCCCGACCAGGGCCAGGCCGTCGGCCGTGCCCAGGGTGATCGGCTCCCGGCGCGCGGGCAGGACCGTGCTGGCGGTGATCTGGCTCATGAGCTCCTCAGCGGTGCGTGCTCGGCCCGGGGCCGGGCCGGCGCGGGCGGCGCCGCCAGCACGAATTGTGCCAGTGCCGACGTTCCTGCGCCCCATCGGCCTGCTCCGGCCAGGCCACCACATGCGCCACACCGGGCAGGATCTCCTGGTCGCAGCCCGGACAGCGATACATCTTCGTGGCCGCGGCGCCGGGAACCTGGCGGACCACCCAGTCACCGTCCGGCCAGGCCTGGACCTGCGGCGGTCCCAGCCGGATCGCGGGCTCGCCGCCGGGACCGCGGCCGTCCCCGCTATCGCGGCCAGCGGCGCCGTCCGCGGCCGGCTCGCCCCGGCCGCCCGGATTCGCCCGGCTGGCCCCGCGCCGGGGACGGCGCGGGAGCTCGGCCGGGAGGCGGCGTGCCTTGCGCGGACTCACGGATGTCACCGTATGTGGTCGCCGCGGCAGCTCAGCCCGGCGGCCGCCACGGCGCCGCGCGCCATCCGCAGACCGACGGCAGCGCCTCCGCGGATGCCGAGCGGTTACCCGGCCCCCAGGGATGTAACGCCAGCCCCGGTCGCGGCCTCTCGCCCGCGACGCCCGCCCGGGCCCGGGCGGCGGAGGCCGCCTAGATCTGCTGCTCCGCCAGGATCAACGACTCGCCCTCGTAGCTGAGCGTGTAACGCGGAACGAGGCCTGCATCGTCAGGCCCGAAGCTGAACTGGGCCGGCCCGGGACCCGTGCGGGCCTCCTCCATGTACTTGCTGATGTCGGAGTCAGCCATGCCCTGCTTGCGCAGGTAGCCGCGAACGGCATCCTGGCCGGCCGCGACAACCCCGGCTTCTCGCTGCTCTGCCATGCTGCCCTCCGCTCTGCTGCCCGGCTTCTGCTACCGGGCTGTTCTGATTCCGGGCTCTGTGGTCCCGGGGCGCGGTGCCTGGGTGGCCTCTGCCCCGCCGGCGACGGCCTATGCCCGGGGGTCCGCGGCGGCGAAGATGGCCCGGGCAGATTGAGTCGCGCCCCGCGGGTAGAGGCTGGCCCATGACACAGTTCGGATACACCGCGATGTGCGAACAGACTCCGGTCTGCCAGCTCGTCGGGGACCTTGTGGCGGCCGAGCAGGCGGGGTTCGATTTCTCCGTCATGTCCGACCACTACTTCCCGTGGCTGGAGGAGCAGGGCCACTCCGGGTATGCGTGGTCGGTGCTCGGCGCGGCCGCGCAGGCGATGCAGCGGCTGCCGCTGATGACCTTCGTGACCTGCCCGACCTTCCGGTATCACCCCGCCGTCGTGGCGCAGAAGGCGGCCACGATGGGCCTGCTGTCCGACGGCCGCTTTACCCTCGGGCTCGGCGCGGGCGAGAACCTCAACGAGCACGTGACGGCCGGCGCCTGGCCGCTGGCCCGGGTCCGGCACGAGCGCCTGGCCGAGGCCGTGACGATCATCCGCGAGCTGATGGGCGGCGATTACGTCAACTTCAGCGGCCGGCACTTCCAGGTGGAGCGGGCCAGGCTGTTCGACCTTCCGGAATCGCCGGTCCCGATCGGGATCGCGGTATCGGGCCCCGAGTCAGTCGCCCTGGCCGCCGAGCACGCGGACTGCATGATCGCCACGGAGCCCGAGCGCACCCTGACGGACGGCTTCAGCCAGGCCGGTGGGGCCGGCAAGCCCCGCTACGGGCAGATTCCGGTCTGCTACGACCCCGACGAGGGCGCCGCGCAAGCGGGCCCGGCAGCTGTGGCGGTGGGCCATGCCGGGCTGGCACGTCATGTCGGAGCTCCCCCGAGCCACGCTCCTTCGACGCCGCCTCGGCGCAGGTCACCGAGGACGACATCGCCGACCTGGTGCCGTGCGGGCCCGACGTGGCCCGGCACGTCGCCGTGGCCAGGCAGTGGGTCGACGCGGGCTTCACCCATATTGCGCTGGTCCAGGTCGGCGGCGACCATCAGGACCAGTTCATGACCTGGGCCGCTCAGGAGCTGCTGCCGGCGCTCCGCGAGATCTGAGGCGAGGCCTGCGGCGGGCCGCCGGTCAGGCGTCAGTCGCGGTGCTGGCCACCAGGTCGGCGGCGCAGTCGCGGAGCTTGCGGTGGCTGCTCTGGGATAGCCGGGTGAGCAGCTCGAAGGCATGCTCGGGGGTGCACCGCTGCTGGGCGATGATGATGCCCTTGGCCTGCTCGATGACGGCGCGGGTCTCCATGGCCCGGCGCATGTCCTCCGCGAACGTGGCCGTGGTCTGGTACAGGCGGGCGTTAACGATGGCGACGGCCGCGTACCCGGCGAAGGTCCGGGCCAGCTCGACGGCCTGTTGAGGGCTCCGACGACGGTCTCCTGCAGGGGCAGCGCCACCGACAGGCTGGCCCGCACCCCGGCCGCCAGGGCGCGCTGGGCGAAGGCAGGCCAGCGGGTCTCGGCGGCCATGTCGGGCACCAGGACGATCCCGGACGCCTGGGGCTACTTCCAGGCACGGACCATAGCCCTGCTCGTACTGCGTCTCGTCCAGGCTGAGGCCCAGGGGGCCGGTAAACGCCGCGGTGTAGGCCCGGTCGGGCTCGACCAGGGTGACCGAGGCCTCAGTGGCGCCGGGCAGGCTCTGGCCGGCCAGTTCCGCGACCCGGCGCAGGACGTCCTGCAGGTCACCCTCGGCCAGCTTGATCTGACCGAGCCTGGCGATGGCCAGCTGCGGCTCCAGCGGAATCTCGGCGATGGCAGCCCTCCAGCGCGCGCGGACCGCCAGGAAAGCCGTCAGCTCAGTACGCGGCGGTCGCAGGGTCGGATACTTCCAGCCGGCGGCACTGCAGGGTCGCTGCGGTGCGGCCCGGGACCCGCGCCGCAGGGCTCGGGCGCTGGCTCGCTGCCGCCCAGAGGCGGGCAGCTACAGGCCTCGATCCTATCCACCCCGGACCGGCGGGATTATCCTGATAGCGGGCCAGCAGCGCGCCCGCCCCGGCACGGCTGAAAGAGGCGCTATGACCTTTGCCGCGCGCCGAGACCCCGCGCGCACAGCATCCGCGAATGACCCGGCTGCTGACGTGACTGGCGCTGACCAGACCGGCGCTGACCAGACCGGCGTCGGCGCCGGCTACGGCGGGACCGACCGGTGGATCGTCACCGGGGCCCTGTTCGGTGTCGGCGGGTGTTATTTCGTCACGGCGGCGGGCCTGTCCGGCCTGCGGTGGCCGGCGCGGCTGCTGCTCATGGTGGCCGGCCTGTCCAGCATCGGCATCGCCGCGTCCCCGGAACCCGTGCACGCCTCCACGCCTGAGCATGTCGCCTGGGCCGTGCTCGGCGCGGTCGCCATCGCGGTATGGCCGGCCTTCGTCACCCGCCCGGCGGCGACCCGGCCGGCAGCCCGGCCGCTGATCCTGAACGCCAGCAGCTGCGTCGCCGTGGCCGCCGTCTTCCTGGTCCTGCTCGGCTGGCTGTTCGTCGAGACGCAGGGCGGCGCCGACCTGGGCCTGGCCGAGCGCCTGACCTCGGGAGTGCAGACGTCGTGGCCGTTCATCGCCGCGGTGGCGCTGCGGCGCAGCGCGTCCCTGAGCGGTCCGCCCGCGCCGAATGTCCCCGCTGATGCCTGCCCTGCTGACACCGAGGCCTCCCGCCGCCGCGCCGGCTGCCGCACCTGATCGCGGCCGCCCTGACCGCCTTGCATACAGTGGCCCTGCAGGCTCTTGCACGCGAGCGAAGGGACGTCACGCCGTGAGTCACATGGCCACGCGACAGGCCGGCTCCGGCGGCCTGACCGCCACCGAGCACCGTCTGGACAACGGCCTGCGCCTGGTGCTGTCCGAGGACCACCTGACCCCGGTCGCGGCAGTCTGCCTGTGGTATGCCGTCGGCTCGCGCCAGGAGCTGCCGGGCCGGACCGGGCTGGCTCACCTCTTCGAGCACCTCATGTTCCAGGGCTCGGCGCAGGTCACCGGGAACGGCCACTTCGAGCTGGTGCAGGGTGCCGGCGGCTCTCTCAACGGGACGACGAGCTTCGAGCGCACCAACTACTTCGAGACCATGCCCGCGCATCAGCTAGAGCTGGCGCTCTGGCTGGAGGCGGACCGGATGGGCTCCCTGCTCGCCGCGCTCGACCAGCAGTCCCTGGACAATCAGCGGGACGTGGTCAAGAACGAGCGCCGGCAGCGCTATGACAACGTGCCCTATGGCACCGCGTTCGAGCGGATGGCCGCACTGGCCTATCCCGAGGGGCACCCGTACCACCACCTGCCCATCGGCTCTATGGCCGACCTGGACGCGGCGACGCTGGACAACGCGCGCGCGTTCTTCCGGGCCAACTACGCGCCGAACAACGCGGTCCTGGCGGTCGTCGGCGACATCGACCCGGAGCAGACGCTCGCCTGGGTGCGGAAGTATTTCGGGTCTATCCCGCCCTACGACGGCCAGGTGCCGCCGCCCGACGGCACGCTCCCGGACGTCATCGGCCAGGAGCTGCGCGTGGAGATCCGGGAGGAAGTCCCGGCGCGGGCGCTGATGGCCGCCTACCGGCTGCCGCACGACGGCACCCGCGAGTGCGACGCGGCCGAGCTGGCCCTGACCGTCCTCGGCGACGGCATGTCGTCCCGGCTGTACAACCGGCTGGTGCGGCGGGACCGCACCGCCGTGACCGCCGGCTGCGGGCTGCTGCGGCTCGTCGGCGCACCCTCGCTGGGCTTCCTGGACGTGAAGGCGTCCAGCGGCGCCGGGATCGGGCAGGTCGAGGCCGCTGTCGACGAGGAGCTCGCGCGGCTCGGCGCGCAGCCGCCGGATGAGGCCGAGATGGAGCGGGCGCAGGCGCTGCTGGAACGCGAGTGGCTGGAGAGGCTCGGCACCGTCGCCGGCCGGGCCGACGAGCTCTGCCGGTACGCGGTGCTGTTCGGTGACCCCCAGCTCGCGTTCACCGCAGTCAGCAGGCTCCTGGATATCACCGCCGAGGAGGTCAGGGCGATCGCCGCCGCGCGACTGCACCCCGGCAACCGTGCGGTGCTGGTCTATGAGCCGCTGCCGGAGCAGGACGCTGGCGGCGAGCAGGACGACCAGGAAGGAGCCGGGCGGTGACCGAGGTAGTCGTGACCATGGATCTCCATCCGCAGCCGGGCGCCGGGCAGGCTAAGCCGTGGGCGTTCCCCGCGCCCGAGCGCGGTGCCCTGGCTAACGGCCTGACCGTGCTGCGCTGTCACCGGCCCGGGCAGCAGGTGATCGCCGTGGAGATCTGCCTGGAGCTGCCGCTCGACGCCGAGCCCGAGGGACTCGACGGCATCGCCACGATCATGGTGCGGGCGCTCTCGCAGGGCACCGGCCAGTACACCGCCGAGGAGTTCGCCGCCGAGCTGGAGCGATGCGGCGCGACCGTCCACGCCAGCGCCGACTACACCGGCGCCCGCGTCTCGCTGGAGGTTCCCGTCTCCCGGCTGCCCCGGGCGCTCGGGCTGCTGGCTGAGGCGCTGCGCGCGCCCATGTTCCCGGCCACCGAGATCGAGCGGCTGGTGCGCAACCGTCTCGACGAGATCCCCATCGAGATGGCCAATCCCGCCCGGCGCGCGGCCAAGCAGCTGGCCCAGGACCTGTTCCCGGCCTCCTCGCGGCTGTCCCGGCCGCGTCAGGGCACCGCGGACACCGTCGCGCGGATCGACGCGGCGGGCGTGCGCGCGTTTTACGAGGCTCAGGTCCGGCCCGCCATCGTGACCGCCGTCGTGGTGGGCGACCTGACGGGCATGGACCTGGACGCGATCCTCGCCGACACGCTCGGCGGCTGGTCCGGCGGCCCCGCGGCGCCCTGGCCGGTACCCCCGGTGACGGCGGATGACACCGGCCGCGTGGTGATCGTGGACCGGCCCGACGCCGTGCAGACCCAGCTGCTCATCGGGCGGGTCGGCCCGGACCGCCACGACCCGGCCTGGCCCGCGCTGGTGCTCGGCACCTACTGCCTGGGCGGCACGCTGACCTCCCGGCTGGACCGGGTCCTGCGGGAGGAGAAGGGCTACACCTACGGGGTCCGGGCCTTCGAGCAGGTGCTCCGGTCGCCGCCGCCGGACGGCCCGGACGGGGCAACGGGCGCGTCGGCACTGGCCATCAGCGGCTCGGTGGACACGGCGTCCACGGGTCCCGCGCTCAGCGACCTGTGGACGGTGCTGCGCACGCTGGCCGCCGGGGGGCTCACCGAGTCGGAGCGCGACCTGGCGGCGCAGAACCTGGTCGGAGTGGCGCCCCTGCGGTACGAGACGGCAGCGGCGGTCGCGGGCACGCTGGCCGATCAGGTGGAAGAGCACCTGCCCGACGACTACCAGGCGCAGCTGTACATGCGCCTGGCCCAGACGAGCACGGCGCAGGCCACCGCCGCCGCCGTTGCCGCGTTCCCGCCGGACCGGCTGGTCACGATCCTGGTCGGCGACGCGGCCGTGATCCAGGCGCCGGCGGCGGCCGCGGGCATCGGCGACGTCACGGTGGTCCCGGCTGAGTGACCACCGGCTGCGTCATCGGCGGCTGGTCCGGGACCTGGCGGCCCATCGCTCGCGAGCCTGGCAAATAACGGCAGTCCTGTCGCCGCAGCCCGCAGGTTGGGGTGACAGGCTCAGCGGGATCCGCGGGAGCGGCGTGCCACCAGGGCCCGCGCTACCAGTGAGATGATCATGATGCCAAGGATGAGCACCAGCGCGCCCGTCCATGCCCGGGCCTGCTGGGCGGGGAACGGCGACCGTGAGTTGGTGAAGATCTCCAGGGTCAGCGAGGCCTCCGGCCCGTTCCAGGATCCCCAGCCCACGATGAGCTGATTGCCGAACGCGGTGAGCAGCAGGGGGGCGGTCTCCCCGGCGGCCCTGGCTATTGCCAGCAGCACCCCGGTCGTCATGCCCGGCAGGGCGGTCGGCAGGATCACCGAGACGATCGTCCGCCATCGGCGCACGCCGAGGGCAAGCGACGCCTCTCTGAGCTCCTGGGGAACAAGCCGCAGCGCCTCCTCCGACGTGCGCACGATGACCGGCAGCATCAAGATCCCCAGTGACAGGCCGCCTGCCCAGCTGGAGAAGGAATGCGTCGCCAGGACGACAGCCGTGAAGACGAAGATCCCGACGAAGATAGAAGGAACCCCGGTCATGACGTCGGCGAAGAACCGCACCACGGCAGCCAGCGGGCCCTGCGGGTCATACTCCGACAGGTAGACGGCCGCCATCACCCCGATGGGCACAGCGAGGATCGTGCCCAGGGTGACCATCTTGATCGTGCCCCGGACGCCTGCCCCGAAGCCGCCGCCGGCTGCCGTGGCCACGAACGGCTCGGGCTGAGTCAGGAAGCTGGCCGATAGCTGGCCGACGCCCTTCACGACGACGTCGGCCAGGATGAACCCGAGCGGGACGATCGCCACCACCACCGCGACGATCATGGCTCCGACCATGAACCGGTCGCGGCGATGCCGACGGCCGAGGGTGCTCATGCTCCCCTTCCTCCCCTCCGGATGATGAGCCTGGCCCCGATATTGATGAGCAGGGTTATCGCGAACAGCACAACTCCCAGGCCGATCAGCGCCGCCTTGAAGAGCGGAAGGCTCGCGGCCTCGTTAAATTGCAGGGCGATGTTGGCCGCGATCGACGATCCCTGCTCAAATAGATCCGCAGTGATCTTGTTAGGCACGCCGCCAATCAGGTACGCAACGGCGATGGTCTCCCCCACCGCGCGCCCGAAGCCCAGGATCACCGCGGCCAGCACGCCCTGCCGAGAGCGGGGCAGCACCGCCAGCCTGATCATCTCCCACCGGGTGGCACCGAGGGCCAGCGCCGACTCACGCTCGTCGGCCGGGACGGTCCGGAAGACTTCCCGGCTGACCGCCGAGATGATGGGAATGATCATCAGAGCCAGGATCACCCCGGCGGTGGCGAAATTCCGGCCCGACGCGAAAGGGGAGAAAAACGGAATGAAGCTGAGATGGCTGGAGAGCGGCTGCCAGACGTAGTTGGTCAGGAAGGGGACCAGCACGAAGACGCCCCATAGCCCATAGACCACGCTCGGCACTGCGGCCAGAAGGTCGACCACGTAGCCCAGCGCCGTCCCGAGGCGCGCCGGGGCGATCTCGGTCAGGAACAGCGCGATCAGCACCGAGATCGGCACGGCCAGCACGAGCGCGAGGATCGAGGTCAGCAGCGTTCCGTAGATGAAGGACAGGCCCCCGAACTGGTTCAGGTTCGGGTTCCAGTTGTTGCTGGTGACGAAGCTGATCCCGGAATGGGAGAAGGCCGGCCACGCCGCCCAGGTGGTGCGGATCAGCATTCCGGCCAGCAGGATCAGCACGATCGACGCGCACGCAGCGGTGGCGAACCGGAACAGGGCGTCGGCGGGCCGCCTGGAGACCAGGCGGCCCGCGGAGACTACCGTCATGGTCAGAGTCAGCTATTCACTCAGCGGACTGTCTTGAGCGCGGCCAGGTTGAGCGAGATCAGCTTGGGCGGCAACGGCGCGTAACCGAGTGTCGTGACCTCGCTCTGCTGGGGGGACGCCAGGCACCATTCCATCCATGCCTTCAGCTCGTTGCCCGTGCTCGTGTCCTGCTTCTGGGCGATCAGGATGTAGGTCGGGGTCACCAGCGGATATGCCCCGCTGGCCGAGGAGTTGACGAGGCTGAAGGTGAGCTTGGTCAGCGTCGTGGGATAAGTGGCAGCCGCGGACGCCGCGTTCGTGGATGCCGTCGACGGCGCGACGAACTGGCCCGACGCGTTCTTTAGCGTGGCGAACGGGATGTGACCCTGGGTGGCGTAGCCGTACTCGACATAACCGATACCGCCCTTGGTCTGCTGGACGGCGGCCGCCACGCCTGAGCTGCCGGTGGCCCCGGTGCCCGTGGGCCAGCTGGGCGCCTTGCTCGCGCCGACCTGGCTCGCCCACGACGGGGAGATAGCAGACAGGTACGACGTGTAGGCGTAGGACGTGCCGGACGAGTCCGCCCGCTCCACCGGCTGGATCGGGTCCGTCGGCAGGCTAACGCCGGGGTTCAGCGCCTTGATGGCCGGGTCATTCCACTTCTTGACCTTCCCCAGGTAGATGCTGGCCAGGGTCGGGCCGTCGAGCTTCAGGCTCTTGAGACTGGGCTCGTTATAAATGACCGCTATCGCACCGATAATCATCGGGATGTGCAGGACCACGCTGCCCTGCCCGGCCTGAGCGGCCGCCTGCTCCGTGCCGCTCATCGGAGCGTCCGTCGCGCCGAATTTGACCACGCCCTGGGTGAACTCCGAGATCCCGCCGCCAGAACCGATGGCCTGATAGTTGATCTGGACACCGTGCTTCGCCTTGTACTGGCCGGCCCACTGCTGGTACATGGGAGCGGCGAACGTCGAGCCGGCCCCGTTGATGGTCGATGAGCCCGATCCCGGACTCCCGCCGGACGACGACGAGCTGCTGCTGCACGCCGCTCCCGCCAGCATGATGCCAACCGCGGCGACGGCCGCGGCGGCCTTGCGTGAGACGGGCCCTCCCTGCACGAACGTCATGAGGGCTCCTCCCAGCCTGACGGTCCCTCCCGCGCCTGCCTGCGGGACCGGTGTCGCAGATGGATGAATTGCTCGCGTCGCTCTCATCGCGGGATGAATGCCATTCCGTGCGGGTTGGCGATGCCGACCACGAATGGCGTGAGCTGACCGCTCGACATGCTCAGGGTGCCCACGAAGCTGATCACAGTGGCGTCGTTGGGGGACGCGGAGACAGGAGCGCTGGTAACCCAGATGTTCGAGCAGACCGAGAACACTCCCGAGTTGTTGTCCGTGACCAGGAGGCAGCCGTTGGACGATGTCGGCCATATCGTGTCATCTACCTGCGTTCCCACCGACAGGTAGCTCACCTTCTGGGAAGAGGTACCCGGGCTGTGGATGAACAGCAGGTCGCCGTCGGCCTGCGACATGAGCACCAGGTCACCCTGGGGATCGACCGTCTGGGAGTCGGCGTCGGTGAGGTTGAGCTTGGTACTCGTGATCGGCGGGTTAAGGCTGGTGGCCGTCGGCTGGCCCGCCAGCACCGGAGTCAGGACTACCTTGGTCCCGGACAGCGTCGCCTTGACCAGCGCCGGGCCGGTGTTATTCCCGGCGCCGTTGAGCGTCGGGTTGGAGGCAGACATAAACGCCGTCCCGTTGAAGAACGTGATGTCGTCGAGCCCGCCGCCCCAGGCCGTCGCTGGCACCGTGTACGTCGTGGGGGTGCTGCTGGACGGATTGATGGTATAGAGCCTCGCCTTGGCGTCCTCGTTGGATGTCACCCACATCTGGCCCGTGCTCGGGTCCATCCGCATGCCGTCGGCGTGCCCGATCACGCTCCACGACTTCAGCAGCTTGCCGCTGGTGGTGTACTCGCTGATGGTGCTCGGCTTGGTAGTCGAGCCGTCCTTGGCCGAGCTGTTCTGCCAGGCAATCCACACCTTGTCGCCGACGACCCTGATGTCGTCGGGATGGTTCGCCGCCGTCGTGGCGCCGGCGAACAGGCAGACCTTGTACCCGGGCAGGGCGGCCACACTGGAGTCCTGCGAGGCGGTCTTACAGCCGCTGTTGCTCGCTGAGGTTGTGCTGGCCGTGCTGCTGGTCGAGCTGCTCGAGCAGGCTGAGACCGCGAGTCCCAGCACCGCAGCGGCGGCCGCGTACCTGGTGAGCTTTCTGAACGCCCTCACCGGATGACCCCTTTCTGGCGGCGGGCGTCTAGCTCGGGGAGCCAGTTCGTTCCAGGCGCATGTCAAGTTACTTTCAGAGCCCTAGTCGTTTCGGGGGGCGCTTTCTGCTGCTCGTCCGAATGACAGGTATGACCCAATGAGAAGGACTGAGGTGACGGCCCTAACTGCTACCAGCTCTCAGGCCGCATGACGAGCATGATTCTGTCTATGCAACACGGCCGGAAAGCGAAATCCTAGAGCCCAGAGGGTGAACAATATGTCTATCTGTTATCACGCGACCGGAAAGAGCGCTTCATATTCCTGCCATGACTACGTCAAGTAGCGATGAGGCCCACCGGGCGTTCACCTAACGTTTACCTGCAGGATTCTCAAGGGCGCCAGCGGGTATCCTATTATTCACCGCATCTGACCGGTAGGAATGCTCCGCTGCCATGGGAGTTACGACCCCTGGTTCACGGGTGTGGGGGAGGTTTGCGGTGGCTAGCCGGCCCGGCCCGGAAGACCTGGAAACAGCGGTCACCGCCTCCTCGTCTGACACTGCCGCGGCCTTGGAGACTTCCGGGGTGAACGCGTGGTTCGGTTCCCTCCACGTACTGAAAGACATCAGCATGACCGCCAAGGCGCGGTCGGTTACTGCTCTCATTGGGCCTTCCGGGTCCGGCAAGTCCACCCTGATCCGTTGCCTCAACCGAATGCACGAGGAGGTCAGGGGCGCGAGGCTCACTGGGCAAGTGCTTTTCGACGGCACTGATCTGTACGCGGTCGGCACCGACCCGGTGGATGTCCGCCGACGGATCGGAATGGTCTTCCAGCGGCCCACCCCGTTCCCGACGATGAGCGTCATGGAGAACGCGGTAGCGGGCCTGAAGCTCGGGGCACGGATGAAGAAAGGCGAGGTCCACGCCCGTGGCGAGGACGCCCTCCGCAGAGCGGGACTCTGGGACGAAGTCAAGGACCGGCTCAGCGACCCCGGAGGAAGACTCTCGGGCGGTCAGCAGCAGCGGCTGTGCATTGCCCGGGCGCTCGCGGTGCAGCCCGAGGTTCTGCTCATGGACGAGCCCGCCTCTGCGCTGGATCCAGGCTCCACGCTCCGGATCGAGGAGCTAATCGAGAAACTCAAGATCGAGTACACCGTGGTCATCGTGACCCACAACCTTCAGCAGGCGACCCGTGTTGCGGACGACACCGTGTTCATGCTGGACGGCCAGGTTGTCGAGGCCGGACCCACCGAGGTGATTTTCAACCGCCCGTCCGACAAGCGAACCGATGACTATGTGCACGGGCGCTTCGGCTGAGTCGGGCGAGCGGTCAGGAGCGTGGCGCAGCCCGGCTGCGTCCGCTAACGTGAGGACAATCACGATTGTCCAGCGTGAGGGACAAGACGGCGATGACGTACTCATCAGGCCTCCACGTGCCACGCCCCATCTCCCGTGCGGCTCTGTCGTTAGCCGCAGCGCTTGGCCTGGTCCTGGCCGGCGCGGCCGTTCCTGGCGCTGCTAGCGCTGTCCCGGTAGCCCGGGCTGCCCCCGCGGGCAGAAGCGGCCTCATCGTCTCGACCGACAAGGGCAAGGTCGAGGGAAAGGCCGCCGAGGGTATCCGTCAGTGGCTCGGAGTCCCCTACGCGGCGCCGCCGGTCGGGGCGCTGCGGTGGCAGGCGCCGGTACCGGCTCAGCGGTGGCACGGGGTGCGCGGCGCCGTGTCGTACGGCAGTCGCTGCGCGCAGCTGGCCAGCGGCAACGGCCCTCGGGTGGACAGCGAGGACTGCCTGTACCTGAATGTCTTCGCGCCGCCCTCTCATGGCGAGAGCGGGCGGGCTTCGAGCCAGTGGCGGGGCCGCCGCGGTCTGCCGGTGCTGTTCATGATTCATGGTGGCGGCCTGCTGAACGGCAGTGGCGACCAGCACGATGGTTCGCTGATCGTCCGCACCGACCACGTGATCGTGGTGTCGATCAACTACCGTCTCGGCGTCTTCGGGTACCTGGACGTGCCCGGTCTCGGCACCTCTCCGGTCACCGGTCACGGCAACTACGGCCTGCTGGATCAGGAGGCCGCGTTGCGGTGGGTGCACCGCAATATCCGTGCATTCGGCGGGGACCCGAACCGGGTCACGATCGCCGGGGAATCGGCCGGCGGCTGGTCGGTGTGCGCGCTGCTGGCGTCGCCGCTCGCCCGTGGCCTGTTCAGAGGCGCAATCATGGAAAGCGGCAGCTGCGCCACCCAGAGCGCCGCTGCCGCGCAGGCCGACGGGCTCGCGTTCGCCGCCAGCGCGGGCTGCCCGCAGGCGGCGACGGCGGCGGCTTGCCTGCGCAGCAAGCCCGAGGCGTCATTGCTCGATGCCAGCTCCAGCCTGCAGAGCCGGACCATCACATCGGGGGGCCCGGAACTGCCGGTTGCTGGCGCGCAGGCGGTCGCGTCCGGCCGCTACACCAGGGTCCCGGTCCTGATGGGAACCAACCACGACGAGGGCCGGACGTTCACCCAGGGCTTCGCGTCACTGACCGAGCAGCAGTATGTGCAGCTCGTCGACCAGCAGGCCGGCCCGCTGGCGCCGGCCATCCTGCGGCGCTACCCGTGGAGCGCCTACCCGAGCCCGTACACCGCCTCCTACGCGATCGGGGCGATCTGGACCGACAGCGGCTTCATCGCCGGTATCGGCGGATGTCCCACGCAGAACCTGGCGGCGGAGTTCGCGAGTACCACGCCGACGTTCCTCTACCAGTTCGACGACAGGCACGCACCGGCCCTCAACCACCTCCTGCCCGGTTACCAGTGGGGCGCGGGGCACGCCATGGAACTCGCTTACCTCTGGCCGAGCTTCGGCAACGGCTTCTCGCTGTATGACCTGCTCACGCCGGCCCAGCTAGAGCTGTCCCATCAGATGCTCGTCTGGTGGGGCGCGTTCACGCGCACCGGCGCGCCGGCGGCACCCGGTCAGCCCGCATGGCCGCGGTACACCAGCCGGCGGCTGATGTCACTGCGCCCGGGCGATCAGAGCCGCCTCATCTCCGGCGGTACGTTCGCCGCTCAGCACCAGTGCCCCTTCTGGAACGCCACCGGATAACAGCGACCGCGGCGTGGCCAGCCCGCTAGAGTTTGCTGCTGTGCGGCTCGTCATCGCCCGGTGCAGCGTGGCCTACGCAGGCAGGCTGTCGGCCCATCTCCCGCTCGCGACCCGGCTTCTGATGATCAAGGCCGACTCGTCGGTCCTCGTGCACTCCGACGGCGGCAGTTACAAGCCGCTGAACTGGATGTCGCCACCGTGCCGGCTGGCCGAGGAGCCGGGCCGGTGGGTGGTGACCGGGAAGTCGGGCGAGACGCTGACGATCGAGATCGAGGAGATCCTCAGCGATACCTCGGTCGACCTGGGCGCTGATCCGGGACTGGTCAAGGACGGCGTCGAGGCGCACCTGCAGGAGCTGCTGGCGGCGCAGATGGACGTGCTGGGCGACGGCTGGCGGCTGGTCCGCCGCGAGTACCCGACCCCGATCGGGCCGGTCGACATCATGTGCCGGGACGCGGCGGGCGGCTGCGTGGCCATCGAGATCAAGCGGCGCGGGGACATCGACGGCTCCGATTCTACCGAAGGTAACGCTTTGGGGGGAGGGGCCTATGTGGCGGTCGAGATCAAACGCCACGCTGGCATTGATGCAGTTGAACAGTTGACCAGATACCTGGAGCTGCTGAACCGGGACCCGCTTCTAGCACCGGTTAAAGGTGTGCTTGCTGCGCAGACGATAAAGCCGCAGGCGCGCACGCTGGCGGAGGACCGTGGCATCCGGTGCGTGGTCCTGGACTACGACGCCATGCGCGGGATCGAGCGCGACGGGACGCTGTTCTGACGTTCACGCGGGTCGTAGTCCTGCGGTAGCGCCATAACGCTAAGCGGCCAACGTATCGATCTTGCGCCAAGTGATCAGCACACGGTCTTTGTCGAACCGCATAGTTACGCCGTCCACGTCGACGAAGGGCTTCCCAATACCAGGAAATACATCGATTCGCTCGACAACCATATCGATCAGCGTACCACGCCAACCGATGTCCTCGTTTGCTTGCCAAGCTTGCCGAAGCGAGTCCCGAACTGTAAGTGGCCCTGGCTGGCGCATACGGGTTCTCAGCAACTCGATCTTAGTGTTGATCGTTGATAGCTCGGCTTGAGCCTTTGCCTTGGCCCTCGCCAGCTCTGCGCGGTCCAGGAGACCGCTTGCATAGTCATCGACCAAGCCATCTAGCCTGAGCTGCTGCGCGGCACGCTGGTCAAGAAGTTGCTTCAGCTTGCCGTCGCTCGGCTCGCTATCCCTGAGCAGCTCAACGACCTTCTCTGGGTCCAGGCGGTCAAAGACAGGACGTAGGGGCCTTCCAGGGTGGTCACGCTTCGTCTCGCCATTTAGAGAGGAACCACACTTGCCGCAGTAGACACGACCAGTCAGTAGGTACCTCCGGGCCTTCGGCCGATCAGCAAACCTGTCAGCGCTGCGCTTGATCCTTAGCTGCATGTGCTCCCAGGCTGGAGCGTCGAAGACTGCTGGCCAGGCTGCGGGGAATTGTGCCCCGCGATGCTCACGAATACCGGCATACCGAACTCGCCGCAGACTGTTCCTGATCGTTATCGGGTACCACAACTTGCCTTCGGCGGTCTTGTATCCCTGCTCGTTGGCCCAGTAAGCAATCTCTTTGAACGAGTAGTTGGCAAGCAGCTTGGCGCCCATCTCACGCAGGACAAAAGCCTCGGCTTCGTCTATTTCCATGTTGCCAGTCTTGTAACCAAAGCACCGACGACTGCCATGCGTCTGGCCGTTGCGGGCTCGGTCTGCCAGCTTGCGCCTGAGGCGCTCGCTAGTCTTGCGTGACTCACGCTCTGCCAGGTAGACGGCTTGCCTTATCCGGTAGACCCCATCCGGGGTCGACAGGTCGTAGCCCTCATCTGAGGTCAAATGGACCTCTCGGAGATTGGTGACACCTGCAAGGTCAATCAGTTGCTCAGCTTCGGCTGGCTGCCGTACAAGGCGCTCCACCTCGGTCGCGAAGATAACATCGACCTTGTTTTCCTTTATGAATTTAATCAGGCCCTGGAAATCAGGGCGCCCGCTGGGGTTCCTGCTCAGGCGGGCATAGACAGCGATGCGGACAACGGCTGCCAGATGGGCGTCGAGCAGCTCACCCGGTACCTGGAACTGCTCAACCGTGACCCGCTGCTCGCGCCAGTCCAGGGGATCTTCGCCGCCCAGGAGATCCGGCCGCAGGCCCGCGTCCTGGCCATGGACCGTGGCATCCGCTACGTCACGCTCGACTAGAGGCCATGCGCGGCACCGACGACAGCGCACTGAGGCTGTTCTGAACTGGCGTTGCCTCTATCACCTGACTTCGGCCACGATCTGGCCTTGATCATTTCGGCAGGTCGCTGACCTGTGAGTTTGTGTTTCGCGTTGGCTGAAGTTGCGCACTAGGCCGAGCCCTAGGCTGGGCTGGTGTCTCCGTATATGCGGACGGTGAAGACGACCTCAGGCGCGACGGCGGTTCAGATCGTCCATTCATCGCGGCGCGGGTCGCGGGATATCGAGCACATCGGGTCGGCTCATGACGATGTGGAGCCTGAGCTGCTGAAGGCCGCGGCCCGGCAGCGGCTCGCCGCGGGGCAGGGTGAGCTTGACCCGGGGCTGGAGACGACGGAGCCGGCCCGGGAGGGGGCCGGGGGCGGGCCGCTGCCGATCACCTCGACGCGGATGGGCCACCTGCCCGGCGCGCTGGCCCGCAGGTACCGGTGCTGGGGCTGGAGGACGCCACAGACGGCGATGAGGTGTTCGCCCAGCCGGTGCTGGCCCGGATCATCGAGCCGGTCAGCAAGCTCGATTCCCTGCGGATACCGGAGGAGGCAGGCACCAGGCCGGCGTTCTGCCGGACCGTCACGCGCCGGCTGCGTGCCTATGCGCAGGAGTCGTGGCGGCAGAAGGTCTCTGCCGCCTGCGCGGCGCACGCCAGGCTGGGGCCGGCCAGCCTGGTGCTCTACGACGTCAGCTGGCTACATCAGCCCGGATAGCGCTGGATCTGCGCGTGATGGCCGGGCGTCCCGGCAAATTTCTCGTCGTCGGTCAGCAGGGGCAACGCAAGCCGCTCAGCCAGAGCGACATACATCGCGTCGTCATGGGTGAAGTTATGCCGCAACTCGAAGACGCGGGCTTGCTTGCAGCGGCTGCATGGGATGCCGCACGATCCGCAAGCCGGCGTAATCGGCGAGCATCTGTCCCGCGCGGTCCGGACCGATGCGCACCGTCGGTTTCGTCGTGATCGTCAGGCCGCGGACAATGCTGGATACCTCGGCATCGATCAGCGCCGGAGCGTGGACGGTCCGCGCCAGGCACTGCCGGAGCAGCTCGTCGCCGGACCGGGCTGGAAAGCAGCCGGATCATCGAGCAGTCAGGGACCAGCGTCACCGTTGGCCATCGCGCCTGAAGTCCGCAGATCGTCCATCGTGAACTGACTGGATCGCGCGCCACGATACCGGCCGTCACGTCCTCGGCCGGCGGCATGGCCGCCTCCTGCGTCAGCAGGTCGCGCAGGTACGCGGCCAGCGACTGGCCGCGCGCCTGCGCCCGGGCCTTGAGCGTGGCGACGACATCCTCGGGGAGATCGCGGACCTGCACGACTGTGGTTCTCGTGACCTCGGGATAACACTCTGCATGCTCGACGCATGCACTGACTCCGGCGCTCCGGTGACTTTCAGGGCGTCCGAAAGGTCACGATGTCATTTCTCGGCTGTATGTTTCCCCTTAGGCTGGGCATTATCAGGACGAGGCCATCGGACGACCGATTGCCATCCGCGTGTTTTAGGGCCGCGCGACGGAGCACCCGGTGCGGTGCCGTCGGCCGCGGGTCGGGAGGCGAGAGCGGTGCAGAAAGTCCTCGGCTGGATTGTCGCCATCCTGCTCGTTGTCTGGATTGTGTCCAACCCGGCCGCCGCCGGCAACACCCTGCACAGCTGGGTGACGGGCATCATTACGTTCTTCCAGCATCTCGCCTGACCGGAGCCGCTAGCCCCTCAGCAGGTGAGCGTTGACGGCGCGGGCCCGTTGCCCCAGCTCCGGGATCTGCGCCACGATCACGCCCTGCTCGCGCAGCCACCGGGCGCCGCCGCCCGGCACGAAGAGCGGCGGCTCCAGCCACGCCAGCACGACCCGCCGGACCCCGGCCGCCACGATGAGCTCGGAGCACGAGCGCGGCCGGGACAGCCGGCTGCGGCAGGGTTCCAGCGAGGAGTACATGGTCGCCGCGGCCAGGCCGCCCGCGGCCTGCGCCGGGGATGGGCCGCCGTCGGCCGGCGCCGCCGCGGCCCGGGCCAGGGTCACCTCCTCGGCATGATCGCGGCCGTCGCACTCGCGGGAGTATCCGGTGGCGATAACGGTGCCGTCGGCGGCGACCAGGATCGCTCCGACCGAGAACGCCGACGGCGACGGCGGGCACTGTCGCGACAGGTCGATCGCCGCGGCGAGCCAGCCGGCGTCGGCCTGGGTCGGGGCTGTCTCGGCCACTAGGCACTCCGGTGGATGGCGGTCTGATCGCCTGCCTGCCCAACGGTATCTGCCGTCGCGGGCCAGTGGTTTACTGGCACGGATATGAACGCCTAGGGCAGTTAACTGCTAACTGCGCAGAACAGGTGGTGCACGCAGATGGTGACGACGGTGCGGACGGCGGGCTCGGCGCGCGGCGCGCAGACCTTCGACTCGCTGAATCCCGCCACCGCGGAGGTCATCGCCACCTTCGGGGTCTTCGGCGAGCAGGACGTCGCCGACGCGGTGCAGCGCGCGCGGGAGGCGGCGGCCTGGTGGGCCGGGCTGGGCTGGAAGGACCGCCGGCGGCGGCTGCTGGCCTGGAAGTCCTACCTCATCCGTTACATCGGCAGGCTCGCGGAGCTGGTGCACACCGAGACCGGCAAGCCGCTCGCGGACGCCCAGCTGGAGATCCTGGCCGCGGTCATCCACATCGACTGGGCGGCCCGGCACGCGCGGCGGGTGCTGCGCCCGCGCCGGGTCCGCAGCGGGCTGGTGGCCATCAACCAGGCGGCGACGGTCGAGTACCAGCCGTTCGGGGTGGTCGGCGTCATCGGCCCGTGGAACTACCCGGTCTTCACCCCCATGGGCTCGATCGTCTACGCGCTCGCCGCGGGAAACGCCGTGGTCTACAAGCCGAGCGAGTTCACCCCCGCCGTCGGCGGCTGGCTGGTCAGCTCGCTGGCGGAGATCGTGCCCGAGCAGCCTGTCCTGCAGCTGATCACCGGCTATGGCCCGACCGGCGACCTGCTGGCCCGCAGCGGGGTGGGCAAGATCGCCTTCACCGGGTCGGCGGCCACGGCGAAGAAGGTCATGGCGGCCTGCGCGGAGAACCTGACCCCGCTGGTCGCCGAGTGCGGTGGCAAGGACGCGCTCCTGGTGAGTGCCGATGCCGACCTGGACGCGGCCGCCGACGCGGCCGCCTGGGGCGCCTTGTCCAACGCCGGCCAGACCTGCATCGGCGTGGAGCGGGTCTACGTGGCGCAGGACGTCTACCACACCTTCCTGGAGAAGCTGACTGAGCGCGTGGCCAGCGTGCGCCCCGGCGAGGACCGCGAGGCCGGCTACGGCCCGATGACGATGCCGGGCCAGATCGACGTCATCGAGCGGCACGTCGCCGACGCCCTGGCCCGGGGCGGCCGGCCGGTCGTCGGCGGCATTTCCAGCATCCGCAAGCCGTTCGTGGGCCCGGTCATCCTGGCCGACGTCCCCGAGGAGAGCCGCGCGGTCACCGATGAGACCTTCGGGCCGGTGGTCACGGTGGCCAAGGTCGCCGACCTGGATGAGGGCGTCGCGCTGGCCAACGCCGGCCAGTACGGACTCGGCGCTACGGTGTTCTGCGGCAACAAGAAGGCCGCGATGAGCGCGGCGCGCTCGCTGCGTTCCGGAATGACCGCCATCAACGGGGTCACCACGTTCGTCACCATTCCCGGGCTGCCGTTCGGCGGGTCAGGCGATTCCGGCTTCGGACGGATCCACGGCGCGGACGGGCTGCGCGAGTTCGCCCGGCCCAAGGCGATCGCGCGGCAGCGCATGAAGCCGATGGTCAACCTGACCTCGTTCACCCGCACGGACAAGGACCTGCGGAAGGTGCTGAGCCTGGCCACGATGCTGCACGGCCGGCGCTACCGCTAGCCGGCCAGCAACCGGCTAGCCGGGGGCCGCCGCCAGTTCCAGGTCGGCCGGGTCCACGCCGGCCAGCGGGGCCCGCCCGGAGATCAGGTCGGCCGCCCGCTCGGCGATGGCGATGGTCGGCGCATTGGTATTGCCGCGCGGCACGGTCGGCATGACCGAGGCGTCCACGACGCGCAGCCGCTCTACCCCGCGAACTCGCAGCTCGGTGTCGACGACGCTGGTCAGCTTGCTGGCGGCCAGCTTGGAGTCACCACCCATCGCGCAGGTCCCCACGGGGTGATAGATGGTGGTGATCTCGCGGCGGATCCACTCCACCAGCTCGGCCTCGGTCCGGACGTCATCACCCGGCGCCAGCTCGGAGGTGCAGACCTTGCTCATCGGCCGGGCGGCGGCGAACTCCCGCACCATCTCGATGGCGCGCAGCAGCGGGTCGAGATCGCCCATATCGGACAGGTAGGCCGGGTCGATGGCCGGCTTGTGCCGGGGGTCGGAACTGCGCAGCCGGATCCGCCCGCGGCTGCCGACCGCGACCAGGGTGATCAGCACCGACAGCGCCCTGATGGCCGGGTCGGTCAGGCCGAAGTTCTGGTAGGGCACCGGCAGCACGTGCCACTGGATGTCGGGCGCCGGCAGGTCCAGGGCGGTCCGGCTGAACCCGCCCGCCTCCGCCACGTTCGTGGCCAGCGGGCCGGAGTGGGTCAGCTGCCACCGGGCCAGGTTCGCCGGACCGGACCGCTCCCAGAGGCCGCGCGAGCGGGGGGTGCTCCACATGGCGGTCACCACCGGGTGATCGGACAGGTTTGCGCCCACGCCGGGACTGTCCGCCATCACCGGGATGTCGTGCTCACGCAGGTGGTCGGCCGGGCCGACGCCCGACAGCATCAGCAGCTGGGGGCTGCCCACCGCCCCGGCGGCCAGGATGACCTCGATGTCGGCCGTGGCGAACACCTCGGTGCCGCGCTGCAGGTAACGCACCCCGACGGCGCGGCCGCCCTCGATCTCGACCGCGATGGCCAGGGCATCGGTCGCGATGGTCAGGTTCGGCCGCCCGGCGGCCGGATGCAGGTAGGCGTCCGCCGCCGACCACCGCCGGCCGCCCCGCTGGGTCACCTGGTAGTAACCGACGCCGTCCTGGCGGGGGCCGTTGAAGTCGTCATTGGCGGCCTGGCCGCAACTGCGCGCGGCGGCCACGAAGGCCCCGGTCAGGCTGGACTTAAAGCGCAGGTCCTGCACGCTCAGCGGGCCTGATGCCCCGTGATAGGCCGACTCGCCGCGCGAATTATTCTCGGCCCGCAGGAAATAGGGAAGCAGATCGGTGTAACCCCAGCCTGCGCAGCCGTACTCATCGCGCCAGGTGTCGTAGTCGTACCGGCTGCCGCGCATGTAGATCATCGCGTTCATGGACGACGAGCCGCCCAGGACCCGGCCCCGCGGCCAGTAGATCGCGCGGCCGGCCGCGCGCTGCTGCGGCACGGTCTGGTAATCCCAGTCGTAGGTGCTCTTCAAGAGCAGGTTCAGGGCCGCTGGTATGTGAATCTCGTCGGCATCGTCGGGCGGCCCGGCCTCCAGGATCAGCACTCTGGTCTCCGGATTCTCCGTCAGGCGGGAGGCCAGGACGCAGCCGGCACTGCCGGCCCCGACGATGACGTAGTCATACACGGCTTACCTCCGCAACGGGCCCGACGGCGGCCAACACCCTACTAGGCACCGCACTTCGCCCGGCCGCGGGCACCTGGCCACGGCCGGTCGCTGGCGCGCACGTACCGAACGTCAGGGTATCGGCATATTTGCCGGGCGCGGGTCCGGGCCGGGATAGGCGGCCGGCCCCGGACATGAGTGCGCTCCCGGCCGCAGGCCGGGAGCGCACTCTCCCCCACCCCATGACCATCCGCGACGCCGGCGGGCCCCCGAGAACCGCCGGCGCTAGGCGAGATGGCCTCCAGCCGCCAGAAGCGGCCGCTCTGCGGGCCGAGTTTCGGCCCAGTCTGGGATGCTCGTGAAAGCTTGTCAGGAGCTGGTGAAGGCTGGTCAAGCGATGCAACGTTGAGTTATGAGAATCGATCACTCTTTGTATCTATACGATGTCACATCGCTGTCTAGATGTGAATACCCAAGGTCAGAGCCTTAGAACTTCTTCCCTCGTCAAATCTTGTCGCTTACGATCCGCTACCGACACCGCAAACCTGAGCCTACCTGTCTCCCGTTGTTGACCGGTTTCCGAATCCCTGGGCGGTCTTCTGGACGAGTTACGGGCTAGCCCATGGGCTAATTTCGGTCATGCTGTCTCTGGCCGGGCCAGCCGATACGGTGGAGGCATGCCCGCTGATCGCACTGAAACACCGGTTGTCCTGTCCCGCATCTACACCCGCACGGGTGACAGTGGCACCACGGCACTGGGAGACGGAACCCGGGCGGCCAAGACCGACCCGCGGCTGGCCGCGTACGCCGACGTGGACGAGGCCAACTCCGCGATCGGGGTGGCCGTCACCATGGGCGGGCTGGCCGACGACATCCGCGCGCTGCTGATCCGGATTCAGAACGAGCTCTTCGATGTCGGCGCCGACCTGTGCAACCCCGTCTCGCCCGGCCCCGCCTACCCCCCGCTGCGCGTGGCCGAGGACTACATCAGCGCCCTGGAGGCGGCGTGCGACCAGTACAACGAAGGGCTGCCCACGCTGCGCAGCTTCGTGCTGCCCGGCGGCAGCGCCGGCGCCGCGCTGCTGCACACCGCGCGCACGGTGGTCAGGCGGGCCGAGCGGACTACCTGGGCGGCCATCGAGGCGCACGGCGACGCGATGAGCCCGCTCCCCGCCCGCTACCTGAACCGGCTCTCTGACCTGCTGTTCATCCTAGGGCGCTGCGCCAACCAGCCCGACGGTGACCTGCTCTGGAAGCCCGGCAGCGACCGCTCGGCATGACGCCGACCGGGGCGTTATCAGGAGGCGACCCGATTCGCGCGGAAAATCCCCCCAGCATTCTTAACGGTCAGCTCAGGCCACTCAGATGGCCCGGCGGGGCCGACTCGAGCCACGACAGAAAGCCCGTCAGGGCCTCCTCGCTCATCGCCAGCTCGACCGTCCGGGGCGCGGGCTGCGCCGCGGTCAGCCCGTTGCCGTCCCGGCCCGCCTGGCATTCGACGACGACGGTCCCGGCGCCGATGCTCGCCGTCTCCGTCTGCGCGGCGAGGCGGCGCCCGAGCACGCTCATCGACCGGCGGTCGAACACCTCATTGGGCCGCAGCCGGAGCCCGAAGGCGCTGTACCAGGCCAGCTGGTCGGGCTCGTAGGCGGCCAGGCCGAGCCGCCAGGTCGCGGCCTGCGTGGCGCGCAGGCCGCATTCCACGGTCCCCCCGGCCCGGCCCAGCAGGATCCGCCGGGAGGCCAGGACCACCGCGGCGATGAGCGCCACCGCGAGGACCAGCAGCAGCGTCCAGCCAGCGGTCAGCGCCAGTACCCCCGTCACCCTGGCGCTCCGCTCGTGCCCTCGTCAGGACCCGGCGCCGGCGGCTCGCAGCTGAGCCCGGTAGTAGCGGACCTCGGCCGTCTCCTCGCCGCCCGGCCCGGCCGCTTCCAGCGCGGCGTCCAGGGCCGCCTGCGCCGCCGCGGTGTCAATGTCGGAGCTGAGCAGGGCGTGCCGGGCCAGGATCGAGACCCGGTCGTTGGCGATGGACAGGAAGCCGCCGTCCACCGCCGCGCTCACCTCCTCGGCAGCATCACCCTCGGGCCTGATCTTGACCACGCTGCCCTCGACCAGGATGCCCAGGACCGGTGCGTGGCCGGTCATCAGCCCGATGTCACCGTCGCGCGTCTTGGCGCTCACCATCTGCGCGGGGCCGGCCCAGATCTCCCCCTCGGGCATGACCAGCTCGACCTGCAGCGTCACAGTGCTCCCTCACACGACTCCGTCATGACGCCACCCTCGCGCGACTCCGTCATGACTGCTTCTCCAGGGCCTTGGCCTTCTTCTCCACGTCCTCGATCCCGCCGCACATGAAGAACGCCTGCTCCGGGACGCTGTCGTACTTGCCCTCGCAGATGGCCTTGAAGGAGGCGATGGTCTCCTCCAGCGGGACGAACACGCCGTCCTGGCCGGTGAACTGCTTGGCGACGAACATCGGGTGGGACAGGAAGCGCTCGATGCGCCGCGCCCGCTGCACCGTGACCTTGTCGTCCTCCGATAGCTCGTCGATACCGAGAATCGCGATGATGTCCTGTAGCTCGGTGTAGCGCTGCAGGATCCGCTGGGTCTCGCGCGCGACGTCGTAGTGCTCCTTGCCCACGTAGCCGGGGTCCAGGATCCGGGACGTCGACGCCAGCGGGTCCACCGCCGGGAAGATGCCCTTCTGGGTGATCTCGCGCGACAGCGCCGTAGTCGCGTCGAGGTGCGCGAACGTCGTGGCCGGGGCCGGGTCGGTGTAGTCGTCAGCGGGCACGTAGATCGCCTGCATCGAGGTGATCGAGTGGCCGCGGGTGGAGGTGATCCGCTCCTGGAGCTGGCCCATCTCGTCGGCCAGCGTGGGCTGGTAGCCCACCGCCGACGGCATCCGGCCTAGCAGCGTGGAGACCTCGGAACCGGCCTGGGTGAACCGGAAGATGTTGTCGATGAACAGCAGCACGTCCTGGCCCTGCACATCGCGGAAGTACTCCGCCATCGTCAGGGCCGACAGGCCGACCCGCAGCCGGGTGCCCGGCGGCTCGTCCATCTGGCCGAAGACCAGGGCCGTGTCGTTGATGACGCCCGATTCGGTCATCTCCGTGATGAGGTCGTTGCCCTCGCGGGTCCGCTCCCCCACGCCCGCGAAGACCGACACCCCGCCGAAGTTCTTGGCCACCCGGGTGATCATCTCCTGGATCAGCACGGTCTTGCCGACGCCGGCCCCGCCGAACAGCCCGATCTTGCCGCCCTTGACGTAGGGGGTCAGCAGGTCCAGGACCTTGATCCCGGTCTCCAGGATCTCCGTGCGCGGCTCCAGCTGGTCAAACGGCGGCGGGTCGCGGTGGATCCCCCACCGCTCGGTTATCTCGAGCGAGGCCAGCGGCACGTCCAGGGGCTGGCCGAGAACGTTGAACACGTGTCCCTTGGTGACGTCGCCGACCGGCACCGAGATGGGGCCGCCCGTGTCGGTGACGACGGCGCCACGGGTGAGGCCGTCGGTGGGCCGCATGGCGATGGCCCGGACGGTGTCATCGCCGAGGTGCTGCTCGACCTCGAGGGTCAGGGTCGTGGTCTCGTCGTCGAGGGTGATCTCCACTTCCAGCGCGTTGTAGATCGGCGGCATGCTCTCGGCGGAGAACTCCACATCCACGACGGGGCCATTGATCCGGACGACCCGGCCCGCCCCGGCGTCCTCGGCGGGCCCGTCGGCGGACTGAGGGGTGTCTGCGGTAGCGGTCATGATGCTCACTTACTCCCACTAATCGTCTCGGCCAGCGCATTGGCACCGCCCACGATCTCGCTGATTTCCTGGGTGATCTCGGCCTGCCGGGCCTTGTTGGCTTCCCTGGTGAGCTGCTCGATCAGGTCATGCGCGTTGTCGGTGGCCGACTTCATGGCCCGCCGCCGGGAGGCGATCTCCGAGGCGGCGGAGTCGAGCAGCGCGTAGAAGATCCGACTCTCCACGTACCAGGGCAGCAGCGCGTCCAGCACGGCCTCGGGGGACGGCTCGAAGTCGTAGACGGGGATCGGGCCGCCCGCCGGCTCGTCGGTCGTCTCCTCGATTTCCAGCGGCAGGAGGCGGCGGACGACGGGCTGCTGGGTCAGCATGGAGACGAAGTCGGTGTAGACGATGTTGATCTCGTCCACCCCGCCCTCCTCGGTCGGCTGACCGTAGGCGGCCAGCAGCGCCTCGGTGATCTCGTGCGCGTTCGCGTAGGCCGGGGTGTCGGAGAAGCCGGTCCACTCCCCGCCCATCTCCCGCTCGCGGAAGCGGTGCCAGGAGACGCCCTTGCGCCCGGCCACGAAGGGCACCGTCTCCACCTGCTCATCGGCCAGCAGGCGCCGCAGCCGCTCGGCCTCGCGCAGCACGTTGGAGTTAAAGCCGCCCGCGAAGCCGCGGTCGCTGGTGAGGATCAGCACCGCCGCCCGGGACCGGGACTGCGGCGGCCGGGTGAGCGGATGGTCGATCTGTCCCGACCGGCTGACGACCGCCTCCACGGCCCGGGTGATCTCCCGCGAGTACGGCTCGGCGTCATGCGCCCGCTGCTGCGCCTTGATGATGCGCGAGGACGCGATCAGCTCCTGGGCACGCGTGATCTTGGCGGTGGACTGGACCGACCTGATCCGCCGCCGGACCGCGCGAAGCTGTGCTCCCATGGCGTCCCGCCTTAGCTCTCGTCGCTCTGCCCGGCCGCGTCTGCGCTCTGCTCGGGCGCGTCTGCCTGCTCGGGCGCCGCTACGTGCTTGCGGACCTTGTCCTGCTTCACGTCCGAGTCCGTCATCGGCTCGTCCTGGCTGCCCTCGCCGGAGACCAGCAGGTCGCCGGAGCTGGTCTCGAAGCCGCCGCGGAACTCCTCGACTGCGTCCTTGAGCGCCACGACGGTGTCGTCGGTCAGGTCGCCGGTCTCCCGGATGGCATCGAAGATGCCGCCGTGGTTCCGGGCGATGAAGTCCAGGAACTCGGACTCGAACCGGGCCACGTCGTTGATCGGCACGTCGTCGAGGTAGCCACTGGTGCCCACCCACACCGCGACCACCTGCTGCTCCGCCGGCATCGGGCTGTACTGCCCCTGCTTGAGCAACTCCACCAGGCGCGCGCCGCGGTCGAGCTGGGCGCGGGAGGCGGCGTCGAGGTCGGAGGAGAACGACGCGAACGCCTCCAGGTCGCGGTACTGCGACAGCGACAGCTTGAGGCCGCCGGCGACCTTCCTCATGGCCCTGATCTGCGCGTCACCGCCGACGCGGGAGACCGACTGGCCGACGTTGATGGCCGGGCGGACACCGGAGTTGAACAGGTCGGTCTCCAGGAAGATCTGCCCGTCGGTGATGGAGATGACGTTGGTCGGGATGTAGGCCGAGATGTCGTTTGCCTTGGTCTCGACGATCGGCAGGCCGGTCAGGGATCCGCTGCCCAGCTCCTCCGACAGCTTCGCGCAGCGCTCCAGCAGGCGGGAGTGCAGGTAGAAGACGTCACCGGGGTAGGCCTCGCGGCCCGGCGGCCGGCGCAGCAGCAGCGAGATGGCCCGGTAGGCCTCGGCGTGCTTGGTCAGGTCGTCGAACACGATCAGCACGTGCTTGCCGTCGTACATCCAGTGCTGGCCGATGGCCGAGCCCGTGTAGGGCGCGACGTACTTGTAGCCGGCCGGGTCGGACGCCTGCGCCATCACGATCGTCGTGTACTCCAGGGCGCCCGCGTCCTCCAGGGACTGGCGGACCTGGGCCACGGTCGAGCCCTTCTGCCCGATGGCCACGTAGACGCAGCGCACCTGGCGGGCCGGGTCACCGGAGTCCCAGTTCTCCTTCTGGTTGATGATCGTGTCGATGGCGATCGCGCTCTTGCCGGTCTGCCGGTCGCCGATGATCAGCTCGCGCTGGCCGCGGCCGATCGGGACGATCGAGTCGATGGCCTTGATACCGGTCTGCAGCGGCTCGCTCACCTTGCTCCGGTTGATCACCGACGGCGCCTGCAGCTCCAGCTGGCGCTCCTCGCTGCTCTCGACCGGGCCGAGGCCGTCCAGCGGCTGGCCCAGCGGGCCGACCACGCGGCCCAGGAACGCGTCACCGACCGGCACCGACAGCACCTCGCCGGTCCGGCGGACCTGCTGGCCCTCCTCGATCCGGCTGAAGTCGCCCAGGACGACGACGCCGATCTCGCTCACGTCCAGGTTCAGGGCCAGGCCGCGAGTGCCGTCCTCGAACTCCAGCAGCTCGCTGTACATGGCCGATGGCAGTCCCGCCACCCTGGCGATGCCGTCGCCGCACTCGACAACGGTGCCGACCTCCTCAGCGGAGGCGGTTCCGGGCTCATAGGCCTCGACGAAACGCGCGAGCGCGTCCCGGATCTCGTCCGGCCGGATTGTCAGCTCCGCCATCTTCCTCGTATCTCTCTCGTGAGATCTGCTCGATCAACGTCTGTAGTTGTCCCGGACGGCTGCCGGGGTCGGTTCCTCAGGAGACCAGCCTGCGCCGGATCTCGGCCAGGCGGGTCGCGACGCTGCCGTCGATCTGCTCGCCCCCGATCCGGATGATCATGCCGCCGATCACCGCGGGGTCGAGCACCACATTGAGGTGCACCTCGTGCCCGTAGGCGCGCGCCAGCGCGGCAGCCAGGCGGCTGCGCTGCTCGGCGCTGAGCTCGTCGGCCACGCGCACCTCCGCGATCAGCCGCTCGCGCAGCTCGGCGGCCAGGCGCCCGTACTCTGCCAGGCTCCAGTCCAGGCTACGTCCCCGCGGATGCAGTGCGGCCTGGGTGATCAGAGCAATCGCGGCTGGCGTGGCCTTATCGGCCAGCAGCGCGCGGACCAGCTCTCGCTTGGCGTCCGCCGGGGCGAACGGGTTGCCCAGGGCGGTGCGCAGCTCGGGCGAGCTGCCGACGACCCGGGCGAAACGGAACAGGTCGTCCTCCAGGTCGTCCAGGTGCCCGGCCTGGTCGGCCTGCGACACGATGGCCAGCACGGCCAGCTGCTCGATGGCGTCGACCAGGTCGCCGGGGGTGGACCAGTGGGCGGTGACCACCGTGCTCAGCAGCTCGGCGGTCTCCGGGCTGACGTTGCTGCCCAGGATGGCCGTCAGCAGGCCCTTGCGGGCCTCGCGCGCGCTGGCGTCATCGGCCAGCGCGCGCCGTAGCGGGGGCTGGCTGTCTAGCAGGTCAACCACGGCGAACAGCTCGTCGCCGATCCGCCCGGCGTCGCTGGAGCCGCCCGTCAGGGTCAGCAGGCGCTCCTTGGCGTCGGCCAGCGACGCCCTGCTCGCGCCCCTCATGACGTGGCCTGGGCCTCGCTCGAGCTGGGCTGGCTCTCCAGCTCGTCCAGGAACCGGTCGACGAGCCGGCGCTGCCGGGCGTCATCGGCCAGGGCCTCGCCGACGATCTTGCCGGCCAGATCGACGGACAGCGCGCCCACCTCGTTGCGCAGGGCCGCGAGGGCCTGCTGCCGGTCGGCGGCCAGCTGCGCCTGCGCCGCCTCGGTGACCCGGCGCGCCTCTTCCTGGGCCTGCTCCCGCATCTCGGCGATGATCTGGGCGCCCTGCTCCCTGGCCTCTTCCCGGAGCCGTGCGGCCTCGTGCCGGGCCTCGGCCAGCTGGGCCCGGTACTGGTCCAGCGTGCGTGCCGCCTCGGCCTGGGCCTTCTCGGCGCGATCCAGGCCACCCTCGATGGCGTTGGTCCGCTCCGCAAGCGTCTGCTGGATCCGCGGCATCAGGACCTTGGCCAGGAGCCCGAAAACGATCAGGAACGCGATGGCCCCGATGATCAGCTCCGGCAGTTCGGGGATTAGCGGGCTAGCCGGCGGCTGGACCGGCGCCGCGGCAAGGTACCTCACCGTCGGCCTTCCTTCCTGACGTTCATCACTGCTTCCTCTCCATCCCCGGAAGATCAGGCCGTGTACTTGAAGATGAAGGGGATCACGATGCCGATCAGCGCCAGCGCCTCGGTCAGCGCGAAGCCGATGTACATGTTCGACTGGATCAGCCCGCGCGCTTCTGGCTGCCGGGCCATGGCCTCCACGCCGTGGCCGAAGATCAGGCCGATGCCGATGCCGGGGCCGATGGCCGCGAGGCCGTACGCCACGGCACCGATGTTGATACTGATGACCTGGCCAGCGGTTCCGGCTGCCAGGATGTGCGAGACGTCAAGCATCTGTGTGTTCCTTTGCGATCGTGCCAGCGGGCTGCGCCGGCGGTTGTGGGCGAATGGTGCGTGCGCCACAGGGCGCCCTCTGCCGTCCCGTGCCGTAGCTGGCCATGTCAGTGACCCGCTTCCAGCGACCCGCCAATGTACTGAGCGGTCAGGATGGTGAAGATATAGGCCTGCAGCGCCTGGATCAGCAACTCGAACGCCGTCAGCGCGATGGTGAGGATGAACGAGGTCGCGCTGAACAGCAGGCCAAGGGACAGGCTGAGCGTGTACCACGTCGCCAGCGTGAACACCAGCACCAGGAGGTGGCCGGCGAACATGTTCGCGAATAGCCGGACCGCCAGGGTGAACGGCCGGACGATGACGTACTGGAGGATCTCTACCGGGGCCAGGATCCCGAGGATGAAGATCGGTACGCCGGTGGGGATCATGTTCTTGAAGTAGCCGCCCAGGCCCTGATGCTTGATGCCGAGATAGGTATAGGTGACGTAGACCATCAGCATCAGCGCGCCGGGAAAGGCAATCTGTGCCATCGGGGGGTACTGGGCGATGGGGATGACTTCCATGGTGTTCATGATCCAGATGAAGAAGAACAGCGAGACCAGGAACGGCAGGAAGTTATCGCCCCGCCTGCCCATCATCGGGCGCAGGATCTGGTCCCGGACGAACATGATGCCCAGCTCGCCGAGGTTCTGCGCCCCTCGCGGTACCAGCTTCGGCTTCGCGAATGCCGCCCAGAAGAACGCGACTATCACGACGGTGGAGACGAGGGCCAGCAGCATCGGTTTGGTAAAGGCGAAGCTACCGATCTTGAAGAACGGCGTGAAGAGGAAGGACGGGCCAGGGTATCCCGGCGCGGGGTAACCGCAGTGCGCGGTGGAGAAGATATGACTGTTCTCCTCCGTGCATCTGCCCGCAACGAGGGCGACGATGTCACCAGCCAAGGCGCTCTCCTCCAACTTCGCACCAGCACGCAGCGCCTGCCAGCGCGACGCACGTCTTTGTGTCCCCTGCCCCTGGCCCAGGCCCAGCGGCAAGTCCCGGCACAGGGATGTTAACTGCCCGGCTTGCTGGCATTACACGCGGATTACCTGTCAGGGCCTGCCGTACTTGAAAACGATGAGTACGATCGCCAGCGCCAGCCCCACGAGCATGCCCACGGGGAAGAGCAGCGCGATGTGCGTCCACCGGCTGACCAGCCAGCCGACCACTCCGTAGAAGAGCATCCCGGATAGCAGGTAGCTGAAGATAGTCCAGCCGGCGTTCTGCGCCGGTGGCCCGTCTGGCGCCTCCGGCCGGGCCGGATCGGAGGCCGAGGGTCGGCCGCCGGCAGTCACGTTCCCAGCCAGGCGACAGCCGGCCAGCCAGCAGGATGCGGGCAGCATGCCGGATGCGGGCAGCCTTGACCGCGGGCCGCATGTCGCCGTCCGGACGCCAGAGCACAGCCACGGGTCATCCTTCTCCGTGCGGCTCGACGTAGAGGAACTTGACTCGCAGGGACCAGTAGATCTGCGCAGCGCACCACACCAGGATGCACGCCAGGGCAGTCAGGCCGAACATGCGGGTGCTAAAGGCCGTGGTCTTGCTGAGGCCAACGACGAAGAACAGCAGGATGAGAATCTTGGCGATGTAGGTGACGATCGCGGTAATCATCATCGCCTGCGGGCTGATCCTGGCCGCCCGCCCGACGGCGAACACGCTGATCGCGAAGAACACCGCCACCAGGGCCGCTCCGAGCACCGCGCCGAGCAGTCCCCTAGCGCCGTACAGTCCCGCGCTGATGGCAGCCATGATCGCCGCGGCTACGGCGGTCACGAGAGCCGAGCGGCGGGCAATCCGGGCGTAGGCGGCCGGCATCTACGGAGCTCCGGGGGTCTCGACGAGGACAAGCGGCCCCCGCCGGCTTGAGTGACGAGCAGCCGCAGTGCCCGGGTGGCACCGGGACATCTGACTGCTGCGATCCAGGCGCGCCGTCAGATGTGCGAAACGTATCACGGCCCTCTCACTCGCCATTGAGCTGATGCTCGTGAAAGCTATCACAAGCTCTCGGACAGCCCACTCAGCGGGTCACCTAACGTGACGAACTTCGCTGTCGATGTCACGGTCTGTTCTGCAGTAAAAACTTACGGTAGCCGACCGCCTGGGCCGGACGGCCGCTCGGAGCGGTCGGCCTCGGTGGGCGCGGCCAGCGGCAGCGGCAGGGAGTCCAGCTCGGGGTCGCCGACGGCCGGCGGGAGGGTCCCGACCACCGACCGCGGCGGATCTGGCCTGTGCTGGGCGGCGCGGCCGTTGCCGGCCTGCTGGGCGGCCTGGCCATTGCCGGCCGCCAGGACCGGCTGGACCGGCTGGACCGGCTGCAAGGCCGGCGCTAGCCCGGCCGCGGTCGTCCCGCCCAGGCCGGCCACCGCGCCCGCCGCGGCGGGCGGGCGGCCCCGCCGCCACCAGCGCAGCCGGGGCATGGACATGAGCAGCAGTGCCAGCACCGCACCGAGGGTGATCATGGCGAAGACGATGAGCGGCGTCCGGGCGGTGGAGAACCAGACGACCAGGCCGGAGAAGGTGGCCGCCCACAAGTACATGATGAGCACGCTGAGCCGGTGCGAGTGCCCGATGTCCAGCAGCCGGTGGTGCAGGTGCTTGCGATCGGGGGCAAACGGCGACATGCCCGCCCGGGTCCGGCGGAACACCGCCATCAGCATGTCGGCGTAGGGGATGACCAGGATCGCCGTAGGCAGCAGCAGCGGGATGATCTCGGGGAACCGGTTGACCGTGCGCGGCAGCGTCTGGTAGTCGAGCGAGTTGATGCTGGAGATCGGCACGTAGGCCAGCAGCAGCCCGAGCAGCATCGAGCCCGTGTCACCCATGAAGATCCGGGCCGGGAAGAAGTTATGCGGCAGGAAGCCCAGGCACATGCCGGCCAGCACCGCCGACACGAGCGCCGGCTGCGCCTCCGCCGACAGCCTCAGGTTCTTGGTCAGCCAGTAGTAGTAGATGAAGAACGAGACGGCGGCGATGGCCACGATCCCGGCGGCCAGGCCGTCCAGCCCGTCGATGAAGTTGACGGCGTTGATAGTGGCCACGACGACCAGGACGGTCAGCACCATCGCCTCGTTGGAGGTCGGCACCAGCGTATTGCTGCCGGGCAGCGGCAGCCAGCTGAGCGAGACGCCGCTGGCGACCACGATCGCGCCGGCGGCCACCTGGCCGGCCAGCTTGCTGATGGCGTTCATGCCCCAGCGATCGTCGACAATGCCGATCGCGACGATCAGGCCGCCCGCCGCCAGCAGGCCCGTGGCCATGTTGTTCCCGGCCAGCACGGTATTCAGCGGGCTCAGCTGGTAAGCGGCCAGCAGCCCGGCGCCCAGGCCGACGTACATCGCCAGGCCGCCGAGCAGCGGGATGGGGACCACGTGCACATCCCGGTCGCGCGCCGCGTGGATCGCCCCGCCCCGGATCGCGCCCCGGCGGACCAGGGGCGTCAGGATGTAGGTGACGGCGGCCGTCACCAGGAGGGTAAGGCCGTACTCCTTCACCGGTCACCAGGCCTGAGCGGATGAGGCGGGCATTGGGATCAACTTTAGAGCAACGGCGCTGCGCGCACGTCCCGTGCTAGCGCGCGGCGTCACCGACTGCGCGGACTCCGGCGATCTCCCGCAGCCGCCCGATCGAGATCGCGCCCTGGCGCAGCAGCCGCGGCGCGTCGCCGGTGAGGTCGACGATCGTCGAGGCCTGGCCGCCCACGGACGGGCCGCCGTCCAGGTAGACGGCGACGGCGTCGCCGAGCTGCTCCCTGGCCTGCTCCGCGGTAGTCGCGGCCGGCGAGCCGCTCAGGTTCGCGCTGCTGACGGCCATCGGCCCGGTCTCGCGCAGCAGGTCCAGCGTGACCGGGTCCTGCGGCATCCGGACCGCGACCGTGCCCTTGGTGTCCCCCAGATCCCAGCTCAGTGTCCGGGCCGCCCGGCAGACGATGGTCAGCCCGCCCGGCCAGAACTCGTCGATGAGCTGCTGGCCGTAGGGCCCGAGGTCCTCCACCAGCGCCGCGGCCGCGCGAACGGTGCCGACCAGCACCGGCGGCGGCATGTCCCGGCCGCGGCCCTTGACCGCCAGCAGGCGGGACACGGCCGCCGGGCTGAAGGCGTCGGCCCCCACGCCGTAAACCGTGTCGGTGGGCAGCACGACAAGCTCGCCGCCCAGGACCGCGGTGGCTGCCGCGGCCAGCCCCTCGGCCCGCTGGGTGGCGTCGGAACAGTCGAACCAGGCGCTCATAGCCGACCATCCTTCCACGGGGTCATCCTGGCGCGGGCCAGACAGCGGTGACGAACCTGTCGCGGCCGGCCAGATCGGCATGGTTGCGGGTCTGCCGCCAGCCGCTCTCCTCGGCGAAGACCCAGTAGACGGCGGGCCCCTGCTGGGCCCCGTGCTCGACGGCCACCAGGCCGCCGGGGCGCAGCAGCCGCCGGGCCACGCTCTCCACCATGCGGACCGCGCCCAGCCCGTCGGCGCCTGACCAGAGCGCGGTCGCCGGATCGTACTCGCCGACCTCGGGTGGCACCCAGGAGCCGACCGGGATATAGGGCGGGTTGCTGATCACCAGGTCGACGGTGCCGTCGAGCTCGGCCAGCGCGGTGGCGAAGTCCCCGGCGTGCAAGGTGACCCGGCCGGCGGTGTGCGGCGCGGCGGCTGCGGTGGCGGCGATGTTGCGCTCGGTCCACTGCCGGGCCAGCGGGTCGGCCTCCACCGCATGCACCCGGGCTCGCGGTACCTCCTGCGCGATGGCCAGCGCGATAGCGCCCGATCCGGTGCCGAGGTCGGTGACGACGGGCTCGGCGACATCCATGGCGGCGAGTTGCTCAACCGCCCAGCCGGTCATGACCTCGGTTTCCGGCCGGGGCACGAAAACGCCAGGCCCCACCTCGAGCTCCAGGTACCGGAAGTAGGCCCGCCCCGTGATGTGCTGCAGCGGCTCGCGGGCCTCCCGGCGGGCGACGTCATCCCAGAACTGGGGATTGAAGTCGGTGTCGGAGACCAGGTGCAGCTGGCCGCGGGGCACCCCGTGCAGGTGCGCCGCCATGAGCTCGGCGTCGGCCCGGGGTGACTCCACGCCAGCCTGCGCCAGCCGCGCCGTCGCCATGGCGATCTCGTCGAGCAGCAGGCTCATGCCTCGTCGGCGCCGGCGATCTGCTCGGCCCGGTCCGCCTCCACGAGCGAGTTGATCACCGCGTCCAGGTCCCCGTCGATCACCTGGTCGAGGTTGTAGGCCTTGAAGCCGACCCGGTGATCGGAGATCCGGTTCTCCGGGAAGTTATAGGTCCGGACCCGCTGCGACCGGTCCACGTCAGAGACCTGGCTGCGGCGGCTGGCGGCCGCGCGGGCGTCCGCCTTCTCCTGCGCCACGGCCAGCATCCTGGCCCGCAGGATCCGCATGGCCGACTCCTTGTTCTGGAGCTGGCTCTTCTCGTTCTGGCAGGAGACGACGATCCCGGTGGGCACGTGCGTGATCCGCACGGCCGAATCGGTGGTGTTGACGCTCTGCCCGCCGGGCCCCGATGAGCGGTACACGTCGACCCGCAGGTCGCCCGGGTCGATGCTCACCTCGACCGGGTCTGCCTCCGGCATGACCAGCACGCCGGCCGCCGAGGTGTGGATCCGGCCCTGCGACTCGGTCACCGGCACCCGCTGCACCCGGTGCACGCCGCCCTCGTACTTCAGGCGCGACCAGGCCCCGGTGCCGCCGCGGCGGCCCTTGATCGCGACGGTGACGTCCTTGTAGCCGCCGAGCCCGGTGATCGTGGCGTCAATGACCTCGGTCTTCCAGTGCTGCCGCTCGGCGTAGCGCAGGTACATGCGCAGCAGGTCCCCGGCGAACAGCGCGGACTCGTCGCCGCCCTCGCCGGCCTTGACCTCCAGGATGACGTCCTTGCCGTCATAAGGATCGCGGGGCACGAGCAGCTGCTCGATCCGCTGCTGCAGGGCCTCTCGCTGCCGGGCTAGCTGCTCGGCCTCGGCCTCGAAGGAGGCGTCCTCGCCGGCCAGCTCGCGGGCGGCCTGCTCGTCGCCGCTGACCTGCCGCCACTGCTCGTAGACCGCGATGACCGGACCCAGCTCGCCATAACGCCGGCCGAGCGTGCGGGCCCGGTCGGGGTCGGCGTGCACCGCCGGGTCGGCTAGATCCTTCTCCAGCTGCGCGTACTCCGTCGCCAGGTCGGCAACCCGCTCAAACACTGGTTACCTCCCTGCGCGTATAGGCGCTGTGCATGTAAGCCGGGCGCGGCACCTGCGCCGCGCCCGCGCGTGAACAGCCCAGATTGCCCGCCCGCAAGCTTGGCCTCGGGGGGCAATCCCAACCGGTGCTGGCCCTGCCTCGCGGCGCCGGCCTACTTGCTGGTCGAGGCCTGCTTGCCGAAGCGGCGCTCGAACCTGGCCACGCGACCGCCAGTGTCCATGATCTTCTGCTTGCCCGTGTAGAACGGATGGCAGCTTGAGCAGACGTCGGCGTGAATCACGCCGTTCTTGGCCGTGCTGCGCGTCGTGAAGGTGCTCCCGCAGGTGCAGGTCACCGTGGTCTCGACGTACTCGGGGTGAATACCCGACTTCATTTCCTGACTCCTGGTTCCGCAGTCGCCGGGTCGCTCGCGGCTCAGGACCGTGGTCCCTCAGAGCGAGCGTGAACCGGTACCGCATAGGTGTGGCTTCCAGTCTGCCAGACGCGGTAACGCCGGCGGGCACTGGGAGATTCCCGGCTGGCTACCTCCGGCGGCCGGTCCCGGATTGCTCCGGGGCCGGCCGGCGGCCGCGTGGCTAGGAGGCGCCGAGTGTCGTCTTCTGGACCTTGAGCAGGAACTCGGCGTTGCTCTTGGTGTCCTTCATCCGGTCCATGAGCACCTCTAGCGCCTGCTGGGGCTCCAGGGCGTGCAGGACCCGCCGGAGCTGCCAGACGATCTTCAGCTCCTCCGGGGACATCAGCAGCTCTTCCTTGCGGGTGCTGGACTGGTCGACGTCCACGGCCGGGAAGATCCGCTTGTCAGCCAGGTCACGGCGCAGCCGCAGCTCCATGTTGCCGGTGCCCTTGAACTCCTCGAAGATGACTTCTTCCATCCGCGAGCCAGTCTCGATCAGCGCCGTGGCCAGGATCGTCAGCGAGCCGCCGTTCTCGATGTTGCGGGCGGCGCCGAAGAACCGCTTCGGCGGGTAGAGCGCCGCGGAGTCGACACCGCCGGACAGGATCCGGCCGCTCGCCGGGGCGGCCAGGTTGTAGGCCCGGCCCAGGCGGGTGATCGAGTCGAGCAGGACGACCACGTCATGGCCCATCTCGACCAGGCGCTTGGCCCGCTCGATGGCGAGCTCGGCGACCGTGGTGTGGTCATCGGCTGGCCGGTCGAAGGTCGAGTGAATGACCTCGCCCTTGACCGTGCGCTGCATGTCGGTGACTTCCTCGGGCCGCTCGTCGACGAGGACGACCATGAGGTGGCACTCGGGGTTGTTCTTGGTGACCGCGTTGGCGATCGCCTGCAGGATCATCGTCTTCCCGGCCTTGGCCGGCGACACGATCAGCCCGCGCTGGCCCTTGCCGATCGGGCAGACCAGGTCGATGATCCGCGTGGTCATGATCGTCGGGTCGGTCTCCAGCCGGAGCCGGTCCTGCGGGTACAGGGGAACCAGCTTGGAGAACTCCGGACGGTTCTTGGCCTGCTCGGGGTCGAGGCCGTTGATCTTGTCCAGGCGGACCAGCGCGTTGAACTTCTCGCGGCGCTCGCCCTCGCGCGGCTGGCGGATCGCGCCCTCGACCACGTCGCCCTTGCGCAGGCCGTAGCGGCGGACCTGGGACAGCGACACGTACACGTCATTGGTGCCCGGCAGGTAGCCGGTGGTGCGGACGAACCCGTAGTTGTCCAGCACGTCCAGGATGCCGGCGATCGGGATGAGGACGTCATCCTCGCTGATCACGGGCTCGGCCTCGTTGCCGCCACCGCGCTCGCGGCGCCGGCTGCTGCCCCCGGAGTTCCGGTTCCGGAACCGGTCCCGGTTCCGGCGCCCGCCCGGGCCATCCCGGTCGTCGTCGCCCCGGTTGTCGCGGCCGCCCTGGTCACGGCCGCCCTGCTGGTCACGGCCGCCCTGCTGGTCGCGGTTACCACCGCCCTGCTGGTCGCGGCCACCGCGCTGCTCGCGGCCCTGCTGCTGATCACGGCCCTGCTGGCCGGCGGACCCGTACTCGCGGCCCTGCTCCGAGCCATCACTCGCGGCCCGCGGCTGCTCGTCTCGCTGGCTATCCTCCCGGCGGCCGTTACCGCGCCTGCGCCGGTCCCCGCGGCCATCGCTCTGCTGGTGCGCATCGTCGCGCCCGCCGGTCACCGGGCCGCCGTTGCTCCCGGCCGCCTGCGCGCCGCCTCGCTGCGCCGCGTCCTGCCCGGTGTTACCAATGCCGGCGGCGCTGGCCGCCTGCGGGCTTTCCCCGCCGCCCGTCGGCCCGGCGCCCACGCCGGGCTGCGTTGCTGTTTGTGTCTCCATGGCGTCCCGCTCGAAATGGCGATTCGCGCCGGCTCCCGCAGGCGCGCCCCGCTGGACTGAGTTCTCGGATATGTCGCTCTGGCGGCTTGCTGGGCCGTCGGCGCCGCGACCGCGCGGGGCCGCGTTGCCCTGGACGGCATCGCCCTGGACGGCACTGCCCTGACCTGCACTGCCCTGGGCCGCGCTGCCCTGCCGGGCCGCGGAGCTTGCACCGCCAGATCCTCCGCCGCGCTGCTTATCCTCGATCGCCGCCACCAGCTGGCCCTTGCGCATCCTCGCGGTTCCGGTGAGGCCGAGCGACTGGGCGAGCCGCTGAAGCTCGGGCATCAGCATCGCGGAGATCCCGGCCCCGCCTCGCCTGCCCGTGGCCGCCTGGGCGGCCGGACCAGCACCGTCGTCCGCGTCCGGCCAGGAGCGTACCGCGCCAGTTCGCGCTGGGGAAGTCCCTGCTGACGGCGCCACGCCGGCGGTCTCACCGGCAGAGCGGGGCAGACGGGGGGATTCCTCAGGCTCGCCAGAAGAGCCGGAGAACAGATCGATGGTTTCGCTCACTAGGGGTCCTTCCCAGGGGTGCGGGCCCGGCCACAGGTGCGGCCGACCGATGCCCGCTGTCGCATGTTGTCCGCGGCGTTAGCCGCTCTCCAGGCCTCGCCGCTCTGCAAGGCCCTCGCCTCGGAGTATCCCGAACCTCCGCAATGCGGCATGTGTCCGACTGCCCGGTGCGTGGTTCGCTGGTAACCAGGCCCTTGGCCAGGACCGGGCGTACGTGGAAGCCCCGCAACAGGTGAATGTCAGTAGAAGCCGCACACCGCCGACCGCCGTATGGCTGACCGGCTGGAGCGCGTGCGAGCACCTCTCCCCGCAGCGGGGCATCTGGTGCAGCAACCAGCTTAACACCAACCGGGCCCACGGCATTCCTTCAGAGCTGTCCCTTACGACCGCAAGGGGCCGACCGCACCAGCGTGCCTGGTCAGAACGTGCCTGGCTAGAGTCTGCTGACACGCCTGCGGGTACGCTCGCGCCAGTCACGGTTAGGGAGATGCCGACTGGCGCCTGGCTCCGAAGGCCGTGTGGCGGCTGTCGACATCCAGGGGGCTTACACGGCATCCAGTACCCGTTTCCGTGACGCTTCAACCTCGCCTCTCACATAAGACTACCGAGGCGGCCGCCTCGTTTACCGGGAGCCGGTCCGGCGCCGCCACCCCGATCAGTCCCAGCCCGGCGTCGAGCGCCGTGCGCGTCGCGTCGGCCAGCCAGAGCCGGGCGCTGATCCCGGTCTCCCCGCGCGGCGCCGCCTGGCCGCCGAATGGCAGCGCCGGACAGCTTTCCCGGCAGGCCAGCCAGGCCGCGGCGACCCCCTCCAGGTACCTGGGCAGCTCGGCCGGCTGGCGCCGGCGGGCAGCGCCGGCCACCCGCTCGGCCAGCCAGGACAGCCGCGTGAGCAGGGCAAGCTCGGCCGGCTGGGGCAGCCACTGGGCCAGCCGGCCGTCCGGGTCGCCACGGCGGTGTCCCAGGTCCGCCGCCCAGCGCAGGACGCAGGTGGCATCCGCGTGAGCGAAGCTGACCAGGTAGCCAGGATCCGCCAGATCACAGGTAACCCGGAGGCCGTGCCCGAGTTCCCCCGTCCGCCCGGCGGGCATCCTGGCCAGCCAGTACCGGATGGCATCCGCCCCGGCCCAGGCGACAGCGTCCGCCACGCCAGGACGCTGCGCCCGGGCTGGAGAGCCGGAGCAGCCAGTGAGCTCTGGCGGCGAGCCGGGGATCACCGTCGCGCCTGCCGCGGCAGCGAGCCGGCCGGCCAGCGCCGCCGCCTGATCGCGCCAGGCCTGCTGCCAGCCCGGCTCCGCGGCGAGGTCCGGCAGCGGCAGCCCGGACCGGGTAACGCCGGCCAGCGCATCGCTGCGGGCGCACGCCGGGCCGGCCTGACTGACTCGCACGGCCAGGCTGGCCAGCGCCGCGCTCGTGACTTCGATGGTCAGGTAGCCAGCGCCGGTGGGCGCCGCGGAACTGATCCATCCCGCCGGCTGGAGCGCCTGGGCCAGCCCCGCCGCGACGGCCCGGGGCTCACGCCCGGCTAGCCGGGCCAGCTCGAACGGCAGCGAGGTCGCGTAGCCGGCCGTCGGCGCGCCCGGCGCCGGGAATGTGGAATCGGCTGGCGGCGGCCGCCAGGTGCCACTCGCCCGCAGCCGCGCGGCGCCGGCGGGCAGGTGCCCGGCCGCGATGGCCGCGCCGACGGCGCGGGCCAGCTCAGCACTGAGGTCGGCGGGGATCACCCGACCAGGCTAGGTCTGCTCGCCTAGTCGAAGGCGCTAGCCGGGGCGCCGGCGAGCTCCCGGACGACCCGGATCATCTCGGCCGGGTCGAACGGCTTGGTCAGGTAGGCGTCGACGCCTATCTGACGGCCCCGGCCCCGGTCGTCCTCCTGAGCGCGGGCGGTGATGAGCACGACCTTGATGGCCGCCGTGTCCGGGTTCCTGCGCAGCTGGGTGGCGGTGACCCAGCCATCGAGCCGGGGCATCATCACGTCCAGGGTGATCACGTCCGGGCTCACCTCGACCACCTTCTCCAGGCAATCGCGGCCGTCGATGGCCGTCACGACGTCGAACCCCTCGAGGGTCAGGTTGACGGCGATGAGCTGACGGATGACCTCGTCGTCATCCACTACCAGCACCCGGCCCAGTCCCTGCGTCACCCGCGTGAGGCTATCGGCTTCACCGAGCTGATGCGCGCAGATCCGGCCCGTGTCCGGAGATACTTGCCACCGGCTGGGACTGGTACTGTGTCTTCGGTCGTGCAGCATCGTGCCCTGCCCGGCATCCGCGCCAGCCCCCATAGCTCAGGGGATAGAGCACCGCCCTCCGGAGGCGGGTGCGCAGGTTCGAATCCTGCTGGGGGCGCCCTCGAAAGTCCAAGCGGAAATGGCCAGTGGGCCAGCCGCGAGCGCCGGGCCCTCTGAACCTCACCGAGCCGGAAGGCAACGTGGTCGGCGTCGGCGGGACGGCGTCGCCGCCGCCTGCCCTACCTCGGGCGAACCTTCATGTTCCGGACGGGCAGCCAGTGATCCCGGCCCTGCAGGCTGAGCCGGCGCGCCTGGTCCAGCCGCGCGGTCTCGCGGTGGTGCAGAAGCCGGCCTGGCTACTCGCGTTATCAGCCCGCAGCCCGGCTTGACGGCCTTGATAACACATGTCTATCTTAGTGATATCTATTTTTCTCAGCAAGAGCCCCGCCACGGCGCGCATGGCAGGCACCGCGACCCGGCCTGGCAAGGCGGACACGTGAATAGCGACTATGGAGCCTTCAAACCGGCAGGCCTCGGCAGAAGGCTTACTGCGGGTGCCGTTTCAGTCTTGCCTGCCTGCCGGAGATATCCCGGCCGGGCACGACATGGGGGCATCGCCATGGATCAGCCCGGCGGCTCCGCCGCCCTGACCCCTCAGCCCGACTCCCCGCGGGTTCCGCGGGCCCGGCAGACAGCGGTTCCGCCCTCCGGTCGCGTGCCGGTACTGGCGTGGGTCATCGGGGCCGCGTTTGTCGCGGTCGAGCTCCTCGTCAGCGGCCGGTACGGCTTCCTGCAAGACGAGCTGTACTTCATCGTGGCCGGGCATCACCTGGCGTTCGGCTATGTCGATCAGCCGCCGATCGCCCCGCTGCTCACCCGGATCACCGACATCCTCGGCGTCAGCCCGACGGCGATCCGGATCGTCCCGGCGCTGGCCGGCGGGGCGGTCGTGATCATGGCGGCCAGGCTCGCGGCGCTGTTCGGCGCGGGCCGCTTCGGCCGGGTATTCGCCGCCCTCACCATGGCGTGCGCCCCGGTTCTCCTCGGCGCCGTGCACATCGGCAATACCACGCCGCTGGACCTGCTCGCCTGGACGGCCGTCCTGCTGTGCATCGCCACGGCGCTGCTGCGGGACCGGCCGCGCTGGTGGCTCGCTGCGGGGGCCGCGGCCGGCCTCGGGCTCCAGGCCGACAACCTGGTGGTCTTGCTGCTGATCTGCCTGACTGTCGGCCTCCTCGCCTCGGCGCAGCGCTCGGTGCTGCTGACCAGGTGGCCATGGCTGGGCGCCGGAATCGCGGCGGTGATCTGGGCGCCGAACCTCATCTGGCAGGCCGCGCACGGGTGGCCGCAGCTGGCCATGTCCGCCGCGCTGCACCAGCAGAACACCTCGCCGGCCGACTACGCTGGCGCGCTGCCCGCCCAGCTCCTTTACCTGGGCCTGCTGGTGGCACCGCTTGTCGTCGCGGGTTTCGTGGTCCTGTGGCGAACCCCCGAGCTGCGGTTCCTCGCCATCTCCGCCGCCCTCGTCCTCGTCTACGTGCTGGCCTGGGTGCCGGGCAAGGTGTACTACGCCGACGGAGTGGCTCCGGTGATGCTGGCCGCGGGCGCCGTGGCGGCCGAGCGCTGGATCGCCCGCGCCCGGCGGCCGCGGGTCCGGCGATGGACGGCGGTAGCCGCATCCCTCGTCGCCGTGGCCGTGGCCCTGCCCGCCGTGCTGCCCATACTCCCGGTCGGCGACGTACGCGACCTGCCTGGTTCTTCTCAGCAGAGCTCGCTCGGGGACACCATCGGCTGGCCGCAGCTCACCCGCGCGGTCGCAGCGCAGGAATCAGCCCTGGTGCGGGCCGGCGAGCCGCCCACCTCAGTCTTCACCGGCTACTACGCCGAAGCGGGCGCGCTTGAGGTTCTCGGCTCTGCGGACCACCTGCCGCCCGTGCTGTCCGGCCACAACGCCTACTGGATGTGGGGACCCGGGCGGGCCTCCGACCGCACCGTGCTCGTGGTCGACGCACTTGGCCAGCTGCGGCATTACTTCGCCAGCTGCCGCCTGCTAACCACGTACTTCGCTCCCTACCACGTGCACAACGACTGGACCGGCCTGCAGATCGGCGTCTGCACCGCCCCGGTGGCCAGCTGGCGCACGCTATGGCCACACCTGAAGCACTACGGCTGACAGCATTCCCGGAGAACCACAGTGCACGATGCGGGGGGCCCGGCAGACGAGAAGGTCCGTATCCTTCCCCGGTCAGCGCCGGTCACCGGTGGCCGGGACCACGCACCAGGTCACTCGCCGGTCATCAGCGCCTAGGGCCACGCCCCACTCAGCGGCGACCGCCGCGACGATGTCCAGCCCGTAGCCCGACTCCGCCGCACCCGGCACCTCGGGGGCGCCCCGAGCCGGGACCGGGATGCGCGCGCCGTCGTCCTCCACCCCGATCCTGAGCGGGCCAGTGGCCGGCGAGGTCTCGAACCAGGCCACACCTGGGACACGATCGGCTATGCCCAGCATCACCTGGGCCACCACGCCGAGGCAGCCGCCTGCTACCAGCGCGCCGTGCAGATGCTCGATAAGTACGGCTACCGCTGCACCCAGGCGGTCACCCTGACCTCGGCGGGCCACGGTGCTCGCCAATCTCGGCGACCTCGAGACCGCCGCCAGCGACGGCCCCGGTCGCCGAGCGGCGCTGGCCGCTCGGGCAGGGCCTTAGCCCGGCAGGTCCGGCCGCGCTGGCCGGGTGAGCCGGCCGGGCACTAATGTCTGGCTATGAGCCGTCTTCCCCTCCTGCGCTATGACGATCTCGGCCCAGACGGACGGCGGGTGTGGGACGGGGTCGTGGGCTCGCGCGGCGCTGACCTCATCAACGAGCAGGGTGGCCTGATCGGGCCGTTCAATGCCTTTGTGCACGCGCCGGAAGTCGGCCGGCGGCTGAGCTCGCTGGGCGGCACCCTGCGCTTCGGGACCTCGATCGAGCGCCGGCTCAGCGAGGTCGCCATCATCACCGTGGGTGCCCGCTGGAAGGCCGAGTTCGAGTGGTGGGCGCATAGCCGGATGGCCCGCGAGCACGGCGTGCCCGCCGCGGTCATCGACGCGATCGGCCAGGGCGAGGAGCCGCCGTTCGAGTCGGAGGATGAGCGGACGGTGTACGCCGTGGCGCGGGAGCTGACCGAGGGCGGCCGGCTGGGCCAGGGCACCTATGACGCCGCGCAGCGGCTTCTCGGGCAGGCAGGACTGGTCGAGCTGGTCTCCCTGTGCGGTTACTACAGCCTGGTCTCGTTCCTGCTCAACGCCTTCGAGGTGCCGCTGCCTGCCGGGGCGGCGCCGGCCTGGGACGGTGGCTGAGCTCACCCGTACATCAGCGACCCGGGGGTAGTCAGCAGCTCGCCGGTCTCCAGCCACGTCTTGAGGCCGGACAAGATCATCGGCCAGCCGCCGTAGATCTGGTCGTTCGCGCCCTCGCGCAGCTGGTCGTGGGTGAGGACCAGGCGGCAGGAATCGCCGACCGGCTCGATTTCCCAGGTGATCCGGGAGGATCCCTCGCTCTTCACCTCGTCGCTCCACAGCGCGACCATGGTCTGGACCAGGCGGCGGGGCGGGTCGACCTCCAGGTTCTCGCCTTCGCCCAGCAGTACCCCGGCGGCCGGGTGCCCCATCTCGAAATGCGAGCCCGGCGTCCAGTCCGAGACGATCCGGGCGCCGAAGTTGTACTTGCTCCTGATCTCGGGATCGGTGATCGCCTCCCAGAGCCGCTCGGGGGTGGTCCGGATGTAAATCTCGTAGACCTTTTCCATGGGGTGCTCCTGTGCTCGTCGAGGTGCCGTCCGGGCACCGTGCCTGCCACTAAAATAGGTGACCATTAGGTCACATGTCAAGGCCAGACCGCTAGGTCCCCGCTGGCTGGAAAGGGCGCGAGTCGCGGACTGAGGGGCGCCGGCGCGGGGTAAGAACTGGTCAGCGAGCCATGGGCTGCACGGTGGCATCGCGCGGCCGGGCCGCCCGTCGGCCTGGCTGTCGTCACGATCGGGGGTCAGTGACAGATGAAGATCTCACCGGGGGTCCTCGCCCCGCCGCACGAGGTGCTCAGGCCGGACGAATGGCACGCTCGCGGGAAGGCTCAGCGCCAGGCCGTGGAGCGGTCCAGCCATGCGGGCTGGACGGCTCACCCGGAGCGGCCTGACCCGGTCGACATCCTGGAAGCCCAGGCCAAGACCCGGGTGCCGGACCTGGTGCCGATCCGCTACGGCCGGATGCTGTCCTCCCCGTTCGCCTACTACCGCGGCGCGGCGGCCCCGATGGCCTGGGACCTGGCGCACACCCCCACGACGGACATCCGCGTCCAGTGCTGCGGCGATGCTCACCTGCTGAACTTCGGCATGTTCGCCGCGCCCGACCGGCACCTGGTCTTCGACGTTAACGACTTCGACGAGACGCTGCCGGCTCCGTTCGACTGGGACGTCAAGCGGCTGGCCGCGAGCTTTGCCGTGGCCGCCCGCGACAACGGCTTCAACGACAGCGTCGCCCACCGGGCCGCCCGCAGCTGCGTCGAGAGTTACCGCGTTGAGATGCGGCGCTACGCGCAGATGCGGTTCCTCAATGTCTGGTACTCGCGAATCGACGTCGACGAGGTGGCCCGGCTGTTCGACGCGGTCCAGCCCAAGAAGGCCGTGCGCCGGCGGCGCGCGGACATCAAGAAGGCCCACCACCGCACGAGCCTGCGCGCGATGACCAAGTTCTGCAGCCAGGTGGACGGGGAGTACCGGATCCGCCCGGACTTCCCGGTCATCGTCCGCTTCCCGATTGAGCGGAACCCCGGCATGCTCGACGAGCTGCGCAGTGCCATCGCGCTCTACCAGGAGACGGTGCAGGCGGACCTCCGGGAGGTGCTGAGCCACTACTACTTCGGCGACTTCGCGCGCAAGGTCGTCGGCGTCGGCTCGGTCGGCACGGAGGCGTTCGTCTTGCTGCTGATGGGCGACCGCGACGACGAGCCGCTGTTCCTGCAGCTCAAGGAGGCCCAGGAGTCGGTGCTGGCCCCGTTCGCGGGCCCCAGTACGTGCGAGCACGAGGGCGAGCGGGTCGTCCGGGGCCAGCGGCTGACCCAGGCGGGCACGGACCCGTTCCTGGGCTGGACCAAGGGCATCGCCGCCGACGGCGTGTCGAGCCGGGACTACTACGTGCGCCAGCTGCGGGACATGAAGGGCAGCATGAACGTCCCGGCCATGGATGCCGGGCAGCTGAAGTACTACGCGCGGCTGTGCGGCTGGGCGCTGGCCCGGGGGCACGCCCGGACCGGCCGGGCCGCGCTGATCTCGGGCTACCTGGGCACGAGCGAGGCGTTCGACCACGCCATTGCCGACTTCTCGCTCGCCTATGCCGGCCAGAACCAGCGCGATTACCAGACGCTGACTGATGCTGTCGCCACCGGTCGCATCCACGCCCTCATGGGCTTGTAACGGACCCGGCGGCCGGTCCAGCAAAGCGCCGGCGCAGCCCCTCGAAGGGCTGCCAGGCGATTGCGGGCAGCACGGGCGTGAGGAGACGCTCGCGCAGGCAGCCGGCGTAGACGCCCGCGCCATAAGCGGCCTGGTCGGTGAGGGTCTCCAGGGCGAAGCGCAGCGGGTCGCCGTCGCGGCAGCGCGCCCACTGGGCCAGCGGCGGCCCGACCAGCAGCGACGCGGCGGCCGCCCGGCGGCCCCAGCGCGTCCGGGCCCGGCGGCCGCCGGGCCGGGCCAGCGCGACCACGAGCGCAGGCCCGGCAAACTGCGCGCACCAGCGCCCGGTGCCCAGCCAGGTCTGCCAGACGCCGCCCGCCATCGGCCGGGCGATGCCGCTCGCGGGCAGGCCGTTGGCGCGCAGGCGGCGGGCGAGCAGGGCCGTCGAGGCGGCGAACGCGGCGCCCGCCGTGAGCGGCCTGCGGGCGAGCAGGGCGCCCATCGTGATCGCCGGCCAGGGCTGGAGCACCAGCGGGGCCACGGCACCGGGATGACGGCGGGTCAGCGGCGCGGCCGAGTTCCCGTAGCGGAAGCGGCGGCGCAGCAGGGCCGGCCACGAGACCGGCTCGGCGTGGGCGACCTGGACGCCCGGCTCGTAACGCACCTGCCAGCCCGCCTCGATCAGCCGCCACACCAGGTCGACGTCCTCGCCGTAGCGAAGCGTCTCGTCGAACCCGCCGCCGAGCGCGGCCAGGCGCACCACCAGGGCCGCGGTCGGCACGTAGGCGACCCTGGTCAGCGGCGCGACCCGGGCGGCCCGGTCACCCAGATCAAGGGGCGAGCCGGCGGCCGCGGCGCCGATCCCGACCACCCGGGGGGCCACCGCCGCGACGAGCGGATCGGCGAAGTGGCCGGCCAGGGCAGCGACCCAGCCCGGCGGGGGAACGCAGTCACTGTCGAGAAACGCGACAAACTCCGTGCTGACCGCCCGCAGCGCCGTGTTCCGGGCGGGACCGGGACCGCCGTTGACGCTGCGGCGGATCAGCCGCGCGCCGTGGGCGGCGCAGCTGGCGGCTACGGCGTCCGCGTCGGCCGACTCATCGTCGACGACCAGCACGGGATGGTCGTGGCCTGCTGCCGCCAGGCAGCGCTCGAGGTCGGCGGCGCGGTCGCGGACGGGCACCACCACGGTCGCGTTCAGCGCCGGGCCGGGGATCCCCTGCGGTGGCCGCGGGTGGGCCATGCCGGTGCCGACGAGCCGCCGCGCGAGCGTGGCCCCGGCCGCCGACCGCACCGGGCCCGCGCTCAGCTCGGCCAGCGCCCGCTGGCCCGCCGCGCTCAGCCGCAGCACCCGCGCCGGCGACCCGCCGAACAGCACGCCGTCCGCAATCTGCCGGGTATCGGGATCCAGGTCGACGGTCATGCCCAGGGGCACGCCCGCGTCGGGCCGGACGCCGAGATCCCCGGGCCGGGCCACCCGCGGCGCCCCGCCCGCGGCACCCGCGAGGCTCCCGGCGCCCCCGGCCCTCCCGGCACGCGCTGCGCTCATAGCGCCAGGCCGCCATCGACGGGGACCACGGCGCCGGTCATCGCGCTGGAGCCCTCCCCGGCCAGGAAGGCCAGGACCGCCGCTACCTCCGCCGGGGACAGCAGCCGCCCGTGCGGCTGCTGCGCCGCGAAGTTCTGCGCATCGGGCAGGCCGTAGAGACGGGCGCTCTCGTCCAGGAGGGGGGTCGCGGTCGAGCCGGGACTGACGGCGTTCGCGGTGATGCCGGTCCCGCCGAGCTCGACGGCCAGGGCCCGGATGAGGCCAGCCACGCCGGCCTTGGCCGCGCAGTAGGCGGCAAGCATCGGCAGGCCGCGGGTGGCGGCGGCCGAGGCCACCGCGAGGAACCGGCCATGGCGCGGCTCCGGCCTGCGCAGCAGGGCGGGGACGGCCACCCGGGCCAGGTTCAGCACGCCGCCGAGGTCGATGTCCAGCACCGCTTGTTCCTGCTCGGCCGGCACCTGCCAGGCCGGGACGCCCCCGGCGATGACGCCGGCCGCCGCGACCACGGCATCCAGGCCGCCCCACCGCCGCTCGGCCTCCCCCACGGCGGCGGCGAGCGCGCCGGGATCGCGGACGTCGGCCTGCGCTGCGACCACGCCCGGGCCGCCCGCCGCGACCACGCGATCCAGCTCGGCCCGGCTGCCCAGCGGGTAGGGCAGTGCCGGGTCGTCCGCCCCGCGGTCGACGGCGACGACGCGCCAGCCCGCCGCGGCCAGGGCCGCGACGGTGGCCGCGCCGATGCCCCGGGCCGCGCCCGTGACCAGGGCCACCCGCTCGCCCGTCATAGCCCCGCCCCCGCCCGCTCGCCCTCGATGATCGCGGCGTGCGCCCGTCGCGGCGCCACGCAGTCGCCGACCCGGAGCACCTCGAACGGCGGCGGCACGGCGGCCAGCTCCCGCCACAGCGTGTCCTCGGGCAGCGCCGGGATGGCGCAGGCCACCCAGTCACAGGCCAGCTCCTGCGCCGTGCCCGTCGGGTGGTGCAGCAGCCGCAGCACCAGTGGCCCGTCCGGGGCGCCTTCGGCGTCCAGCACCACCACATCGGTGCGCTGCCGGATGCCCCTGGCGCGCGCCTGGATGTTCCACAGCTCCAGGTCCAGGGTAAGGCCCAGATCCTGGCCGACCACCATGCCGCTCGTGATCACCTCGACCTCGCAGCCCCGCTCGGCGAGCAGCTCGGCGGCCGAGGTGGCCGGGTGAAAGCCCAGCTCGTCGACCACGACGACCGTGCCCGCGGGCGCTACCGTCCCCTCGATGACCTCGCGCACATCGGCCACCCGCCGGCCGCCGCGCGCCCAGCCCGGCCGGCCCGGCCGGGAGCCGGTGGCCAGCACCACCGCGTCGGGCGCCTCGGCCAGCAGGAACCCCGCGCTCACCTCCTGACCCGTCCGCACGCGCACGCCCAGCCGCGCCGCCCGGGCAGCGAGGCTGGCCGCGATGGCGCCGAACTCAGCCCGGCCCGGCGCGCTGGCGGCGACGCTGACCTGACCGCCGACGCGCCCGGCCCGCTCGAACAGGGTCACCCGGTGGCCCCGCTCCGCTGCCGTGACCGCCGCCTGGAGCCCGCCGGGCCCGCCGCCCACCACGTAGACCCGCCGTCCCCGGCCCGGCGGCGGCAGCGGCACCGACTCCCGGCCGGCTCGCGGGTTGTGCACGCAGCCCAGCCACCGGTTCAGCCCCACCCGGCCGACGCACTCCTGATTGCAGGACACGCAGGCGCGGATCGCCTCGGCCTCCCCGGCGCGGGCCCGGGCGGCGAAATCGGGGTCCGCGATCTGGCCGCGCACCACGCCGACCAGGTCGCACTGCTCCCGCGCGAGCGCGTCCTCGGCCTGGCCGGGCTCGGTCAGCCGCCCCACGCCCACGACGGGAACCGACACCGCCGCCCGGATGGCCGCGGCGACGGCCAGGGCGTAGCCGGGAGGCACCCGCATGCCCGGCGTCACCATGTACTGGGCCCGGGTGGCGACCCCGACCGAGGTGCTGATGAAGTCCACCTGGCCGGTGGCGTCCAGCAGCCGCGCGAGCGCCACGGCCGCGTCGAGCGTGGTGCCGCCCTCCATCAGCTCGTCCCCGCAGATCCGCACGCCCAGGGCCCGGCCCGGCCCGATCGCGGCGCGCGTGACATCGATGATCTCCAGCAGCAGCCGGGCCCGGCTGGCCAGCGAGCCGCCGTAGCCGTCAGTGCGCAGGTTCGTCGCCGACGACAGGAAGGCCGCCACGATCGAGGACTGCGAGGCCTGCACCTCCACGCCATCGAACCCGCCGGCCACGCAGTGGCCGGCCACCAGCCCGTACCCCGCCACGATCTGGAGGATCTCGGCCGGCTCCACGGCCTTGGGCACCTCGCGGAACAGCGGATCAGGCACCGGGCTCGGGGCCCAGAGCGGAAGCCGCGAGTACCGCCCCGATCCCTGGCCGCCATGGTGATTGAGCTGGGCCAGGATCGGCACGTCGTGGGCGTGCACGGCGCGGGTGATCCGCCGGTAGCCGGGGATGACCTCAGGCGCGTAGCCGCGGATCAGCTTCTCGTAGGCCCAGCCCGTGGGGTGGGCGGCATGCTCCTCGGTGATGATCAGGCCCGCGCCGCCCGCGGCCCGCGCCGCGTAGTACGCGGCGTGCTGCGCCGTGGGCAGCCCGCCGCGGGCGAAGTTCGTGAGGTGCGCGGCGAAGACCACCCGGTTGCGCACCGGAAGCCGCCCCACCGCCGCGGGCGAGAACAGCCGGCGATAACGGCTGCCCGCCATCTCCGCGCTCATGGTCTCGCGGCGGACGGCGTCAGAGCTGGCCCTTGGCCGGGTCGCCGGCCGGCACGGCGCGGGCGACGATCACCTCGGGCGGACCGGCCACCTTGCCCGCCAGCTTCGGGTTCAGGGCGGCCAGGTTCGGTCCCTGGCTGTGCACCTGGAGCGCCTCCGGGCTCGTCCACTTCTCGATCATGATCAGCCGGTCGTCGGTCTGGTGCAGCGCGTACAGCTCGCAGCCGTCTTCCTCGTGAACCTGGGGGATGACCTCGGCGAACGCGGCTATCACGGCATCAACGTGCTCGGGCAGCGGCCTGATCGTGGCGACGACGACAACGGACATCAGTAACTCCTCGGCCTAGCTGGCGAAGATCGCGCTCAGGGCGGGCGCGATGTCGGTATAGGTGCGGATGCGCCGCAGCCGTCCGTGGCCGAGGCGGGCGAGCTCGCGGGCCAGCTCGCGCGCGGCGACCTGCTGCGGGAAAGCGATGTTAGTCAGCCCCTTAGCCGGAATGGCCAGCATCGTATCCAGCAGCCGCTGCGGCGGGACATGCTGGCCCAGGTGGCTGAGCACCGCCGCGTCCGACCAGAAGGCCACGACCGCCAGGTCGTCGCGCTCCAGCTCGGCGGCCAGGGCCCCGACCGTCGCGGCGGCCGTCCGGACCCGCTCGCCGCGCATCGAGCCGGACACGTCCACCAGCAGCACCACGCTGCGCCGGGTGCGGACCCGCTCGCGGACGATGATGTCCTCTCTCCTCCGGCACCGGATGCTCCACCAGCTGCTCGAGCGTGGCGTCAAGGTCGATGTCGTCAGACCCGACCCGGTAGCGCAGGCTGGCCAGCTCGCCGATGCCGCGCCGGGCGGTCACGTCGCGGCGCGGCCGGGGCACCGCGAGCTGGGCCGCGATCTGCCGGGCGCGGCGCAGCGTCTGCGGGTCAGCCAGCGCCTCGCCCGCCGCGGCCGGGTCCACCAGCGTGCCCTGCTCGGCGGTCATGGCCGGTCCCCCGCTGCCGGCCCGCGGCGGGACCCGGCGGCCGCGGTCACCGCCGGCCGGCACCAGGCCGCCCGCGCCGCCCCGGCCGGGCTCCAGCAGGGCGGGCTCGCCGTCGAGCGCCTTGGGCCGGCGGCGCAGCGGGCGCGGTGCTGGCCGGCCCTGGGGCGCGGCCGCGCGGCCGGACCGGCGGCGCAGCGGCGAGTCGGCTTCGACGGCTCTTCAACCAGGGGCCGCCGCGGCGGGATTGAGAATGAAGTGGTCTTCCCAGATCTGGCGCAGCACCGCCTCGGGGGTCAGCTCCACCGTCTCGTCCAGGAAGATCCGGCCCGACAGGGCGACCACCATGGCGTCGAACACCACGTCGGGGTAGCCCTTGTCCGCGTCCGGGCCGGTGATCCCGCGCAGCTCCAGCAGCTGCCCGGCGATCAGCGTGAGGTCGATGGCGCCGCGCACGCTGCTGCCCTGGCGGATGTCCTCATGCTCGCGGGTCGCCCGGGTCACGGCCACAGCGTCGCCGGCCAGCCGGTCATACAGGGATGGCGCGAGCTGCGGCAGCGGGGCCCGCAGCGCGACGATGTCCCGCTCGGCCGCGGCATCCTGGTAGGTGACGGCCAGCCGGCACAGCCGGTCGTGCACGGAGGTCGACAGCCGCGTGGTGCCCACGTTGTCGTAGGGGTTCATCGACGCGATCACCCGGAAGGTGTCGGCGGCGGTCACCGTGCCCGCCCGGGGCACCGCCACCTGCCGCTCGGCCATCGCCGTCAGCAGCGTGTTCAGGGTGTCCTCGGGCGCCCGGTTGAACTCCTCGATGTACAGGAAGCCGCCCACCCGCATGGCCTCCAGCAGCGGGCCATCCACGAAGTTGTCGGCGCTGTAATCCTCGCGCAGGACCCGGGCCGGGTTGTGATGGCCGACCAGCTTGGCCGGCGTCAGGTCGGCGTTGCCCTCCACGAAGACCAGCGGGATGCCCCACTCGGCCGTGATCGCCCGCAGCAGGGTGCTCTTGCTTGTCCCTGGCGGTCCCTCCAGGATCAGGTCGCGGCCGGCGGCCACGGCCGCGAGCGTGAGCGTCAGCTCACGCTCGCGGCCCACCAGCCGCGCGGCGACGCGGTCGTGCGTGTGCGCGAGCGTGGCCTGCGTCGTCACTTGGTGAGGGAGCCCGCGTCGATGGGCAGGGTCACCCCGGTGACGTACCGCGACTCGTCCGAGGCCAGCCACAGCACCGCGTTGGAGATGTCCACGGGCTCGACCCACGGGATCGGCAGGGCGTTCAGCTCCTGGAACCGGGCGCCCACGACCTCCCTCGTACGCTCGGCCTCCGGAAGGTCAGCCGCGAACAGCTCGTAGGTGGCCGAGTTCTGGATCATGTCGGTGTTCACCGTGGTCGGATGCACGCTGTTGACCCGGATCATGTCCGGGGCCAGCTCCAGGGCCAGCGTCCGCATCAGCCCCACGACGCCGTGCTTGGCCGCCGTGTAGTGCCCGATGTTCGGGATGACCATCAGCCCGGCGGTCGAGCTGGTCAGGATGATCGACCCGCCGCCGGCCGCCCGCAGGTGCGGGATGGCGGCCTTGGCGGCATGCCACACGCCTGTGAGGTTGACGTCGATCGTGTTCTGCCAGTCAGTCTCGCTGAGCTCCTCCATAGTCCCGAAGCTGAAGATCCCAGCGTTGGCTGACACGATGTCCAGCCGCCCGAGCTGGGCGACCCCCTCATCCAGCGCCGCCTTGACCGCGCCGAAGTCCCGCACGTCCGCCTGGGTGGCCACGATGCGCCGGTCCAGCGCCTCGACCTCTTTGACGGTCTCCGCCAGGTCGTCGGGCGTGGACATGGCGTACGGCACCGTGTCGATCTGGCCGCACAGGTCCACGGCGATGATGTCCGCGCCCTCCCGGGCCAGCCGGATCGCGTGCGACCGGCCCTGGCCGCGGGCCGCCCCGGTGATGAAGGCGACCTTTCCCGCTACTCGCCCGGTCGTCGCCGCCTCACTTCTTGTTCGTGAAGCCGGCGTCGACCGGCAGCGTGACGCCGGTGACGTAGCGGGCATCGTCGGAGACCAGCCAAAGGATCGCGTTGGAGATGTCCACCGGCTCGACCATGGGCACCGGGAGCGCGTTGGCCATCGCGTTCGACAGCGACGGGTCGTGCTCCAGGAATTCCTGCATCGCCTCGTTGACCACCATCGGCGTGTTAACGCCGGTCGGGTGCACCGAGTTCACCCGGATGCTGTGCGGGGCCAGGTTGTTGGCGTAGGAGCGCATCAGCCCGACCACGCCGTGCTTGGCCGCCGTGTAGCCCAGGCCGCCGCGGGTCGGGCCGCCGATGCCATTGATCCCGGCCGTCGAGCTGGTGAGCACGATCGCGCCGCCGGCGCCGCGCTCGATCATGGACGGGATCGCCGTCTCGACCGTGTTGAACACGCCGGTCAGGTTGACGTCGATGGCGTCCTGCCAGGCCCCGTGGGTCTCGTGCAGCGACATCGGCGCGATGCCGGCGTTGGCCAGCACGATGTCCACCGGTCCCAGCTCGGCCACGCCCGCCTCGAACGCCGCGCGCAGCCCGGCCTCGTCCCGCACGTCGGCCTCGCGGGCCAGGATCCGCCGGTCGAGCGCCTCCACCTCCTTGACCGTCTCGGCCAGGTCCGCTGGCGTCGCCATCGGGTAGGGCACCGTGTCGATCTGGCCGCACAGGTCCACGGCGATGATGTCCGCGCCCTCCCGGGCCAGCCGGATCGCGTGGCTCCGTCCCTGGCCGCGCGCCGCGCCAGTGATGAAGGCCACCTTGCCCTCGAGCTTTCCTGCCACTTGCCTCGCCTCTTCCTCTTGCACCTCAGCCGCCTGAACGGCCGTCTCACCTACTGTGTCCGCGCGACCCAGTTGCCGCGCGGGCCGCTCTTGTTACTTCAGGACCGGCAGTCGGGCGGCCGCCCGGGCCGCCGACTGCGCACTGGGAGCGCCGATGTTGGGAGCGCCGATGCCGCAGGCCGCGCGGCGGCCCTCGAGAATCGCCTCGTGCACGGTGCGAGGGGCCACGCAGTCGCGGGCCCGGACCGTGTCCGGTCGCTGCCGGTAAAGCTCTTCGTCGGGCAGCCGGTGCCCGCAGTCGACCAGCAGGTCGCAGTCGATGCGCCGCTGCGCGCCGGTCCAGACGTCCTCCAGCAGCGCTGTGCCGCCGCCCGCCGCGCGCAGCCGCGAGCGCAGTTCGCGCGTCACGCCGGCCCGCTGCAGCCGCACGTTGGCGTCGGCCAGGTCACCGGTCAGCGACAGCTGGGTCCCGATCACCGGGTCCGGCGAGACGATCGTCACCCGCCGCCCCGACCGCGGCGGCGCGTCCTGCCCGGCCGCGTCCTGCCGCTCCGCGGCCAGCCACTCCGCGACGGCCACGCCGACCGGACCGCCCACCGGGTCATGCACGACCAGCGAGCCCATGCCGGGGAGGGCAGCGGTGCCCGAGAGCGCCGCGAGCGCGTCGATAGTGACCGTGCGACGGGCAACACCGCGCCTGGCCGCCTCGGGCTCGATGTCAGGGCGCTCGATTCCACCGGGATAGGGCCACGCCGCGGGAAGCGAGCCGGTCGCGGAAGGCGAGCCCGTCGCGGGACGGGAACCGGTCGCGAGGATCACCGCGGTCCCGCTGGCGCGCGCGGCGTCCAGGTCCGCGGCGGTGATCTCGGCGCCGGTGTCCAGCCGCACGCCCAGCCGCCGGCACTCGGCCAGTCCGCCAGCCGGGCCATCCGCTGCCGGGCCGGCCCGGCAGCCGCCGCCCGCAGCGTCCCGCCCAGGCGCCCGGACCGCTCCGCCACCCGGACCCGGTGCCCGCGCGCCGCCGCGCTCCGGGCCGCTTCCAGGCCGGCCGGGCCGCCGCCCACGACGAGCACCTCCCGCGGCGCGCCGCCGGCCGCCCCGATGACCTCGGCCATTCCGGCCGGCTCGGGCGGATCGGTGGTTTCATGACCGCTGCGCGGATCGGCCACGCAGCTGATGACGGGATTACGATAGTCGCGAACCCGGCACGCCTGGTTGCACAGGGTGCACGGGCGGATTCGCTCCGGGTAGCCGGCCCGCAGCTTGGCCACCAGCTCCGCGTCGGCGATCTGGGCCCGGGTCATCTCCACCAGGTCGGCGTTGAACAGGGGCGGGGTGTGAGCGTCGGGCCGGTAGGCGCTGCCGGCGTAGGGTCCGCCGCGCACCACGGTGAGCAGGTCCAGGCTGGGCGCCAGGGCCGCGGCCTGCTCGGCACCGACCTCCGGGGTGATCCCCGCCCAGGGCGCCAGCTCGTCGCAGCACAGCCGCAGGGCCAGCACGTGGTCGCGGCCGATGGCCGCGCGCACCGCTGACAGCACCGCCAGCGTGAGCGCCAGCTGCCCCGCACCGCTAGCGGTCGGCCCGCAGCCGTCGGCGCGGAGTCGGTCAGCGCCGGGGCCGTAGGCGTCCGTGCGCTGGTTGGTCAGGCCGGAGTGAAACTGCCGCAGCAGCGCGCCGGCACCCGCGTCGATCTCGACGCCATCCGCGCCCGCCGCCACCGCGGCCGCCGCCGCCACGGCGAAGCCGCTGATGATCGCGTCGACCTGCGGCTGCTCCATGATCATCGGTGTCTCGCGGCTGGCCACGTCGGTGAAGCCCGACGGGCCCCACAACTCGCGCTGCGAGTACGCCGAGGAGCCCTGCAGCCCGGTGTGCCCGAGCCCGGCGAGCAGCAGCGCGCCGCTGCGGTGACAGGCTCGCGCGATCTGCCGCCACCCATCCCGGCAGTCGGCCGCCAGCGGCGCGCGCTCGTACGGCCAGTCGCCGTCGTGCACCGACGCCACCTCGGTGACGATGACCCCGGCCCCGCCCGCCGCCCGCCGCGCGTAGTAGGCCACATGCGCGGCCGACAGCGAGCGGCCCTCGCCCAGATTGGTCTCGTGCGGTCCGAACACCACCCGTGACGGTGCCCTCCGCCCCGCCAGCGTGACCGGGTCCAGCAGCGTGACCTGGTCGAGCGGCGTCATCGGCTCGAGCGGGCGCACCTTGCCGCCTCGGGCCTGCGCTGCACCATCCGGGGGCGGCGCCTCGTCATCGAGGGCCTTCACCTCAGCGGCCGCCGGGGGTCGACTCCGGCCAGCGGGTTCTCGTCACAGGCCCGGTCGGGAGGCCGCCTCCCGCCCGCGCCAGCCATCACGGGGGGCCGCATGCCGATGGTCACCGGCACCGGGCGGGTCCGATGGGAGTGATCACCCGAGGGGCGTGGCGTGGCCGCACGCCCCGCCTCGGACAGGGCCACCGCGGACAGGGCCGCCGCGCCGTGTCCCTTGACGCACTCGGGGTCGGGACCGTCGAGGGGCAGGCCGGTGAAGAACTTGGCCGCCATGCAGCCACCGCGGCAGGAGTCATAGGCCGAGCAGGACTGGCACGCGCCCCCGGTCTGCGGGCGGCGCAGGTCGGCGAAGAGCTCTGACTCCCGCCAGACGCCCGTGAAGCCGCCCGGCGAGCGGACGTTCCCGGCCAGGAAGTTGTCGTGGATCGCGAACGGGCAGGCATAGACGTCACCGACCGGGTCGATCAGGCACACCACGCGCCCGGCACCGCACAGGTTCAGCCCGGGCAGCGCGTCCCCGTAGCCCGCGAGGTGGAAGAACGAGTCGCCGGTCAGGACCTGCTCGCCGCAGGCCACCAGCCAGTCGTAGAGCTGCCGCTGCTGGGCCGCGGTCGGGTGCAGCGTGTCCCACACGTCGGCGCCGCGCCCGGCCGGCCGGAGCCGGGTGAGCCGCAGCTGCGCGCCGAAGCGATCGGCAATGGCCTGGAACTCATCGAGCTGACCGGCGTTCTGGCGCGTTACTACCACGGAGATCTTAAATCCGCGGAATCCCGCATCGGCCAGGCTGCGCATCGCGCGCAGTGCCGTGGCATACGACCCGTCACCGCGCACCGCGTCGTTCACCTTGGCGGTCGCGCCGTCGAGGGAGATCTGGACGTCCACGTAGTCGCTGGCGGCCAGCCGCCGGGCCACGGCTGGGGTGATCTTCACCCCGTTGGTGGAGAATTTCACGCCGACATGATGCGCGGTGGCGTAGTCGACCAGCTCCCAGAAATCCGGCCGCACGGTCGGCTCGCCGCCGCCGATGTTCACGTAGAACACCTGCATGCGTTCGAGCTCGTCGATCACTGCCCGGCACTCGGCGGTGGACAGCTCGCGCGGGTCCCGCCGGCCGGAGCTGGACAGGCAGTGCACGCACGACAGGTTGCAGGCGTAGGTGAGCTCCCAGGTCAGGCAGATCGGCGCGTCCAGGCCGTACTGGAACTGCTCGACCAGCGGGAGCGGCGCGGCGGCGGTCATCAGGCGGCTTCCTGGGGCTCGCTGGCCCGCTCGCAGATCATCTGCGAGCCCGCCAGCGTGGCCAGGGCGGCGGCGTAGGCCGGCAGCTCGGCCGCGGGCACGCCCGCGGTGGCGCAGGCCGCCCGGGCCGTGGGCGCGTCGTCGAGGGAGCGGACGACCGTCAGCAGCGCCGGGCTCTTCAGGAAGGACAGCCGGCGGGTGCCGAAGTGATACAGTAGCGCGCCGAACCGCTCCGGGCGGACCGAGACCTTCGGATGCAGCTGCCAGGGGCGGTCGAGGTCAAACCCGGCCCGCGCGCCTCCGGCGGTGGTGTCAGTAGACACCGCACATGCCGTCGATCGAGACTTCCTCGACCAGCAGGTCCTGCAGGGCGACCGGCTGCTCCGGCTCGGCCAGAGAGGCGGTCGCGCCCGCCGGGCCCGCGGAGCCGGCCTCCTGTGCGGGGGGCTCAGTGATGTCAGTCGCCGTCTCGGCGGTTGCGACGTGTTCGCTCATGACGTCTCCCTGCCTGCAGAGATGCTTAGCCAACATTCCGTCACCAAGTGACGAATATCTTCGGATGTTAACGTCACCTGGTGACATAAGCAAGACTGGTCAGGCGAACTCTTCGGACGCAGATCCCGGGAGGGCATGTGCTCACCAGCCAGGCAGTAGCCGGGAGTCCCCGGCGCGGCCGGCCACCCGGCACGAGCCGCCGGGAACTGGAGCTGATCGCGCTGCGCCTGTTCCACGACCACGGGTTCGACAGCACCACCATCGAGCAGATCGCCGCCGAGGCCGGGGTGAGCAAGCGGACCTTCTTCCGCTACTTCAGCTCCAAGTCCAGCGTCCTGTGGAGCGAGTTCGACACCGAGGTCGACACGATCCGGGGCGCCCTGGCGGAGGTGCCGGCCGGGGTCCCGATGATGGACGCCATCCGCCGGGCCGTCGTGACGGCCAATCACTACGGGCCCGACGACGTGCCCGAGCTGCGGATGCGGATGAACCTGATCGGCTCGGTGCCGGCGCTGCAGTCCAGCGCCGCCATTCACTATGACGCCTGGGAACGCGCCATCAGCGACTTCGCCGCCACCCGGCTCGGCCAGCCCGCCGACTCGCTGTACCCGCTCGCGGTCGGCCGCGCCACCCTGGCGGCGTGCCGTGCCGCCTATGACCGCTGGTCGGCGCGCGCCGACGACGATCTCACCTTCTACCTCGGCGCGGCGCTGGCCGCCCTCGCGGCCGGGTTCGAGCCGGGAGCGGTCCGGGCCAGCGCGCGGGAGCTGAACGACAACCTCGGCCGCTCGGGGCGGTCCGTGCTGAAGCCGGCCTAGCTGTCGGGCGCGCTGCGCCGCAGCGGTTGGACCGCCACAGCGCGGCGACCGGCCCGGATTGTGTCGCTACATGAGACCTGGCCGATGGCGCTGCCGTGCGAGCATCAGGGCGCAGCCACTGCGGACGGCCAAGGGCGGCCGTTCCGGGCGCTGCGGAATGAGGCGCTATGACCGGCACGAATGCGGCATCAGCGGCCGGCCAGCCGCTGACCGTGGACCTAGACCTCCCGTCGGCCCAGGTCCTCGCCGACCAGGCCGGCATCATCCAGGACCTGCAGTTCGTCATGGAGTGCTGCAAGCGGCTGCTGACCGAGCTGGCCAGGCCCGAGGAAGAACGGGACGCGGTGATCCCCCTCGCGCTGTGGTCCTCGGCGCTCGTCTCCTACGCCCGCTGCTTCAGCAGCGGCAAGCGATTCGGGCTCACGGCCGATGACGTGCTGACCCTGCCGCTGCAGGGCGAGGTGCTAAAGTATCACAAATGGGTCATCGAGGAGCGCAATAAGCACACTCGGCACTCGGCGAACCCGTTCGAGGTGGCGAAGGTGGGGGCCGCGCTGGCCCCGCCGGAAGCCAGGACGCGCCGGGTCGAGGGCATCGCGATCTTGTCCATGAGCCACGTGCTCGTCGACGCGACGGGCGTGCGGCAGCTAGGCGGGCTAGCGTCGGAACTGGCCAAGCAGACGGCCGAGAAGGCCAAGGCGCAGCAGGACGTGGTGCTGGCGGACGCGCAGGGGCTCACCGTGGATCGCCTCTACGAGCTTCCGCAGCTGCGCACCAGCCCGCCCGCCGAGGACGACCCGGCCGGGGAAGGCGATCCGGCAGAGGAAGGCGATCCGGCCGGGGCCTGATACCCCCGGAACATGGTGGGGGACTGAGCGGTCATGGCGCTCGGCCGCGCCCGATACGCCGCTAGTGCGCGATCTCCCAGATGTGGCCACCAGGGTCCTGGAAGCTGGCTGTGCGTATTCCCCACGGCCGGTCCATCGGCCCGTTGAGGAGCCGGACTCCCTTCGCGGCCAGCACTTTGCACATCGCATCGACGTCGTCGACGGCAATGGTGAACTGGAACCGGGGGGCCGCTTTCCGGGGGCGCCACGGCAGCGGGCGCGATGAGCTCATGCGCCTCCTCGGCTTGCAGCAGATTGATCATTGTTTCCCCGAACATGAACACTGCCGAGCTGCTGTCCTCGTAGTGGACTGGCAATTCGAAGACGTCCTGGTAGAAGCGCCTCGCAGCGTCCAGATCCTCGACGAACAGCGTGACCGCCGCCAGGCCGCTCACCCACGTTGCCATGATGGTCTCCTAATCCGCGGAGATCGGACGGATCTCCAGCACACGCAACCTCGCCGCCCGCCGGGGCCGACGATGCCGGAACGGGCACGCTGTCGCGACATCCCAGCATGAGAAACTTCAACGCGACCTCCCCATCTCAGGGCCCGCACCCTCACGGCGCGGGTGTCAGGACAGACGGCAGCACAGCGCAGAAGTCATCGCCCGACCGGAATGCCGCCCGGCACCCCGGCCATGACGACGTCGCTGGGCATCTGCTGCTGTTCCAGCGGCAGGAAAGCGCCACTCATGTCGCTGGCCGACCGGCCAGGACACGAGCGGGCCACGGTCGGCGGACGGCTGGCAGTGGAGAGACCGCGGCCAGCTGAGAAGGCGGCGGCCGGCGGCGGCTAGCGGAAGACGACGGTCTTGTCACCGTTCAGGAGGACGCGGTGGGCCGCGTGCCAGCGCACCGCGCGGGCCAGGGCCAGGCATTCGGTGTCCCGGCCGACCGCCATGAGCTCCGCGGGCCCGTGGGCGTGATCCACCCTGGCCACTTCCTGCTCGATGATCGGTCCCTCGTCCAGGTCGCCGGTGACGTAGTGCGCGGTGGCCCCGATGAGCTTGACGGCGCGGGCATGGGCCTGGTGATACGGCTGCAAACCCTTGAAACTGGGCAGGAATGAATGGTGAATGTTGATGACCCGGCCAGACAGCTTCGCGCACCAGTCGTCGCTGAGCACCTGCATGTACCGGGCGAGCACCACGAAGTCGGTGCGGTAATGATCGACCAGGGTCAGGATCTCGGCCTCCTGCCAGGCCCGGGTCTCGGGGGTGACCGGCAGGTGGTGATGGTCGATTCCGTGCGTCTGAGTCAGCGGCCGCAGGTCAGGATGGTTCGAGACGACGACGACGACGGCGATGCCCAGCTGCCCGGCACGCTGCCGGTACAGCAGGTCGTTCAGGCAGTGCTCCGCCTTCGACACCAGGATGACCACCCGCGGGGCGCCGGCAGTGTCCCACAGGCCCCAGTCCAGGTCCAGGTCACCGGCCAGCGCGGTCAGCGCGCCGCGCAGCTCATCGGCCCCGGCCACCCCGGCTCGGTCGTCGGCCGCCGGTACGGTGAACTGCACGCGCATGAAGAACCGGCCGGTCACCGGATCGCCGTACTGCTGGCTCTCCACGATGTTGCCGCCCCGCTCGGCGAGCAGGCCGGACACCGCGGCGACGATGCCCGGCCGGTCGGGGCAGGAGAGGGTGAGCACATACTCCGTCACGAGCGATCCTCCGGCCTCGAACTCTTGCCTGGGTTCAGCGCGCTGGGTCATGGTCCGCCCCCGGCAGTACCGTCCGCCAGGGTACAAGCTGATATCCGGCCCAGGCGGCTGGGCAGGAGGGACGAGCAGCGATGACGGCACAGCACTACGACCTGGTGATCGTCGGCGCCGGAACCGGGAACATGCTGCCCGCCGGCCAGTTCGCGGGCTGGCGGATCGCGGTGGTGGAAGCAGACCGGTTCGGCGGCACCTGCCTGAACCGCGGCTGCATCCCCTCGAAGATGCTGGTGCACACCGCCGACGTGGCGGCGGTGGTCCGGGACGCGAGCCGTTTCGGGATCAAGGCGGAGTGGGGCGGCGCGGACTGGCCGGCCATCCGCGACCGGGTGTTCGGCCGCATCGACCCGCTGCCCGGCCTGGCCGCTGACCACCGCCGGGCCGGCGGCGTGGATGTCTACCTGGGCGAGGCAAGGTTCCTGTCCCCCAAGGTCCTGCAGGTCGGTGCCGACGAGCTCACCGCCGACCACGTTGTGCTGGCTGCCGGCTCCCGGCCGCACATCCCGCCGCTGCCCGGCCTGGCCGAGGTCCCCTACCTCACCTCCGATACCGTCATGCGCCTGGAGAAGCTGCCCGGATCGATGGTCGTACTGGGCGGCGGGTACGTGGCCGCGGAGATCAGCCATATCTTCGGGTCATTCGGCACAGCGGTGACCATCATCGAGCGTGGCGATCACCTGCTGGGCCGCCACGATGCGGACATCGCGGAGCGCTTCACCGAGCTTTACCGCAAGCGCTTCGACGTTCGCCTGAACGCAGCCGTTCAGCAGGTGTCCCGGGCAGGCCCGGGCGTCCGGCTCGACCTGACCACGCCGACTGGGCCGGAATCGGCCGAGGGCGAGGTCCTGCTGGTGGCCGCTGGCCGGCAGCCCAACAGCGACCGGCTCGACGTGGCCGCGGCAGGCATCGAGGTCGATGCCCACGGGCATGTCCGCACCGACGGGACCCGCCAGACGACCACTCCCGGCATCTGGGCCCTCGGCGACCTGGCCAACCACTTCCAGCTCAAGCACATGGCCAACGCTGAGGCACGGGTCGTCTGGCACAACATCGCGCACCCGGACAAGCCGCGCTCGGCCGTGTTCCCGGTCGTGCCCGCCGCGGTGTTCGCCGATCCGCAGGTGGCCTCGGCCGGCGCGACCGAGCGGGAACTGCGGGCGCTGGGGCGGCCGTACCTGGCCGCCACCCATCCCTACAGCAAGGCTGCTTACGGCTGGGCGCTGGAGGACACGACCAGCTTCGTGAAGGTCCTGGCCGATCCCGGCACCCGCCTGCTGCTCGGCGCGCACATCATCGGCCCGCAGGCTTCCACCCTCATCCAGCCGCTCGTCCAGGCGATGTGCCTGGGCAGCACGGTCGATCAGATGGGCCGGGGCGTCCTGTACATCCACCCGGCGCTCACCGAGGTGCTGGAGCAGGCGCTGCTCAAGCTCGGCGGCTAGCGGGGGGTGATCACCAGGTCGTGGAAGGTGACCGGGAAGCCGTTCCCCTCGGGCGCGGCGCACATGGCCCCGGCGGTGACCTCCCGCCCTGGCGCCAGGTAGGCCAGGGCGGCTAGCTCGAGGGGGCCGCTGCCGACCGCGTAGCGCACCTCCACGGCGTCGCCCCGCCGGGTCAGCGCCAGGCTGACCTCGCTGACCTCGCCCGCCCCGGACGGCAGGTCGGCTATCGCCCAGCTCGAGTGCTCCAGCGTGACCACGGTGCTGAACCGGGGCCTGCCCTCGAAGAACTCGATACCGGTCTTGATCCAGTGCCGCTCATCGACGCGGACCATGGCCCCGGCCTGGTCGTACTGCGCGGCGTAGGTCCCGCGCACCCGCATCGACAGGTCGAAGTCGCCGGCCAGCACGCTGCCGTACAGGTGCCCGTTATCGCGGACGAACCCGTAGCCGGTAATCCGCCAGAAGTCGGTGCCGCCGTCGGCGATGACGCTGAGCGTGCCATCATCGGCCGCGCGCCATTGCGCCGGCTCGTTCAGCCACTGCATGCATCCTCCCGGGTAGGCGCACCTGCCGGGCCAGGCTACCGGTGAGGGCCCAGTGCCAGCCGCGCCGCGCTGACGTCCTCCCGGCCGTGGCCGGCCTGCACCGCAGCCCGCCACTGGCGCGACAGCGCGGCCAGCAGCGGCAGCGAGTCGCCGCTGGCGGCCCCGATGGCCAGGTCCACGTCCTTCAGCGCCCACTCCAGCGGGAACTCGGGCTCGAAGTCGCCCTGCTCCATCTTGTGCAGCTTGGCGTCGGCGATCGGGGCGTCCAGGGGGCCGCCCTCGATGACCTCGTCCAGCAAGGACGCGTCGATGCCGAGCTGGCTGGCCAGTTCCAGCGCCTCGGCGACACCTTCGATGAGGATCGACATATAGGCGTTGACGACCAGCTTCATCTTGCTGCCCATGCCCGCCTCGCCCAGCCAGACCGTCTTGCGCCCGATGGCCGAGAACACCGGGTCCACGATCGGCCTCGCCGCCTCCGGCCCGGCCGCCAGGATCAGCAGCTGGCCGGCCTGCGCCGGGCCCTTGCTCCCGGACACCGGGGCGTCCACGAACATGACATCTTTCCGGAGCTCGGCCAGCCGGCCCGCGAGGTCGGTCGTTGCCGCCAAGCCGATCGTGCCCATCTGGGCCCACACGGCGCCGGGCGCGAATTCCCGCGCCACTCCCCCGTCGATGACCACCGATGTCACGACATCGGCAGTCGGCAGCATGGCAATGACGACCTGCGCATCCCGGGCGGCCGCCGCCGCCGATCCGGCCACGACCGCGCCGGCCCCGGCCAGCGCGGCCGTGGCCTCCTCCGACCGGTCCCACACGGTCGTGTGCAGGCCGGCCTTCAGCAGGTTGCGCGCCATGGCCGAGCCCATGATGCCGGTGCCGAGCACCGTCACCCGAAGATCCTCATGCTCGCTTGCGGTGCCTGCCATTCCTGTTCGCCTCCCTGGGGCCCGTGCCACGTTGCCCCCCGCGCGGCGGCCCTGGCCGGTAGTCGCGGGATCGGCCTTCTTAGGATTGAACGCCAGCGCCCGGGTAAGGCGCAACGTCAGGGCTGGGGTACGGGGAGTCCGGGGGAAGGGTCGTCCAGCCGCTGCCGACATGTGAGGGGACGGAGCGAGTGCAGACCACGAGCCAGGTCGCGCTGAACGTGAACGGGCGGGAGCACCGCCTGGAACTGGACAACCGCACGACGCTGCTGGACGCGCTGCGCGAGCACCTCGACCTGACCGGCACCAAGAAGGGGTGCGATCACGGCCAGTGCGGCGCCTGCACCGTACTGCTCGGCAGGCGGCGCGTGAACGCCTGCCTGGTGCTGGCCGTAGCCGCGCAAGGCCAGGAGATCATCACCATCGAGGGGCTGGCCGGCCCGGACGGGCTCTCGCGCCTGCAGCAGGCGTTCCTGGACCACGACGGGTTCCAGTGCGGGTACTGCACGCCGGGCCAGATCACCTCGGCCACGGCCATGCTGGCCGAGGCCGCGGCAGGCTGGCCGAGCGCGGTGACCGCCGATATCAGCGCGGACAAGGTCGACCTGGACGCCGCCGAGATCCGCGAGCGGATGAGCGGGAACCTGTGCCGGTGCGCCGCCTACGTGAACATCGTCGCCGCGATCGAGGAAGGGGCGGCCCCGTGAGGGAGTTCGGCTATGAGCGGCCGGCCGAGATCGGGGCAGCGCTAGCGGCCGTCTCCGCGCCGGGGGCCCGTTACCTGGGGGGCGGCACCAACCTGATCGACCTGATGAAGCTCGGCGTCGAGACCCCCGAGCTGCTGGTCGACGTCACGGGCCTGCCCTGCGACCGCATCGAGCCCACCGCCGCCGGCGGGCTGCTGATCGGCGCGACGGTCCGCAACAGCGACCTGGCCGCCGACCCCGCGGTCCGCCAGCAGTACCCGGTCCTGGCCCAGGCGGTGCTGGCCGGCGCCTCCGGGCAGCTGCGCAACCTGGCCACGGTCGGCGGCAACCTGCTGCAGCGGACGCGCTGCGCGTACTTCACCGATGTCAGCAAGCCGTGCAACAAGCGCGCGCCCGGCACCGGCTGCCCGGCTCAGGGCGGCGAGCACCACAACCACGCCATCCTCGGTGCGTCAGCGCACTGCGTGGCCACCCACCCCTCCGACATGGCCGTCGCCCTGGTGGCGCTCGACGCCATCGTCCACGTGCTGGACGAGAACGGGACCTCGGGCATCCCGATCGAGGCGCTCTACCGGCTGCCGGGCGCGGAACCGGACCGGGACCACGTCCTGGCCCCCGGAGCCCTGATCACCGGCGTCCAGCTGCCGCCGCTGGAGCTCGCCGCGAACTCGGCCTACCGCAAGGCCCGGGAGCGGGCCTCGTACGCGTTCGCGATCGGCTCGGTCGCCGCCGCCCTGGCGGTCAGCGACGGCGTGATCACCGGCGTCCGGGTCGGGCTGGGCGCGGTCGCGCCCGTGCCGTGGCGGGCGCACCGCGCCGAGGCGCTCATGACGGGCCGCCCGGCTACGGAGGCGTCCTTCGCCGCGGCCGCCGCCGCGGAGCTGGAAGCCGCGGAGCCGTTGCGCGACAACGGGTACAAGGTGCCGCTGATGACCAACCTGATGACCCGGGTGCTGACCGGGCTGGCCGCGGCGGGCGCCGGTGACCAAGCTGTCCCGCCCGGCTGACGTGCGGCACCGGGCAGGGGGCAGTGTCGGGGCCCCGGTGAGCCGCGTCGAGGGCGTGGCCAAGGTGACCGGAGCGGCCCGCTACAGCGGCGACATCCCGCTGCCCGCGATGGCCTACGGCTGGGCCGCGCAGGCCACCATCGCCCGGGGCCGGGTCGAGTCGGTCGACACGACGGCCGGGCTGGCCATGCCCGGCGTCATCGGCGTGCTGACGCACGAGAACGTGCCGCGGCTGACGCCGACCGGGGATGGCGAGCTGCTCGTGCTGCAGGATGACCGCGTGCACTACCGCGGCCAGGTGGTCGCGCTGATCGTCGCGCGGACGCTGGAGCAGGCGCGCGCCGCGGCCGAGGCGCTTCCGGTGGACTATGCCGCCGAGCGGCATGACGTGCTGCTGCGGCCCGATCACCCGGATATGTACGCACCCGATCATGTGAACCCGAACTTCCCCACCGATACGGCGACCGGGGATGTCGAGGCGGCCCTGGCCGCCGCCGCTATCGGCGTCGATGAGACCTACTCCACCCCGACCGAGCACAACCACCCGATGGAGCCGCACGCCGCGATCGCGCGCTGGGACGGCGGCCTGCTCACGGTGTGGGACTCCAACCAGGGCCCGGCCAGTGTCCGCGACTCCCTGGCGAAGCTGTTTGACCTGGAAGTTACCGCCGTGCGCGTCATCACCGAGCACGTGGGCGGCGGTTTCGGTGCCAAGGGAAGCCTGCGGCCGCACGCCGTGCTGGCCGCCCTGGCCGCCCGGCTGCTGGCCCGGCCGGTGCGGGTGACGTTCAGCCGGCAGCAGCTGTTCTCCCTGGTGGGCTACCGGACTCCGACGATCCAGCGGATCCGGCTGGGCGCGGACGCCGACGGTCACCTGCTGGCCCTCGATCACCTGGCCTACTCCCAGACCTCGACCGTCGTCGAGTTCGCCGAGCAGACGGCGATGATGTCGCGCGCGATGTACGCCGCGCCCGGCCTGCGCACCCGGCACCGGCTGGTCGCGCTCGACGTCCCGACGCCGCGCTGGATGCGGGCGCCGGGCGAGGCACCCGGCTCGTTCGCGCTGGAGTGCGCGATGGACGAGCTGGCTGAGGCCTGCGGCCTGGACCCGATCGAGCTGCGGGCCCGCAACGAGCCGTCCGTCGAGCCGGAGGGCGGCCGCGCGTTCAGCAGCCGCCACCTGCTGGAGTGCTTTGCCGAGGGGGCCCGGCGGTTCGGCTGGGCCGGCCGCGACCCCCGGCCCGGCGTGCGCCGGGACGGGCGGTGGCTGGTCGGCACCGGCGTGGCCTCGGCCACCTACCCGGCACGCAGTCAGAGTTCCACCGCCACCGCCACCGCCACCGCGCTGCCCGACGGCACCTACGAGGTCCGGATGGCCGCCGCCGACATCGGCCAGGGCGCGCGCACCGCGCTCACCCAGGTGGCCGCCGACGAGCTGGGCACCGGCATCGAGCACGTCCGGGCCTACATCGGCGATTCCGACTACGGCCCGGCAATGATCGCGGGCGGGTCGATGGGAATGGCCTCGTGGAGCTGGGCGGTCACGGCCGCCTGCCGGGAGCTGCGGGCGCAGCTGCCGGCCTCGGTGCCGCCCGAGCATCCCGTGACGGCGCAGGCCGACACCAGTGCGGACGTAGCCGCGTTGCCGGACCTGCTGCGGCACTCCTTCGGCGCCCAGTTCGCCGAGGTTCGCGTGGACGCCGACACCGGCGAGATCCGGGTGCCGCGGATGCTCGGGGTCTTCGCGGCCGGCCGGATCCTGAACCCCAAGATGGCCCGCTCCCAGTTCCTCGGCGGGATGACCATGGGCCTGTCGATGGCGCTGCACGAGGAATCGGTGGTGGACACGGAGTTCGGCGACTACGTCAACCATGACCTGGCCGGGTACCACATCGCCGCGCACGCGGACGTGGGCGCGTTCGAGGCCCACTGGATCGAGGAGTCTGACGACCAGCTGAACCCGCTGGGGGTCAAGGGCATCGGCGAGATCGGCATCGTAGGCGCCGCAGCGGCGATCGCCAATGCCGTCTGGCACGCCACCGGCCGCCGCCAGCGGCACCTGCCCCTGGTCCCGAGCCGGCTGCTCAGCTGACGCGGCTCAGCCGGGCTTGCGGGCCTCGATCAGGAACCGCTGGGAGTGGCAGGCAAACGGCCCCGCCGCCTGGATCTGGTCGTGCAGCCGCTCGAGCCGGTCCCGGTAGCACTCGACGGTGAACCCGGGGACGGTCCACAGGACCTTCCGCAGGAAGTAGACGACCGCGCCGACGTCGAAGAACTCCACCCGCAGGGCCTGCTCCCGCAGGTCGGTCACGGTCAGCCCGGCGGCCCGCGCCTGCGCCCGGGCGCGCCGCGGGCTGCGGGCCTGGCTGACGGGCTGGCGTCCCATGAGGAAGTCGGTCAGCTCCCGGTTGGATCCGGCACCAACCTGCTGCGAGAGATAGATGCCGCCCGGCCGCAGGACGCGCGCGATCTCCGGCCACACGGTGACGGTCGGATGCCGGCTGACGACCAGGTCGAAGGACTGATCGGGAAAAGGCAGGTCATCGTCATCGGCCACCGCGCTCACCATGGCCCCGAGCCGGCCCAGCCGCCGCCGGGCCAGCGCGATATTCGGCGGCCAGGATTCCGTCGCGGCCAGCACGGGCGGCGCGCTGCCGATTCCCGCCAGGACCTCGCCGCCGCCGGTCTGGATGTCGAGCGCGGCGGTCGCGGCGCGCATCCGCTCGGCCAGCAGCCGGGAGTATCCCCAGGCCGGGCGCTCCTCCGTGGCCCGCCCGTCCAGCCAGGAGAAGTCCCAGCCCTCGACCGGCTCGGCCGCGCCCTCGGCCACCAGCTCGCCGAACGTCGCGGAGGTCGTCATCAGGGCAGTATCTCCAGGCCGCTCCGGCGGCGGCAACGCCAATATCGGCTGGTGGTCAGGCCTTGATCGCCTGCACCGCGCTGAACAGGCCGAACGCCAGCAGGATGCAGCCGGTGATCCGCTGCACCCAGGTCATGGGGATGAGGCTGAGGCTCTTGGCGCCGATGCTGACCGCCACGGCGGTAACCGCCCACAGCCCGAGGGCCGCGCCCACGCCCACCGCCACGGGATCGGCGTAGCGCGCGGCCAGGTTCGCCGTGGTGACCTGGGTGATGTCGCCCCACTCGCTGAGGAAGATGATCCCGAAGGCGGTGGCGGCAATCCGGGAGAACGAGGGCGGCCTGCCACCCTGGCGCGCGGCGTCCGCGCCCTGGGGGTCGCGGCCTGACCGCAGGCTGCTGATGAGCAGGTAGGCCGACCCGGCCAGGAACAGGAAGGCCACGAGCGAGCTGAGCACCCGGTGCGGCAGCAGCGTGAGCAGCTGGCCGGCGGTGACCGCGATCGCGACGTGCACGGTAAACCCGGCGGCGGCCCCGGCCCAGACGGGCAGCGGCCGGTACCGGGTGCTGAGCACCAGCGACGCGAACAGGCTCTTATCGGGCAGCTCGGCGAGAAAGGTGATCCCGAATGCGGTCGCCGCGACCACGAGGGCATGCAAGGGGCGTTCCTCCGGTGTCCACTCGCTAGCCGGAGTCAGGCGCGCTCCGGCTGGCACTGCTCACAGCCGAAGGTCTCGCCCACCCATGCTGACCTGCACAGGGCCCGGCGGCCGGGCACGCAGGGGGCGTACCGGTATGTCGACCAGCCAACGAGGGACTACTCCCCTTCGCCATCCAGGTTACCCGCAGTGGCCCGATCGCGACGACTTGTCCCGGTAACGGACAGCTCGGCCGCAGCCGCTCGCCCCGCCGGCCACGGCTCGCGTCCTGGGCTCCCGGCCCGGGTACCCGGCCCGGGAGAATCACCTCATGACGGGGGCACGATCATGACGGAGCCGCAATCGCCGCAGCCGGAGCCGCGATCGCCGCAGTCGCAGGCCGAGCAGGCAGCGCAGGCGCGGGCCGCCCATGCGCGGGCAGCTCAGGCGCAGGCGGCGCAGGCACAGGCGAGGGCGGCCCGGGAGCAGGCAGCAGAGTCGGAGGCCTCGGAGCCGCAGTCATCGGCGGCGGCGCTGTTTTCCGGGACCACCGGGTGGGCCCGGAGCCTGGAGACGCCGCTGCGGCGGTTCATGCGCACCGAGACAGGCAGCGCGGCGATCCTGCTGGTCGCCACGCTGGTCGCCCTGGGCTGGGCGAACCTCGCCCCGGCCGGCTATCAGAGCTGGTGGCACACGGAGCTCTCGATCCGGGCGGGCAGCGCGGAGCTGGCCCAGAGCCTGCGCGAGTGGGTGAACAGCGGGCTGATGACGTTCTTCTTCCTGGTCGCGGGGCTGGAGGCGCGCCGCGAGTTCGACATGGGCGAGCTGCGCGAGCGGCGGCGGCTGGCCCTGCCCCTGGTCGCTGGGCTGGGCGGCATGATCGTGCCGATCGCGATCTACCTGGCCATCAACGCGGGCCAGGCCTCGGCGCGCGGCTGGGGAACCACCATGTCCACCGATACGGCCTTCGCGCTGGGCATGCTGGCCCTGGTCGGCCGGAAGCTGCCCGACCGAGTCCGCACCTACCTGCTGACGTTCGCCATCGTCGACGACCTGGCCGGCCTCGCCGTCATCGCCATCGTCTACAGCGCCCCGGTGCGCTGGGGTCCCCTGCTGGCCGGGCTGCTCCTGCTCGGCGTCGCCCTGGCCTTGCGGCAGGTGGACCTGCGCAACGGCGCGGTCTACGCGCTGATCGGGGTGGCCGCCTGGGTCTTCTTCTTCAAGTCCGGCATCGACCCGATCGTCGTCGGCCTGTTCATGGGGCTGCTGACCGTGGCCTACCCGGCCACCCGGCGCGATCTCGAAGAGGCGTCCGAGGTATTCCGGAGGTTCCGGGAGCAGCCGACCGCCGAGCTGGCCGAGGCGGCCCGGGAGGGGGTGCGGACGGCGATCTCACCCAACGACCGGCTCCAGCAGATCTACCACCCGTGGACGAGCTACGTCATCGTGCCGCTGTTCGCCCTGGCCAACGCCGGCGTGACGATCAGCGGCAGCTTCCTGGCCCGCGCCTTCACCTCGCCGATCACGCTCGGCATCCTGATCGGCTACGTGGTCGGCAAGCCGGCGGGCACGGTCGGCGCGGCGTGGCTGCTCGAGAAGCTCAGCCGGGGCCGGGTGCGGCCGCCGGTCGGCTGGGCGGCCGTGGCCAGCGCCGGGACCATCGCCGGCATCGGCTTCATCGTGTCGCTGCTGATCGCCTCCCTGGCCTTCAGCGGCACCCAGCTGCAGGAGGCCAAGGTGGGGATCCTGTCCGCCGCGCTGGGGGCGTCCGCGCTGACCTGGGTGGTGGTCAGGACCACGACCCTGCTGCCCAGGCGGCTGCGGATCCGCGCGCTGCTCGGCACGGCCGACGCCATCATCGACCTGGCCGTGCCGGTCGACTCCCAGCACGACCATGTCCGCGGCCCGGAGAAGTCGCCCGTGACCGTGGTGGAGTACGGCGACTTCGAGTGCCGTTACTGCGGCCAAGCCGAGCCGGTCATCCGGGAGCTGCTCGCCGACTACGGCGACGTGCACTATGTCTGGCGGCACCTGCCGCTCAACGACGTGCATCCGCACGCCCAGCTCGCGGCCGAGGGCTCCGAGGCGGCGGCCCGGCAGGGCAAGTTCTGGGAGATGCACGATCTGCTGCTGGCCCACCAGGGGGCCCTGAACCGCCGGGACCTGGTCGGGTACGCCGCGCAGCTGGGCCTGGACACCGGCAAGTTCGCGGCCGACCTGCGCCATCACGCGGGCACCGCGAAGATCGCCGGGGACGTCGACTCGGCCGACCTGAGCAGGGTGTCCGGCACGCCGACCTTCTTCATCAACGGCAGGCGCCACCACGGCGCCTACGACATCGACAGCCTGTCGAGCGCGGTGCGGGCGGCGCGAGCCAAGGCCGGCATCGCCAGCCGGGCCTGACGGCCGCGGCGGGCGGCCCGGGCAGGGCGCGCGGCGGGGAACAACCGACCTGGCCATTTTGTTAGGCTGGCGAACTGTCAGAGCTTCGTACCAAGGAGATGCGGGTGCCTGCCCCCGAGATGCTGCCCGACGGCCCGGGCTGCCGCGATGAGCCGCTGAGCGCCGTGCTGGCGATCATGCGCATGGCGCGCGCCCTGGAGCGCGTCGACGCGGGCCTGAGCCCGCAGCAGTACCGGATCCTCAAGCTGGCCGGCGCGGGCGGGGAGCGCTCGGCCCGGCTGGCCGAGCGGCTGGCGGTCGCTAAGCCGACCCTGACCGCGATCGCCGACAGCCTGGTCTCCGCCGGCCTGGCCCGCCGCGAGGCCGAGCCTGGTGACCGGCGCGTGGTCCGGCTGCACCTGACCGACGCGGGCACCGCCGCCGTCGCGCACGCCGACGCCGCCTACGGCCAGTGGCTGGCCCGCGTCCTCGACCTGACCGGGGAGAACGACCGGATCCAGGCCGACTTGCTGCTGATCAACGCCGCCCTGGACGAGCTGCGCCGGTCACGGCACCCGGCCATCCTGGCGGCCGCCGCGGGACGCCCGTGAAGGCGCTGACCTGGCGGCGCACGCGCCCGTCCGGGCGCTCCGGCGCGCCCGCGAATCACGACAACGCCTGGCTGCGGCGGCTGGCGGGCTACTGCTGGCAGCACAAGCGCCTGGTGGTCGTGGCCCTGGGCGGCTCGCTGCTGGCCACGCTGGTGAGCGTCGCGATCCCGCTGATCCAGCGCGATATCGTCGATAACGCGATCTTGCACCACTACCAGCCCATCTGGCCGGGCGCGACTTTGCTGATCGCCGCGGCCGTGCTCAACTTCGCCGGCGTCTACCTGCGCCGTTACCGGGGCGGACAGCTGTCGCTGGATGTCCAGCATGACCTGCGGACCAAGCTGTTCGGCTCGCTGACCCGGCTCGACGGCGCGCGCCAGGACCAGCTGCATACCGGGCAGATCGTCAGCCGGTCCATTTCTGACCTCAACATGATCCAGGGCCTGCTCAGCATGGTGCCGATGCTGCTGGGCAACATCCTGCTGTTCGTCCTGTCGGTCATCGTGATGGCCTTCCTGTCCCCGCTGCTCACGCTGATCGCGCTGGCGGTCGGGCCCGCGCTGCTGTTCATCTCGCTGGTCTCCCGGCGCAAGCTGTTCCCGGCCAGCTGGGCGGCGCAGCAGCAGGCCGGCGAGGTCGCCGGCGTCGTCGACGGCGCCGTGACCGGCGTCCGCGTGGTGAAGGGCTTCGGCCAGGAGGAGCAGGAGATCCGCCGCCTGGAGGGCGCCGGGAAGCTGCTGTACGCGGCGCGGGTGCGCGCCGTCCGGCTGATGGCCCGCTACAACCCGGCCCTGTCCGCGGTACCCGCGCTCGGCCAGGTGGGCGTGCTCGCCCTCGGCGGCTGGCTGGCCATCCAAGGCCAGATCCAGCTCGGCACCTTCCTGGCCTTCTCGTCCTACCTCGCGCTGATGATCGGCCCGGTCCGGGCGCTGGCCAGCCTGATTACCATCGGCCAGGAGGCACGCGCCAGCGTGATCCGGGTCTACGAGGTGATCGACTCGCGCCCGGTCCTGACGCAGAAGCCCGACGCGATCACGCTGGCCGCCGGGACACCGGAGGTCGAGCTGGACGACGTCCGCTTCGGCTACGTGCCCTCGCAGCCGGTGCTGCGCGGCCTGTCGCTCCGGCTGCGGCCGGGCGAGACGCTCGCGGTCGTGGGCACCTCGGGCTCGGGCAAGTCGACGATCTCGATGCTGCTCCCCCGGTTCTACGACGTGACCGGCGGCGCCATCCGGATCGGCGGCCACGATATCCGGGACCTGACCCTCGACTCGCTGCGCGCCTCGATCGGCATGGTCATGGAGGAGAGCTTCCTGTTCTCCGACACCGTCGCGGCCAACGTCGCCTACGGCCGGCCGGATGCCACCCGCGAGCAGATCATCCAGGCCGCCCGGGAGGCCGAGGCCGATGGCTTCATCGACGAGCTGCCCGACGGGTACGACACCGTGGTCGGCGAGCAGGGCCTGACCCTGTCCGGGGGCCAGCGGCAGCGCATCGCGCTGGCCCGCGCGCTGATCACTAACCCGGCGATCCTGGTCCTGGACGACGCCACCTCGGCGATCGACGCCCGGGTGGAGGCGCAGATCCACGAGACGCTGCACAGGGTCATGGCGGGACGGACCACGCTGCTCATCGCGCACCGCCGCTCCACGCTGCAGCTCGCCGACCAGATCGCGGTCCTCGACGATGGCAGGCTGGTCGACCAGGGCACGCACGAGGAGCTGACCGGGCGCTGCCCGCTGTACCGGCTGCTGCTGGCCGGTCCGGGCGACGACGCCGAGGGCGTGGACGCGGGCGAGCTGGCCTATTACCAGAACGAGATCGCCCGCCGGGCCGCGCGCGGCCATGGCCAGCCGGACGCGACGGGCATCACGGCCAGCCTGTGGCCGGCCGAGCCCCAGGGCGAGCCGGATTCCGCCCCGGGCGCCGACGGGCCGGCCGCGGCCAGCCGGGAGCAGCTCGCCAGCCTGGCCGCCACGGCGATCGGCCGGGGCGTGGGCGGTGCCGTCCGCGGCGGCGCGGGAAACCGGGCCGCCGCGGGCGGCGGTGCGGCCGCCGGCGGCATGCTGGCCGGTATTCCGCCCAGCCCGGAGCTGCTGGCCAAGGTGGCCGCGCTGCCGCCCGCCACCGATCAGCCGGACGTGAATGAGGCCGCCGCCCGGGCTCCCGATCGGCACTTCACGCTGCGCCGGCTGCTGCGGCCGTTCGCGATCGCGCTGGTGATCGGGCTGGTGCTGGACGGGCTGGACGCGCTGGCCGGGGTGGCGATGCCCTGGCTGATTCGCGGCGGCATCGACAACGGGATCGAGACCAAGAAGTTCGCGGAGGTTGCGCTGATCGCCGGCGTGGCCCTGGTCATCGTGCTCGGCGACTGGGTCGTCAACGCCGTGCAGACCCTCGTGGTCGGGCGCACGGGCGAGCGGCTGCTGTACACGCTGCGGGTCAAGATTTTCGCCCACCTGCAGCGGCTCGGGCTTGACTTCTTCGAGCGCGAGCTGAGCGGCCGGATCATGACCCGGATGACCACCGACGTGGACGCCATGTCGTCGTTCCTGCAGACCGGGCTGATCACGATGGTGAACTCCGTGCTCACCTTCGTCGGGGTGCTGATCGCCCTGATGTTCATCAACACCCGGCTGGCGCTGACGCTGTTCACGGTCCTGCCGTTCCTGGTGGCCGCGACCGTCGTGTTCCGGGCGAAGTCCTCCCGCGCCTACGCCGAGGCCCGGGAGAAGGTCAGCGCCGTCAACGCCGACCTGCAGGAGAACGTGGCCGGCCTGCGGGTCGCGCAGGCCTACCGGCGCGAGCAGGTCAACGCCGACCATTTCGCGGCCCTGTCCGGCGCCTACCGGGTGTCGCGGCTGCGGGCGCAGCGCTACATCGCGGTGTACTTCCCGTTCGTGCAGGCGCTGTCCACCATCGGCGGCGCGCTCGTGCTGTTCGCCGCGGCGGGCGAGGTGCAGGCCGGACTGCTGACCGCCGGCGGCCTGATCGCCTACCTGCTGTACGTGGACTCGCTGTTCTCGCCGGTGCAGCAGCTCTCTCAGGTGTTTGACGGGTACCAGCAGGCCAACGTCGGGCTACAGCGGATCAAGGGCCTGCTTCGGACTCCCACGTCCACCCCGCAGTCCGACCATCCCGTCCGGCCGGGCCGGCTGCGCGGCGAGATCGAGCTGCGGGACGTGCACTTCAGCTACGGCGGCCAGGCCGCCGAGGCCATCGGCGGGGTCTCCCTGACCGTCTCGCCCGGCGAGACGGTCGCGCTGGTCGGCCAGACCGGCGCCGGCAAGTCCACCATCGTCAAGCTCGTCGCGCGCTTCTACGACGCCACCGCGGGCAGCGTGCGCATCGACGGCACGGACGTCCGCGAGCTCGATCTCGAGGCCTACCGCCAGCAGCTCGGCGTGGTCCCGCAGGAGCCGTACCTGTTCGCGGGCACGGTGCGCGATGCCATCGCCTACGGCCGGCCGGAAGCCAGTGACGCCGAGGTGGAGGCGGCGGCGCGCGGCGTCGGTGCGATCGAGATGATCTCCCGGCTGCCCGGCGGCTTCCTGCATGAGGTGGCCGAGCGGGGCCGCAACCTGTCCGCCGGGCAGCGCCAGCTGATCGCGCTGGCCCGGGCCTACCTGGTGGATCCCGCCATCCTGCTGCTCGACGAGGCGACGGCCGCCCTGGACCTAGCGGCCGAGGCCGCGGTCAACCAGGCGACCGAGCAGCTCACCGCCCGGCGCACCACGCTGCTGGTCGCGCACCGGCTGACCACGGCCGCCCGCGCGGACCGCATCGTCGTGGTGGCATCCGGCCAGATCGCCGAGATCGGCACGCACGCCGAGCTGCTGGAGCTGGACGGCACCTACGCCAGCCTGTGGGCGGCGTTCGCCGGCACCGCCGAGCTAGTCGCCTGACGCCGTCGGCCTGGGCGTTATCAGCCGATAAGCGCCGGGCTCGCCGCGGGGAGCTCGGCCAGGTCGGCGGGCGGGAGACCGCGGGGAGTCCGCATCTGGCGGATCTCCCGGGGGATGAGGGCCAGGAGCGCGGCGATGAGGATCAGCGCGCCCGCGCCGTACTCGGTGGCCGATATCCCGATCGCCCCGGCGATAGGGCCGACCACGATCGCGCCGAGGGGCATCGCCATGACCGAGCCGAGCGCGTCATACGACGACACCCGCGCCTGCATCCGGGCCGGGATGTTCCTGGCCAGCGCCACCGTCCACTGGACCATCATGATCTCCATCGTGATCCCCAGGCACAGCGACGCCAGGCAGACCACCGGCAGGGGCCACGGTGAGGCGAGCGAGATCGGGGAGATCGCGATGGCCCCGCCGATTCCCGCGACGAACAGCATCGGCCGCCGCGGGGCGAACTTCAGCGAGACGAACCCGCCGACGATCAGGCCGACCGACTCGGCCGCCGTGATCGCGCCCCAGGCGGCCGCGCCGCCGAGGTGGGCGCGGGCGACCACCGGCCCCAGGACCTGGAACGCCCCGTACCAGCCCATCAGGATGACGCCGAACTCCGCGACGATCACCCACAGCCAGGTGTGCGACCGGAACTCCGACCAGCCCGCGCGCAGGTCGCGGAGCATGCTGCTGCCCTGCGTCGGGCCGTGGGCCGAGACGCGCAGGCTCAGCATCAGCGGGATCGTGCCGAGCATCCCGGTGCCGCAGGCCAGCAGGGCCCAGCCGGGACCGACCGCGGCGACCGCCAGGCCAGCCAGCACCGCGCCGCCCATCTGGCCGGCGTTCATCCCCAGCCGGCTGATCGCACTGGCCTGCTGCAGCAGCCCAGCCGGGATCAGCCGGGGCAGCAGGGCCTGCGAGGCCGGGTAGAAGATCGCCATGCCGGTCCCCGTCACGGTCTCCAGCGCGATCATCTGCCAGAGCCGGGGATGACCGGTCAGCACCAGGACGCCGAACGTGCCCTCGCCGAGCGCGATCATGATGTTGCCCGCGATGATGACCAGCTGCGGCCTGATCCGGTCGGCGATGACGCCGCCGACGACGGTGAAGATCAGCGACGGGACGATCTGGGCGGCCAGGACGAAGGACAGGTCCTTCGTCGACCCGGTCGCGTCCAGGACCGCGAAGGACACCCCCACCAGCGAGAACGCGTAGGCGGCCGGCGCCAGCAGACGGTCAGCCAGCAGCAGCCGGAAATCGCGGATACCGAGAACAGGGAAGCGCCGCAGCACGCCCGACAGGCGGCGCACGGGCGCACGGGAGAACACGAAAGACTCCGATCGAAGACACCGACTGGAGCCGATGCTAACCGGCCGGACGCCGGTCCGAAACTTCTTTATCAGCAGGTCATAACGGCGCAGACCCTCTGGTTCTTCCCCGCCTGCGCGGCTGTGCCACAATTGGTCACCGAGTGACAATAAGTGCCGCACTGGATCGACCGGCCGCTCCGGCCGGCGGAGCTGAGTCCGGCTTGAGCGGGGCAGGCGGGGTTTGACCTGCCGGAGCCGCAGCAGGCAGGATCGGCTGTGCCGGCAGGCCCGTGCTGGGTCGACGCAGGGCATGATGTCGCGGTACAAGGCAGAGCGGTACTGAGCTGGGCAGCCCCGGGGCTGGCGGCACAGGGGCCGGGCAGCACCAGGCTGGTCGGCACCCGCGCTGAGGTCTGAGGGGAGCTGGTTCATCGGTGAGCATCCTGGGCACGCGAGTCCTGCGGACGGAGGATCCCCGGTTCCTGACCACGGGCGGGGTGTACACCGAGGACGTGGTGGACGAGCGGCTGGCCGGAGCCTGTCACCTGTTCTTCGTCCGGTCGCCCGTGGCGCACGCGCGAATCACCGGCATCGATGTTAGCGCCGCGCTCGAGGCGCCCGGCGTTGTCGCGGTCTTCACCGGGGACGACCTGGCTGACCTGCCGGTCCGCAAGGGCTTCCCGATGGTCAGCCAGGAGATGGCCCAGCACCCGCTGGCGATTGGCACCGTGCGCTACGTCGGCGAGGCGGTAGCGGTCGTTGTCACCGAAGATCCCTACCAGGGCGAGGATGCCACCGAGCTGGTCAGCGTCGACTACGAGCCGCTGCCCGCGGTTGTCGGCTTCCCCGCCGCGCTGGCCGGCGACGTCCTGCTCTTCGAGGGGGCCGGCACCAACGTGGCCGCCGAGTTCGGCAACCGCGAGGCGCAGGAGGCCGACCTGTTCGACGGCTGTGACGCCGTGGTCACGCAGGTGGTCGTGAACCAGCGGGTCGCCCCGGCGCCGATGGAATCCCGGTCCATGGCGGCCGCCTGGGGCGAGGACGGCCGGCTCACGGCGTGGATTCCCAATCAGGGCGCCCAGGGCACCCGCGGCTCGCTGGCCCGCCAGCTGGGCGTCAGCGCCGATCTGGTCCGGATCATCACCCCCGACGTCGGCGGGGCCTTCGGCGCCAAGTTCGGCGCCGACCCCGAGCAGGCCGTGGTGGCCTGGGTAGCACGCGAGCTGGGCCGTCCCGCGCGCTGGAGCGAGACCAGGTTCGAGAACCTGATCGGCATGACCCACGGCCGCGCCCAGGAGAACACGGTGACGATCGGCGGCAAGCGCGACGGGACCGTGCTGGCCTACCGGCTGGAGATCCTTCAGGACAGCGGCGCGTACCCGCGGATCGGCGCGGTCCTGCCGTCGCTGACGATCCTGATGGCCCCCGGGCCCTACGCCTTTCCCCGGGCCGAGGCCTGGGCGACCGCCGTGGTCACGAACACCACGCCCGTCGGCGCCTACCGGGGTGCGGGGCGGCCGGAAGCGACGGCGGTGCTGGAGCGGGCCATCGACCTGTTCGCCGCCGAGATCGGGATGGACCCGGCGGAGGTCCGCCGCAAGAACCTGCTGCCGCCGTTCACCGAGCCGCACCGCACGAAGTTCGGCGCGCTTTACGACAGCGGCGACTACGTGACCGCGCTGGACACCGCGCTGGCCGCGGCCGGATATGACGAGCTGCGTCGCGACCAGGCGGAGCGGCGGAGCCGCGGCGACGTGCTGCAGCTCGGCATCGGCCTGGCCTCCTACGTGGAGATCACCGGCGGCGGCGACGAGTCCGGGCCGCCGAACGAGAACGCCACCGTCGAGGTGCACCCGGACGGCACCGCCACCATCCTCACCGGCACCTCGCCGCACGGGCAGGGTCACGAGACGGCCTGGGCCATGCTGGCCAGCGACGAGCTCGGCATCCCGATGGACAAGATCACCCTCAAGTGGGGTGACACGGACCTGATCCCGCAGGGCGGCGGCACCGGTGGCTCGCGCAGCCTGCAGCAGGGCGGCGCTGCCGTTCAGCAGGCCTCGAAGGAGCTCATCGAGGTCGCCCGGGAACGGGCCGCGGCAGAGCTGGAGGCCAGCCCGGCCGACCTGGTCTTCGACGTCGGGCGCAGCGCGTTCGCCGTCGCGGGCGACCCGGAGGCGGCGGTTCCGCTCGCGTCACTGGCGGTCGAGGAACGGCTGCTGGTGCGGACGGTGTTCTCGGCGCCGGGGGCCACCTACCCGTTCGGCACCCATGTGGCGGTGGCCGAGGTGGACACCGAGACCGGCAAGGCATTCCTGCGCCGGGTGGTAACGGTCGACGACGCGGGAGTGGTGCTCAACCCGCTGCTGGCCGAGGGGCAGCGGCACGGCGGCATCGCGCAGGGCGCGGCCCAGGCGTTCCTGGAGGAAATGGTCTATGACACCGACGGCAACCCGCTGACGGCGAGCTTCGCGGACTACCCGTTCCTGTCCGCGACGGAGGTCCCCAGCTTCGAGCTCGCCGACATGGCGACCCCGACGACCTACAACCCGCTCGGGGCCAAGGGCATCGGCGAAGCCGGGACGATCGGCGCGACGCCCGCCGTGCAGAACGCGGTCATCGACGCCGTCGCGCACCTTGGTGTCCGTCACATCGACATGCCCACCTCACCGCAGCGCGTCTGGACCGCGGTGCAGGCGGCGGCCGCCCCGGACGACGGCGATCCGGGCTCATCGCGATCGGAGAGCGCTTAATGCAAGTCAACCTCACGGTCAACGGCAAGCCCCGCGCCGATGACGTGGAACCGCGGCTGCTGCTCGTGCACTACCTGCGCGAGCACCTGGGGCTGCGCGCGGCCAACATCGGCTGCGACACGACCTCCTGCGGCGCCTGTACCGTGCTGCTGGATGGCCAGTCGGTGAAATCCTGCACCGTCCTGACGGCCCAGGCGGCGGGCCAGGAGGTCATCACCGCCGAGGGCCTGGGTGACGGCGATCAGCTATCGGCCGTGCAGGCCGCCTTCCGGCAGGAGCACGGCCTGCAGTGCGGGTTCTGCACTCCCGGCATGGTGATGGCCGCGACCGCGCTGCTGGCGGAGAACCCTCATCCCACCGAGACGCAGGTGCGCGAAGGGCTGGAGGGCAACTTCTGCCGGTGCACCGGCTACCACAACATCGTCCGCGCCGTCCTGGCGGCGTCCGCGGCGGGCAAGGGCGAGGCGGACCAGTGATACCAGCGCCGTTCGACTACGTCGCCGCCACCTCGGCGGCCCACGCCCTTGACCTGCTGGCGGAGTATGGCGATGACGCCAAGGTGCTGGCCGGCGGCCACTCGCTGCTGCCGATGATGAAGCTGCGGCTGGCCGCGCCGGAGGTCCTCATCGATATCGGCCGCGTCACCGACCTGAGCGGGATCACCCGCGACGGCGACGAGCTGGTCATCGGGGCGACGACCCGCCACGCCGACCTGGCCGCCTCGGCGCTCGTCCGGGAGGGCGCGCCGCTGCTCGCCCACGCCGCCGCCCAGGTGGGCGATCCGCAGATCCGCCACCGCGGCACGATCGGCGGCTCGCTGGCGCATGCCGACCCCGCGGCTGACCTGCCGATGGCGCTGGTCGCGCTCGGCGGCTCCGTGGAGCTGCGGGGTCCGGCGGGGACCCGCACGGTGGTGGCGGACGACTTCTTTACCGGTTACTTCGAGACGGTGCTGGGCCCAGATGAGCTGCTCTGCGCCGTCCGCGTCCCCAGCCGGCCGGGACTGCCGTGGGGCTACCAGAAGTTCACCCGCCGGGCCAACGACTGGGCGATCGTCGGCGTCGCGGCCAGCGGCGGCCGGATCGCGCTGGCCAACATGGGTCCCGTGCCCATCCGGGCGCGGGCGGCCGAGCAGGCGGCCGCCGACGGCGCCAGTGCCGCGCAGGCCGCGCAGCTGGCCGCCGAGGGCACCTCGCCGGGCGAGGACATCCACGCCGACCGGGCTTTCCGCCAGCACCTGGCCCGCGTACTGACCCGCCGGGCCCTGGAGCATCAGGCTTAGACCGCCGCCGGCGGGTCAATTTGCTTACACCTGTCCGGGTCGGGTAGCCCTAGCCCATGGAAAACTCCGGGGACCCGTCGGCTGACCGACCGGAGGCGCCTGACCGGCTATCGCTGGCCGCGGCGACTCCCGATCCCGAGGACAGCGACCGCTTGCTGCCCGAGCGGATCGCCGAGCTGGCCGGGGAGATCAGCGAGGCGCGCTCGGAGACCCGGCGGCGCCGGGTCGCGCTGGGCATCCCCCGGCTGGCGGCACGCACCGGCCGGACCGCCTGGGTAGGCGCCCGGTCTGGCGGCAGGTGGCTGACCGGCCAGGTCCTGGCGATGGCGCCGCGACTGCCGATCCGGGACCTGGAGACGCTTCGCCGCCAGTTCCCTGGCCTGACTCCCGAGGAACTCGCGGACGCTCTCATCGAGGGCGCCTCGCGGGCCGCGGCGGGCATTGGAGCCAGCGTGGGCGCGGCGATGTTCCTGCCGGTCGTCCCGGCCGTGCCGGTGGAGATGGCCATCGAGACGCTGGCCCTGACCGGCATCGAGCTGAAGCTGGTCGCCGAGCTGCATGAGGTCTACGGCATGCGCGCGCCGGGGTCGCCGGCCGACCGGATGCTGGCCTACGTCGACGCCTGGGCACACCGGCGCGGGGTCGGCCTGGCTCCCGGCGGCCTGGTCATCGCGATCGGCTCCCCGCTGCGGCGTCGCCTGGAGCGCCGCCTCGTGATCAAGGCCGGCCGCAGCGCCACCTCGCTGGCGCCCCTGCTGACCGGGGCGGCGGCCGGGGCCCTGCTGAACCGGCGGGAGACGCGCAAGCTCGGTCGCGAGGTCCGCGACGACCTGCGGCGGCGCTCGCCGGAGGCCGCTCGCTGGCCGGACTAGCGCCAGAAGCCAGGCCCGGCCGGCCCGGGGGCCCGAAAGCCGGCCGGGCTAGAGCTGGGCCAGCTCGGCGCTCAGGTCGTCGAGACCGAGCGACCCGAGAGACAGTGCCGCCATGTGCCAGGCCTTGAGGTCGAAGCTGGCGCCGCGCGTGGCCCGGGCGGCCTCACGGCCCTCCAGCCAGGCCCGCTCGCCCAGCTTGTAGCTGATCGCCTGGCCAGGAGCGCTCAGGTAACGCAGGATCTCGCTGTCGACAAAGGCCGCGTCCCGGCCGCTGTGCGCCTTGAAGAACTCGCTCGCCAGATCCGGCGTCCAGGCCTGGCCCGCGCCGATCGGCGAGTCCGCCGGAATCGGCAGCCGCAGGTGCATGCCGAGATCGACCACGACGCGGACCGCCCGCATCATCTGGGCGTCCAGGTAGCCCAGCCGGGCCCCGGTCGGCTTGAGATACCCCAGCTCGTCCATCAGCCGCTCCGCGTACAGGGCCCAGCCCTCCAGGCACGCACTGACCCCGCCGACCGTGGTCTGGAATACCGACAGCTGCTGGGACAGGTAGACCCACTGCGCGAGCTGCAGGTGATGGCCGGGCACGCCCTCGTGGTACCAGACACTGATCAGGTTCCACTCCGGGAACCTGGTCCGGCCCAGCGTCGGCAGCCAGGTCCGGCCGGGCCGGGAGAAATCCTGCGATGGCGCGGTGTAGTACGGAGCCGCCGCGCTCCCTGACGGCGCAATCCTCGCCTCAACCACCCGCAGCGGCTCGGCCAGGTCGAAGTGGGTGCCGTTCAGCTCCGTCATGGCGTCGTCCATCATCTGCTGTAGCCGCAGCCGCACCTGCTCGACGCCCTCGACGGCCGGGGCGAACTCGTCCAGGTACCGCATCGCCTCCAGCGGCGCGGAGCCCGGCAGCACGTGCCGGGCCTCGGCCTGGATGTCCTGGCGGAGCTGCTGGTACTGCGACCAGCCCCATTCGTAGACCTCCCCCAGGTCGAGGTTGGCGCCGGTCCACATGCGGGCCGAGCGGCGGTAGCGCTCCTCGCCTACGCCGTCCGGCGTATCCGCGGCCTGCGGCAGGTAGTCGGTGATCATCCAGTCCCGCAGGCCCGCCATGGCCCCGGCCGTGGCCGCAGCGGCCCGGTCCAATTCGGCTCGCAGCGCGGGCGGCACGGCGGCAGCCGCGGCGAACTCGGCGAACCAGCCCGCGCCAGCCCGGGCGCTCAGCCAGGTGCCCAGCTGGTCGGTGACCGCGGTGACCTGGCGCGGCGCGGCGAGCAGGCCCTGGCCCGCGCCCGCGGCCAGTGACTCACGATGACCGTCCAGGGCCTGCGGGATCCGGGTCATCCGTCGCGCGATAACGGCCCAGTCGTCGGCGGTCGCGGCCGGCATCATCAGGAAGACGCCGCGGATCCGCTGGAGCGGACCGAAGGTATTCGACACCTCGCGCAGATTCTCGCCCGCCTCGCTCATGGCCAGGAAGGCTTCGAGCCGTTCACGCAGCAGCCGCGCGCACCGCCGCTCGTCGCCATCAGCCAGCGCCGCGGGCTCCCCGCCCGCGCCGGCGCCGGGCAGGGCGTCCAGCGCGGCCAGCGCCGAACGGGCCAGGTCGTCCCTGGCCATCTGGCCGGCGGGCGACAGATCCGGCATCCGGTCCTCGTCCTGGCGCAGGCCCAGGAAGGTGGCTACGGAGGGATCGAGCTCGGCCATCGCGGTGACGAACCGATCGGCTGCGGTGCGGACGGGCCGCCTGGCTGCATCTGGCCTGTTATCCGTCATGTCAGTATTGTCCCCCGACTGGCCGGCCGCACGCCGGTCTCAGCGCCGGACCGCCTGGCCAGCAGGGCCAGTCCCCAGATGGTGCTGAACATCAGCTCCAGGCGGCGGAACCGGGCGCAGCCGGCCGTCAGCCGGGGCCCGGAGATGCTGGCTGCGCTCGCGCTAGTCCTGCTCTTCCAGCACGCCCATCGTCATGGCCAGCAGCCGGATCAGGTCACTGTCCTCCTGATTGCGCGGCGGATTGCGCGCCACGTATTCCTTCATAAGGTGCAGGCACTCGGCGAAGGCCGCCGCTCGCTCAGACAGCCGCTCCAGATCCGCCGTCAGCCTTTCGTGGCGCTGGCGCTCGTCCTCGGTCCAGGTCATCGCGCCGGCCCCTCTCCGCGGCCCTACGCCCAGGCGTACGTCATCGCTTGCTCCGGTCCGGAGATGTCCGGTTAGGCTCACCATGCGCCAGCCTCGAGAGCCGGTCAAGCCTAGCCATCGCAGCCGCCTTCGCCCGGCAGTGCGCTGAGGCGGGGGCGCGGGCCGCGACTACCAGCCGCGCAGGTCGATCGGCCAGACGTCGACGACGTCGTCCCCGGAGTACAGGTAGAGGCGCTCGTGGTAGGCCATTGTCGGGTCGACGTGCCCGGGCACGAGCCGCACCCGGTCACCGACCGGCCGCGGCTCGGAGAACGTCGTGTGCTCATCGGAGCAGAACCAGACCGTCGCCCCGTCGATCTCCGGGTTGCCGTGGTCCATGCCCATCGTCTTGAGCCCGGCGTCAGCCACCGACCACTGGGGCGCGCTGGACACCACGGTGGCCAGGACGAACACCGCCTGGCGGAAGGGCAGCCCCAGCCGCCCGTAGGCGACATCCATCAGTGCATATGAGCCGGCCTGGATCTCCGACGCCCAGGTGTTGCACGCGTAGGTGCCCGTGCCGCCGGCCGAGACCAGCTCGCCGCCCACGTCGGCGTGCGCGGCCAGCAAGAGTTCCATGCACTCCTGGCACTGCCGTTCCCGCTCGGCGGCATCCTCCAGGCCGACGACATGGCCCTCATAGCCCATCACGCCGCGCACGGACAGGCCCCGCGTCCTGGCCAGGTCGGCCAGCCGCCCGGCGTCGCCGGGCTGGCAGCCGCAGCGGGGCAGGCCCACGTTGACGTCGATGACGACCTCGCGCACCCCGCCGGCCGCCGCGGCCTCGATCGTCTCCGGCGAGTCGACGGCGAGGGTGACCCGCGCCCCGGCCCGGACCAGGCCACCCAGGCGGCTGGCGTCCAGGACCTCGTTGGCCAGCAGCAGGTCATCGCCCAGGCCGCCAGCCGCCATGCCTTCGCATTCACGAATGGTCGCGCAGGTGAACCCGAGGTGGCCCGCCGCCGCCTGACGGCGGGCCAGGCTGGTGCACTTGTGGGCCTTGACGTGCGGGCGCAGGCGATCGCCGGGCAGCGCAGCGGCCATCGCGGCGATGTTGTCCGCCAGTGCCTCCGCGTCGACGATCAGCGCCGGCGTGGCCAGGTCAGCAACCTTTGCGATCATGCGGAATTCCTACCATGCCGGACGCGGCCACCGCGCAGCCCGGCGGGTCACGCAGGGGAGATACCGCCGTCAACGGTGATGACCCTGCTGGCCGCGTAGTGCGGGCCGACGACGCCCCCGGTGAAGGCGGCGACCGAGGACACGTAGAGGATCCGGCCGAACCCGCGCTCGATCATCCCCGGCAGCACCGCCCGGGACAGCTGCCAGGTGGCGGTCACGTTCACGGCGAAGGTCTGCTCCCGATGCCCCGGTGACGAGGGCGCGCCGGCCAGCGAGCGGACCGCCCGGGGGGTAGGTCATGGAGGTCTCCCTTCCCGGCACTGGCGCTGCGGTTGCTCAAGCCCGGCCCTCGGCCCGGCGCCGACTGGGTTCCTACCCGGCGGGCGGACCTAAGCGCCCGGGCGAGCGGTGACGCCCGGCTCAGCGGCTAGAGTCGACCCGTGACAGACCGGGCGATCTTGGTAACCGGAGCGTCGCGCGGCATCGGCCGCGCCATCGCCGAGGCGTTCGCCGCTCAGGGCGACCGGGTGGCGATTCACCACCGGGACTCGGCCGCGCTCGCCGCGGAGGTGCTGGCGGGGCTGCCCGGCGGCGAGCACACGGTCGTCCAGGCCGACCTGGCCGACCCCGAGGCGGTGCGCGTGATGGTGGACGCGGCGCACGGCCGCCTCGGCGGGATGGACGTCCTGGTCAACAACGCCGGGATCTTCCAGGCTCACCCGATCACCGACGTGTCCTACGAGCAGTGGCAGGCCGCCTGGCAGGCCACCCTGGCCGTGAACCTGACCGGAGCCGCGAACGTCACCTGGTGCGCGGTCCGGTACATGATGGCGGCAGGCGGCGGCGCCATCGTCAATGTCTCCTCGCGCGGCGCCTTCCGCGGGGAGCCGGGCCAGCCCGCGTACGGCGCGAGCAAGGCCGGCCTGAACGCGTTCGGCCAGTCGCTGGCCAGGGCGCTTGCGCCGCACGGCATCTGGGTCGGCACCGTCGCGCCCGGCTACGTGGAGACGGACATGGCGGTCACCGTGCTGACCGGGCCGTCCGGCGACAGGATCCGGGCGGAGAGCCCGTTCGGCCGGGTGGCCCGGCCGGACGAGATCGCCGCCGCGGTCGTGTACCTGGCCACGCCGCAGGCGCAGTGGGCCAGCGGCTCGATCCTGGACCTCAACGGCGCCTCCTACCTGCGGACCTGAGCCGCCGGCCGCGGCGGCCCAGCCGGGGGCGGCCCACCGCGATCGCGCTGTTCACCCCGGCGCGCCGGCGGCGGGGTTGCGCTCACGGCGCCGATGACCGACAGTCGGTGCGCATGAAGACAGAGCTGATCGAGGTGCGAACCGGCCGCCAGGAGGGCGTGTTCAACCTCACCCGCAGGTGCCAGGAGTTTGCCGCCGCCGCCTCGGCGGGCGGCGACGGGCTGCTGCACGTATTCGTTCCGCACGCCACCGCGGGCCTGGCGATCCTGGAGGTCGGCGCGCACAGCGACGAGGACCTGCTCGCCACCCTGGCGGACGTGCTCCCGGCCGATAACCGGTGGCGGCACTCGCACGGGTCGCCCGGCCACGGCCGCTCGCACGTGCTGCCGGCCTTTCTCGCGCCCTACGCGACGCTCCCGGTGGTCGGCGGCTCGATCGCGCTGGGCACCTGGCAGTCGGTCGTCCTGGTCGACGTCAATGTCGACAACACCACCCGTCAGGTCCGGCTGTCCTTCCTCGGCTAGCAGGCGCCTGCCGCCAGCGGCTAGGGCGCCGCGTCGGGCGCCATGGCACCGACCAGGATGACCTCGAGGGTGCGCGGGCCGTGCACGCCCTCGACCCGCCGAAGCTCGATATCACTCGTGGCCGAGGGGCCGCTGATCCAGGTCAGCGGCGCGGCGGCGCTGGGTGCCAGCCGGGCGAGCGCTTCGGGGACGATCTCGACGACCTGGTCGGCCCGCACGATGCACAGGTGGTAGTCGGGCACCAGCGTGATCGCGCGGCGGCCCTGGTCCGGCGAGCCGTCCAGGACGATGGTGCCGGTCTCGGCGATGGCCAGGGCCGCGCCGGTCACCGCCCCGTCGCAGGCGTCCAGGGCCCGGGCGTCCAGGCCGTCGTCGGTCACGACCTCGACGCCCGGCAGGGCATCCCGGCCGGGCAGGTCCAGGCCGGGAGGAACGACGACGCGGCGAGCCCCCCGCTGCGCCAGCGCCGCCGCGATCTCCGCGGCCAGCCCGGCGGCACCGGTCCGCCGCACGGTGGCCCGGTAGTCGGTGAGGCGGCCGGCGAGCAGCTCCAGCAGCTCGGCCTCGCTGCGGTCGCCGCGCGTCCGGTAGCGCGGCTCTCGCTCGCCGGCACCGGGCCGGCCAGCACCGGGCTCGCCGTCCCCGCGCCCGGCAGCAGCGGGCGGCGCGGACGCGGCGGCGTTGGCCCGCCGGATCCGGGCCAGCACCTCGTCGCGGGCAGTCATCCGCGCTCCCCCGTGCCCGGCTGGTCACCGTGCTCCTGCTGCCACCACTGCCGGAAGGTCATGGCCGGCGGGACCGGGGCGTCCCGGGCTCCCGTCCAGGCCGACAGCGGTGGCGGCAGCCGGCGGATCCGGCCGCCGCGGCCCAGGACGCGGCCGGCGCGGGCGGCCCGCTGCGCGGCCCGGTACCGGACGCCGCTGGCCATCACCCAGGAGGCGGCCGCCATGCTGATCGCCTCAGGACCGGGCAGCCGGTGCTCACGGCGCGATTCCTCCACGTGCCGGGCCCGCAGGTCGACCAGGATCGCGGGTATGTCGATCTTCACCGGGCACACGTCGTAGCACGCGCCGCACAGCGACGAGGCGTAGGGCAGCGACGCGTTGTCCTGCACCCCGGTCAGCTGCGGGGACAGCACGGCGCCGATCGGGCCGGGGTACACCGACCCGTAGGCATGGCCGCCGACCCGCTCGTAGACGGGGCACACGTTCAGGCAGGCCGAGCAGCGGATGCAGTGCAGGGCGGCCCGGCCGACGCGGCTGGCCAGGGTGGCGGTGCGGCCGTTGTCCAGCAGCACGAGGTGGAACTGCTGCGGGCCGTCACCGGGCGTCACCCCGGTCCACATCGAGGTGTAGGGGTTCATCCGCTCCCCGGTGGAGGACCGGGGCAGCAGCTGCAGGAACACCTCGAGGTCGGCCCAGGACGGCAGGACCTTCTCGATGCCCATCACGGTGATCAGCGTCTGCGGCAGGGTCAGGCACATCCGGCCGTTACCCTCCGACTCCACCACGCACAGCGTGCCGGTCTGCGCGACGGCGAAGTTGGCGCCGCTGATGCCGACCCTGGCCGACAGGAACTTCCGCCGCAGGTGCAGTCGCGCGGCCTCGGCCAGCGCCGCCGGGTCATCGGTCAGCGCCGGGTCGACGTCGCCCATCTCGCGCAGGAAGATCTCCCGGATCTCGGCCCGGTTGCGGTGAATGGCCGGGACCAGGATGTGCGACGGGCGATCCTGGCCAAGCTGGACGATCAGCTCGGCCAGGTCGGTCTCGTAGGCGGCGATGCCCGCGGCGGCGAGCGCGTCGTTCAGGCCGATCTCATCGGTGGCCAGCGACTTGACCTTGACGACCTCGGTTGCCCCGGCCGCCGTCACCAGGCCGGCCACGATCGCGTTGGCCTCGGCGGCGTCCCTGGCCCAGTGCACGGTGCCGCCGCGCCTGGTCACCTCGGCTTCGAGCTGCTCCAGGTAGCGGTCCAGATGAGCCATGGTCTGCGCCTTGATGGCCTCGCCCGCGTCCCGCAGCTGCTGCCAGTCCGGCAGCTCGCCGACCACCGCCGCCCGCTTGGCCCGGATCGCCCGGGTGGCCTGGCCCAGGTTGCGCCGCAGCTGGCTGTCGGCCAGGGCCCGGCGGGCGGCCACCGGGAACGGCTCGGCCCCGCGCAGGTGCCCGACGCCGCGCGGCGCCGTCGGCAGGCCGAGGAAGTCATCCGCGCTCCCGGGTCGAGGCCAGGATCTCGGCCAGGTGGACCGTCCGGACCCCGGCCCGCAGCCGGGACAGGCCGCCGCCGATGTGCATGAGGCACGAGCTGTCGCCGGCCGTGCACACCTCGGCCCGGGTGTCCAGCACGCTGCGCATCTTGTCGGCCAGCATCGCGGTGGAGGTGTCGGCGTTCTTCACCGCGAACGTGCCGCCGAAGCCGCAGCATTCGTCGGCGCCGGGCAGCTCGACGAGGTCGAGGCCGGCGACGTTGCGCAGCAGCCGCAGCGGCTTGTCACCGACCCTCAGCACGCGCAGCGAATGACAGGTCGGGTGGTAGGTGACCCGGTGCGGGTAATAAGCGCCCACGTCCTCGATCCCGAGCACGTCGGCCAGCAGCTCCGACAGCTCGAACGTGCGGGCGGCCACCGCCTCGGCCCGGCGGGCCAGCGCCTCGTCGCCGAACCGCCGGGCGACCATCGCGTGCTGGTGGCGGACCGAGCCCGCGCACGACCCGGACGGCATGACCACCACGTCGCTGCCCTCGAAGACCTCGACGTAGCGGCGCACCAGCGGCAGCGCGTCACGCTGGTAGCCGGTGTTCACGTGCATCTGGCCGCAGCAGGTCTGGGCCTGCGGGAAGTCCACCTGATGGCCGAGCCGCTCCAGCAGCCTCACGGTGGCCCGGCCCACGTCGGGGAACAGCGTGTCGGCCAGGCACGTCACGAACAGCGCGATCCGCACCGCTCTCACCCCGCTCCCTTCGGCCCGGTGCCAGTCTCAGGCTAGCGGTTGGAACGTGTCAAACAGCAGGCCGGCCGCGGGGCCGCCGGCGTGCGATAGCGTGAGCGCCTGGCGCGCAGAGACGGGCGGTAGGCGACATGGACGGGCAGCGGCCGGATATGAGCGGGCTCCGGCAGGACCTCGATGAGGTGGACGGCGGCATCGTGCGCCTTATCGCGCAGCGCCACGAGATCATCACCGCGATCGCGGAGGTCAAGGAGCACGGCGACGCCGGGATCCAGGACGCCGACCGGGAGCGGCAGGTGCTGGACACCGCGGCGGCCGCGGCCACCGAGCTGGGCGTCTCGGTCAGCCTGGTCCGCAGGATCTTCCGCGAGCTCATCAGCGAGTCGGTGGCCCAGCAGGCCGGCCGGCTGAGCGGGGACCAGGGCGGCAGGGTCAGGGTCGCCTATCAGGGAGTCGCGCACGCCTACAGCGACGCCGCCGCGCAGAAGTACCTGGCCGGCCGCGGCCTCGAGGGGGACCTGACGGGCTACCGCACCTTCCGCGAGGCGACCGGCGCGCTGCTGGACGGGCGGGCCGACCTGGCGGTCCTGCCGATCGAGAACACCACGGCCGGCAGCATCAACGAGGTCTACGCGGTGCTGCGCGAGCATGAGCTGTTCATCGTCGGCGAGGAGACCTGGAAGGTTGACCACTGCCTGGCCGGCGTGGCCGAGGTGCCGCTGACCTCACTGACCCGCATCCTGTCCCACCCGCAGGGCCTGGAGCAGTGCTCGCAGTTCCTGCTCTCGGTCCCGCAGGCCGTGCCGACGAGCTACTTCGACACCGCCGAGGCCATGCGCGCGGTCGCGGAAGAGGGCGACCCGGGCGCGGCGGCCATCGGCTCCCTCGACGCCGCCGCCGCGTACGGCCTGGTCGTGCTCCGCCACACCATCGCCGACCGGACCGACAACTACACCCGGTTCGTGGTGCTGTCGCGCAGCCCGGCCGCGGTTGACCTGCGGATCCCCTGCAAGACCAGCCTCATCCTGGTCACCAGCCACGAGGAGGGCGCGCTGCTGCGGTGCCTGGAAGTGCTGTCGGGCAGCGGCCACTCGATGACCAAGCTGGAGTCCCGGCCCCGGCCCGGGCGGCCGTGGGAGTACCTGTTCTTCGTCGATATCGAGGGAAACGCCGCCGATCCCCGCACCGCCGCCGCGCTGGACGAGCTCCGGGCAGCCGCCCTGTTCGTCAAGGTCCTCGGCAGCTACCCGGCCAAGGCGCTGCGCTCCCCGGTGCAGGGCGGCGACCTGGCCGGCCAGCCGGGCGAGAATGCCGCTACGCCCCGGTCCGTTACTACCCAGTCGGAGCAGGCCCCGGCCGAGATGCTCGAGGCGGTCGCCGCCGCCCCCAAGCCCGCGGGGGGCCGGTCCCGGCACTACAAGCTCGTCGACCGGGCCGCGCGCAAGTCCGACACCCTGATCGGGGTCGGCGACGTGCTCATCGGCGGCGACGGGTTCGTGGTCATGGCCGGGCCGTGCTCGGTCGAGAGCGCGGAGCAGATCACCACGACCGCCCGGTTCGTCGCCGATCACGGCGCGCGCGTGCTGCGCGGCGGCGTGTTCAAGCCGCGGACGTCGCCGTATGCGTTCCAGGGCCTGGGGTGGGACGGGCTGGATCTGCTGGTCGCCGCCGGGCGCGAGGCCGGCCTGCCTGTCATCACTGAGGTCATGGCGGTCGATCAGGTGCCGCGGCTGGCCGCGGCGGCCGACATCCTGCAGGTCGGAGCCCGTAACATGCAGAACTTCGACCTGCTGCGCGAGCTCGGCAAGGTGGACCGCCCGGTGCTGCTCAAGCGCGGCCTGTCCAGCACCATCGAGGAGTGGCTGGCGGCCGCGGAGTACGTCGTCGCCCAGGGCAACCAGCAGGTGATCCTCTGCGAGCGGGGCATCCGGACCTTCGAGAGCGCCACCCGCAACACGCTCGACCTGTCGGCGGTGGCCGTGGTGCGGGAGCGGTCGCACCTGCCGATCATTGTCGATCCCAGCCACGGCACCGGCAGCCGCCCCTACGTCGCCCCGATGGCCTGGGCCGCCCGGGCGGCGGGCGCGCACGGCCTGCTCATCGAGGTCCATCCCGATCCGGCCCGGGCCCTGTCCGACTCCGAGCAGAGCCTGTCCCCCGCCGAGTTCGCGAGCCTGATGCGCCATCTGGCTACCGTCCCGCAGTGGCCCGCGGTGCCCGCGCCCGTGTAGCGGGAGTAGCGCAGCTAGCCCAAGCAGCCCGTGGAGCGCAAGGCCCGGCGGCCATGCCCTCCCCCCGGGCATGCCCGCCGGACCCTGCATTCCCCCTCGCCTGGGGCGAGGAGCTGGACTCGGGCCCGCCGGGGAGCCCCCCCAGGCAGCGCGGCGGGAGGTACCCGTCGCGCCTCCTGCTCGCGCCGAAATCGCCGGCCCGAGCCGGTCTGCCGCGTTAACGGCAGTCCCCGGCGGGCCGTGTCTGGCGCCTCGCCCCAGACTTGTGTAGCAAATCGCACAATCCCCCGGCAGCACATCCCCGGATCGGGGGATCCGGCGGGCTAGACAGCCCGGCCTACAATCTCCGCTAGTGAGACCTACGGCCAGCCGGGCGATGCCGCCGGCGCCCGTCGCTGGCGCCGGCCCGGCCGCCGGGCCAGCATCCCGACCCCTCACCCGGCAGGCAGGAGGGCCATGGCGCCCCAGCCCACGAGCCCAGTAGCCGCCCGGGTCAGCACGCCGGCCGGGCTGATCGTCGGGATTCCCGAGGGCAGCCGGCTGGTGTTCGGCCGCGGCCCGGACGCGGACCTGACGGTGTCGGTCGGCCGGGGCCTGTCGCGCCGGGCCGGGGTCATCAGCGCGGTGGCCGATGGCGTCTGGATCGCCAACATCAGCCGGACCCACGCCCTGTACACCGAGGGCGAGGGCTACCGCATCCGGCTGCCGCGGATGGAAGATAACGGCGAGCCGTCCGGCGGCTGGTTCCTGCGCGCGGGCACGACGCTGGTCGGCTCGCGCGCCATGCTGGACGAGGGCCAGGCGCTGTCGGTCATGGTGGCCGGCCAGGACAGCAGCTGGGGCATCGGCAGTGACGGGGGCCGCGTCCGGCCCGACGCCGACGCGACGGTGCTGCCCCTGTACCTGGACCCGATGACCAAGCTCTTCCTGGTCGCGCTCATGTGGTGCCGGCCCTGGCTGCTGGACCCGGCCGCCACCGTCCCCCTGCCGCGCACCCCGGAGATCGCCCGGACGGCGCTGGAGGTCACGGGCGCCTACCACGAGCTGGAGCGCTTCGACACCGATCAGGCCTACCGGGACCGCCTGTCAGCGCGGGTCGCCGAGCACATCAAGGTGCTGCGCCGCAAGATCACCGAGCGCGGACTGATCCGGCCGGACGTGCGACTGTCGGACGAGGTGGTCGTGCGGGTGCTCATCGAGCACGGCATCATCACCGGCGCCGACCTGGGCAAGCTGAACGACCCGGCCTGGTGCTCTCGCCAGGAGGACCTGTGGTGGACCGCTCCGGAGGGCTGAGCCTCAGCGGTCCGGGTGGCCGGCCCGGCGGCAGCCGGGATCACGCGGCGGGCGGCGGGCGGCGGGCGCCCGGCGGCCCGGCGGCGGCCGTTGGCGGCGAGCCTCCGGTGACCGGCGACGAGGCCCTGCTGGCCGGGGGCGGCGTCCCGGTGGCGGGCGACGGCGGGGTGGTGGCGGCGGGCGGCGGGGGGACGCCCGGCCCGGGCTGGAGCGGGTTGACCACGAAATGCGTCGTGGCCACCAGGCCGCGGGGTCCGGTCACGATAACGCGGTAGTAGCCGGGCGGAATCAGCCCGGCGAAGAAGAGGTGGCCCTGATCGATCGCGTAGTTGAAGCTGCCTGCCCGGTCGGGGACCGGATGCAGGGTCGCCACGCCATGCCCGGCCAGCCGGACCGATAGCGGCTGGCCGGCCGGCCAGTTGGCGCCGTGCAGGACGAACACGGTGCTCCCGTCGCCGAACGCCTGCATCATGCTGATCGCCGCGCGGCCGCCGGGCAGCTGGGGAAGGCTGGACGGGGGCGGCCCGGTCGGCGGGGCGGCCGGCGGGGTGCCGGGCCCGGTGTTCACGCTGTCCTGGCTCGCCGGGCCACCGTCGGAGTGGGTGAGCAGGACGCCGAGGCCAGCGCCCGCCCCCAGGAGCACGACCGCCGCGATGCTCCGCCCCGCCAGGGGCAGCGTGGCCTGGTGCCGCCGGGGCGCCAGGCGGCGCTGGCGGCGCCAGGGCCACCGCCGGGGGGCCGGGGCAGGCGGGGGCGGCAGGGCCAGGTGCGATGCGAACGTCAGGCCGTCCTCACCCGGGTCGCTGGTCAGGCCGGCATCGCCACTCTCGCTGGGATCGCTCGCGGCGCCGGGCAGGCTGGCGCCGGGCGGCAGGCTGGTGGCGCTGCCGAGGCTGCCGTCGCTGGCCTCGGCCGCGGCCGCCCTCGGCTCCGGCTGCGGACTGCGCTGGAACTCCCCGATCAGGCTCATGGCCGGCTCGGTCAGGTAGGAGTGGTCCGTGCCGTTGCCCGACGGCGCGTCCACCAGCGGACCCAGCTGCTCCAGGAGCGCCGCCGATGTCGGCCGGTCCCGCGGGCTGCGCTCCAGGCAGGCCGTGATGAGGCTGGTCAGCTCGGCGGGCAGCGCGGTGAGGTCGGGCGGCTCAGTGGCCAGCCGCACCAGGACGTCCATCACGGTCTCGCCCTGGTAGGGCGCATGCCCGGTCGCGGCGAACAGCAGGGTCGCGCCGAGGGCGAACACGTCGCTGGCCATCGACGCCTGACGGGTATCGCGGGCCTGCTCGGGCGCCATGTACGCGGGCGTGCCCACCGCCCCGCGGGTCACGGTGAGCTGGATCCGCTCGGCGGCGCGGGCCACCCCGAAATCGATCACTCGCGGGCCGTCCGGGGCCACCAGCACGTTGGACGGCTTCAGGTCCCGGTGCACGAGCCCGGCCCCGTGAATCGACTCCAGCGCCTCCGCGCAGCCCGCGGCCAGCCACCAGATGGTCTCCAGGGGCTGCGGCCCGCAGCTGCGGACCAGCCGGCTCAGCGAGGGCGCGGGAATGTAGGCGGTGGCCAGCCAGGGGACGTCGGCCTCGGGATCGGCCGCGACCACGGCAGCGGTGAACATGCCGCTGACCCGGCGGGCCGCCGCCACCTCGTGCGCGAAATGATCCCGGAAGCCGGGCTCCTCGGCCAGCTCGATCTTGATGGTCTTCACGGCGACCAGCCGCCCAGCCGTCGACCGGCCCAGGTAGACCTGGCCCATCGCGCCAGCACCCAGGCGGCCGAGCAGCACGTACGGTCCGATCCGTTCCGGATCCCATCGCCGCAGCTGCTCCAGCGTCGGCTGCGCCACCATCAATGAGCCTCCCCTGGAACTGTTTCCAGCCCCCATAATGCCGAAATCTATGGCCGTTCGGGTTCCCATATGCAAATGCGTAACCCACCCGGCTGCCGGCGGTCGTGACCGAAAGTCCGGCCCGCGTCATCTGAGGGCGGCGCGACGGCCGGCACTTGCCAGCCAGGGGACAAACGGGTGATGCTGGCGGGATAGGTGAGTCGACATCAGCAGACGGGCAGGATTGATGACCGCACCGGCCGATACGGGACCTGTAGCGGCGGACATGCGCCGTTACCAGCTGATCATCGACGCCCAGCATGCCGAGGCGGCGTCTGGGCAGCGCTTTTCGTCCGTCGACCCGTTTCTCGGCGCGCCCTGGGCCACGGCCGCGGACGGCGACGGGCGCGACGTCGACCGCGCGGTGGCCGCCGCGCGGTCGGCCCTGGCCGGGCCCTGGGGCGCCCTCAGCGGATTTGGCCGCGCCCGGCTCATGCGCCGGCTGGCCGACATCCTGGCCCGGGACGCCGATCAGCTCGCCGAAGTGGAAACGCGCGACACCGGGAAACTGCTGCGTGAAATGCGCGGACAACTCACCGCTATTCCGGACTGGTTTTATTACTTCGCTGGCCTGGCCGACAAGCTCGAGGGCACGACAATCCCTTCTGATAAGGCGAACTTCCTCGTTTATACCCGGCGCGAGCCGGCTGGGGTGGTCGCTGCGATCGTGCCCTGGAACTCGCCGTTGCTGCTGCTGAGCTGGAAGCTCGCCCCGGCCCTGGCGGCCGGCTGCACGGTCGTGGCCAAGCCCAGCGACTACTCCCCCGCCTCCGCGGTCGAACTGGCCGACCGGATGGCCGAGGCCGGATTCCCGCCGGGCGTCTTCAATGTCGTTACCGGATTCGGCCCCGCGGTGGGCAAGGCCCTGGCCGCGCACCCGGACATCGACAAGATCGCCTTCACCGGGTCGACCGCCGTCGGGGCCGAGGTGGCGAAGGCCGCCGGCGGGAACATCACCGGGGTCCTGCTTGAACTGGGCGGCAAGTCGGCGCACCTCGTCTTCGAGGACGCGGACCTGGATGCCACCTGCAACGGCGTCCTGGCGGGGGTCTTCGCGGCGACCGGGCAGACCTGCATGGCCGGATCGCGCCTGCTGGTGCAGCGCAGGGTGCACGACGCGCTGGTGGCCAGGATCGTCGACCGCGCCGGATCCATCCGGCTCGGCGACCCCCGGGCCGCCGAGACCGAGATGGGCCCGATCGCGACGGAGCCGCAGTACCGCAAGGTGCTGTCGTTCTTCGAATCTGCCGCCGCGCAGGGCGCGACAGTGGCCGCCGGTGGCGCGGCGGACCAGCGGCTGGGCGGGTACTTCGTGCAGCCGACGGTGCTGACCGGCGTGACGCCGGACATGACCGTGGCCAGCGAGGAGGTGTTCGGCCCCGTCCTGGCGGTGCTGCCCTTCGACACCGAGGACGAGGCGCTCAGCCTGGCGAACAGCAGCCGCTACGGCCTGGCCGGCGCGGTCTGGACCAAGGACATCCACCGCGGTCACCGGGTGGCGCACGCGCTGCGGGCCGGCACGGTGTGGATCAACGCCTACCGGGTCGTCGGGCCTGACGTCCCGTTCGGCGGCTTCGGCATCAGCGGAATCGGCCGGGAGAACGGCATCGACGCCGTGCGCGAGTACACCCAGACCAAGTCCGTCTGGGTAGAGCTCAGCGGCGGCACGCGCGATCCTTTCACCCTCGGCTGAGGGACCTTTCATCGCCGGGAGCGACCCGCCGGGCGAGGCTGCCGCCATTCCCCGCCTCCCCCCTGGTAGCGTTTCGGCCCTGTGAGCACCCCCGCCGCCGCGACCCCCGATGAAGGAAGCCAGCCGCACGCCCCCCTGCGACTCGACCTCTTCGGGGCCCTGCGTCCCTGGCAGAAGGCTGCTTACCGAGAGTACTTTCGCATCTCCCGCCGGGATTTCCTGCTGGTGGCGACGCCGGGCGCGGGAAAGACGGCGTTCGCGCTGACGGTCGCGGCGGAAATGCTGGCCCGCCGCGAGATAGCGGCAGTGACCGTGGTCACCCCGACCGAGCACCTCAAGCACCAGTGGTCGCAGGCGGCGCACCGGGTCGGCATCGCGCTGGATTCTGCCTACCGCAACAGCCAGGGCCGGGCGTCGGCCGACTACGCCGGGGTCGTGGTGACCTATGCGCAGGTGGCTGCCCATCCCGCGCTGCACCGGCAGCGCACGACGAACCGCCGCACGCTGGTGATCTTCGATGAGATCCACCACACGGGAGACGCCCTGTCGTGGGGCGAGGCGGCCCGGGAGGCGTTCGAGCCCGCCAGGCGGCGGATCGGACTCACCGGTACTCCGTTCCGCAGCGACGCCAACCCGATCCCGTTCGTGACCTACACCGAGGAAGCCGACGGCTCCCGGCGCAGCCGCGCCGACTACGTGTACGGGTACGGCCCGGCCCTTGATGACGGCGTCGTCCGCCCGGTGATCTTCCTGGCCTACTCCGGGGAGATGCGGTGGCGGAGCCGCGCGGGCGACGAGATCACCGGCACCCTCGGCGCCCCGATGACCCCGGATCAGCTCGCGTTCGCCTGGCGCACGGCCCTCGATCCGGACGGTGAGTGGGTGGCCCGGGTCCTGGAGGCGGCCGACCGCCGCCTGACCGAGGTGCGCCGGGGCATGCCCGACGCGGGCGGCCTGGTCATCGCCGGGGACCACGCGGACGCGCGGGCCTACGCCGCGCTGCTGCGGAAGATCACCGGGACCAGGCCGGTCGTGGTGCTGTCCGACGACCCGGCCGCCAGCAAGAAGATCGGCGCGTTCGGCATGTCCCAGGACCGCTGGATGGTCGCGGTCCGCATGGTCTCCGAGGGCGTCGACATCCCGCGGCTGGCCGTCGGCGTCTACGCCACCAGCGTAAGCACCGCGCTGTTCTTCGCCCAGGCGGTCGGCCGCTTCGTCCGGGTCCGGCACCGGGGCGAGACCGCGTCGGTCTTCCTGCCGTCGGTGCCCCTGCTGCTCGGCTACGCCGCCGAGCTGGAGGCCGAGCGGGACCACGTCCTCAGCCGCCGGGGCGACGACGGGGAGCAGGAGCTGGCCGAGGCGCAGCGCCGCCGCGACACGCCCGACGAGCTGGGCGAGGCCCCCTTCAAGGCGCTGGAGGCATCGGCGCATTTCGACCGGGTGCTCTACGACGGCGGCGAGTTCGGGACCTCGGCCGAGGAAGACGATTTCCTCGGGCTGCCCGGGCTGCTGGAGCCGGACCAGGTGACTCTGCTCCTGCGCAAGCGGCAGGCCGGGCAGGTGCGGAGCGGGACAAGCGGCCGGAGCGCGGCCGGCGCCGCAGGGGCGGTCGGCGCGGCAGGGGCCTTCGGGGCGGTTGGGGCGGTTGGGGCGGCAGGAGCGGTCGCGCCTGGCGGGGCAGTCGGGGCGGCCGACGGCCAGGCGCCCGCAGCGCGGCCCGCGACCCGGCCCGGCGCGGCTGCCCCCTCGGTCTCCACCCGCGAGAATCTCACGGCGCTGCGCAAGGAACTGAACACGCTAGTCACGGCCTGGCATCATCGCACCGGCCAGCCGCACGCCGCCATCCACGCCGACCTGCGCCGGTCCAGTGGCGGCCCGCCAGTGCCGCAAGCCACGGGCACCGAGATCCGCGCCCGGATCGACATGCTGCGCCGCTGGGCCGCCGCCCGCCGCTAGCTCCGGGCCACTCACCCCGCCCGACCCTTTTGCCCCGCGGGCCCTGGGAATAGCCAGCCACCGGGGAAGGCGGCCCTGCCCAACGTCGTGGGTGGCCCGTTACTGCCGCTGGGACAGCAGGAGATGCCCACCGACGTCGTTGGAACAACGTGACGCGGCTGCCAGGACAGCAGGAGCGCCCGGCGAGGCCGCCACGCCGCCACGCCGCCGCGAATCCGCGCGCGAACGACATGGAAGTGCGGCTGCTGAGGCTGTATCAGCAGCGAATGCGCGCCCATGACGCTGATAGCGCGCGGGGATATCAGCAGCGGCCCGACCAGGGCCCGTTACGGGACGACGGTGATGGGCCAGCGGCTGGCCCGCACCAGGTGGACGGCCAGGGAGCCGACAAAACGGTGACCAGCCTTCGTCGATGCGCCGACGATGACCGCGTCGGCAGGCAGCTCCTTGGCCAGCCGGACGATCTCGGCGAACGGATTGCCCTCGCGCTGCACGAACTCCGCGTTGATCCCGATCCGCACGCTCTGGGTCTCGACCATCTCCCGGAGCTCGTCAGCGATGTCGTCGTGTGCTTTCTGCAACGACGGGATGGCAGCGATCCCCACTCCGGCCGCGATGGTGTAGGTGCGCACGTACAGGCACACCAGGCGCGCATGCTGCCGGTACGCCATCCCGCCGGCGTAGGCGCCGGCTCGCAATGATGTCTCGGAGCCGTCGATGCCCACCAGGAGCACGGGTGAGCGGGGCTCAATCACGTGCTAACGGTACCTATCCGGCAAGAGCCAGGTACCCATGCTGGCCCGCTCCGATAGCCAGGCCACCCGCCAGGCCTGGCCTGACCGCGCGGTCAGGCCAGGCCTGGCGGGTGGCCTAGCTCGCCGCGCGGGCCTGGTCCGCGCGCGGTGACCGACGCGGCAAGCCGCCCATGACGGTTCTGGCAAGCTGACGGCATGGAGCCCGCATCGCTCATCGCCGCTGCCGTGCAGAAGCTATCCCGTACTCGCGACCGGGTCCTGGTCGGCATCGACGGGTCCGACGGAGCCGGCAAGACAACGCTGGCTGACCAGCTGGCGAGCGACCTTGCGCCGCCGGCACTGCGGTGACCCTGGACGCGTTCCACCAACCGCGGGCGCTGCGTTACCGGAGGGGCGAGCTGTCCGCTGAGGGCTACTACCGGGATTCCTTCAACTACCCGGCCCTGGCGGAGCAGTGCCTGGTGCCATTCCGGCGGCAGGCGACGCGAATCCGAGTGACCAGCTATGACGTCCGTGCCGACATCGCCAGGCATGCCAGCGTCGAGGTGCCAGCCCGTGCCGTCCTGCTAGTGGACGGCGTCTTCCTGCTGCGCCGGCGATCGTGCGGTAGTCAGTCCCGCTGGCCGGGCCGGCTGATCCGCGGTCACCGCCGCTCGCCGGCCCGGCGGATGGGATAGCGGCTGCCTACCAGCCGTAGATCCGGGCCGGCAGCCGGCTCATGGGCGCCTGATCCGGGCCCGGGTAGGCGATCATCACCACTACGTCGTCGGGGTCACGGCCCTCTACGGCGGTGGAGCCTTCGGCGGTGCGGGTCTCGCGGTGCGCTTGCCGCCGTTTCAGCACCTGCTCGCAGCGGTCCAGGTCGTCCTTTCCGGCGGCGCTCCAGATGACGTACTGGATCCCCACACCGCCCAGCGGACGGACGGCGTTGCCGCCCATCTCGCGCAGGATCAGCTGCGAGCCTGCCTTGCTGGCCAGCAGCGCGGCGGTCGGGTCACGGTCGACCAGCTCCAGGCCGAGCACGTCTTCGTAGAAGGCCACCGACCGGTCCAGCTCCTGCACGAACATGACGACCGAGCCGAGCCGAGCATCGCCTGCCATCCCGAACCCCAATCTTGTCAGCCTGCCCGGAAGATTCACTGTGCGGCCGGGTCCAGGCGGTCATTCCCGGGAGCCGGCGGTCCGCAGTGCCCACCAGATGAGCGGCACCTGCAGCGGCAGCCGGCCGTAGGCCACGACCCGCTGCGGCAGCGGGCGGTGCCGCCAGTCGGCGGCCATCTGAACGTTGGCCGGGAAGACCGCCGCGAACAGCGCGGCGGCCGCGAGGCTCCCGCCTCGCCTCGTGCGCGGGCAGGCGACGGCCGCCGCGACGGCGAGCTCGGCCGCGCCGCTGGCGTAGGTCCACCCGCGCGCCGGGCCGGGAAGGCACCGGGGCACGATCGCGTCGTAGGGCTGCGGCCGGGCGAAGTGCGTGAGCCCGGCGGCGGCCAGCAGCGACGCCAGGGTCACCGCGCCTGATTGAGTGGCAGCCACGGCCCCCCCGGTCTCGGGCCCGCATCGCGGGCGCGGGCGCTCGGGCTTCCGAGCACAGGACGAATCTACGACATCACACGGCGGGACAGCCGCGCCGCTCCCAAAGCCCGACGACGCTGACCGCAGCCGGCCAGGCCGGCCGACGTCACCGTCACCCTCACCACCGCCACCACCGCCACCGGCGCCGGCGGCTCGGCTCACCGATCCGCAGCGGCGATCCACAGCGGGTGCTGGCCTGCGGGGAGTTACCGGGTCAGAGTTTCAGCGCCTGGGCTAGCTGGCGGTAGACGTCCTGCGGGTCCTCGCCGGGCGCGGTGAGCGCCTGGAGGCAGACGTGGTCAGCGCCGGCGTCGAGATGCTCAGTGAGCCGCGCCGCGATGTCCTGTGCGCTGCCGCGGGCCACGAGCGCATCGATCAGCGCGTCACTGCCGCCGTTGCTGAGATCCTCATCGCTCCAGCCCAGCCGCCGCAGGTTGCTGGTGTAGTTGACCAGGCCGAGGTAGGGCCGCTGCACCGCCGGGCGGGCGATGGTGCGGGCCCGCTCCGGATCGGTGTCCAGGACGACCTTCTGCTCGGGCGCCAGCAGCGGCCCGGCACCGAGGATCTCGCGGGCCCGGCGCGTGTGCTCGGGCGGCACCAGGTAGGGGTGAGCACCAGCGGTTCGCTCGGCCGCCAGGCGCAGCACCCTGGGGCCCAGCGCGGCCAGCACCAGGCTGTCGGGCGGAACGCCGTCGGCCAGGAGCGTGTCCACGTACCGGGCGAGCGCATCGTAGGGCCGCTCGTACTCCTGGGTGGCCTCCGGATGGCCCGCGCCCACGCCCAGCAGGAACCGGCCCGGGTAGCGGCCCTCGATCCGCCGGAAGGAGGCCGCGACCACACGGGCATCGTCCTGCCAGATGTTCACGATGCCGGTCGCCAGCGTCAGCGTGGTCGTCGCGTCGATCAGCTGCTCGACCTGCGCGAGATCCCCGGTGGGCGAGCCGCCGAGCCACAGAGCGCCGTACCCGAGCTGCTCGAGCTGGCGGGCGAGATCCGGCGTCACCCCGCTCCCGTGCCGCCAGACCCCGAATCGGCCCAGGTGTTCACGCGCTAGCCGGGTCATCTCGTCAGCTCCTTCACTTGCGGCCGTCAGCTGGATGCGTCCGTCGGTTGGCTGCCCGCGGCCGATCCGCCCCATGGCTGATCCGCCCCATGGCTACTCTGTCCCGAGGCTGGCAGGATATGCGCGCCGGTCCAGGCATCTGCGGCGAGGCTGGAACGGCGGTTATCGACGGGGAGCTGGCCGCCCGCTGGAGCGGCCGAACGACTTCAGGTAGGCCGGGGTGGGCGTGCCGACCCCGGTCACGTCGTCGTAGCCGGGCGTCGCCTGCAAGGTGAAGTCACTGCCGAGCGTGAACAGCGTGCCCTGGTGTACCCCGCCGGACAGGGGGCCGCCCACGGCGGCCGCGAACGTCGCGCCGCCCGGATGGTCGCTGACGTCGCGGAAGGCGCCCAGGCCCCGGCGCAGGTAGCGCTGGTAGATCTCGGGGTTGGCGAAGCCGACCGGGAATCGCGCCGACTGCTGAGCATCGGCCTGGACGCCAGCGAAGAGCGGGCTGGCCACGCTGGTGCCGCCATAGCCCGCCTCCGCCCAGCCGGTAGAGCCGCCGGGCAGCGGCTGGGTGAAGCCCGCCATGGTCGCGGCGAACAGGTCGCCTTCCATCGCGACGTCGGGAACCACCCGCATCGGCGCGGTGGAGTACCGGCCGGTGAGCAGCATGTGGGCCAGGGTGAAGGGCACGACCGTCCGCTGGTACGACGGCTGGGGGAAGTAACTGCTCGTGCCGCCGCCGGCCCCGAACAGGAAGCTTCCGGGCAGCGACGACCAGGAGCTGCGGTCCGCCACGGCGGCCTGGGAGTCCCCCATGCCGGTCTCGAACAGGTAGTTGTGGCGCGCGCCGATCCCGATCGCCGTCGCGCCCACTCCGGTCGCCCAGGGATCCGAGGCGGGGAAGCCGACCTGCGGCTGCGACGAGTTGGGGTCGCAGTTGAGGCCGTTGCCGACGATGCCCGGGTCGCTGGTCGAGCAGTCACCGGAGGAGAAGTAGAAGCCGATGCCCTCGGTGGCGGCCTGCTCGAACGCCTGGGTGTACGCCTGGATGGTGCTGGCCGACTCGTCGCCGCTGTAGTCGAGCAGGTTCTCGTCCCAGGAGTTCGTCACGATCGTGGCTAGCCGGTGGTCGATGATGTTGGCAAAGGCGCTGAGGAAATCACTGTCCTGGCAGGAATTGGCCCCGACGTACAGCACCCGGGCGGCGGGGGCCATGGTGTGCACGGCCTCCACGTCCAGCGACTCCTCGGGCTTCCAGCCGGCGGGACCACCGCAGGTGGCCTGGCTGTGCCATTGCGCCGGCGTGACAATCTGCTGCAGCTGGCCCCGGCCGAACTGCGGGACGTGGTTGTACCGGGCGAAGGTGTTCACGTCGGGCGCGATGGTCGGCGAGCCGTAAGCGTCCACCACGGCGACGGTCACGCCCTTGCCGGTCAGCCCGGTCTTCCCGATGCCGTAGGCATCTCGGAGCTGGCCGGGCGTGTAGCCGCATACCGGCAGCGGGCTCGAGTGCCCGTAGGCGGCAGGCAGGCCGGCGGCCGTCTTCTGGCCCCAGTAGGCGGAGCACGGGGACGACCCGATGTAGGGCGGGGCGCCCTTGGCCCGGACGACCCGGCTGACCCTGGCGGGTGTCGGGACGGCTGCGGCGCGCGCCACCATGGGCGCGTTATTCAGTCCGGAGACGCCCAGGACGGCCGGCGTCACGGCGGCGGGCACCACCGCGTTGGCACTCGGCGCGTAGTAGATCTGGCCGGAGAACGCGTAGTCGCGCAGCTGGGTACCGAACGCCCGTCCCGCCGCCGCTGCGGTACCGGTCACCGACACCTGCTGCTCGGTGACACCGGTGATCTTGAGCCCGGACCTGGCCAGCCAGGACGTCACCTTCCGGACCTGGGAGGGCGTCGGCCCGAACGCGGTCTGCTGCGCCGCCGGGGTCAGGTAGTGCCCGTACTGAGCGCTGCCGGGCGCGGAAACGGCGCGGGCATAGGCAGCCAGCCCGGCTGGGTCGCGTCCGGCCAGATAGACCCGGGCGGAAATGGTAACGCCCGGCGGCGTGACGCCGCGCTGCGCCGCCACGGTGGCCCACGCCGGGCGGGTGCCCGGCAGCGCGCGGGGGGACGGGGTCGCCGCCCGGGCCGGGCCCGCGAGGGCGAAGGCGCCCGCGATCAGCGCGGCGACGGCCCACAGCGTCGCCGCGCTGAGCCACCGGCCGCGCCGCGCCCTGACGACATGACGCATGGACGGATCCCCCTCCACGTCAACGGCCCGCAGCCGGCGGCGGCCCCCGCCGCGCCCGTCATTACTGCGCAGGCTCGATGACGTGATTAGTACATGCTTCTCGGCGCTGCTCGCAAGACCTTTGCGATACGTGCAATTTAATGGCCCTTGACCCGCGCGGACATTACCAATTCAATGTGTCAGCAAACGGGCATCCAGGCCTAAAAGCCCGGCCTCGCGAAAACGCGTTATTTTCCGGGGGCGGCGCCGTTTGGCGGCGCTTCCGGCGCCACCGGCGCTTCCGGCGCCACCGGCGCGGCCGGCCTCACCGGTGCGGCCGGCCCTACCGGTGCTCCCGCCGGCGGCACTGGCCCGGCCGGGGCTGCCGCCGCCGCGCGGGCCTGCTGGCGGCTGGTCAGCACGTACCGCACGCCCTGCACCGTGAGGAACGCGGTGATGACGGCAATCAGGATGGGCGCGGTCTGCAGGGCGCCGACCTGGGTCAGGAAGGCGGCCAGCAAGACCATGGAGAACGGGGCCGAGACGACGGCCCCGGGCACGGCGGCCAGCAGGCAGGCGAAGGCCAGTCCGAGCGGCACGCCCGGGATGACCTGGTGCACGACGACGCCGGCGGTGCCGCCGAGGAACAGGGTCGGGAAGATGGCCCCGCCGACGAACCCGCTGGCCTGGCTCACCGCGAAGGTGAGCATCTTGGCGATAAGGACGACGATCAGCAGGCCCAGGCCGAGCGTGCCGGCGCCCTTGAGCACGGTCTTGAGCTGCTCGGTGCCCGTGAACAAGGTGAGCGGCAGCACCACGCCGACGAGCCCGAAGATCACGCCGCCCAGCGTGGATTTCGCGATGCTCGGCAGCTTCAGCCGGCCGAACAGCACCGCGGCCATCTTGACCGCCACGCCCAGCAGCGTCGCGACGACAGCCGCGAACAGGCCCAGCCCGAGCCCGGCGAGCAGCTGCCAGTCCTCGAACGTGAAGTGCGGCACCTTGTAGGCGTCCAGGAAGACGGCGCCGGCGATGGCAAAGTAGATCCCGAAGGAGATGCTCGAGGCGACGATCGTGCCGGCCAGGGCCTTGGTGAGCCGCCGGCCGCCGGGACGGGCTACCTCCAGGATCAGCATCACCACGATGACGGTGCTGGAGAACAGCCCGCCGTAGGCTCCGGCGAACCCGGCCATCGTGCTCACGGCGGAGTCCTCGCGGCTCAGGCCTCGGCGCCGGGCCAGCCAGCTCCCGGCCCCGCCGCCGATGGAGCCGAGCGCCTGCTCCGGGCCGAGGCTGGCCCCTCCGATCAGGGATACCGCCGAGACGATAGCGATCCCCGGGACCCGCCGCGGGTCGACGTGCTGCTCGGTCAGGTCGGCGATCAGGCCCGGGTTCTCCTCGGGCAGGCGGGTCAGCCGCCGCAGCAAGCCCACCGCGACGCCGGCCGCGGCGGTAACCGCCACCCACCACCAGTGCCCGCCGAGCCAGCTCGGATTGGAGTCGGTGTACCAGTGGCCGCCGAACCCGGTCACGCCGATGAAGATCAGGCCGGCGAAAGCCCCGAGAACGCCGAGCGCAGCCGCGTAGCCCATGACGATCCAGAATTCCCGGCTCTGGGTGACTGGCGGCGCCGCGTCCGCAGCGGGCGGCCCGGCCGACCCGGCCGGGCCAGGTGGCGCATGGTCGTCCGCCGGGGCGGCAGGCGGGGTGGTCACCGGGCCGGCTCGCCGCCATGACAGCGATCCCCGTAGGCGGAGATCGCGACGCGATCCCTGGGACAGCCGTCGTGGCAGGCATGCGGGATGCCCCAGTCCCGGCAGTACTGGGCCAGGGTGTCGCGCTTGTCCTGCGCGTCACCATCCGGGCCGCAGACCGCGCCGGCCGGCTTGGCCAGGACGTGGAAAGCCAGCGGAACCCCGGACCCGGTCAGGACCGGGCCACGGGCGGCCGATGGGGCCGCCGCCAGGCCGGGGACACGGGAATCTGCGGCCGTCACAGTTCGGGCACCTCCGGGAAGACCGGTGTTCGGGGCGGCTGGGGTACCCGCTAGCTTCCCCCGGCCCGACCTGGTCTGCCTCACCCGTCACGGATGAATCGACAATTCACCCGGGACGGATGAGGCAGCGCATGATCACGGACGGGAGCATGCGACCATGCCCGCATGCAGCATGCCGGAATGCCGGAATAGGGGCCTTGGCCGTCCGGCGAGGGAGCCGTGGCGGGCAGCCGTCGCCGCCCGGGGCCGCGAACCGGCGTCCTCGCCGGCCAGTTTGAGCATGTGGCGACGGAGGGTAGCAACGCTGTGACGCTTCGTTAGATAGGACGGTCGTTTTTTGCCCTGGGCCAATGAAGAGATGCCTGGACAACATGCCGCCGCGCAGTGGCAGGAGCCAGCTGCGCCGGATGGCCTGGCCGTCCGGGCCGGCCGACGAGCAGGTCAGCGAGCCGGCCAGCGGGCCGGGCGGGAGGTCGCGCGCGCCCAGCGCCAGGGCGGCCGGATGACCGACCGGGCGCGGACCCAGCTTCTCGCCGCCCTGGCTGACGTCGGCGTGGAGCCCGACGACTACGCGCTCATCGAGGACGCGAAGGCGCTCGTGGACGAGGTCAACGCGCGGCTGCGGGCTCGCAAGTCCTGCATGGTCTACTCGGTCACCTTCTGCGCCGCTCCACCGCCGCAGCCGCAGCCCGAGCCCTGGAGCGGCGCGTCCATCGCGCAGACAGCGCTGCCACCGCCCGACGCGGGGGCATTTCTGCGCACCGGCTGACGGGCTTGGTACCGGGGCATCATGTCGCAAAACCGCTCGATCACGCTGCCAGCTGCGAAGTTACCCGGCCGGGACTCGCCCGCGGTTCAACTGGGCGGCCGACCTGGCGTGTTAGCGTCGGTTGGCTGCCCCGGACCTCGGCGGCCTCGCCAGCAGCCGGAAGGCCGCTGGGCGCGAGAGATGCTGGGGGGCTTCTCATGAGGGGATCCGGCCACGGAGCCTCGCCGCGCGCGAAAGCCACTATCGCTGCGGCCACGGAGCGGGCTCGCGACCTGCACGCCCAGTATGCGACCGCGTTGTTCCGGCAGGCGATCCTGACTCTCGCGGACGCGGCCCTGGCCGAGCAGGTGGTCTGCGAGGTCATCGTCGAGGAATGCATCCGCCGCCCGCACGCCCGGCCGGAAGCCGAGACCGCGCGTCACCAGCTGGCCGTATCGGCCTACCGGCGCTGCCAGGAGGTACCGGCGGTTACGGCCCGCAGCCACCGGGCCCCGCCGGCCCCGCGTGCCCTTCCGGTCCTGCCGGGCACGCCTGCCCTCAGCCGGGCGGAACGGGGGGCGCTGGCGCTGGTCCTGTTCGGCGGCCTCGGCTACGTCGGGGCGGCCCGCGCGGCCGGGATCTCCGCGCCGAGCATGGCCGGCCTGCTGCGCAAGGTCCTGCTAGGACGGGCGGAACCCGCCGACGCCCGCGCCTGACCAGCCCGCTGGCGCTTACCGGTCAAGCCCGGCCGGGAAACCGGGAGGCTCCGGGCCGAGCAGGCAGGCCCGGAGATAGCCGAACGCGTGGCTGAGCAGCCGGGAGACCTGCATCTGCGAGATGCCCAGCTGCCGGCCAATCTCAGCCTGGGTCAGGTCGCCGTTAAAGCGCAGCAGCAGGATCGCCCGCTCGCGCGCGGGCAGCCCGTCCCAGTGCGTCGCCACCGCCTGCATGTTCAGCAGGTGCTCGAAGCGCCGGTCCTCCCCGCCGAGCAGCTCCGTCAGCCTGGCCCCGGTCGGCTGGCCAGCCACGGGCGCATCCAGCGAGGACGTCGCGAACGCCATCTCCGCGACCTGCGCGTCCCGCACGGCCTCGCCGCTGACCCCCAGGTAGCGGGCCAGGTCGGACTCGACCGGCGCGCGTCCCAGCTCCTGGGCTAGCTGCCCGGTCGCCGCGCGGACCTCCAGGACCAGCTCCTGGGCCGAGCGCTTGACGTGGACCGGCCAGCCCTTGTCCCGGAAGTGCCGCTTCATCTCGCCCGCGATGGTCGGCTGGGCGTAGGCGGCCAGGCTCCCGCCGAAAGCCGGATTGAAGCTGTTGATCGCCTTCATCAGGCCGACGTACCCGACCTGCATCAGCTCCTCATCCGGCTCAGACCCGCGCCGGTACCGCCGCGCGCACAACATGACCAGGTGGCGATGCCGGCTGACCAGCAGGTCGCAGGCCGCGGCGCGACGCTCGCCGTGCCGCGGCAGCGAGCCGGCGATGCGCAGCAGCTCGCCATCATCCAGCCCGGCCAGGTCGCCGCGGATCTCGCCGGCCGGAGCGCCCGCGAAGATGGCAGGCAAAAAGGCGGCCGCCGCGACCGGAGAAGGGGCCATGGCGACCCGCGGAATTACCGGAGAGATTGCTGGCACGGCTACCTCGGCTCGCATGTATGCCCGGTAAGGACTGCCGGAGTCCGGAGCAGCCAGGTACGTCACCCTGTTAGGTATCCGCAGCGCGACATCTTCCGTCTTTAGCAGGATAACGGAGATTCACGGCATTCCACCATCAGGAGCGCGCGGATTCCCGGGCGGACTCCGGGAAAGAATGCCCGCCGAGCGCGCCGACGGGCGCACGTCGGTGGCCTGCGAGCATCTGCGCAACGACCACATCGAGCCGGTCCCGGTGCCGCCCGCCGCCGGCCCCCGCGGCTAGCCTGGCGGCAGGGGAAGGATGCACGCAGCGCCCATCCGATGGCGGCCGACCCGGCCCCCGGTCAAAGGAGCAGCCATGCAGCCGATAACCGTGAGCGAGGTCGGCGGTCCCGAGGCCATGCACCTGACCGAGGTGCCGGTCCCGACGCCCGGACCCGAGGAGGTCCTGGTCCGGGTGCTGGCGGCCGGCGTCGGCCCGTGGGACGTCTACCTGCGCGAGGGCGGCTGGGCGGGCGGCCTGCCCTACTATCCCGGCGGTGAGTTCGCGGGCGAGGTGGTCGGCGGCACCGGCGAGTTCGCGGCCCTGGACGACGGCGCGCCCGTCTACGGCTACCCGGGCCTGACCGGCTGTTACGCGCAGTACGTGACCTGTCCCGTGGAGCAGCTCGCGCCGATCCCGGCCGGCCTGGGCGTCATCGACGCGGCCGCGGTGCCGGTCGACGGGCTGACCGCGGAGCAGGGCCTCATGGACGAGCTAGCCATCAGCGCAGGAGACCGCGTCCTCATCACGGCCGGCGCGGGCGGCCTCGGGCACTTCGCGGTCCAGATCGCCCGCGCACTCGGCGCGGAGGTCGTCGCGACGTCGAGCCTGCAGCATCACGAGTTCCTGCACAAGCTGGGTGCCGCAGTCGTCATCGACCACACCCAGCCCGACTGGCCCGACCGGGTCCGGGACGTAAGGGACGGCGGAGCACAGCGCGTGCTCGCGTGCGCGGCGCCCACCCTGGACGGCGCGGCCCGCGCCGCCGCCGATGGCGCGATCATCGCCACCCCCGTGCACGGCGAGACCCCGGGCGCCGGGCGGGTCACCTGGCGGACTTATAACGGTGAGCCCCGTGGCAGCCGGCTCATCCGGCTGGCCCCGTGGCTTGACGATGGCACCATCTCGGTGACGATCCAGGCCCGGTACGACTGGGAGGACGCCGCCAAGGCCCACCGCCAGGTGGCGCAGGGCCACACCAGGGGCAAGATCGTCCTGATCGTCGACGACGACCTCGCCGCCGCGGCCGGAGTCTGACTCGCTCGCGCCCCGCCGGCGCCCTGCCCGCGGCCCCCCGGCTGGGGCAGCGACTCATCACTAGCCTGGAGGAGTACCCGTGACAGCCATTCCCGCTGCCCACCGCGACCTGCTCGACGGGCAGGTCGCCACCCTGGCCACCATCGGCTGCGATGGGCGCCCGCAGGTCTCGGAGGTCTGGTTCCTGGCCGACGGGGACACCATTCTCATCTCGCTGAACACCAGCCGGCAGAAGACGAAGAACCTGCAGGCCAACGCGGTCGCGACCGTCTTCCTGCTCGACCTGGCCAATCCCTATCGCTACCTGGAGATCCGCGGTGACGCGGAGGTCTCGCCCGACGAGGACTACTCCTTCGCCGGCCGGGTCGGCGCGAAGTATCACTCGGACCTGCGCGAGCACGACAAGCCGGGCGAGAGCCGGGTGATCGTCACCATCCGCCCGGTGCGGGTCAACGCGGTCAACATGGGCGGCTGACGCCGCCTGGACATGGCGCGTTTACCGCGTGGTTGAGCTGCGGTCACGCGGGGGCGGCAGCCTGTGCTGGTGAGGGCCGGCACGGAGCTGGCCGCGCCTAGGAGGTTCGCGCCCATGATGTCGCTGCGCTCCGGCCCGACGGCCGTCCGACGATCGCGCTGGCGGGCCGCGCTGCCGCTCGCGCTGAGCCTGACCGCGGGCAGCTCACTGCTCGGCGCGGCGACCGCCAGCGCCGCGTCGGTCTCCGCTCACCCGGCGCACGGCTGGGACGGCGACGGTTACTTCCGGCCGGGCAACCTGCTGGTGAGCCAGACGCAGTACGCCAACCGGGCCGGCGCGATCGTGCCCGGCGTGACGGTGCTGCCGCCGGGCTGCACGAGCGGGTGTGCGCTGGCCACGGCCGACGCCGCCTACCCGCAGGTGTGGAACAACGCGCTGGCCGATGCCAGCTTCGGCGTGACCTCGCGGGCTTTCCTGGACCAGCTCACGCCGTCGGGCAGGCTGGTCAGCGTCCTGCCGGTCCCCGCTGGCTCTCGGCCCTGGGCCGGCGGAATGGTGACAAGCTTCTCCTCCAAGTCCGAGCTGGCCCTGAACCTGTCGACCAGCGGCCGCGCCGTGACGTTCATGGGATACGTGGCGCGGCCCGAGAGCCTCGACGTCTCCAACTCAAACACCCCGGGCGTCATCGACCTGACCAACCCGGTCTCCGGCGCGGACTACCGGGTCGTCGCGACGGTGGACCAGCGGGGCCACTTCCGCTTCACGCAGACCAACGCCTACAGCGGCAACAACGGGCGGGCCGCGATCCTGAACGACACCGGCGGCGCGAACGTGCTCTACACGGCCGGTAACGCCGGGAACGGCGCCAGCCCGGAGCCTGACGGCGTCATCACCGGCGCGGGCGCGCAGATCCTGACTCCGAGCCGCGTGCCCGAATGGCTGCAGCAGCCCGGCGCGCCGACCCCGGTCGGCAGCTTCAACGTGACCCAGCTGGGCGACAAGCCCGACAAGATCGGGAAAGACACGAACTTCCGCGGCCTGGCGATCTTCGACAACGCCGTGTACTACACCAAGGGCAGCGGCGGCAACGGCGTCAACACCGTGTACTTCCTCGACACGACGGGGCACGGCTGCCCCAGCGGCGTTGGGCTGCCCGAGCCCGGCGCGACCCTGCCCGCCAGCCCGATCGCCTACGACCCGGCGCTGCTCCAGACCAAGGGCGTGTTCCCCTACAACATGTGCGTCCTGGCGGGGTTCCCGACCGCGCTGAAGTCGGCCATGTCCTTCCCGTTCGGCCTCTGGTTCGCCAACGCCAGCACGCTGTATGTCGCCGACGAGGGCAACGGCGACAACACCTACTCCGCCGGCACCTACACCGGGGCCGCCGCGCAGACCACCGCGGGACTGCAGAAGTGGGTCCGCGACGGCGGCACCTGGAAGCTCGCCTACACCCTGGCCGGCGGCCTGGACCTCGGCGTTCCGTACACGGTGCCCGGCTATCCGGTCGGGATCAACGCGGCCACGGGGCTGCCCTGGGCCCCCGCCACCGACGGGCTGCGCAACATCACCGGCCGGGTCAACCAGGACGGCACGGTCACGATCTGGGCGGTCACCTCGACGGTCAGCGGGAACGGCGACCAGGGCGCCGACCCCAACAAGCTGGTGGCGATCACCGACCACCTGGCCGCCCTGTCGCCGCCCGCCGAGGCCTTCAGCACCGTGCGCGCGGCCGGGTTCGGCCAGGCGCTGCGCGGCGTGTCGTTCACGCCGGGCACGCAGGCCGACCACTGAGCTAGGTGGTCGCTGAGCTAGGCGATCGTGACCGTCCTGCCGCCGATAGCACGGCAGGACGGTTACGGTTACGGCCTTCTCAGTCGGGCGTCACTCCGCCCGGCTGCCGAACACGAAGGATGCCCGGCCCTGCTCATCGAGCTGGGCGTCGAGTTCCTTATCGGCCACGATGCCCGCGGCGTCGGGCTGCACGAAGACCCGGGCACCCGCGTCCTCGACCACGGCATCATCTGGCTGCGGGCTCTCCAGCGAGAGCGCCAGCATGCCCGCGTCACTGTCCTCCAGCGACATGCGCAGTCCGGCGTCGGCGGGCAGCCCGGGCTGGGAAGTCAGGGCCCGGATGGTCTCGGCGGCCCGGTCAGTTAGCGTCAGCACAGTCAGCACCTCATTCCGTTGGATCACCTGGCACGATTGCTGACCCTGCCCCCGCCGACTCGGCTTCAAACAGGCTGGCCTGGTCAACCGCCGGGAATCGCGGCCGGGGGCGTCCTCACCGGTCAGCGAAGGTGGCCTCGCCGCCTGAGTAGGAGTAGATCGGGGCGCCCTCGATCAGGGCGATCTCCACACGGCTGAGCACATCGAGCGGATCGCCCGACCAGAGCACCAGGTCCGCGTCCTTGCCGACCTCGATGGAGCCAAGCCGGTCATCGATGCCCGCGATCCGGGCGGGATTGATGGTCAGGGCCCGCAGCGCGGTCTCCCGGTCCAGCCCTTCCTTGACCGACAGCGCGGCCTGATGGGCGAGGAAGTTGATCGGCACGACCGGGTGGTCGGTCGTGATGGCGATCGTGACGCCCGCCCGCGCCAGCAGGCCGGGGTTTGCCAGGGAGCGGTTGCGGACCTCCACCTTTGACCGGCTGACCATCAGCGGCCCGATGATCACCGGGATACCCCGGTCGGCGATGATGTCGGCGATCAGGTGCGCCTCGGTGCCATGGTCGATCACCAGGTCGTAGCCGAACTCGTCGGCGATCCGGATCGCGGTGGCGATGTCGTCCGCGCGGTGGCAGTGCTGGCGCCAGGGGATCTCGCGCCGCAGCACGCGGCCCAGCGCCTCCAGCTTGAGGTCGCGGTCGACCGGCTTGCGCTCGCCCTCGGGCTTGCGCTGCTCGGCGTCTAGCCGCTGCAGGTAGTTAGCGGCGTCGACGAACGCCCCGCGGATGACCGCGGCCGTGCCCAGGCGGGTGCTCGGCGTCCGCTGCTGATCGCCGTAGACGCGCTTGGGGTTCTCGCCGAGGGCGGATTTCAGGCCGGACGGCTCGCGCAGTACCATCTCGTCGACCGTCCGGCCCCAGCACTTGAGGGCGACCGTCTGGCCGCCGATGGGATTGCCCGAGCCCGGGTTGACGTTAACGGCCAGCACGCCGCCCGTGATCGCGTCCCGGAAACCCAGGTCCGCGGGGTTAATGGCGTCAAGAGCCCGGACCTGCGCCGTGACCGGATCGGTCAGCTCGTTGGTGTCCTGGCCGGCCCACCCTTCGGCCTCCTCATGCACGCCCACGTGCCCGTGGGCCTCGATGAAGCCAGGCAGCACCCACCAGCCGTGCGCGTCAATGACCTCGGCATCTTCGGGAACGGCCAGGTCAACTCCCACGGCGGCAATCCTGCCGTCCGCCACCAGGATGGTCGCGCCGTCCAGCGGCTCACCGGCGATCGGGACCACGCGGCCCCCGACGATCGCCACCGACCTGTCCGTCATCCGGTCTCCTCGTCGTCATCCCGCGATCACCCGCCGGGCCGCGGGCCCGTCCCGCCGGCGGCCTCGTCGGCCGCCGCGCCGCCACCACAGTAACGACCATTCCTGATCGCCACCTAGCCACCCGGACCCGGCCCGGGCCCGGCGCTGGCCCGGCGGGCCCGGTCGCCAGCGTCATGGGCCGCTTACGGGGCAGCGGGGGCGGGAGATCCCGGCTGCTGCTGAGGCTGGGGCGGCTGGGGCGGCTGGGGCTGCAGCGGGTCCGCCGCCCGGAACTCGGCCTCGAGCATGTCCATGGCCTTGAGGAACGCCGCGCGCTCCTCGGGCGCCAGCCGATCCAGCACCCGGGCCAGCGGCGCGGCGGCCCCGTCGAGCCAGCGCTGCACGGCCGGCCGGGCGGCCGGCGCGATCTCGACGTTGGTGCGCCGCCGGTCCGCCTGATCGGCGGACCGCTCGACGAAGCCGGCCTGATCCAGCGCGGCAATGACGCCGCTCACGGTAGACAGCGTCAGGCCCAGCCTGGTGGCCAGCGCCCCGACGCTCAGCGGCCCATCGCGCAGCTGCTCCAGGGCGGCTACGTGCCGCGGGCCGAGCGGCGCCGCCGTCTGCGGCGTGGTCTGATCCTGGTAGCGCCGCATCCCCCGCACCACCCGCGGGAACACTCGCATCAGGCGCAGGCACAAAGCGGAATGACCCCCGCAGTCCGCTTCCTCCGCCACCGTGCCCTCCCCCTGGCTCGCCGCCCCCGCCACTGCCGCTGCTCGCTTTCGCGGCGGGCGGCCCGGCCGCTGGCCGTGGCACCGCTCTGGCGTACCGACAGTGTGGCCGGCTCCGCCGCCGGCATCGCCCATGCTATATGTTGCTGTCAGGCAAACTATTTGCAGGACAAGATATTTTTGCTCTCTAACTAAATTTACCCGGAGGCCTGATCATGACCACACCGCAGAATCCGAGCACGGCGACCCTGCAGGCCCAGCTGGCGGGCGGCACGCTGGCCGGCGACTGGACGCTCGATCCCGCCCGGTCCACCGCCACGCTCAAGTCCAGGAGCGTGTGGGGGCTGGTGCCCGTCAACGGCGTCTTCCGGGATCTGGAAGGCAGTGGGTCGGTCTCGCCGACGGGCGAGGTGACCGGGCAGTTCGCGGTGGCCACGGGATCGCTGGATACCAAGAACGCCAAGCGCGACACGCACCTGCGCTCCGACGACTTCTTCCTCAGCGAGAAATACCCGGCGATCACGTTCAGCCTCGAGAAGGCGACCCTCACCGATACGGGCGCCACGGTCTCGGGCACCCTGACCGTCCGCGACCGCAGCCAGCCGATCTCCTTCCTGGTGACGGCGACCGTGAGCGGTGACGGCACCGTGGGGCTCGACGCCACGGTGCCCGTGGACCGATCCGAGTTCGGCCTCACCTGGAACCAGCTGGGCATGGCCTCCATGAAGAACACGGTGACCATCCACGCAGCCTTCACCCGCAGCTAGGGGCGCCTCCGGGACTCGCCCGTCGGTCGCTAGGGCGCGGCTCGCCCGCGGCCCGGACACTCCGGAAGCTAGCCTGCCCTGGGGAGCACCTGGCGGCGGCTGAGGAGGAGTCTTGGGGGTCATGGACGACTGGACGCAGGTCCTGCACGCCGAGGCTGGCTCGTACGCCCGGGTGGCGCTGGCCAATATCAAGCGCGAGTTCCCGTCTGGCGTCTATCACACGATGAAGGCGCCGGGGGATTTCCCGTACCGCCCCCGGGCCCTGACGCCGGCGTTCTACGGCAGCTTCGACTGGCACTCGTCGGTCGAGATGCACTGGCTGCTGGTCCGGCTCCTGCGCGTCGCGGCCGGCGACGTGCCCGCCGACGAGATCCGCGCCGTGCTGAGCGCGCACTTCGAGCGCGTGGCGCTGGCCGCCGAGGAGGATTTCATTACCGGCCCGGACGGAGGGCGGGAGCGCCCCTACGGCTGGGGCTGGGCGCTCGCGCTGATTCACGAGACCGCCAGCTGGGATGATCAGTACGGCCGGAAATGGGCCGCCGCCCTGGCACCCATGGCCGACAAGCTCAGCGGCATGTTCGTGGACTGGCTGGACCAGGCGGCCTACCCCGTTCGGCACGGAGTGCATCCCAACAGCGCGTTCGGGCTCTCCCGGGCGCTGCCGCACGCGGCCGCGCGGGCCCGGTCGGGGGATTCCGCGCTGCTGCGGGCGATCACGGCTAAGGCCCGTGACTGGTTCGGCGCCGACATGCTCTATCCCGGCGCATGGGAGCCCTCGGGGCACGACTTCCTGTCGCCGGCGCTGACCGAGGCGGAGCTGATGGCCCAGATCCTGCCGCTGGAGGAGTTCGCCGGCTGGCTGGGGCTGTTCCTGCCCGGCATCGGGCACGGTGAGCCCGCGGCGCTGTTCACCCCGGTGGCCGTGTCCGATTCCAGCGACGGCCAGATCGCGCACCTGCACGGACTGAACGCCAGCCGGGCCTGGTGCTGGCGGCGGCTGGCGGAAAGCCTGCCCGGCGGTGACGCGCGCATCGAGCCCGCTCTCGCCGCCGCCCGCGCGCACGCGGCGGCCGTCCTGGCGCATGTCGTCGGCGACGACTACATGGTCGAGCACTGGCTCGCGGCCTACGCCGTCCTGATGCTCAGCTGACCGGCGGCGCGCCGCCGGGAATGGATCGCGGTCAGGGCAGGACGCGGGCGTACCGGATCAGGCTGCCGGGATCGAGGGCCGCCCTGGTAGCGGTCAGGCGCTTCTCGTCTGCCGCGGTCAGCGCGGTGCCCGCGGCCCGCTGCCCCTCGGCGAACGGCGGGGCTGGCCGGCCGGTGTCGACCGGAGCCGCGGCATCCCAGACCGACTGCAGCGCGCCGTCGAGCTCGGCGCGGTGCTCCGGCGTGCCCGCGGCGCCCACGGCATGCACGAGGAAGGGCCCCGGCGGCCGGGTCATCGCCCCGTCGCCGGCGAGATCGTCGGCCGGGCCGGGCCCGGCGACATGGCGGACCTCGATCATCATCAGCGGCGAGCCTCCGCGCAGCCCGAGACGGAGGAGGTCAGCGGTGACGTCCGGGGTCCCCGCGGCCAGCCAGCGGCCGCCGCCCAGGGCCGGGATGCCCGATGGGGGGTCCAGGTGGATTCCGCCCAGCCGCTGCGCGCTGGCGGGTCCCCAGGTGTTGACCACCGGGGCCGGCGCGGCCCGCAGCGCCCGCAGCAGCGCCGCGGCGTCTGGCTCGCCGGCGGCCGAGGCCAGCGAGAGGTGCACTACGGCCGTGCCCTGCAGTTCGGGGGGGAATGGCGGACCGGGCGCGGCCCGCAGCAGCGAGATGCAGGTCACCAGCGCGGGACCGGCGGCGGGCAGGGAGCCGGCCCAGGCCGCGGTCACGGCGTCCAGCGCGCTGGCCGGCCAGAGCAGGTAACCCGCCCACAGGTCGGAGACCGGGACGAGCCCGAACTCCAGGCTGGTCGCCACCCCGGCGCCGTACCCGCCTCGGAAAGCCCACCAGGCGTCGCGGTCGATCGGGTCCGCCGCATCCGCGCTGGCGCGCCGCTGCCGGCCGCCAGCGTCCACGAAGTCCACGGTCTCCAGGTGAGCGGCGGCCAGCCCATGTGGCCGGACCAGCCAGCCGATCCCGCCGCCGAACGTATAGCCCGCGACGCCCACGCTGGGTGAGGTCCCGGCCCGCCCGAGCAGGCCGTGCGGCTCGGCCGCCGCATTCACCCGCGACCACGTTGCGCCAGCCCCTGTCCGGGCAAGGCCCGCGGCCGGATCAATGGCGATCTCGTCCAGGGCCGAGGTATCGAGAAGGAGCGTGTCCGGTCCGATGTCGCCGGCCGCGCCATGCCCGGTGGCCTGCGGCGCGAGCGCCCAGCCCTGGTCGGCCGCCAGGGTGACCGCCGCGGCGACCTGGGCTGCCCGCTGCGGGACCACGACAGCCGCCGGCCGCTGCGTGCCGCTCGGGTTGTGCGGTGCGGTCGCGCGGGCATACTCAGCCGATCCCGGCCGGTACACCGTCAGGCCGTCCGCTGCCGTTACTGGTGCTCCCATGCATCCTCCTGGGTCCTCGCGTCGTGAGCTTGCCCGACCTGGTCACTCGCTGTAGCCTATCCTAAGCGGACGAAATCTTCCGCTTAGGCGGGGGAGCAAAATGTTCGCCGCGCTCATGCAGGCGCGGAAGTCGCCCGACTTCAACATCCTGCTCGTGCACTGACCGGGGCTTGCCCCTAAGCGAGGCTTGCGGATGGCACTGCGCCGAGGCCCCGGCGGCCCGGGCACCAGCCCGGCCGGCCAGGGCGGAACTCAGCTGCGCCGCGACGCGCAGGCCAACCAGGAGCGGGTCCTGGCCGCCGCGGTGACGACGATCCTGCGTGAGGGCCCGAGGGTGCCGATGGCAACCATCGCCGCCCAGGCCGGCGTCGGGATCGGAACGCTGTACCGCCGCTACCCGACCCGCGAGGCGCTGCTCACCGCGCTGCAAGACCGCGCTTACCGGATCGTGCTGGCCACCGCTGCCGAGGTCGAGCGCCTGGACGAGCCCGGCCTCGCGTCGATCGATCGCTTCCTCGAGGCCACCATCGGGCACCGGGGCGATCTCGTACTGCCGATGCACGGCGCCCCGGCGTCCCTCGACCCGGCCAGCGTGACCCTGCGGACGCAGATCAGCGACGTGCTGCAGCGCATCGTCGAGCGCGGGCAGCGGGACGGCAGCATCCGGCCGGACGTGACGAGCACCGACGTGATCATCGCCGGGGCCATGTTCGCCCAGCCGCTTCCGGCGGTCGCGGACTGGGACCGGGTGGCCCGGCGGCACAAGCAGATCTTCCTGGACGGCATCGCCACGGGCGGCCCCTCGGCGCTGCCGCACGAGGCGCTGAGCCGCGCCGATCTCGAGGCCACGTTCGCGGCCCAGGACGCGGCGCGGCGGCCGGGCTCAGGCCCGGCCGCCGCGAACGGCTCTGGTTAGGGCAGCGTCCATTTCTGGTTGGCGTTGCCGGTGCAGTCCCAGATCTGCAGCTGGGTGCCCGGCGTCGTCGACCAGCCTGTGTCATCGAGGCACCTATTCGACTGCGGGTTATAGAGCGAGCCGTTGGACTGCGGGATGAAGACCTGCGCGCCTGTGTTGTTGCAGTCGTACAGGTCGACCTTCGTCCCGTTGGCGGTGCCGCCTCCGTTGATATCCATGCACTTGCCGAGCACGTGCAGGGTGCTGCCTGCCTGCACCACCGTCCACTGCTGGGCCGGCGTGCCGTTGCAGGTGTAGACCTGGATCGGGTTGAAGTTCGCGGTGCTCGCGGCCCGGTCGTCCACGCACAGGCCGCCGTAGCCGACGATCGCCCCGCCGCCCGGCGGCGGAGGCGGCGGCGATGACGAGGACGTGGAGTACGCCGCGACGTAGGCCACGCTCATGGTCCCGCCCGAGGTGGTGGCGCTGCTAGGCGAGGTGCAGCCGCAGACGCCGTTCGGGTACCCGCCGCCCATGGCCAGGTCGAAGATGATGGAGTAGTTGTGATCGACCGCGGCCTGCCAGGTCGAGGTGCCGACCTGGCTCTCGCTGACGGTGTAGAACTGGTTCCCGTCGAGGTACCAGGTGATCGACTCGTTCGAGGTGTTCGTGCGGTTCACGATCACGGTGTAGGTGTGGTAACCGGTCTGGCATCCCGGGCAGGATTGCAGGCCGCTGCCGAGGCCATTGGTCTCGTTGCACGGGCCGCCGGGGTCGGTGCCGCAGTGGAACGTGCCGGAGTGCTCTGACAGCGCGTTGACGTCCTCCAGGATGTCGATCTCGCCGTTCTCGGGCCACTGGCCGGGGCCGAGCATCCAGAACGCGGGCCAGTAGCCCAGACCGTTGCCCGGGTTGGGCTGCTGGATCGACGCGGTGACCTCCAGCTGGCCGCCCGCCGGCGCGCCGACGTTCGCGGTGGTCGTCTGGATCCGCCCGGACGTCCACGAGCCGCCCGATCCCAGCGCCGTGATGTTGAGGTTGCCGTTGCCGTCCAGGTGGACGTTGGCCGACGAGTTGGTCATCGTCTCGATCTCGCCGGTGCCGAAGCTAGAGCCCGGGCCGGTGTCGTACTTCCAGGCTGACGACGGCCCGCTGCCCGCCGCGCCGTTGAAGTCGTCGCCGAAGACGGTGGACCAGCCCGACGGAGCCGGCGGAACGGCACTGGGAGCCGCGGCCCTGGTCTGGGCCACGGCGGCGGCCTGGCGGGCCGGCGCCTGGCGGGCGGCCACCCTCCCCGCGGCACTAGCCGAGGTCAGGGCGGCGTGGGCCGCGGGTGCGGCGGCCGCCACGGGTGCCATGATCGCCACGCTCACGGCCGCGAGTGCGGCCAGCCGGCGGCGGCTGCGCTGCCACCAGGCCGCTCGCGGGTCGGCCGCGCGGCCGGGGGACCGGTTTCCGGTCATTGTCTTACCTCCGCGTTCTCAGGCTCCCCGCCCGAACTAAAAGGAAAGTTTCCTATTAGCTGCCGCGAATTTACGTCATATAATAACCACCGTCAATAGCCCCGGGTCGACCGTTTACGGGACACCCGGCCGGCTGGCACGGCGGTGCGCGATGCCTGGACGGGGAGGCCGGCCGGCCGTTTCCCGGGGCCCGCCGGACCGCGTCCGCAGGTCCCGCCGGCCGGGCATTCGCCCGGCCTTCTGCGCGCTTTCCGGCCTGGCTAAGGTCGCAGGTCATGAACATCGCACGCAGCATCGGCCTTTTCGTAGCCGCGGGCCTGGCCGAGATCGGGGGCGGTTACCTCGTCTGGCGGGCGCTGCGCGAGGGAGCTGGCTGGCCGGTCGGGATGGCCGGAGCGGTCATCCTCGTCGTCTACGGCGTGATCCCGACGCTCCAGCCGTCGGCCGACTTCGGCCGGGTGTACGCGGCCTACGGGGGCGTCTTCGTGATCATGAGCCTGCTGTGGGGCTGGACCATTGACGGGCAGCGGCCCGACAACTATGACTGGCTCGGCGCGGCCATCGTGGCGGTCGGAGTGGCAGTGATCTACTTCAGCCCGCGGCACGCGTAGGGCCGGCCCGGCCTCAGCGCCCGGTGCGCACCACGAACAGCGCTATGGCCACGTACTGGCAGGCGGCCGCGGCGCAGACGAAGGCATGAAAGACCTCGTGATAGCCGAACACCGCAGGATACGGGTCGAGGCGGCGGTGATAGAAGATCGCGCCGGCCGTATAGAGCAGCCCGCCGACCAGCATGAGCACCCCGGCTACGACGCCGGCGTGCATCCACACCCCCGGCAGCGCCAGGCCGGCTACCCAGCCGAGCGCCATGAACGTCGCCCCGACCAGGCGCTCCGGCGCGCTCATCCAGGTCAGGTGAATCGTGGCGGCGGCGATCGTGAGGATCCACAGCACGGCCAGGCACGCCAGCCCGAGTGAGCCCGGCATCGCGAGCAGGAAAGCGGGAGTGGCCGTGCCGGCGATGAGGAAGAAGATCATCGCGTGGTCCATCCGCTGCAGCCGACGGCTCCACACCGCGCTCCAGTTGCCGCGATGGTAGAGCGCGCTGACCCCGAACAGCGAGGTTACGCTGGCCGCGTAGACGGCGATGGCCACGATCCGCGTCGCCCCGTGCGCGCGGGCCAGCAGCAGGGTGCCCACGACCAGTGACGCCTCGAACCACAGCAGGTGCAGCCAGCCCCGCAGCACGGGCTTGCGGTAGTAGAGTCCGCGACGAGCGTCGTACAGTGCTCCCGGCACGGGCGGAGGAGGCGTTACCGGCGCGGAATCCATGGCAGTCATCGTCGGCCTCACCTCATGCCGGGACTCGGCGACCTCGGTTGTCGCTGATGTCCCTTACCACCGAGTGTCGCCGACGTTGAGGCTTTCCGCAGCCCGGCGCGGGCATCGGGACGCCGCGCTGCCGGGCCTAGCGTGGCAGCACGCTCTCCACGAGCGCGTTGTTGAGCCTGGTCAGGGCGATTCCCAGGTCGACCTGACCGGCATCCTCCCAGCCGCTGACCAGCGCCTCGATGTGCCGCCGCCGCTCCGCCTCGACGTCGCGCATCGACTGGCGGCCCTGCGGGGTCAGCACGATCGTCGATGACCGGCCGTCGGCGGGGTTAGCGCAGCGCTCGACGAATCCCTGGCTCTCCAGGGCGGTGATCTGCCGGGTAACGGTGGAGGAATCCAGGCGCAGGGAGCGGGCCAGGGCATTGGCGGTCACCGGGCCCAGCTCGTCGAGCATCCGCATGACCAGGTAGCCCGCGCGATCGACGCGCACGTACAGCGAGCTGCGCCGGCCGAAGGTCTCGAGGTGGCGGACCAACTTGATCAGCTCGAGCTCGATGACGCCGATGGCGTCGGTGCCCATCACGTCGGGGCCGCGCGGCTCATCGCCCGCGCCGTCGCTCGCCGCATCCATCCCCGGCCCCATCCCCGCAGGACTTCACTCTCCGTGTAGAATGCTCCCAAGTATCTGTATGATACATGTATCTTGGCTGGAGACGGGGTCCATGAGCGGGATACGATGAGCGGGACCAGATGATCGTTGTCCTGGCCCTGGGTGCCTCGCTGGCCAACGCCCTGACCAGCGTATTTCAGCGTCTCGGCGTGGAGAATGCGCCCGCCGGGACGACGCTGCGGCTGAGCCTGATCCGCTACGCGCTGCGGCGGCGGATCTGGCTCCTCGGGTTCGCCCTCATGATCGTCTCATTCCTGCTCCAGGCCGTCGCCCTGCACATCGGCCGGCTGTCCGAGGTCCAGCCGATCCTGACCACCGAGCTGGTCTTCCTCGTGGTGGTGCTGGGCACCTGGTTCGGGTTCACGATCGGGCGCCGCGAGTGGCTGGGCGCGCTGGCGGTCAGCGGCGGCCTGGCCGGCTTCCTGTACTTCGCTCATCCCGAGTACGGCATGGAGTCCCCGCCGACCTGGGAGTGGATCGTGGCGGGCGGCGCGTGCACGGCCGCCATCGCGATGGCCGTCCTGGCGGCGCTGCGCGGGCCGGGCTGGTGGCGGGCGGCCATGTTCGGGACGGCGGCGGCGATCAGCTTCGCCTTTACCTCCGCCTGCACCAAGGCGGTCTCCGACTTCGCCGCCTCGGACCTGGTCTCGCTGTACCGGCACTGGCAGACCTACGCCCTGGCCTGCTTCGGGGCGCTCGCGGTCTTCCTGGCCCAGAACGCGTTCCACGCCGGGCCCATCGTGGCCTCTCAGTCGACCCTCGTCCTGGTCGATCCCCTGGCCAGCATCCTGATCGGCGTCGGGCTGTTCGGCGACAACCTGCGCACCGGCGCCCCCTGGGGGCCACTGGAGGCGATCTCGCTCCTGGTCATGTTCGCCGGGGCGTACTGGCTGGCCCACTCGCCGCTCGTCAGCGGTATCTACGGCAGCGACCGCCAGCCGGAGTCGCTGTCGAGTGCCTCGCGATCGGCCCGGCTTTCCGACTCCGCGTGCCCTCACTCCCCGTCATGATCCAGTCCCCGTCATGGGCGGCCAAGCAAGATCGGCCAATCGTAGATGTCCGGTTGGTAACGCCCCTGTGTTAGCAGCGGGACATTCAGGATCCGCGCCGGCGGGCTGAGTTGCCGGTGGGGGTGATGATTCGCCTGGCCTGCGAACCGATCAGGGGTAGCGCCACGCCGGGCGGCCTGTGGGCCGGCGCTGTCCCCGCGGCCCAGGGCCTGCATCTAACCTTGACGTCAAGGTTAGGTATGCTGGACGCGAACATCACGTCAGCGCCGACCGGGTCAGACACAGCCCATGACGACACGTTCCATGACGACACAGTGGGGAGAGTCCATGCCGGTGGCTGGACAAACGCAGGCACCGCCCTCGGCGGCGGATGACAGGGGCGACCGCTACAAGTGGATTGCCCTGTCGAACACCACGCTCGGCATCCTGATGGTCACGATCAACCAGTCGATCCTGCTGATCTCACTGCCGGCGCTTTTCCGCGGCATCAACCTCAACCCGCTCGTGCCGGCCAACACGTCCTACTTCCTGTGGACCTTCATGGGCTTCATGCTCGTGACGGCCGTGCTGGTCGTCAGCCTGGGACGAGTGGGTGACATCTACGGCCGGGTGCGGATGTACAACCTGGGCTTCGCCGTCTTCACGTTTTTCTCGGTCCTGCTGTCAGTGACCTGGCTCACCGGCACGGCAGGGGCGCTGTGGATCATCATCATGCGCGTGTTCCAGGGGGTTGGCGGGGCGCTGCTGTTCGCCAACTCGACCGCCATCCTGACCGACGCCTTCCCTCAGGACGAGCGGGGCAAGGCGATGGGGATTAACGGCATCGCCGCGGTGGGCGGCTCGTTCCTCGGGCTGATCCTGGGCGGCGTCCTCGCCCCGGTCGAATGGCGCCTGGTGTTCCTGGTGTCGGTCCCGTTCGGCCTGTTCGGGACGGTGTGGGCTTACCTCAAGCTGCGCGACAACGGGATCCGGATCCCGGCCAGGATCGACTGGCTGGGCAACGCGCTGTTCGCGATCGGGCTGATCGCGCTGCTCACCGGGATCGTGTACTCCCTGCTCCCCTACGGCGGCCACCCGACCGGCTGGACCAACCCCTACGTGCTCGCCGGGATCTTCGGCGGCATTGCCGTCCTGGTCCTGTTCGCCTGGGTGGAGACGAAGGTGGCCCAGCCGATGTTCCGCCTGGACCTGTTCAAGATCCGGGCGTTCACCGCGGGCAACGTCGCCGGCCTGGGCGGCGCGCTGGGCCGCGGCGGCCTGCAGTTCATGCTCATCATCTGGCTGCAGGGGATCTGGCTGCCCCAGCACGGCTACAGCTTCTCCCAGACGCCGCTGTGGGCCGGCATTTACATGGTCCCGCTGACCGTCGGCTTCCTGCTGACCGGGCCCGTGGCCGGAGCGCTGTCGGACCGGTACGGCGCCAGGGCGTTCGCTACCGCCGGCCTGGTGGTATCGGGAGCCAGCTTCCTGCTGCTGGAGCTGCTGCCAATTAACTTTAGCTATGTCTGGTTCGCGCTGCTCGTCTTCATGTTCGCGGTCGGCATGGGGCTGTTCTTCTCGCCCAACCAGGCCGGGGTCATGAACAGCCTGCCGCCCGACCAGCGCGGCGCCGGCGCCGGGATGCTCAACACCTTCCAGAACTCGGCCACGGTGCTGTCGATGGGCCTGTTCTTCACCATCGTCACCCTGGGGCTTGCCTCCCGCCTGCCCAGTCACCTGTATAAGGGCCTGGTTGCGGCAGGCGTAGCCCCCGCCGCCGCCCACACGGTCGCCAGCGAGCCGCCGATCGGCAGCCTGTTCTCGGCCTTTCTTGGCTTTAACCCGATCAAGGAACTCCTCGGTCCCACCGGCGCGCTGGCTAAGCTGCCGGCCAAGCAGGCCGCCTACATCACCGGCCGCTCGTTCTTCCCCAGGCTGATCGAGCAGCCGTTTGCCAGCGGCCTGCACCTGGCGTTCAGCTTCGCCGCCGGGGTGACCGTCATCGCCATCATCGCCTCGGCCCTCCGCGGCAAGCGCTACATGTATGCCGCTCAGCCGGTGGCGGCCGAGCTGGCGGAAGGGGCAGCGCTGGAGGCCGGCCTGTTCGGCCTCGACGAGACGGCGGTACTCCCGGAAGCCGGTGCCGCCAACGGCAGCGCCGCCAACGGCAGCGCCACCAACGGCAGCGCCACCAACGGCAGCGCCACCAACGGCCACAACGGCACGGCGTCCAATGGCACGGCGTCCAATGGCACGGCGTCCAATGGCACGGGCACTCCCGCTGCGCCAGCCGCGGATGGCATGCTGGCCAGATCGCCAGTGACCGAGTCCGACGAGGGACTCGGCGCGTCACGCGGAGGCAGCTGAGCCCATGAACACCACGCCCCGGACGGGCGCTGCAGGGCTGGTCACCGAGGACCAGCCGCCGCAGGCCGAGGAGCTTCTCGGCATCGGCGCTGCGGCGACCCGTCTCGGCGTGTCGGAGCGGGCCCTGCGGTACTACCAGCAGCTGGGCCTGATCGTCCCAGCCTGCACGACGCGCGGCGGCCTGCGCCGCTACTCCCCCGCCGACCTGGACCGGGTGTCCCGCATCCGGGAGCTGCAGACCGTACTGGGCCTGAACCTCGACGAGATCGCGGTCGTGCTCCGCAACGAGGACCGACTGGCCGAGATCCGCCGGATGTTCGCCGACGAGCGCACCAGCGCTAGCGAGCGGCGGCGGCTCACCCGCGAGTGCCTGGCCCTGCACGAGGACCTGCGCGCGACGGTGGAGGCCAAGCGGGCTGCTCTCGAGAGCTTCCTGGCCGACCTCGATGCCCGGATCGGCCGCGGCCGGGACCTGCTCGCCGGCCATGACGGCGGCAGCGACTAGGCGTCCCGGAGCCGCGCTAAGGACTGGCGGCTCCGGCCCCAGATTGAAGGCCGGCACAGCGGGCAAGGGAGTCTGATCACCGGGCCAGCGCGGGCTGGTGGAGGAGGATTCATGACCGCTGCGCGGGAGAGCGACTTCTACTCCCTTGAGCTGCTGCTCGATCCCGGCGGGCGGGAGCTGCTTGGGCGGATCCGGGCCTTCATGGAAAAGGAAGTCGAGCCGGTCGTCAACCACTACTGGACGCGCGCGGAGTTCCCGTTCCAGCTCATTCCGGCGCTGGCCGGGCTCGGGGTGGCGGGCCTGGCCTATTCCGGCTACGGCTGCGGCGGCCAGAGCAGCCTGCTGGCCGGCATGGTGTCCATGGAGTTCGCCCGCGTTGACTCCTCCATCGCCACGTTCATGGGCGTGCACAGCGGGCTGGCCATGGGGTCGATCTACCTCTGCGGCTCGGCGGAGCAGAAGCAGCGCTGGCTCCCCGAGATGGCCCGGATGGAGAAGATCGGGGCCTTCGGCCTGACCGAGCCCGACGTGGGGTCCGGCGTCGCCCGCGGACTGACGACCACGGCCCGCCGCGACGGCGACGACTGGGTCCTGGACGGGCAGAAGAAGTGGATCGGCAACGGCACGTTCGCCGACTACGTGATCATCTGGGCCCGGGATGTTGAGGATGACCAGGTCAAGGGCTTCGTCGTGGAAAAGGGGACGCCCGGGTTGGCCGCGACCGCGATGCAGGACAAGATCGCGCTGCGGATCGTGCAGAACGCCGTGATCACGTTGGACGGCGTCCGCGTGCCGGAGGCCAACCGGCTGCAGAACGCGAACTCGTTCGCCGACACCGCGGCCGTGCTCAGGATGACCAGGGCCGGCGTGGCCTGGGAGGCGGTCGGCTGCGCCCGCGGCGCGTACGAGCACGCCCTGGCCTACGCCAAGGAACGGCAGCAGTTCGGCCGGCCCATCGCCGGCTTCCAGCTCGTCCAGGACCAGCTGGTCAAGATGCTCGCCAACGTGACCGCGTCAGAGTGCATGTGCGTGCGCCTGTCCCAGCTGCAAGATGCGGGGCAGGCGGCGGACGAGCACTCGGCCCTGGCCAAGGCGTTCTGCACGGTGCGCATGCGGGAGACGGCCGGCCTGGCTCGCGAGCTGCTCGGCGGCAACGGCATCCTGCTTGAGCATCATGTCGGGAGGTTCGTCGCGGACGCTGAGGCGATCTACTCCTACGAGGGCACCCGGGAGATCAACACGCTCATCGTCGGCCGGGCCATCACCGGCACCGCTGCCTTCGTCTGAGCTGGGCACCTCCCCTGGCCGGCGGGCCTGGACCGGCGGCCGCACCGTCCCGCGTCGCCTGCGCATACAGTGCCCTGGTGTCGTTGGTGCTGAGCGCGCTGAACCGTTATCCCATCAAGTCCTGCCGGGGGCAGTCGCTGTCGTCCGCGGTGGTGGAGCCCTGGGGCCTGGCCGGGGATCGCCGCTGGATGCTCGTCGACGAGGCCGGGGCGCACGTGACCGCCCGGACGTGCCCGCGCATGATCCTGATCCGGCCCGAGCTGCTATCCGGCGGCGGCGTCCGGGTGACCGCCCCGGGGCAGCCGCCCCTTACTGTCAGCCCTCCGGGGCAGGCTCCCCTGGCCGTCAGTGTCTGGGGCAGCGAACTGCTGGCCGATTTCGCCGGCCAGGCGGCCGCTTGCTGGTTCACCGCGGCGGCCGGCACCCCGGCCCGGCTGGTTTACCTGGCCGATCCGACCCAGCGGCGGCCGAATCCGCGGTTCGCTGCGGCCGGCGACATGGTGAGCCTCGCCGACGGCTACCCGCTGCTGCTCACCAGCGAGAGCTCGCTGGCCGCCCTCAATGACCTCATCGCCGCCGGGCCGCTGGCGGCGGAGGGGCCGCTGCCGATGCGGCGCTTCCGGCCCAGCGTGGTCGTCTCCGGAGCCCCGGCCTGGGCCGAGGACGGCTGGCGCCGCCTGCGCATCGGCTCGGCGAGCTTCCGGGCAGTCAAGGGCTGTGACCGGTGCGTGCTGACCACGGTCCACCCGGACACCGCGGTCAAGGGGAAGGAGCCCATCGCCACCCTGGCCCGGCACCGGCGCTGGGACGGCAAGACCTGGTTCGGGATGAACCTCATCCCCGACGCCGCCGGGGCGGTGATCAGCGTGGGAGACCCCGTGGAACTGCTCGAGGAGGTCCCGGCGCCGGACGGGCCCCCGCGCTAGAGCCCGTGTCAGCCGATCGGCTGACAGCGGTCCACCCGGCTGGGCGACGCGGGCCGGGGCCCGGCCCGGAGATGCTGGCCGCATGACTGAGACAGCGGATCTGGCGGTGCGCGTCAGCGGCCTGCGCAAGCGGTACCGGGACGTCACGGCCGTGGACGGCATCGACCTGAACATCCGGCGCGGCGAGATCTTCGCCCTGCTGGGCCCGAACGGTGCGGGCAAGACCACGACCGTGGAGATCCTGGCCGGCTACCGGGCCAGGGACAACGGCGAGGCGGCCGTGCTCGGCGTCGACCGGCGATCGAGAACGGCGACCTGCCGCAGCCGGGCCGGGCTAGCGGAGACTGACGTCGGTTCCGCCGCGCAGCAGCGGGACCGCCGCCCAGCAGTACCGGGCGACGACCGAGCGATAGGGCCGGAACCGATCACCGAGCGGGGCGAGCTCCCTCGCGCGCGGCGGCGGGTCGATGCCCCAGGCCAGGCCGTATCCCTGCCGGACCCCGAGGTCCTCGACGGGCCAGATGTCAAGGCGGCGCAGCTCGAACATTCCGAACATGTCGGCCGTCCACTGGCCGATGCCGCGGACGGTCAGCAGCGAGGCCACGAGTTCCTCGTCGCTGCGCCGCGAGGAGGGGGCCAGGTCGAGCGTGCCGTCGAGGACCTTCGCCGACAGGTCACGCAGCGAGGCCAGCTTCCGGCCCGACAGCCCCGCGGTGCGCAGCACCTCGTCCGGCACGGCGGCCAGCGCCTCCGGGGTGAGCCTGCCGCCGGCGGCGGTCAGGACCCGGCCGAGGATGGCCTGCGCGGCCCGTCCGGCCAGCTGCTGAAAGACGATCGCGCGGACCAGCGCCCCGAAAGGGCCGTCCTCGCTCCGGGGCCGGTGCGTGATCGGGCCGGCCGCGGCGACCAGCCGGGCCAGCACCGGGTCGCGAGCCGCGACCTCCCTGGTGGCGGCGGCCAGCGATATTTCCGCCATCGCCCTACCCTACTGGGGCAGAAACCGGCGCTTTCCAGCCCGGGGCTCGCGGTTGCTTTCCGTCCGGCCGCCGGGAATTAGTGCGCGGCCTCGTATTTGCTCATGACCTCGGAGCTGATCCGGCCGCGCTCGGAAACCTGCAGCCCCTGCTCGGCGGCCCAGGTCCGGACCGCTGCGCGGTCAACTCTTGATCCGGCGCCCCTGGCCGCCCTGGCCGTTCTGCGCTGCGCGGTCCGGCGGCCGGCATCGACGAATGGCTGAAGCGACTTCTGCAGCTTAGTGAGATTTTTCTTTCCCAGGTCGATCTCGTAGCTCTGGCCATCGAAGCCGAAGGTCACAGTCTGCGCATCGGACGATCCGTCTAGGTCGTCAGTGACGACCACACTCACAGTCTTTGCCATGTTGAGATGGTCCAGGTTCAAGCCCTTGATGTCAAAGTGACTCGCGATGTTCAATGCCGCGAATGCCTTGTTGAATGCCATCGCTCCCCGGACGGAAATGACGCATTCCCGCAAGCTGTCGTTACGTCTGGGTCACTCTCCGGCCGCCCCGATGCGCAGCCACACGGCGCTGTCAGCCGGGAGCCGCCCGTCGGCCAGCGGGCCGCTGGCCAGCAGCACGGCGGCGTGCTCGGGCAGGTCGGCCGGCACCGGCGAGAGGTTGGCCAGGCAGCGCAGGTCCGCGCCGCGCTCGAAGGCCAGCACGCCGTCGGGCGCCGGGCACCAGGTCATCGGGCCGTCGCCGAGCGCGGGCTCGGCGTGCCGGATGGCCAGCGCGCTGCGGTAGAGCTCGAGCACCGAGTCCGGGTCGCCGGTCTCGATCTCGACCGTCAGGTCACGCCATTCCTTGGGCTGGGGCAGCCAGGGCTCTGCTGTGGCGTCCGGCGGCGAGAAGCCGAACGGCGGCTCCAGGCCCGACCACGGCAGCGGCACCCGGCTGCCGTCACGCCCCGGATCCGCGCCGCCGGTGCGGTGCCAGATCGGGTCCTGGCGCCGCTCGCCGGGGATGTCCTCGACCTCCCACAGGCCGAGTTCCTCGCCCTGGTACACGTACACCGCCCCCGGCAGCGCCATGGTCAGCAGGGCCGCGGCGCGGGCGCGCCGGGTGCCGGTCTCCAGATCGACCGGCTGGCTGTGGTCACGCGCCTGCAGGCTGAACGAGGTATCAGCGCGGCCGTAGCGGGAGACATGCCGGTCGACGTCGTGGTTGGACAGCACCCAGGTGGCCGGGGCGCTGACCGGCGCGTGCAGCTCCAGCGTGTTGTCGATCACCCGGCGCAGCTGCGCGGCATCCCAGGTGCAGCACAGGTAGGGAAAGTTGAAGACGGTGTGCAGCTCGTCCGGGCTCAGGTACCGCGCGAACCGGGCGGCGTCCTCCAGCCACACCTCGCCGATCAGGACGCGGCCCTGGTACTCGTCGGCGATCACCCGCCACGACCGGTAGATGTCATGAACGTCGTCGCGGTCGGTGTAGGGGTGCGTGGCACCGTAGGGCTCGTCCGGGGCCGCGTCGCGCAGCTGCGGGTCCTTGGTCAGCAGGGCTGCGGAGTCGATCCGGATGCCGTCGGCGCCGCGGTCGAACCAGAAGCGCAGGATGTCCTCGAATTCCGCGCGGACATCCGGGTTGCCCCAGTTGAAGTCGGGCTGCTCGGGCGCGAACAGGTGCAGGTACCACTCACCGGGCGTGCCGTCCGGCTCGGTGATCCGGGTCCAGCCGGGGCCGCCGAAGATGGACGGCCAGTCGTTGGGCGGCAGGTCGCCGCCCGGGCCCCGGCCGGGCCGGAACCAGAACCGCGCTCGCTGCGGCGACCCGGGCGCCGAGGCCAGCGCGTCGGTGAACCACGGGTGCTGGTCCGATCCGTGGTTCGGCACCACGTCAATGATGATCTTGATGTCGTGCGCGTGAGCCTCGGCGATCAGCGCGTCGGCGTCGGCGAGCGTGCCGAAAACCGGGTCGATGTTCCGGTAGTCGGCGATGTCGTACCCGGCGTCGGACATCGGGGACGGGTACCACGGGTTGAACCAGATCGCGTCGATGCCCAGCTCCGCCAGGTAAGGCAGCCGCGCCCGGACCCCGGCGAGGTCACCGATGCCGTCCCCGTTGCCGTCGGCGAAGCTGCGCACGTACAGCTGGTAGATCGCGGCGCCACGCCACCATGGTTCTTCCGGCGTGCTCTGCTCGCCGCGCCCGTGGGATCCGAGGTCGTGCACGGAAAACCTGCTTTCTATCGCGAGAGGACGTGGCGACGTTGCGCGGATGGCGGGGGCAGCGCGGCTCAGCCCTTGAGGCTGCCGGCGGTCAGGCCGGACATGATGTTGCGCTGGAAGATCAGGAAGAAGACGAGGGTCGGCACCGCGGCGATGGCGGACGCGGCGATGATCAGGTTCTGCGGATTGCTCTGCGCGGCCTGCCAGATTCCCACATTCAGCGTCTCCCGCGTTGGGTTGTACCCGTCCTCGACCAGCAGCGGCCAGAGGAAGTCCTTCCAGACGGCGACGACCCCGAAGATGGACACGACGCCGAGGATCGGCCGCGAGATGGGCAGCACGATCTTGCGCAGGATGCGCAGCGGGGACGCGCCGTCGATGGCGGCCGCGGCCATCAGGTCATCGGGGATCGAGTCGAAGAACCGCTTGAGCAGGAAGATGTTGAAGGCGTTGGCCACCGACGGCAGCCAGATCGCCTCCGGGGTGCCGATCAGGTTCAGGTGGAAGATCGGCAGGTTCGCCACGGTGATGTACTGCGGGACGACCAGGACCACGGACGGGATCATCAGCGTCGCCAGCATCATGGCGAAGATCGCGTTGCCCAGCACGGGCCGCAGCTTGGAGAAGGCGTAGGCCGCGGCCACGTCGAAGATGAGCTGGAGGGCGAGCGCGCCGAAGGCGTAATACAGGGTGTTGAACAGCAGCCGCCCGATCCCGACCACGTCCCAGGCCTTCACGTAGGTGGCCGGGTGCAGGTGCGCGGGGATGATCGTCGGCGGGACCTGCACGGCCTCGTGGGTGGACTTGAGCCCGTCGGTGAACAGGAAGTACATCGGGCCGATGAAGACCAGCGTGAACCCGATGATGACCAGGGTCAGCACGATCCGGTAGACGATCCGGCCGCGCGGCCGGTTCAGCTGGGCGCTGGAGATCAGCGTCCTGGTCTGCGCCTCGCGCACGGCCTGGCGGCGCGGCGCGGCCGGGGGGACGGGTGCCTGGGCGGTGAGCCCTGCCACGGGAGCTCCTCTCCTAGTCGCGGTCGCGGGTCAGCCACAGGTAGGCGCCGGAGAAGATGGCCAGTACCAGCATCAGAACCACGCCGAGCGCCGAGGCGCTGTTGTAATTGCTCGCGCCGCTCAGCGCGAACGCGTACTGGTAGATCAGGTTGACGACCGAGATGACCGTTGTCCCGGAGCCGCCGTTGGTCAGGATGAACGCCTCGACGAACATCTGCATTGTCGCAACGATCTGCAGCACCAGCAGCATGGACAGGATCAGCCGGGTCTGCGGGATCGTGATGTGCCAGATCCGCTTCCACAGGCCGGCGCCGTCCAGTTCGGCCGCCTCGTACAGCTCGCCGGGAATGTTCTGCAGCGCGGCCAGGTAAATGAGCGTCGCGCCGCCCATGTTCATCCAGGTGGCCGCGATCACCACGGAGATCATCGCGACCGTGGGCACCGTGGTGCCGGGCGACTGGACCCACTGCGAGGTCGGCAGGTGCACCGCGTGCAGGATGTGATTGAACAGCCCGTAGCTCGGGTCATAGAAGTAGGCGAACAGCAGCAGCGCCGAGGCCGGCGGCAGCATCACCGGCAGGTAGACCAGGACCCGGAGATATCCCCGGGCGTGCCGCAGTTCGTTGAGCAGGACGGCCACGACGAACGGCACCGCGTACCCGAGGATCAGCGCCAGGACGGTGAACTCCAGCGTGTTCCGCCACGCCTGCCAGAACGTCGGATCGTGGAAGATGCGGCTGTAGTTCTTCCAGCCGGCCCAGGTGGTAACGCCCAGCCGCTGGGACTGGAAGCTCATGATGATCTCGCGGACGATCGGGTACCAGGAGAAGAAGGCGAAGCAGACCACCGCCCCGATCAGGAACCCGTGGGCGGAGAGGTTACGCCTGATCTTCCGGCCTATCCTGCTGCCGGCGAGCGACCTCATCGACTCGGGACCGCCCCGGACCTTGCCGGGCCTGACGAGGGTGTCCGCCATTTATTCTCCTGCTAATCCTGCCGCGGGTCGCCGCCCGCAGGCACGGCCGGCGCTGCTGAGGGGAGGGATGGCCGGGCGGAGGGGCCGCCCGGCCATCCCCGCCCGGCCCTGTGCTAGCCGTTCGCCAGGATCTGGTTGACCTGGGTGGCGGCAGTCGACAGCAGCTTGCTGATACTGGCGCTCGGGTTGGTCAGCACGGCGAGCATGACCGGGTCGAGCGTCTTGTAGACCGCCTGGGCGTCGTGCGGCTCGCCCATGCCCTTTTCCTGCGCCGCGGTGAAGGTGGAGTAGTAGGAGGGGTTGATCGTCGCGCTGGCGTCCAGCAGCTTCTGGTTCTGCTGCTGGGTGGTGCCGCTGAACAGCTGCGGCTCGGGGAAGCCGGCCGGGAAGCCGTCCTTCTTCTGCCGGACGTAGTTGAACTGGCCCACGCCAGGGGTCAGGTTCTCGAAGTTGAGCCACTTGATGCCGGCCTTGATCTGCGCCGGGGTGTCGCGCTTGGCGAACATGTAGTCGTTGCCGCCCGACAGTGATCCCGCCGGGGTGCCGCTCGCGCTGGGCAGCGGGCCCATGCCGTAGTCGTTGATGTGGCCGCCGTCCTGCGGGACGATGACGTTGTAGATGTCGTCCGGCGCGGCGATGTACATGCCGAGCTGGCCCGCGGCCATCTGCTTTTGCAGGGCGCCCCACTGCAGCTGCTGGGTGGGGCTCATGCTGTGGTCAACGAAGCGCATCTGGTGCAGCGCCGTCAGGATCGCCTGGCCCTGCGCGGAATCGAACGTGGCCTTGGTGTTGTCGGCGCTGACCATCTGGCCGCCCATGGCGTCGATCTCCGAGGAGAAGTGCCAGCCGCCATTGTTGCCCGCGCTGTAGTCGCCGTATCCGTAGATGCCATGGCCCAGCGCCGTGATCGCCTTCGCGTCCGTCGCCACGGCCGCCCAGGTGGTCGGCGGCTGGTCCGGGTTGAGGTGCGCCTCGGTGAACAGCTTGCGGTTGATGATGAGGCCCTGGGTGTAGTTGGAGGTCGGCAGCCCGTAGATCGTCTTGCCCGCGGTGACCGCGGCCATCGCCGACGGCACGATGTCGGTCAGCGCCGGCACGGCCTTGGTGTTCACGTAGGGCGTGATGTCCGCGGCCTGGCCAGCGTCGAGGACCTGGTTGCGGTCGGTGAAGTAGGTGTAAAAAACGTTGGGCTCGGTGCCTGCCCTGAGCATGGCGGTGAAAGTTGCCGGCACCTCGCACGGGCTGGTGTCGATGCTCTGAATGGTGATGGTGGGGTTCTGCTTCTCGAAGGTGGCGACGTCCTCGGTCCACTCCTTGTGCTGCACCGGCGAGCTGGTGGGGGGCGCACAGTCGACGCTGATGGTGACGTGGCCGCCACTAGAGGAACTTGCGGAGCTGCTGCTGCTCGAGCACGCCGCGAGAGCTAGCCCTGCGGCTGCTATGGCGGCGACCCCGGCTATCTGGCGACAGCCGGCCCGTCGGTGGAGCTGTCTGCTCATCGATCGATCCCTTCGCTGGGCTGGAACATGGCGATAGCTCAACTTACTTAGGACAACACAAGACAGCAAGATATCGATGAAACTTAGCAAGGACACAACTTGGTTACGGAGATGTCCGGGAATCGGGGACGAGTCGGGCAGCCGGCCGGGCCGCCGCGATGAGTCTCCCGACTAGCCGGTCCGCGCCAGCCGGGTCACGCGGCGGCACACCTCCGCCGCGACGCAAGAGGCGAGGCGGACGGGCCGGGAGTTGCGGAAAATGACCCGGCATCTCGCGCAAGGCTTTCTGCGGGATGTCGTATTGTTGCGACATGACGCGTACACCCACCCGGCGGCTCGCCGAGGTCGCCAAGAAGGTCGGGGTGAGCGAGGCCACCGTGAGCCGGGTGCTCAACGGCAAGGCCGGCGTATCGGACTCCACCAGGGAGGCCGTGCTCACCGCGCTGGATGTCCTCGGCTACGAGCGGCCGACCCAGCTGCGCGGCGAGCGCGCCCGGCTGATCGGCCTGGTCCTGCCCGAGCTGATCAACCCGATCTTCCCGGCGCTGGCCGAGGTCATCGGGGGCGGCCTGGCGCAGCGCGGCTTCACCCCGGTGCTGTGCACGCGCACGGCCGGCGGCCTGTCCGAGGCCGACTACGTCTCCATGCTGCTGGACCAGCACGTCTCGGGGGTGGTGTTCGCCGGCGGCCACTACGCCGAGATGGCGGCCCCGCATGACCACTACCGGCTGCTGCACAGCCGCGGTATCCCGGTGGTGCTGCTGAACGCCGCGATCGAGAACCTGGACTTCCCGTGCGTGTCGACCGACGACATCACCGCGGCCGGGCAGTCCTTCCGGCACCTGGCCTCGCTCGGCCACCAGCGGATCGGCCTGGTCATCGGGCCGGAGGACCACATGCCGTCGCGCCGCAAGCTGGCCGCCTTCCGGGAGCACGCGCAGCGCAGCGGCAACGAGATCGCGCCCGTCGAGCACGCGCTGTTCTCGCTGGAGGGCGGCCAGGCCGCGACCACCCGGATGCTGCGGCACGGGATCACCGGGGTCATCTGCGGCAGCGACGTCCTCGCGCTCGGCGCGATCCGGGCGGTGCGGCGGGCCGGGCTGACGGTGCCCGGTGACGTGTCGATCGTCGGTTTCGACGACTCCGGCTTCATGAACTGCACGGACCCGCCGCTGACCACCGTCCGCCAGCCGATCGAGTCGATGGGCAAGGCGGCGGTGGCCCTGCTGGTCAGCCAGATGGGGAGCGTCTCGGTCTACCCGGAGGAACTGCTCTTCGAGCCCGAGCTGGTCGTCCGCGGATCAACGGGCCCGGCCCCCGTGCACAGCGCGCCCAGCGTGGCCACGCTGGCCTAGCGGCTGCCCGCTCAGTCCCTCCTAGCGGCTGCCGCCTCAGCGGCGGAGCCAGAACGTGACGACGACGCCCCGGAACCGCCGGTGAGAGACCAGCGAATAACGGTGCCGTAGCACTCTGCTCTCGGCTGTCATCAGCCCCGCGGGCAGCGGCACCAGGGGCGACTTGCCGACGACCCAGATCCGCTGGCGTGCGAGCATGAGCTGGCGGATGACCGGGAACGGCTTGTCGACGCCCTGGAAGGTGCCCGACGTCACTGGCGAGACGGCCATGGCGAAGTCCCTGGTCCGGGCGAAGTCGCCCGGGTAGCCCAGCCGGACGGTGCGGTAGAACGAGCCGAGGAACAGCACCCCGTCGCCCGGCTGGGCGCGAGCGGCCAGGTAGCGGGCGGGGCCGCCGTAGTTGAACGTGCGGCTGGCCGGCGTGCGGACGAACTGCTGGGCCCCGATCTGCAGCAGCAGCGCCCACACGCACACGATCGCCCCCGGTACCCAGACCAGCGTGCGCCGGCGGCCCGGCCCGGCCAGCCACTGGCCGATCCGGCAGGCCCCGGCGGCGGCCAGCAGCGCCGCGCCGGCCTCGCCGAACAGGACGTAGCGATCGACGTAGAACGGCCGGGCCACCAGGGATTCCAGGATCAGCAGGCCGGCCGGGAGCACGAGCAGCGGAGCGGCCACGGACGGCACCGAGAATCCGCCATGCCGCCACCAGGCCGGCTCGGCCCGCGCGCCGAACGGGGGCAGCAGGGCCACGACCGCGCAGCCGACGATGAGCGCCGACGCCCCGGCCGCCATGCCGAAGTAGTCACGGAAGAGCAGACCCAGGGCCGCCGCGCTCGGGCGCGGAATCCAGTAGACGGCACCGGACTCCCGGGCGCTGAGCACGACGACGGGCGTGACGGCCACGGCGCCCGCCGCCGCGGCGATGGCCCAGTGCGTGACCGCGCGCCGACCGTAGCGGGCCAGCAGGACCGTGACCGCGTGGGCGGCCAGGACCAGCAGCGACAGCTCGTTCAGGTAGCCGCCCAGCGCGACCAGCGCGCCGTAGGCCACCCACCGGCCGGCCACCCGGGTCCTGGCGGCCCCGGCCGCTTCCCCGGCCTGCGCCGGGCCGGAGTTCTCGGCTGGGCCGGAGTTCTCGGCCGCCATGGCCCGCAGCAGGGCCAGGGTCTGCCCGATGACGCACGCGAAGACCAGCGCGTACGAACGCGCGGTCTGGCCGTAATAGCTGATCGCCGGGGTCAGCGCCACGATCAGGCCGGCGAGCAGGCCCGCCCAGCCCGATCCGGTGAGCCGCCTGCCGAGGATCACGGTCATGGCCACGGCGGCGGTCATGGCGATCACCGAGGGCACGCGCATGATCGTCGGGCTGGTGCCCAGGACCATCCAGCCGTGCATCAGCAGGTAGTACAGGCCGTGCACGACGTCGAGATGGACCAGCAGGTGGCCGAGCCCCGGCAGGCTGAGCCGGGCCGCCCAGCGGGTCGCCGACTCGTCGTTGCCCATGGCCGAGAAGCGGGCCAGCCCCCACAGGCCCAGGGCCGCCATTGTCGCGGCCGCGATGACCACCGGCCCGTAGGCGTCCAGCGACCGCGCTCCGGCCCGCCGCGCCGACTGGCCGGCGGGCACCATCGCTGCGGGCGCGGGGTTGCGGTGCTCAGCAGCCGCCGAGCTCACGGCTCATGGCGGGGATCACCGGCCGATGCCCCGAACGTCTGCCGCCACTGAGCAGGCGAGGTGAATCGGGCCGCCTCGGCGCGGTACTCCGTGGCCAGCCGCGGCCAGTCACGCAGCAGCCGGGCGTGCAGGAGCAGGCTGCGCTGGCTGAGCGACCGGAACAGCTGCGGATCGCGCTGGTACCACGCGGTGGTGGCTCCGTCCGGGGCCGACACCAGCGCGCTGTCCAGGTTGGACAGCATCCACCAGGACGCGTCCTGGTACGGCAGGGCCACCTGAGGCCGGCGCTGTGCCTCGGGCCGCGTCCTGGTCAGCTGACGGGCCGCTCCGGCCGCCGCCTTGGTGAGCAGGCCGATCTTGTTGGTCGGGCCGGAGATTTCCTTGCCCTTGCCCGGCGGCTTACGCCGTCGTACCGGGGGGAACCGCTCGATGTCGGATTCCGCTCGAGCGTCGCTGAACTGCTGCCGGATATCGCGGAGTTCCGTCATCTTGGTCTGCAGCTCGCGGTGCAGGTGCTCCGGCCCGGACAGCACGTCCTCGATGGCCCGCAGCCTCAGGACGGCGGTCGAGTACTGCATCGACAGCAGGTGCTGGACCTGTGTTTCCGCGCTCTCGGCCACGAGCCGGCCACCCCGGTCGTAGGGCGAGTGCAGGAGCGCGGTGACGACTCGGTTGCGCAGGTGGTAGTACGCCTGCCAGTCCTGGGCGTCGTTCTTGTCCTGCCAGGGCACGTGCCACGCGGCGACGCCCGGCATCGACACCGTCGGGAAGCCGTTCTTGCGGGCCCGCAACCCGTACTCCGCGTCATCCCACTTGATGAAGACCGGCAGGGCCAGGCCGATCTCCTCGATGACCTTGGTCGGGATCAGGCACATCCACCAGCCGTTGTAGTCCGCGTCGACGCGGCGGTGCAGCCACGGGGTGTTCCGCAGGTTCCGGCGGCCGAAGTCGTGGAACTGCTTGGTGTGCGGCGCCGCTCCCCACCACCACTTGTAGGGGGCAACGGTCTCGCCGAACGCGTGCAGCACCGACCGGTCATACAGGCTGAACATGTGGCCGCCGATAATGGTCGGGCGGCGGGCCAGGTCAGCGAACGCCACGGCTCGCAGGATGCCCTCGGGGTCGAGGGTGATGTCATCGTCGAGCAGCAGCAGGTAGTCGCTCTGGCTGGCGCGCAGTGTCTCGTCCATGGCCCGGGAGAACCCGCCCGAGCCGCCGATGTTGCCCTGCTCGATGAGGTGCAGCCGGTCGGCGATGCGCTTGGCGGCGTCGGGGAAGTCCGGGTGCTCGGCGGTCCGCCTGGTGCCCTGGTCAACGACGTAGATCGCGTCCACCAGCTCTATCACCTCGGCCGCGTCGCCTAGCGTCCGCAGTTGCGCCGCCATGAATTCGGGCCGGTTGAAGGTGGTAATGCCGATGCTGATGCGGCCGGGCGCGGCGGGCTCGGTCAGCGCGGCCCATTCCGCCTCGATCAGGGTCGTGCCCCGCGAGCCGGCCACGATGTCGAACCAGTACCAGCCGCCGTCGATGAACTGGGTGAGCGGCAGCGTGCGCTCGATCGTCTCCGGCTCGTCGCCCTCCACCTCGATCGTCTCGACCGCGTGGCTGAGGCCCTTGGCACTGGAGCGGTACACGATGAGCGTCGCCGCGCCCGCGAGGCGGACCCGCAGCGTCACGGCGTCCACGGTGGTCCACCGGCTCCAGTAGCTGGCCGGGAAGGCGTTGAAGTACGTGGCGAACGACACGCGGCGATCCGCGCGGATCAGCGCACTGCGGCGGCGATCGAGCTCGGCCGCCTCGTCCGCGGGCAGCCCGTCACCGAAGCGGATGGTGGACTGGGCCTCGCCGACCACGGCGTTGGCGGCCGGCGCCGCCGTGGCGATCGCCTTGGTCTTCGTGAGCGACTGGGTCAGCCGTTCCGAGGCCAGCTCGGCCGCGCCGCGCTCCATGTTCGTCTCGGCGTACAGCGGCAGGACGTCCAGGTCCCCGGCCGGGAAGACCACCCGCTGCAGCACCCGCCGGACGCTGTCCGCGCCTGGCTCGTCGCTCATGACCTGACCCCCGCCTCGGCCAGCGGCGCGCCCTCGGCGAAGTGCGGGCGCAGCCGGTTCTCGTACATGCTCAGCGCGGATCCGATCGCCATGTGCATGTCGAGGTACTGGTAGGTGCCCAGGCGGCCGCCGAACAGCACGCCGGGCTCGCGCCGGGCCATCTCCCGGTAGGCCAGCAGCCGGGCCCGGTCCGCGGCGGTATTGATCGGGTAGTAAGGCTCGTCGCCGCGGCTGGCAGAACGCGAGTACTCGCGCATGATCACCGTCTTGTCCTTCGGATACCAGTCACGCTCGGGATGGAAGTGCCGGAACTCATGAATGCGGGTGAACGGAACGTCGATATCCGCGTAGTTCATCACGGGGGTGCCCTGGAAGTCCCCGGTGCCCTTAACCTCCAGGTCGAAATCCAGGGTACGCCAGCCGAGATCGCCCTGCGCATAGTCGAAGTACGCATCCAGCGGCCCGGTATAGACCACCGGCAGGTTGCCCAGCAGGTCCGATCGCAGGCTGGCGAAGTCGGTGTCCAGCCGCACCTCGATGTTGGGATGATCCACCATGCGCTCCAGCCAGGCGGTATATCCCTGGACCGGCAGCCCCTCGTAGGTGTCACTGAAGTACCGGTTATCGAAGGTGTAGCGCACCGGCAGCCGCGTGATGATCTCCGCGGGCAGCTCGACCGGATCGGTCTGCCACTGCTTAAAGGTGTAGCCGCGGATGAATGCCTCGTAAAGCGGCCGCCCGATCAGCGAGATGGCCTGCTCCTCGAGGTTAGCGGCGCGGCCGGCCGGCACCTCGGCCGACTGCTGGGCCACCAGGGCCCGCGCCTCGTCCGGGGACATGGCCGCGCCGAAGTACTCGCAGATGGTGGCCAGGTTGATCGGCAGCGGGTACACCCGGCCCTGGTAGATAGAGAACACCCGGTGCTGGTAGCCGGTGAAGTCGGTGTACTGGCGGGCGTACTGCCACACCCGGGCGTTGGAGGTGTGAAACAGGTGCGCGCCGTAGCGGTGGATCTCGATGCCGGTCTCCGGCTCGGGCTCGCTGTAGGCGTTCCCGCCGATGTGCTCGCGACGGTCGATGACCAGGACGCGCAGGCCCAGGTCGCGGGCACACCGCTCGGCGACGGTGAGCCCGAAGAAGCCCGAGCCGACAATCGCGAGATCGATGTTCACGAGCGCACCCGCGGCGTCGGCTCCGGACGGCCGTCTGCGGGTAGCTCCCATCCCTGCGTGTACTCCGCCGCGTCCGCTTCGGTCGTGCCCGCTGGCTGCGTCCCCGTCATCAGTTCTGGCTCCAGGTGGTCGGTGTACCGCCTGACGATCGGACGGTACATTGCGCGGCGGCACCACCAGGGAATCAGCCGGTAGCCGCCGCGCACTAGGACATTGCGCACGTACTGGGCCGGCGTGGTGAAACCCTGCCTGCGGAACTCGCGCTGCAGCCGCAGCTCGGAGGAGAGCAGCTTGGTGCCGCCCCGCCGCTTGAAGGCGTCCGCGCCGACGCGGTAGAAGACTAGCGGCTCGGCCACGTTGACCGCCCGCGCGCCGTGATCGAGCATCCGCGCGAACAGTGCGTAGTCTTCCATCAGCGGCAGGTCACCGTAGCCGCCCGCGGCCAGGACCGCGCTCCGCCGGTAGACGACAGTGGGGTGGTTGAACGGGTCATGCATCCGGGCGTAGCGGCGGATCTGGTCGGGATCGGTCGGCGGCACCCGCCGCCCCACGATGTCGTCGGTGTCCTTGATGAACTCCAGCAGGCCGGCGCCGACGATGTCGGCGTCCTGCATGAGCGGCAGCTCCACCGCGAAGCGGTGCGGCATGGCCACGTCGTCGGCGTCCATGCGGGCGATCACGTCGAACCAGCTGGCGGCCAGACCCCGGTCCAGGGCCGGTCCCAGGCCGCCGTTACGCTCGAGCGGGATGAAGGTCACCGGCACCGGGCTGGTCGCCCGCAGGTCATCCAGGCATGTGGCGAGTTCCTCGCGAACCGGCCCGTCGCGGACGATGACCACCTGATCCGGCCGCACGAGCTGATCGTCGACCGCGCTGCGGAACGCCCGCCGGACGAAGTCAGGCCGGTCGCCGTCGTAGACCGAAAGCAGGAGCGCGAAGGGCTCATGCATACGCGGGAGCCGCCTTTCGTCAGGAAGACAAGGGCCGTCGACGACGGATCGTAGCCAGTCGTTGTGGGCAAGAAGAAGGCTTTAACCTTAAATTGTACGGGTCCAGAGGCGCACGTTTTCTGACATGCAACTTGGGTCTATGTTGCCCTAGATACTGTTTTGCCGGGCGCCCTGGTGCTGGCGCCGCCGTCCTACGTCACTAGAGGTGTGTACCCGTGACAGCGCGCAACGTCACAGAGCAGAGCAGGACGACCGGCACGACTGACCCGGTTCCGGTCGTTACTGACAGCGACCCGGCTCTCACCCGCCCGCATCCGAAGGTCATCCTGCATATCGGTGAGCCCAAGACGGGGACCACGTTCCTGCAGCACGTGATGTGGCGCAACCGGGCCGAACTGGCCGCCCAGGGCGTCGGGCTGCCGGGCCATCACCCGCAAGACCACTACCGCGCCACCCAGGACCTGCGCGACATCCCCAAGCGGCCCGACGACCCGGCGGCGTCCTGGACCGGCGAGTGGGAAATCCTGGCCGGTCAGGCGCGGCAGGCCTCGAGGGTCGCCGTTATCTCGCATGAGCTCTTCTCCGCGGCGGACGCCGACCAGGCCGACCGGGCCGTGAGATCCCTGCTCCCGGCCGAGGTGCACCTCGTTATCACCGTCCGAGACATCGCGTCGCTGCTGCCCGCGGAGTGGCAGGAGACCATCAAGCACCGCAACTCCCGCAGCTGGGAGGACTGGCTCGCGGACGTGATCGACCGGGAGTCCGTCGATGCCGACCGGCGCCAGTGGTGGTTCTGGCGCGTCCACGACACCCTGGCCATCCTGGACATCTGGTCTCGTCACGTGCCGCCCGAGCACGTGCACGTGATCGTGGTCCCGCCGCGCGGATCGGCTAACGACCTGCTGTGGCAGCGCTTCGCGTCCCTGCTCGACATCGACCCGGCCAGCGTGGACCTCAGCCGGGCCCGGCCGAATTCCTCCCTCGGGATGCCCGAGGTCGAGTTCCTGCGCCAGCTGAACCAGGTGCTTCCGCAGGAGGTGCCTGACTGGTTCTACATGTGGAATGTCAAGGAAACGCTCGCGCACCGGGCCCTGGCCGCTCGCCGGGACGGTCCGCGCCTCATCCTGCCCGCCAGCCGGGATGCCTGGGCCCGCAGCTACGCCGAGGCTGTCGCGGCCGCCCTGAGCGAGTCCAAGTACGACATCATCGGCGATGTCGCGGACCTGCTGCCCCGCCCGGTCGCCGAGCCGCCGACCAGCCCGGCCGACCTGCCCGCCGAGCAGGTTCGCGACGCCGCGGTGGCCGCCGCCGCCGCGCTGGTGGCCCACATGTACCGCAAGGCTTATCCGGCGGCCCGGCCACAGCACCGGCCGGCCGCGCCCCGCGGGCTGGCCCAGCGGGTCGCCCCCCGCAGGCTAGTCCGCCGGGTCGGGTCGAGCGTTATCTCCTCACCGCGGGTCAAGAACACGGTGCGCGAGCTGAGCAGCCGCTTCCCGGCCGTGCGGCAGCTGCGGATCCAGCTGTGGCGGGCGGTTGAGCGGCGCCGGGAACAGGGACGCCGCTAGCATGCCCCCGGCCGAGGACGCCGCTAGCCTGCCCCCGGCCGGGCCGGCTGGCGAGCCAGGAAGCGACCACCCCGCGGTGATCGCCGTCGTCGTCACCTATAACCGGCGCGAGCTGCTGCTGGAGGCCCTCGCGGCGGTGCACGCGCAGAGCCGCCCGCCCGACGCCGTGATCGTGATCGATAACGCCTCGGCTGACGAGAGCGCGGCCGCGGTCCGCAAGCGCTACCCGTCCGTGCAGCTGGCCGAGCTCGCGCACAACACCGGCGGGGCGGGCGGCTTCGCCGGCGGCATGGCGCTGGCCCTGGCCGACGGCGCGGACCTGATCTGGCTCATGGACGACGACACGGTGCCCGAGCCGGGGGCGCTGGCCGCCCTGCTGGCCGCCCGGCGGGCCTACCGCGGGCGGCCGCCCGCGGTGATCGCCAGCCGCGCGGTCTGGACCGACGGCCGCGCGCACCCAATGAATACCCCCCGGACCAAGCCGCTCGTGACCAGGTCCGAGCGGGCGGCGGCGGACGCCGCCGGATGCCTGCCGATCCGCTCGGCATCGTTCGTGTCGATCCTCGTCGACGCCGCCCAGTGCCGTGGCCGGGGCCTGCCGCAGGCGGATTACTTCCTGTGGAACGACGACTTCGAGTTCACCACCCGGCTGCTGCGCGGCAACATCGGCCTGCTCTGCCCGGCGAGCGTGGTCGTGCACAAGACGGCGGCCTTCGGCTCGACGGACGCCGATCCCGGGCCGCGCTTCTTCTACGAGGTCCGGAACAAGGTCTGGACGCTCCGGGCGCGCTCGCTCGCCCCGGCCGAGCGGGTCCTGTACGGCGGCTCGACCGTGCGCCGCTGGGCCCGCACCTACGCGAAGTCCGGTGACCGGGCAGCCCTGCGATCGGCCCTCGTCCGGGGCATCGCCGCCGGGGTAACCACGAGCCCGCGACCGACCGCGGACGTGCTGACCGACGCCGGGCTGGCGTTGCCAGCGGGACTACCGGACTAGCCCGGGCCGCCCCTCCCCCAGGACCTCACTTGCCCGCGCCGCCCTCACACCGCGCCCTCACACCGCGCCGCAACCTCCACTTGCGCCAATAGATTGGCCATGCAAAGCTATTGGTGAAAGTCCACCTGAGGTCTGCGCGACTTCGGCGAGGTGCGAGCCAGGGAGGCAACCATGGCCGACGACGGTCCCGAGGCCGCCAGCGAGGCAGCCCGCGAGCGGCTCGGCAGCCAGGCGGAGCTGCTGGCCGAGATGAAGGTGCTGCGCCGCCAGGCCAGAGCGGCCCGGCATGCCTACTGGTTCCCCCTGGTCCTGTTCGGCCTGCTGGCCTGCGCGTCCGTGCCGTTCTACGTTCAGCAGGTGCCCAGGGCGTCCGGCGTCTTCGCGATCAGGTCAGGCGGGCCGACACTGCCGTTCTTCGGCAGCTATTCCGGCTTCCTCCCCCCGCGCTACCTGCCGTATTACTGGATCGCCGCCCTGCTGGGCGGTCTGCTGGCCACTCAGCTCTGGTACCGGTGGCATGCCCGGCGGGTCGGCCTGGCCACTCCCGCCCGCGCCTACCTGATCACCACCGTCGTGCTCACCGTGGCCGCCATCGTGCTCCCGCTACTGTCAGTGGCGAAGTACCCGCCCAGCTGGCGCTGGCTGAACGGGCTTCGGGTGCTCTGGCCGGGCGACCTGGTCTTGCGGGGCACCTTTCCCTTCCTCATCATCGCCGTCGGCCTGCTGGCCCTCGCCTGGTCCGAGCGGAGCCGGGCCCTGACCGTCATCGCCGTCGTTTACACCGGAGCCGCGCTGCTGGCGAGCCTGTACGACGTGTCGAACCTCTTGTACCGGGTGGGGTGGAACACCTCCATCGCCGATGAGTCCCTGCCCAATGTCCTGCTGCCCGCCGCGGTGCTGCTGCTCGCGGGGGCCGGCACCCTGGCGGCGCGGCGGCTCCACCGGACCACGGCGTGACCGCCCCGGAACCGGGCCCGCCGGATGCTGCTCCCGAGGCGAGGCCACCAGGGCCAGCGCCGCCAGAACCAGCACAGGCGGAGCGGGCCGATGAGCACCCGACCAACGGCCTGGACGAGACGGTCCACCAGCGGCACCGGCTCGGCATCCTCACCATCACGGCGGAAGCCCGGCAAGCCGAGTTCGGCTACCTGCGCGAGGCGCTCGGCCTGACACCGGGCAACCTGTCCCGGCACCTCACCGTGCTGGAGGAGGCGGGCATGGTCGAGGTGGAGAAGGGTTATGCCGGGCGCCGCCCCCGGACCTGGGTCCGCATCACTGGCCAGGGCCGCAAGGCGCTGGCCAGGGAACTTGGCACGCTGACCGAGCTCGTCCGCCGGCACGGGGCCGGCGCCGGCGGCTAGCGGCCGTCCCGGGCTGCGGGAACTAGCGGCCCAGCAGCTCGTACCGGGCCTCGGCGGCGTCCTTCTGCGGCTGCCACCACGACTCATTGGCGCGATACCAGTCGATGGTCGCCGCCAGGCCGGCCCGGAAGTCCGCGTACCGGGGTTCCCAGCCCAGCTCGGTGCGGATCTTCGTGGAGTCGTTGGCGTACCGAAGGTCGTGACCGGGACGGTCGGGCACATGGTCGTAGGCGTCGGACGGCTGGCCCATCTGCTCCAGGATCAGCTCGAGGATCTCCTTGTTGCTACGCTCGTCGCCCGATCCGATGAGGTAGGTCTCCCCGGTCAGGCCGCCGTCCAGGATGAGGTGCACCGCCGCGTTGTGGTCATCGACATGCGTCCACTCGCGGACGTTGGCCCCGGCGCCGTAGAGCTTGGGCCGGCTGCCCGCCAGCACGTTGGTGATCTGGCGCGGGACGAACTTCTCCACGTGCTGGTAGGGCCCGTAGTTATTAGCGCAGTTCGACAGGGTGGCGGCCACCCCGTAGGACCGGACCCAGGCCCGCACCAGCATGTCGGAGCTGGCCTTGGTTGCCGAGTACGGGCTGGACGGGTCGTAGGGGGTCCGCTCGGTGAACCGGTCGGCCGAGTCGAGGGCCAGGTCGCCGAACACCTCGTCGGTAGAGATGTGGTGCAAGCGGCGCTCGTGGCGGCGGACGGCCTCCAGGATCGTGTAGGTGCCCACGACATTGGTGCGGATGAACGGGCCGGGGTCGAGCAGGGAGTTATCGACGTGGGATTCCGCGGCGAAATGCACCACCACGTCCGACTCGGCGACCAGGGCATCCACCAGCTCGGCATCGCAGATGTCGCCCTCGACCAGCGACACCTGCGCGGCGACCGGGGACAGGCTGGCGGGGTTGCCCGCGTAGGTCAGGGCATCCAGGACGCGCACCTCGTAGTCCGGGTGCTGACGCATCGTGTACTGAACGAAGTTCGCGCCAATGAACCCGGCCCCGCCGGTGACCAGCATTCGCCTCATGGGCGGTCATACTAGCCGCACCGCCCGCAGCGGCCGCCCGGCCGGCCGGGGTGACCCGGGTGACCCGGCCCGGCCGGAGCGACCGCCCCGCCAGCGGGTCAGGGAATCAGGACGATCTTGCCCAGGGTGTGCCGCTTCTCCAGCTCGGCGTAGGCCTGGCGGACTTCCTCGAGGGGGTACGTGGCCGCGATCGGGATCTCGATCTGGCCCGCAGCCACCAGGCCGGCCATCTCGGCCAGCACGTCGGTGGTCGAGGCGTCGGAGCTGCCCTCGGCCTTGGTGCCGAACTCCTTGGCCGCGTCGTAGGCGATGATGGTCTCGATCCGGTCCCGCGGCACGCCGAGATCCACGGCGAGCTTGACGTAGTCGGGCCCGAACAGGTCGATGAAGGCGTCCACGCCATCGGGGGCGGCGGCCCGGATCCGGTCGGCCAGGCCGTCGCCGTAGGCCACCGGCGTCACGCCGAGCGAGGTCAGCCAGTCGTGGTGGGACGGTGAGGCGATGCCGATCACGCTGGCGCCCCGGATCTTCAGCAGCTGCACCACCACCGAGCCGACGCCGCCCGCGGCGGCGGACACCACCACGGTGTCGCCCGGGCCGGCCGCCACGGCCCGCACTGCCGCGTACGCGGTCACGCCGACCACGTACATCGAGCCCGCGACCGGCCAGGACAGGCCAGCCGGCTTGCGGATGAGCTGGCCGTCGGGGACCACGACGTACTGCGCGTGGCTGGACCGCTGCCAGGACCAGCCCAGCACCTCGTCGCCAACTGAGAAACCGGTGACGCCGTCACCGACCGCGCTGACCACGCCGGCCAGGTCGCTGCCCTCGCCCGAGGGGAATGTCGTCGGCCAGCGTGAGTCGAGGTAGCCCTTGCGGATCGACGCCTCGCCGGGGTTGATCCCGGCGGCCCGTACCTGGACGACTACCTCGCCCGCCGCCGGCGACGGCACCTCGACGTCCGCCACGTACAGGACGTCAATGCCTCCGTACTGGTCAAATCGCACTGCCCTGGCCATTGCCCAGCCCCATCTCGTCGGTGAACGGGGATCTTGCGATCCGATCTTGCCTATGGGAGCCAGCAGCGCGCCGCGGCCTGCTATTCCTGGCCGGGGTCCTAACCCCAGCGGATGGCCGCGATATCGGGCGCGCCGAGCCGGGCGGCCTCGGCGGTGTGGTCGTCGGGCTTGGTCTGCGAGTCGCGCTCGGCTGCCACCCGGGCCAGGTAGTGGTCGATCTCCCGCTGCCGGTGCTCGTCATCCCAGCCCAGCGGGCCTGCCATCAGGTCGGCGACGGTGGCGGCGGCGGCCACGCCGCGGTCCCAGGACTCGATCGAGATCCGCATCCGCCGGGCCAGCACGTCGTCCAGGTGCCGGGCGCCCTCGTGGGTGACGGCATAGCGAGCCTCGACCCGCAGGTAGTCGTCCGCGCCCGGCAGCGGCTCGGCCAGCGACGGGTCCTGCGCCAGCATGGCCAGCAGCTCGTGGACGCACGACCCGTAGCGGTTGAGCAGGTGCTCGACGCGGACGGGATGCACGCCGACGGTCACGGCCAGCGCCCGGCGCTGGTTCCACAGGGCCCGGTAGCCGTCGGCGCCGATCAGCGGCACCGCGTCCGTGCAGGAGTCCGGGACCCGGGCGTCCAGGCCGCGGGCCGCCTCGTTGACGGCGTCGGCGGCCATCACCCGGTAGGTCGTGTACTTGCCGCCGGCCACGACGACCAGGCCGGGCACCGGGTGGCCCACGATGTGCTCGCGCGACAGCTTCGAGGTCTCCTCCGACTCGCCGCTTAGCAGCGGCCGCAGGCCGGCGTAGACGCCCTCGACGTCCTCGCGGGTGAGCGGCGAGGTCAGGACGGCGTTGACGTGCTCCAGCAGATAGTCGATGTCACTGGAGCTGACGGCCGGGTGGGCCTTGTCCAGGGCCCAGTCGGTATCGGTCGTCCCGATGATCCAGTGCCGTCCCCAGGGGATAACGAACAGCACGCTCGTCTCGGTCTGCAGGATGATCCCGGTGCTGGACTGCAGCCGGTCCCGGGGCACCACCAGGTGGATGCCCTTGGAGGCGCGGACGTGGAACTGGCCGCGGGTGTCGGCCAGAGCCTGAGTGTCATCGGTCCACACGCCGGTGGCGTTGATGACCTGCCGGGCGCGCACCTCGAACCTGGCCCCGGTCTCCAGGTCCGTCATCGTCGCGCCCGTCACCCGCTCGCCCTGCCGCAGGAAGCCGGTGACCTGGACCCGGTTGGCCACCATGGCGCCAAAGGACGCGGCGGTCCGCACCACGGTCAGCGTGTGCCGGGCGTCGTCGACCTGCGCGTCCCAGTACTGCACGGCGCCGGTAAGGACATCGCCGCGCAGGCACGGCGCCTCGCGCAGCGCCTTCTTGCGGGTCAGGTGCCGGTGGTGGCGCAGGCCGTGCGCCGTGCCCGAGGTGAAGGCCATCGCGTCGTACAGGGCAATCCCGGCGCCCACGTAGGGGCGTTCCCAGTGGTGCCGCAGCGGATACAGGAACGGCACCGGCCGCACGAGGTGCGGGGCGATCCGGTCCAGCAGCAGGCCGCGCTCGGTCAGGGCCTCGCGGACCAGGCCGAAGTCGAGCATCTCCAGGTAGCGCAGGCCGCCGTGGATGAGCTTGCTCGACCGGCTGGACGTCCCGCTGGCCCAGTCCCGCGCCTCGACCAGGGCGGTCGTCAGGCCGCGCGTCACCGCGTCGAGCGCGCAGCCGGCGCCCACCACCCCGCCGCCGATGACGAGCACGTCGACCTCGTACTCGGTCATCGCAGTCACCGCGTCCGCACGGGACGCCGGGGACAGTGCCTCTACCACAGTGCCTCTACCACAGTGCC
>Ga0208589_1000002_pt1 | contig 148480 bp, 146 predicted proteins | sample NGESurshal092012_2_FD_184486 | JGI IMG/M metagenome (GOLD analysis project Ga0208589, IMG submission 184486) | Arctic peat soil microbial communities from Barrow, Alaska - NGEE Surface sample F53-2 shallow-092012 (SPAdes) | ecosystem: Environmental > Terrestrial > Soil > Wetlands > Peat ...
CCAGAGGGCGGCTCGCGCGGCGGCTCGGTCATCGCCGCCGGCACCCCTGAGCAGGTAGCCGGCATCGAGGAGAGCTACACCGGCCAGTTCCTCAAGAAGGTACTGGCGGTTAGCCACCCGGCACCGAGCCGGGCGCATCACGGCGACGGCTCGCAGCCGGGCACCCGGCGCCGGAGCCGGGCCGCATGATGGCGACGGCGCGGCTTGCTAGCCGGGCGGTACGCGTCGGAACCGGCGCCGCGCGCTCCAGCGCGGCCAGGGCTGGCAGCCGGCTGATCTGGTCCCTCGGCGGGCGTTTAGATCGGGTACGGGTCCGGGGTGGTGGTGTACGTGCGGCCGGCGGGGGTGATCCAGGTGAAGATCCCGGGCGCGGGCTGGGTCAGGGTCCAGCCCGGCAGCTGCTTGATCTGGTGGTGGGTGCGGCAGCCGCCGCCCAGGTTGCACCGGCAGGTGGGGCCGCCCCTGTGCCACGGCTGAGTGTGGTCCAGGTCGGCGCGCCAGGCGGGCTGGCCGCAGTAGGGCTGGCGGCAGGTCTGGTCGCGGGCGGTGACGTGCTCGCGGATGCGGGTGGTGGGGCGGTAGGCAGGGGTGGCGGTGGCATGCGCGCAGCCGCCCGCGGCCCCATCGGCGGCGGCGGTGTCTGCGGCTTGGGTGGCGGCGCGGGCTGCGGCACGCAGGACGGCTGCGCGGATGCCCCGGCCGGTCCCGGCCTCGGGCTGAGTGGTCCCGGCGTCCACGCTGGTCTCGGTTTCCTGATCGTTCCCGGCGCCCCCCTTCTCGCCTGTACCGGGAGGCGGGTGGCTGTTGAGGGCGGCGGCGGGGACGATGACGGTGACCCTGCCGGTGACGCCCGGGGGTCGGCCGGGGGTCGGCCGGGGTTGTCACAGAGCTGGCCGCGGCGGATGCGGTCGACCGCGATGGCTTGCCCGGCCGGGTCCGTGAGCACGACCCGCCACTGGGCGTGGGGGTCGGGGACGGCGGGGATGGCCAGGGCGAGCGCCTGGGCGGCGCTGATGGGCCCGAGACGGCCCAGGCTGGCAGGGGCGCCGGGATTCCCGTTGAGGACGTGCCAGGAGAGAGTCAGGTCCAGCAGCCCGGCCGTTGGCCGGCCGCCCGGCACGCCGGGCGCATCCGGCCTGCCGGGGGTGGTCGGGGGGCAGAGCCCGGAGCCGGGCGGATAGCGGCGCGGGGGGCCGCCGAGGAAGGGCGGGATCTCGGCCACGGTGTCTGGCAGCGGCGGCCATGGCGGGATGATGCTGCCGTCGTAGTCATCGTCGCAGGGGCGGCCCCAGCCGTCGCAGGCGCCGGGCAGCGGCCTGTCCTGGCCGTCGTCGTGGTCGAGGGCGTCGGTCAGCGGCGGCCCGGAGTCGGCGGGGGCAGGGCCAGGCGGGCTAGGTCTACTGCCGGGCGGGCAGCCCCCGGGAGGGGCACCGGGGTCCTGGCCGGGGCCAGTGTCGCAGCTGTGTGGCCTGGCGAGCTTGTGGTCAGGGCGTCGGCTACGCCGCGAGGACCCGCCGGACCTGCCGCCCCGCGGGGGGCCGTCACCAGTCAGATCCGGCGGCCGGCGGCGATATCCCCGGCCACCGCCATCCAGGCCTCCGAGGCCGTCCTGTCCGTCATCACCGGGGCCGGGGTCGGGGTCATCACCGCCGGCGGGGCCGGGGTTGTCCGGGCTGGGATTAGGGGGGCCGCCGGGCGGGGCGGGGGTAAGGGGCAGGGTGCCCAGGACCAGGCCGGCCAGGGCCATCGCGCGCAGCAGCCCGATTCCGCCGCCGGCCCCGCCGGCCTTCATGCCCCGGGCGATCGCCGACAGCCGGGCCATCATCGCCGCAGCCTGGACGCCGGGCAGGTTCGACGCGACCAGCGCGGCGGTGCCGACCTGATCGGGGTACAAGCTCACGGTGGCCTGCCGCTCAGCGTTCTCCCGCCGCTCCTCCGCGCCCTTAGGGTCGACGCGCAGGACTGCGCGGCGTAACGCCGCCCGCAGCTGCCCCGTGGTCTGCCTCCCGGCGCCGGGCAGGACCAGCGCCTCCACCGCGCGGGCGTCATCGTCGGTCAGCACGGCGGTGGCCTCGGCGATCAGCCTCGCCCGGGGCAGGTCGATGGTCCCGGCGGCGAGCGCCGTCCCCGTTTCGCGGAGCCGCCAGGCCAGGTCCACCCCCAGCCGCGCATGCCAGGACGCGCTGGCCTGCGACATCCGCAGCGCTAGCGATACCTCGCACGCCGCCCCCGCCGTCACCCGGTCCGGCCGCCCTTCCGCATCCACCTCAGCGCGGGTGTCGCGGGCCGCGGTCCGCGACACCATCGACGCCACGGCGGCCAGTTCGCCAGCGGCCGCCCATGAAGCGACCCGCCGGTAGGCCGCGGCTATGCCGGGCAGGTCCCAGTCCGACAGCGCCCCCGGGTCGGCGTTCGCCAGCCACCCTGCCAGGCCCGGGCCCGCCGGCAGCTGATCGGCGATCACCCCCGTCAGGTCCCGTCCCGGCCCGGCCTCCTTGCACTCCAGCTCCTCCGCCAGCGACGTCTCCTGATCGGAAGGATCCCCCGCCTGCACCCCGCCGATGGCCGCCAGCAACCCAGCCAGATCCAGCTCGTACGACCAGCTCAACCCCTCCGACGGCCCCTGAGCCCTCGCCAGGTCGACTGGCCCAGTCGGCTCAGGCGCGTCCGAGACTGACTTCTCGAGCTCAGCGGATTGCGCGCTCCCTGACTGAGCGGGCCCGTCGGCCCCAGACCCGACTGTTTCGCATCCTGGCTCGGGTTCGCTTGCCTCCGGCACCTGGTCACCTCCCGAGCGCGGCTTCCGCCCGGCTGGGAAGTTCCCGGACGATCGGCCTCACGCTGTCTTCGACAAGGATATCGAGCGCCACTGACAATTTTGGAGGTAATCGATCACAGATACGAGTTGTGAGCAATTAACGGGTCAGGTTGTTGGACAGTGATCATGATGCGAGCAGCATGAGGCCGAGCCTGGCGAGTATGAATGGCGCGCCCCTGGCCGCACCGGCTGGTCCTGCTGCGCGGATCATGGCGGCCCGCATGTCAGTCAGCTGCGGTTCGTCCAGCTACCGTCAGGAAGGCCACGATCGCGTCGGCGACCACATCCGGCGCTCGCCGGGGCAGGTGATGACCCGCGCCCTCGACGAGCTGGAGGCGAGCATCGGGCAGGGCCTGCGCGAGCCGCCAGGCGGTCGCCACCGGAACCACGGTGTCCCGAGGGTCGGCGAGCAGGAGCACCGGGGCCCGGACCGTTGCGATGGTGTCTTCCAGCCCGGCCAGCTCGCGCAGCAGAGCCCGCTGCTCGGTCAGGAAGGTGCGCCAGAGCGAGCTGCGCTCGCCGCCCGAGTCACCCCACACCCGCCAGTTGACGTGCTGGTCCGGACGCAGCGGACGGCCGCGCCGCCGTCCGGCCCGGGCGAGCTGGGCGAGCCGGGCCCGGGCGATCCAGGGGGTCAGCTGCCACGCCACCATCGCGCACAGCGGTCCGGCGCCGGGCGCGGCCAGCAGCCGGTCCCAGCGATTCAGGCACCCCGGGCCGACGCTGGCCAGCAGCACCACCGCCGCCACCCGGTCCGGCGCCAGGCTGGCCGCCGACAAGGCCACCCCGCCGCCGTAGGAGTGCCCGACCAGCACCGCACGCCGGACGCCGCGCCGGTCCAGGTCAGCCAGCACCGCGCGGGCGTTCGCGGCGAACCCGCCGGCGTCCTGCGGGCTGGAGCCATATCCCGGCCGGTCAGGGGCGACGGCGTGGAACCGGGCAGGCAGCCGCTCGGCCACCTGCCGCCAGTCGTCGGCCGAGCCTGGCTGCCCGTGCAGCAGCACCAGCTCGTGCGCGGCCAGCCCGGCCGGGACCTGCCCCGCCAGGGCCTGCCCGGCTGGGGCCAGCGCGGCGTCGACGGCGGCGGTCACGCGGCGGCCCGGTCCAGGGCCGGGCCCCGCCGGCCGCGCCGCAGCCAGAGCAGGACCAGCCACCCGGCGCCTGCGACCAGCCAGAAACTGGCCAGCCGGTACAGCAGCACCGCGGCCAGGGCCTGGCTGGCGCGCAGCCCGGCGGCCACCAGGGCCAGCCCGAGCGTTCCCTCGGCCACTCCCAGGCCGCCGGGGGTGAGGTTGAGGCTCTGCGCGGCGACACCCGAGCCGTAGACCAGCAGCAGGTCGTGCCAGGGCACGGGGGCGCCGGCGGCGCGGATGCTCACTGCCAGGACCGCGGCGTCGGCGAGCCAGTTGGCCAGGGCCAGGCCGCTCACCGTCATCCAGCCGGACGGGGACGGCTGCAGCGAGCTCAGCCGCCCGGCCCAGGCCCGGACGGTCCGGCGGGAATCGGCCGCGGGCCGGCGCAGCAGCCGCAGGCCAAGCCGCAGCGCCCAGGTCGTGGGGCGCTCCAGCGCGGCGCGCAGGCGCGGACGGCGCATGGCCGCTGCCGCCGCCACCAGGGCCGCCACGGCCAGGCCGCCCGCGGGAACGGCGACTGCCGTGGCCAGGGCGTTCCCGGACACCACTCCGCCGCCGACCACGACCAGCGCGGCCGCGGCCGAGGAGACCACCCCGCCGGCCAGCAGCGACCAGCCCGCCAGCGGGGCATCGGCGCCCTGCCGGGTGAAGCGGCGGAAGGTATAGGCCGTGGCCAGCTCGGGCCCGGCCAGCGGAACCGAGACCGACAGCGCGTTAGCGGCAAAGGCGGTGGCGAGCATCGCCCGGACGCCCACGCTCGCCCCGCCGACCGCGAGCAGCCGGCGCATCATGATCGCGAAGGCGGCCATGGACGCCGCTTCGAGCACGACGGCGGCCGGAATCCAGAGCCAGTGCAGATGGCCGAGCACCGCCAGCGACGCGCTTACCACGCCCCGCTCGGCGACTCCGGCACCAGCCAGCGCCGCTCCAGCAGTGGTAACGGCCGCCAGGCGTGTCACCCGCTTCCCGGCCCGGTGCGCGGGTGCCGGGCCGGTGGGCGGGACCGCAGCGGTGGCTCGGCCAGCTGGTGTCGGCCGGGGCGAGATGGGGCGCGGGCCAGCTGGCGGCTGTCTGGTGACGGTCATGTCGGCCTGACTGACGCCGTGCCCCGGCCGGGGACTCCGGCCGGGGACGACGCTATCTGGCTGGTCAGCGGGCCCGGGTCAGTAGCCATAGCCGCGGCCGGTCGCGGCCGACGGCACTGTGCCTGCCGCCGCGTGGCCGGAGAGCGAAGCGAGGCCGGGGGGGCCACGAGGAAGCCCTGGACCCCCTGGCCGGTCACCTGGCAGCCCCGGTCGTCGACAAGGGTGTAGAGCGGGTGGCCGTTATAGGCGACCTGCTGGCCGACTGCGTCCTTGAGCACGGTCAGCCGGCCGCTCAGCCCGGCTCCCGTGGGCGCCGCTGATGTCAGCGGCGGCCACAGCCGGGCCAGGCCCCCGGTCACGAACGACCTCGCGGCCGTGTCGGGGCGGTAGTAGTACAGGGGGAGGCCGCCGTGGTTTGACCAGGATGGTCTCTGTCCTGCCTCCGACGGCCGCGCGGGCGGGACGCACGATGGCGGTCCCGGCCCCGGCGCTGGCCGCAGGCGTGCCGCCGGGCCGTCGACGCACCGGCCGAGGCAGCGGTAATGCCGCCTCCGGCGGCCAGCGCGGCCAGGCCGATGCCGGCGATGATGATTCGCGGGTGTCGCATGATTGCCTCCTAGTAAGGCGCACTGCTACTAAGATGAATAGTAGATTGGCGCGCGGTTCACCCACCCGGATCTGCGGGCGGATGACGTGGGTCGGAGCGGGTTACGGGACCGGGCTGCGAACTGGCCCGGGCGTGATCAGCGGGGCTGGCTGTACTCGGGCGCCCGCCGCGCGCCGGGCCGGAGCCCGGCAGTCAGGCTGATGCCGCCCCGGGCGCGCAGCTGCCAGCCGCCCCAGCCTGCCGCGAGCAAGATGATGAGGGTCTCGACGCTGAGGGCCGAAATGCCCAGCGGGCAGCGCCAGTTGCCGACATCGCCGTGATCGCCCAGGAAGCCTCCCGGCACGGCCCGGGTCAGGACGTAGCCCCCCATCGCCGAGACGGCCACGGCGCCGCCGGCCGCCCAGGCCAGCCAGTGCGAGCGGGTGATCAACACTCCGCCGATCAGCACTGCCGCCGCGACGATGCCGAGGTACCCGAGACCGACCAGCGGGGTCGGGCCCAGCGTTGCCGGCAGGTCCACCACGTGGATCACCGCCAGCGCGGCCAGCGCCAGCGCGCCCACCGCGCGGGCGGTCACATCCGCGCCCGGCGCGGCGGCTGGTGGTGGGGCAGTACGAGCAAACATCGGCGTCCCTCCTCGGTCCTGATCGCTCCCGGGGGGCCTGGCGCCGGACGGGAGCGATAATGCCGCTCTCAACTACTAACACGCATAGGAGATGCGGCAGGTTCAGCACGGCGGGGACGGCGGGGTGCGACCTGCATCACAGTGGCGGATGACGCCTCGTCGCTCAGCAGTCCGGCTGGAGGACGCAGGAGCACGTCATCATGACGCGGTGACCGAGGGCCGCGATCCGGTGCCTGGTGACCCACTCAGGGTCAATGACCCAGCTGCTGGCAATCGTGACGGACGGCAGCTGGCCCGGCCGCGAGTCGCCCACGTGCAGGGCCAGCTGACAGGCCAGTTCGTGCTCAGTGCCCTTGACCTGCAGGCGGCCGAGAGCGCGCCATCCGGTCGGCACCCTGGCCAGCGCGTCGGAGCGGAAGCTGATCTCCGGGAAGGCGGCGGCATCCAGGAAGCCGGGCCCGGTCAGCAGCTCATCGAGCTCGGGCGACCCGGTGCTGACCGCGCTCGTGGCGGCGGTCAGCCAGGCGGATGAGTTCCCGACCGGATCGGTGATCAGCACCTCGCCGCTCAGTGGCAGGCGTCCCCGGATGAGCCGGCCGATGACCGGCGCGGCGAACCACGCATGGGACTGCGCGGCATCGACCCGCCAGCGGCCAGCCGCTAGCCGCTGCCGCTCGTCGGGCTTCAGCTGAATGCCGGGCGTCGTCGTCACGGGCACTCCTTCACGTGATTCAGCCCGCCGACGGTTCCGGTGCCCGGTGCCGGGCCTGGATGCTGGCGGGCATCCTGCGGCCTAATGCCTACTAACACGGCTAGGGGCGAGCCGCCGTTCACGAGCCTGCGGACGGCGTGCCGCGCACGTGCTCGGCCACGATCGCCAGCCGGCGCAGGATGTCCGGTGCCGGCTCTCCGGTCGCCTCCTGGAGCTCGTGCAGCAGCAGCTCGGACACGAGGTGCAGGCCGGCCATGAAGTTGCCCAGGCCGTCTGCGTCCTGCGGGGTCAGGGCCTCGGCCGCCCACGCTTCCAGCTCGGGGGAGTCCAGGCCCGCGGTGAGCAGCCCGATGGCCAGCTGCATCGCGGCCGCCACAGTCTCGCGGCCGGGTGGGACGTTGTTCATGTCATCCTCCGGCTTCCGGCCCGACTGTTCGCCGCGCTGGCCATCGGTCCCTGTACCTGGCAACACGGGGCCGGGCGCCAGGATGTTCACCGCCGGCCGCTGGGCGGCTGCAGGATCGGCCGTCAGGCGGCAGGTAGCCGGCCCAGCGCGAGTGCCAGCAGCGCCGGGGCCAGGGCCAGCAGCACGGGGGTCACCGCGAGCGAGGCTGCTGCCGCCCGCAGCAGCTGCCGGCGCGCCCGGCCGAGCGGCTCGGCGGGCTCCAGCAGCCGGTATATCCGCTGCAGCGCGTCGGTGACGGCCGCGGCCAGAGCCGGGGCCGGGCTCCCCCCCGTGGCCAGGACCACCAGGGCGGTCGCGAGTGACCGCGGGTCGCTCGCCTGGGTGGCCCTGTCGTCAGCGTGCATCTCGATCAGCCGCGCGACCTGCTCGTCGGCGTCCCGCATCAGAGGCAGGAACGGCAGCACTCGGCGGCCGATCCGCGCCAGGCCCAGCAGCCGGTGGTGGCGGCCGGCCAGATGAGCTCGCTCGTGCGCGAGGACCGCCTGCAGCTGGCCGGGATCAAGCGCCGCTAGCGCGCCGGTGCTCAGGATCACGGTGGGATGCCGCCCGGCGACGCAGTAGGCGGTCGGCTGGGAATGGTCCACGAGCACGGCCCCCAGGCCGGGCTCGGCGTGCCCGATCAGCCGGGCCGTCTGCGCGTGCCGCAGCGCCTGCTGCCCGGCGGCCCGCAGGTGAGTGAGCGCCGCGAGCGCGGTCCGGGCCGCGAGGGCACCCGCCAGGGTCAGGCCGAGTCTGGCCACGGCGGCACCGCCGGGGGCCCCGTACGTGGCGCGCAACCGCAGCACGCAGGCCCCGATCAGGTGACTCAGGTCGCCGCCGAGGATGGTGGCGTGAACGGCCAGCGTCAGGCCGGCCAGCCCGAGCGCGGCCACGACCGACCATTGCGCGGCCAGGTAGGTGGCGATGCCCAGCAGCGGCGCCCGGCCCGGCCACCGAGCTCGGGCCAGTAGCCGGCAGCCCAGCGTGCCGATACAGGCCGCGTAGGCCACCAGCACGGCCGCCACGGTCACTGGGGCTCGCCGGCCTGGGGCCCGGGCCGCGCCTGGTCGAGCGCCTCGCGCAGCAGCGCGGCGTCGTGCGGGCTCATCTGCAGCGCGAAATGAGCCAGGGCGGTGCGCCGGTCCGAGCTGGTGGCCAGCGCGTCGTTCATCAGCGCGGCGGTGTAACCGGACCGGGAGCCGGCGGGCTCGTAGCGCCAGGCCCGGCCGTCCCGTTCCCGCCGCAGCCAGCCCTTGCGGTACAGGTTGTCCATCACGGTCATCACAGTGGTGTACGCAAGCCCGCGCTCATCGCGCAGGTCCTCCACCATCTCGCGAACCAGCGCCGGGCGCCCCCACTCCCACAGGCGGTCCATGATCACAGCTTCCAGCTCACCGAATCGTCGCATCCGCACTCCCGGACATGGCCACCCTGGCGGCGCGTCCGCCGCCCATCTACTAAGACGCATAGAATAAGCCGGCGGTTCAGCAGACATGCCAGCTGCTTTCCCCTGCGGGGAACGGTGATGACGTAAGGTTCGGTACGGTTCGTTTGCCCGTTCCGGGAGGCGGTCTGGTATGCCTGGTGTCACGATCTCGGCAGGCTACGGCGCTGGCGGCAGCGTCATCGCCCCGCAAGTGGCCCAGCTGCTCGATCTGCTGCTGCTGGACCGGGCGATCAGCTGGCATGTGGCGGCGCAGCTGCGCGTGTCCGTGCAGGAAGCCGAGGGCGGCGCAGTCCGCCGCTCCCTGCCGGACCGCTTCATCGGCGCGCTGGTCCCGCTGGCGGCCGGTGTACTGGCTGGCAGTGCCGACTCGGCTCCGCGTGACCTGGCCGCGGACCCGGAAGAGGCGCCGCTGTTCCGCGCGCAGGCCGAGGCGGTCATGCGGGCCGCCCTGGCCTCCGGGGCGGTCATCCTCGGACGTGCCGGGGCGGCCGCCTTCCGGGACGAGCCGGGCGTGCTGCGGGTGCGTCTGTTCGGGCCGGCGGAGGCGCGCATCGCGCAGGCCACCAGGATCGAGAACATCGACGAGCCGTCCGCGCGGCAGCGGCTGCCTGAGGTGGACCGGGCCCGCGCGACGTATGTCCGCCGGCTCTACCGCGCCGATATCGACGACCCCGACCTGTACCACCTGCAGCTGGACAGCACCGCGCTGCCGCTGGATGGCTGCGCCGGCCTGATCGCGACCGCCTATCGCGCGCTGGCTGCGGACGGAACGGTCACAGGCCCGTCTGAGCCGTGAGCCGTCCCGAGCTCACGGCCGCCGCGAAGGCCTCGTAGTCCCGCTCGTTCTGGTCGGCGTACGCGTCGGCGAAGCTGGCGATGGCCCGCTCGAAGCTGTCGCCCTGGCCGAGGTACGAGGCGATCGCGATGCGGTCGCCCCACCGGGCGTGCGCGCGGGCCAGGGTGGCCCCGCAGAGCCGCGAGTACAGGGTGGCCCCGGGCACGAGCAGGGTCTCGACATCGGCGGCGCCCTTCCAGTCCTGGAACTGGCGCACGTAGTAGTCGCGGGTGTTACCGTCGGGGCCCTTCATGGAATGCCAGCCCAGGAAGATGTCACTGGCCGCCTGCATGAGGCGCTGGCCCGCCACCACGCGCTCGCCGTGATGGCGGTACTGGCTGTGCTCCGCGAACCGTTCCAGGACCGAGGCTTGCGCCTCCTTGACCTGCAGGAACAGCGGATCTTCCTGGTCGCGGCCCAGCAGCAGGAGGATGTAGCAGCGGGTCCCGACGCTGCCGACGCCCACGACCTTCTGCGCCGCGTGGACGTAGCGGAACTCCTCGATCGGGTGGCCCTGGTGCCCGAGCGTCCGCCGGTAGGAGCTCAGCAGCTTCTTGATCAGGGGCGCCGGGTCCGCCCACCCCGATCCTGGCTCGATCAGGTCCTCGATCGGCACGATGAGCGGCGGATCGGCCACGATCCGCAGCTCCCCCTGAACGGCCCCCGCGCGCCGGGCCAGCACCCGGGTGCTGTCGCGGGTCCTGGCCTTGGCCACGACCCGTTCCACCGCCCGGGCCTCCTTGCCGGGCATGCGCTTGACCCGGACCTCCTTGCGGACGAGGTCCAGCAGCTTGCCTGCCTCCAGGTGGTCGTACCACGCGCCGAGGGTTCCCATCCCCGAGGCGGCCCGCATCCGGTCCCGGTACTCGCTGACGCCGGCCATGACGACCGCCCGCCGGTCGGCCGCCGAGAACCCGCGGTCCCGGCCCAGCACCTCGAAGCTGGCCGCCAGCCGCTTGACGTCCCACTCCCAAGGGCCGGGGAGGGTCTCATCGAAGTCATTGATGTCGAACAGCATCCGGCGCTCCGGCGTGCCGAACAGCCCGAAGTTAGACAGGTGAGCATCACCGCACAGCTGCACGGCCACCCCGGTCACCGGGGTGGCCGCCAGGTCAGCCGCCATGATCAGCGCCGCGCCCCGGTAGAAGGTAAACGGAGACACCAGCATCCGCCCGTACCGGATCGGGACGAGGTGCGGGACCCGGCTCGAGGCCTGCTCCTCCAGGAGCGCGACCGGATCGGCGCGGTCCGGGGCCGGCTCCCACCGGCCATGGGCGGATCGCGGCGCATCCTGGCGGGCGGCCTGGCCCCGGGCCACGCGCTCGGCCGCCGTCAGGCGGGCCCGCCGCCACGCTGATCCCAGCGCGGGGCCCAGCACCTCGTCCGCGCCAGGCGGCCGGGCGGCGGCTCCGGCGCCGCGTGCGGTGGCAGCCATACGGGCCTCTTTCCCGTTATTGCCGACTGCCATGCGCTGCCGGGCCCGCGGGTCCGGATCCGGGGCCACGGCCGGGCGGCAGCGGCCCGAGGTCGATCTCGGCGCGGGCCAGGAGGCACAGCACGCGGCTCTCGCGGCGGTAGGCCAGCGGGTAGAACAGGAACTGGTCCAGCGGGAACCACAGCCCAATCCAGGCCAGCACCCACCCGAGGTGGTCGGTGATGAGGTTGGCGGCGCCGCCGACGGGCTTCATCGTGGTCGCCACCGCGGTCAGCGCCAGCCCCAGAGCAGAGACGGGCACGCCGATCCGCAGGGCACTGACGCCCCCGACTCGCTGGGCCTGCCCTTCCCTCCGGTTGTAACGGATCCGGTGGTCGCAGTAGCGCCGCAGGGTATGGGCCAGCCGCCCGGCCAGGCCATCGTCGATCTCCTCGGCCGGCAGCCGTATCTCCAGCCGGACCGGGCGCCGGGACGGCCGGCCGCGCAGCTCGCTGATGCAGAAGTCCACGCCGGTGAGGAAGTTCCGGTACTCCGAGAACAGGTCGGTGTGGGGCATCTCGAACATGTCGTCGGCGTGCAGCAGCTGTAACTCGATGACCTGCCGCTCGCCCCTGTCCAGCGAGCGCCCGAGGACCTTCGTCATGCTGAGCCACCCTACGGCGCAGTGACGGCGCTGACTGTCCGGCCCTCCGGCTAAGTTGCCAGTCATGGACTGGAAGATCGAGCTCGTGGCCATGCCGGTGACCGACGTGGACCGCGCCAAGGCGTTTTACGTGGATCAGGTGGGCTTCAACCCTGATCACGACTACCAGGTCAGTGAGACGCTGCGGTTCGTGCAGCTCACGCCACCCGGCTCGGCGTGCTCCATCGTGATGGGCACCGGGATCACCCAGATGGCGCCGGGCTCGCAGAAGGGACTGCAGGTCGTGGTGGCCGACGTCGAGGCGGCGCGGCGGGAGCTGATCGCGCGCGGCGTGGCGGCCAGCGACGTTGACGTGCAGCCGTGGGGCTCGTTTGTCACCTTCAGCGACCCCGACGGCAATACGTGGTCGCTGCAGCAGCTGCCCCAGCGCTAGGCCTGACGCCAGGGCTGAACGAATCGGGGCGCCGCTACGTAGGAGAAGGTAAGAGTCTCCTTCGTGAACGGACCAACCCGATGAGTAACCGATCATGGGCGCCGTCGAGCCCAGCCTCGGACGAGGCGCGGCAGTCAGCGGCGGGCCTGACCTCCCGCCCGGTAACGCGGCGGGCGCTGCGCCTGGCCGGCGCCGGGCTGCTCGCCGCCACCGCGGCGATTCACCTGGATCTCTACCTGACCGGGTACCGGTCGATCCCGGTGATCGGCTGGCTGTTCCTGCTCCAGGTGATCGCCGCGTTCGGGCTCGCACTGGCTGCGGCCGTGTCCGGTCGCCGGCTGGTCGCCGCGGCGGGCGCCGGATTCGCTCTGTCGACTCTGGGCGGCTACCTGCTGTCGGTGTGGATCGGGTTGTTCGGGTTCACCGAGGTCCGCACGACCGCGGGGATCACGGCGGGGGTGCTAGAGGTAGCCGCCTTCGCGGTGCTGGCCGTCCTGGCCCTGACCCCGGCCGGACCAGTGCCGCACGCCGGGGCGGCGGTGGCGGCGGCGTCGGTCCTGGCCCTCGCGGTGCTGGCCATCGCCGTGGCCGGTGCCGGTGCCCCGGCCCCCACGGCCCCGGCGACCCGGACGGCTGCGGGCAGCCTGCGGACCGTGCAGATCGGCGGCGCGGCGGTGCTCGCCAATGCCCGGGGGCTGACGCTGTACTCCTTCGCGCCCGATACGCCGGCGAAGTCGGCCTGTAACGGGTCCTGCGCCGCGTACTGGCCGCCGGTCACCGGGACGCCATCGGCGGCCCCGGGCGTGACCGGCAGGCTGGGCACGATCAGGCGGGCAGACGGCTCGGTCCAGGCGACGTACGACGGGCATCCCTTGTACACCTACATCGGTGACTCCGCTCCCGGCCAGGCCCGCGGCAACAACCTCAACCTCAACGGGGGGCTGTGGCACGAGGTGCCCGCGTCCCGATGAGCAGCCAGGCTCTGGTCATACACCGCCGTTCCAATTTCGCCCGGCCAGGGCGAGCCCGGCATCACCCATGCCGGATGAGGACCCCCGTGCCGGAGCGAGCGATCCTGACGGAATGGCCCCCGACCAGAAGGCCAGGCGCACCAGCCCCGTCGTCGATGAAGGGACAGCCATGAAGACCGCCCGGCCCTCAGACAGGCTTACGCAGATGGGTGGTTCGACTCGCCGGAAGATCGCCGACGGGCTGCGCGAGCTGGGAGCCGTGGACCAGGCGATTTATGCCGCGATAGCCGCGACCTCCACCCCGTCCCTGGACGAGCCGCTGCGCCGGCTGTCTAACTCGGCCAACAACTCCCGTCTCTGGCTGGCCCTTGCGGGCGGACTTGCCGTGGCCGGAGGCCGGACCGGCCGACGCGCCGCGGTGCAGGGAACGCTGGCCATCGGCGCGACTTCCGCGCTGGTGAACCTGGCTGTCAAATCGGTCTGGTCCCGGCAGCGACCCGACCGGGTCAGCGCTGGCGTCCCGAGCCAGCGGAACGTGCGAATGCCGGACTCAACTTCGTTTCCGTCCGGTCACGCGGCATCGGGGTTCGCCTTCGCCTCGGCCATCGGCCGACACCAGCCTTGGCTCGGCAGCGCGCTGGCCTGCCTCGCGGCAGCCGTCGCCTATTCCCGGGTCCACACCGGAGTGCATTACCCAGCGGATGCCGTGGTCGGCTCGCTGATTGGCGTGGGTACGGGGCAGGCTATGGCCGGCCTGATGGATCGCCTGCGGCCGGCCGGAAGCGCGTGAACGTGAGCGCCTGGCGGCCCAGCCGGCAGCCGCGAGCCAGCGCAGGCTCCTGGCAGCAGCGGGTGCGCTAGCGCGCCGTCAGCCACGTCCGGCCGGGGCTGTGCGCTGCGGTCCGCGGACGTCATCGGCCGTGACGCGCAGCGCGTGCCGCAGCAACAGGCCTCCGATGATCTCGAATATGCCCATCACGATGAACCAGATCCCCAGCAGGACGGCCAGGGCCGTCAGCGAGGAGGCGGGGGCGGACGCGACCACGATCCCCCCGATCAGGCTCACCACTCCGAAGGTGATCCACCAGCCCCTGCCCTCGCGGGATCCGCCAGAGATCCCCCCGATCAGCGCGGCCAGCCCCTGGACGATCCAGGTGATGCCGATGATGAGGCCGATGAGCGATCTGGTCAGGTGAAGATGGCGGATGAGGACTACTCCGATGACGATGAACATCAGGCCGGCGATGCCCAGCCAGACCCGGTGCGACTCCTGCGGCCCGAAGATCCGGATCAGGTGGAAGATCCCGGAGAAGATCATGAGCAAGCCGAGCAGGACAGCCAGCACGTTCAGGGAGCCCGTCGGGTGGAAGCTCACGATGATGCCCAAGATCAAGGTGAGCGTGCCGAGGAACAACGTCGCCTGCCAGGTTCCCGCCATCACTTCGGGAGGAGATGGCCGGGGTGATAGCGGGGTGCTGTACTCATCGGAAACCATTGTGTGATGCTCCCTATTTATCCAGCTCCACGGTAAACAGGCGACCGGCATAGCCCGAAGCCTGACCGATTCTCGCCGCGATAGCCGCACGCGTCCTCACCCGCTGCGGGTGATGGGGAAGACGTCATCCACGAGCTGCGCGCGAATCCCCGGGCCGGAGGTCCGCGCGACAATTGCGCCATGGATCTTGACTTGCGCGGCAGCCGCGCGCTGATCACCGGGGGAAGCAGGGGCATCGGCTACGCGGTGGCGGAGGCGCTGGCCGCCGAGGGAGCGGCGGTCGGGCTGGTCGCCCGGGACGCCGGCGGCCTGGCGGCCGCCGCGGAGCGGCTGGCCGGGCAGGGCGCGCCCGTGGCCACGGCGGCCGCGGACGTCACCGATCCCGGCGCGCTGGGCCGCGCCGTCGAGGACATCAGCGCCGCGCTCGGCGGCCTGGACCACCTGGTGGCCAACGCGGGCGGCACGGTCGGCCGCGGCAACCTGACCAGTTCCGCTCCCGGCGAGTTCACCGCCACGTTCGCCCTCAACGCGGGACACGCGGCCGAGCTGATCCGTGCGGGCCTGCCGCACCTGCGGGCCGCCGGCGGCGGCACGGTCGTCATCATCTCCTCGATCACCGGCATGCGGCCGGCCCCGCGCACCGCCTATGCCGCCGCCAAGGCGGCGGAGATCCACCTCGCGGCCACCGCCGCCCAGGAACTGGCCCCCGAGCGCATCCGCGTCAACGCGGTCAGCCCCGGATCTATCGGCTTTCCCGGCGGGTCGTGGGAGGCCTTCGCCCGCGAGAACCCCGAGGATTTCGCCGCCTTCCTGAGCACCCAGTTCCCGTTCGGCCGGCTGGGCCGCCCGCAGGAGGTGGCCGACGTGGTGACGTTCCTGATGTCGGAGCGGGCATCGTGGATCACGGGGGCGAATATCGTGGTCGACGGCGGCCAGCGTTACCCGAGCGCCCGCCGGTTCGACTAAGTCGGCTCGCCTATCCGGCCGCTGCCGGAAATGCCGCGACATACTTATCCCCGGGATCCAGACGTGCTCCGCATTCCGCTTGACGTTAGCCGGAGCTAATCCGCCGCGGACATTCCGCTGCGACGATTGACATTGCTGTTGTCCGCTGCCACTATCCGATAGCGCTGACCGCGCATCGCGGTCGAAAGCGGGGGATCGCTTCGGCCTGGCGCAGATCCGACGGGGGTTCACATGAAGTCCGTGCGACGGGTTCCGATGCTGCTCAGTGGCGCCGTGGCCGTAGTGACGATGGTCAGCGGGCCGGCCATGGCCAGCCCGGCCAGCCCGGCCGGCCAGCACCGCGCCCGCCCGGCCGGCACCATTTCCAAGATTCTGAAAACCGGGGATATCGTCACCGGCGTCCGCCGGACGGCGATGGGAAAGGTCATCCTGACCGGCTCGGCGGCGACCGGAAACGGCACCCAGGCGGTTCCATTCCTGTACCGGGGCGTGCTCACGAGCGCCGCGGCCGGTGCGACGGTATCGGTCCTGACTCCGCCATTCGCCGGGGTGACGTCAGCGACGTTCTACGGGCCGGATACTCACTCGTTTAACCCCCGGGCCATCCCCGCCGGCCAGGTCCGCGCCGTCGGCAGCTACCAGTCATCATCGGGGCCCGCCGGCGTGTTCAACCAGGGCATGGTCTTCCTCGGGCCGCTCAGCGGCCGGGGCGGGTCCTGGACCTCCATCGACGTGCCTGCGCATGGCGCCCGCACGGTCGGGCACGTGCGGGCCTGCCCGAGGGTCCGCAAGCGCTGCCGGGTGATGGACACCATCGCGCACAGCACGATGGGTGACCTGGTGGTGGGCAACTACGATCTCAACCCCACCGTGGCCGGCGGGCTGGCCTCGGGCAACGCGTTCATCTATAACCTGGCCCGGCGCCAGTGGACACTGCTGCGGATGGGCGGGAGCCTGTCGAGCAAGACCACCCTGTACGGCATCTGGCAGAGCGGCGGCGACACCAGCCCCCGTTACACGCTGGCCGGCGGGACCTCCGCCGGGGGCGGAGCCCAGAAGGCCTTCCTGATGAGCTACAACGAGCGGACCGGGCGCTTCGGAACGGCCCGGTACTACCGGTACGGCAACACCCCGACGGCAGTCACGCACTTCGAGGGCATCACCGGCGTGCCGGGCGGCTTCCACCTGGTGACCGGGAGCTCGGCGCAGAGCTCGTCCCTGGCGTTCGTGCCGGTCAGCCGGCACGGATTCTTCGGCCGGGCGCGCTGGTACCCCGTCAACGTCGCGGCCAGCCCGCTGTGCCCGGGCGGCTGCGCCGTCGTGACCGGCAACGCCGTGTTCCGGAACCGGGTCATGGGGCTGTACATCCCGGCTGGCTCCGCCGCTCCGCACACCTACCTGGCCACCGTCCCGACGAGGTAACGGGCGCCGGGTCAGGGCAGCACGCTGTCGCCCCGCAGGACGCGACAGCTCCACTCGCGCAGGTCGCTGTCCAGCTGCTCGGCCGAGGGCGGCAGGCCGGGCAGCCGCTCGGCGTGCTCCGCCTTCATGCCAGCCAGGACGATGGCCAGCTGCCGCCGCCACTGGCCGGGCGAGCTGCGGCCCGTGATGGTCATCGTCCGGGCCACGCCGATCAGGGCCAGCGTGATGTCGGCCGCGGTCAGGTCGGCGCGGGCCGCGCCCGCTTCCTGAGCCCGGCTGAGCAGGTCGGTCATCAGGCCAGCGAATCGCTGCCGCCAGTCCGGGCAGATGGCCAGGAGCGCGCCGACGCCGCGGTTGCGGGTGCCGTCGGCCAGGACGTCCTCGAGGTAGCTGACCAGGCCGTGCCAGGGATCGGGATCGGCCAGCCCGCGCTCGGCCATGGCCTGACGGCGGTTGTACCAGTCCTGGAACAGTTCCTCGACAAGCTGTTCCTTGGTGAAATTGCGGTGCACGGTGGCGTTGCCCACCCCGGCGCGCCGGGCGATCTCGACCAGGCTGACGCTGAGCCCGTCGTCGGCGAAGGCCTGCGCGGCCGCGGCCAGGATTCGCTCCCGGTTCTCGCGGGCATCGCTGCGCTGACAGCGTGCTGCCTCAGTCGGCGTCATCACCACGATCAGCACTGTAGCCGATATGCACACGGTCTGTCCGGTTTCGGTTTTCTCCCGGTTCTGCCGGCCAGCCCGGCGCGACCAGGAGTTTTGGTCCGTCAGCTAGCCGCGCTCCCGCGCGGATGACCATATCGGGGGGGCGATCCGGATAGCTCTGACCAGTTAGTGATACGTTCAACGTGCAAGCGGATAGGCCTAACCGGTTGAGGGTGCCCCGAGGAGGTCTGATGGCTTTTCACGTGAGCCTCAGGAACCGGGCCGCGACCCGGACTCCCTCCAGCCTGGCCGGGCCGCGGCGCTCTATCGCGTTCGCCTTCCAGGGCGGCGGCAGCCTGACCGCCCCGCAGGTGGGAATGCTGCGGGCGCTGACCGAGGCGGCTGTCGCGCCCGACCTGGTGATCGGCTCCTCGGCCGGGGCGCTGAACGCGGTGGCCTTCGCCAGCGATCCCAGTCCGGCCGGCCTGGACCGGCTCGAATCGGTCTGGCTGTCGCTGCGCCGGCGGCACGTGGCCCCCTTCTCGGTCCGGACGCTGCTGGCCATGGCCGGCCGCGGTGACGCCCTGGTCACCAGCTCGGCGCTGCGACGGCTGCTCGCGGAGGCGGCGGTGGCCCGGACGCTCGAGGGCACCGCCATCGCGGCGCACGTGGTGGTGACTGACCTGGCCTCCGGGGCGGCGGTCGTGCTGTCGGACGGCGAGACCGTGCCGGCGCTGCTCGGCTCGTGCGCGTTCCCCGGCCTGTACGCGCCCCACCTGATGGGGGAGCGGCTGGTCGTGGACGGCGGCGTCGCCGCCGACGTCCCGGTGCTGCAGGCCGAGGCGCTGGGCGCCGGGATCACTTACGTGCTGCCCGCGGCCAGATGGGACACCCCGCAGCCGCCGCGAGGGGCGCTGCCGCTGGCCTACCACGCGCTGGGCCAGATCCTCGGCGCGGCCGGCCGCCGGGACGTGGCCGCGGCCCGCGGCCGCGTGTACGTCCTGCCCGCGCCGGCCGGCCGGGCCAGCAGCCCAGTCGACTTCCGCGACACCGCGCGGCTGATCGGCGAGGGGCACCGGCTGGCCGCCGACTGGCTCGCAGGCCAGCTGGCGGAGTCGGGCCGGGCCGCCGGGGCAGCCTGAGACCACGATGCGCAGCCCCGTCCTGCACCGTGACGACTCCCCGGCCGCCGCCCCGCCGCGGCCGCCGCGGCGGCTGGGACACTGGGTGACCGCGGTCCCGTGTCAGGCCTGGCGGCGCCCCGGCCGGCCGGCCGCCCGCCCGGCGGTCGCCTGGTGGGCGCTTGTGGCCGCGGGCCTGTCGCCGATCCTGATGACCGCTGCCTGGCTGATCGCGGACACGCTCCAGCCGACCTCCTACAGTCCGGTCCGGCAGACGGTGAGCGTGCTGGCCGGCCTGGGCGGCACCGATCGCTGGATCGTGACCAGCGCCCTGTTCGTGGTGGGCGCGTGCAACCTCGTGACGGCCGCCGGGCTGGCCGGCGTCCGGCGGCCGGGCCGCGTCCTGCTGATCATCGCGGGGGTGGCCTCGATCGGCATCGCCACGTCGCCGGAGCCGGCCGGCGGCTCGACTCCGGAGCATCTGGCCTGGACGGCCCTCGGCGCGGTCACCATCGCGGTCTGGCCGGCCTTCCTGGCCCGGCGCGGGCCGCGGCCGCTGGTCACCAGCGTCCGCGCCACCATCCCCGTGACCACCGTGTTCGTGGCCCTGCTGGGCTGGCTGATCATCGAGACCCAGGGCGGCGCCGCCCTGGGCCTGGCCGAGCGGCTCACGTCCACGATCGAGATCTCGTGGCCGTTCATCGTGGCCCTGGCCCTGCGCGCCGCGGCGGCCTCGGCGGAGCTGCCCGCCGGGGAACGAGCCGAGCCGGGCGCACTGGCCGCTGAGCCAGCCGCCAGCGGGACTCCCCGGCGCAGCCGCGAGGAGCGCCGTGCGATAGACAGGCGATCATGAGAATCGGCGTGGTTTTCCCCCAGACCGAGATCGGCGCCGACGTCGGCGCCGTCCGCGCCTACGCCGAGGGGGTGCAGGCGCTCGGTTTCAGCCATGTGCTGGCCTACGATCACGTCCTCGGCGCGGACCCGGCGGTGCACGAGGGCTGGAGCGGCCCCTACGACGTCCGCACCACGTTCCACGAGCCCCTCGTGCTGTTCGGCTACCTGGCCGCGGTGACGTCGCTGGAGCTGGTGACCGGCATCATCATCCTCCCGCAGCGGCAGACGGCCCTGGTAGCCAAGCAGGCCGCTGAGGTGGACCTGCTGTCGCAGGGCCGACTGCGCGTCGGCGTCGGCCTGGGCTGGAACGCGGTGGAGTACGAGGCACTCGGCAAGAACTTCGCCGACCGGGGCCACCGCCTGGCCGAGCAGGTGGCGCTGCTGCGCCGGCTGTGGACCGAGCCGTCGGTCACCTTCGCGGGCCAGTACGAGCAGGTGACCGGCGCGGGGCTGGCGCCGCTGCCGGTCCAGCAGCCGATCCCGCTGTGGTTCGGCGCGCAGTCCCGCCCGGCTTACATCCGGGCGGGTCAGCTGGCCGACGGCTGGTTCCCGCAGGTGCCGCCGGGCCCCCGGCTGGACGAGGCCCGGGCGATCGTCGAGCAGGCGGCGCGGGAGGCGGGCCGCGACCCCGCCGAGCTCGGGATGGAGGGCCGAGTCAGCTGGGGCGAGGGCGGTGCCGAGCAGCTCACTGACCACGTTGACCGCTGGCGGGACGCCAGGGCCACGCACCTGTCGGTGAACACGATGGGCGCCGGGCTGGCCACGCCGGACGATCACCTGGCCGCGCTGTCGGCCGCCTCGGAGGCGCTCGGCCTGGGCTCGGCCTGAGTCTCGTGCGCTGAGCCCCGTGCGCTGAGCCCCCCGTGCGCTGAGCCTCGCGCGTCACGACGGCGCGGGGCGCTGCCCGGCCTGGTCGCGGGCGACCTGCGTGAAGACGGCCAGCGCGTCGGCATCGCTCGGCACGGCGCGGACATTCTCCGCGATGAACTCCTCAATGCCGGGCATGGTGCTGGCCGCCAGCGTCCGCGCGGCGGCGTCGACGTCGTAGCTCGCCCGGCGGAGCACGACGTCGGGACCGAGGAGGGCCCAGGCGGCGCCGAGGTGCCCGTACGGCATCCCGACCGAGCCCGGATTGATAACGCGCCGGCGATCCGCGAGCCGCTCGAACGGCATATGGCTGTGCCCGATGACCACGACCTGCTCGCGGAGGCCGGCGAAGGCGTCCCGGTAGTGCTGGACCGGGCTGTCCACCAGGATGATCTCGTTGTCGTCGCGCGCGGTAGCGTGACAGAACGCGACTGGCCCCAGCCCGTCGACGTCGACGGTGACGGTCAGCGGCAGGCCGGCCAGCCGGTCCCGGTGCGCCTGGCTTAGCTGGCCCGCGCCCCAGGTCATCCAGGCGTCGGCCGGGCTGCCGGTCGGCTGGAAAGTCCCGTCGAAGGCCGCCGCGAGCCAGCGGTCGCCGTTGCCGCCCACCCAGATGGTCCGCTCGCCGAGCTCGGCCAGCCGGTCGATGACCTGCGCGGGCAGCGGGCCGTCGGCCAGGTCGCCATTGAGCACGATCGCGTCCACCCCGGCCGCGTCTACCTCGGCCAGCACGGCCTCCAGGGCCGGCAGGTGGCCGTGAATGTCGGACAGAACCGCGACCCGCACTGATCATCCTTTCGCCGCCTGCTGGCCACTCTACGGACTCTTGCAATTGATTAGTCAGGATGCAACGGTGGAGAAGCGGCTAGATCATCACGCTGCTCAGGACCCTGGTGGCACTGTCCAGCGAAGGGGAAATCTCTGAGATGAGCGCCCGACCGAATATCGTCCTGGTGCACGGCGCGTGGGCCGACGGCTCCTGCTGGAGCGCCGTCATCGAGCGGCTGCAGGCCGACGGGTACAACGTCACGGCGCCGCAGTTCCCCGAGACCTCGCTGGCTGCCGACGTCGCCCGGCTGCGCCATGTCCTCAGCCGCCAGGATGGCCCGACCGTCGTGGCCGGCCATTCCTACGGCGGGCAGATCATCACGTCCCTGGGCACCGACGCGCCCAACGTCGCCGCCCTGGTTTACGTCGCGGCCTTCGGGCTGGATGAGGGCGAGTCGATCGGCGCCCTGCTGACCCAGGGGCCGCCGACCCCGGCGCTCGCGCACCTGGACATCGACAACCTGGGCTTCGCCTGGCTGCCGGAAGACGACTTCGTCGGCCACTTCGCCGCCGACGTCGACCGGGCGCGGGCCCGGGTCATGTTTGCCGTGCAGCAGCCGCTGGCCGCGTCCACGCTCCAGGACGTGATGGGCGTCCCGGCCTGGAAATCACATCCGTCCTGGTTCCTGGTCGCCGCTAACGATGAGGCCATCCCGCCCGACGCCGAGCGCCAGTTCGCCAAGCGCATGGGCGCCACCACCATCGAGGTCGCGGCCGGCCACCTGGCGATGGTCTCCCACGCCGATGAGGCGGCGCAGCTCATCGAGACGGCCGCCGCAGCCGTCGAGGCCGGCGGCTAGCGCGGCCCGCCGCACGGCCTTCCGGCTGCCCGGCCTTCCGGCTGCCCGGCGTTCCGGCCGCCCGGCCTTGTCGCGCCTGGCCAGAGCCGGCCCCGCGCGGCATCATGGTGACCAGCGCGCCTCGGCTGGCGCGCTGACGGCCGGACCGCCGCCGGGAGGGCCTCGTGCTGGCGCTGGTGCTGATTGGCCTGGTGGGCGGGCTCATTACCGGGATATCGCCGTGCGTCCTGCCCGTGCTCCCGGTGATCTTCCTCTCCGGCGCGCCGGGCCGTCGGCCGTACCTGGTCGTGGCCGGGCTGGCGCTGAGCTTCAGTGTCTTCACGCTGCTCGGGACTCTCGTGCTGAGCGCGCTGCCGCTGCCCAAGGACATCATCCGCTGGGGCGGCCTGGTGGCGCTGACCGCCGTGGGCACGGCCATGCTGGTGCCGCGGGTGCAGGATCTCCTGGAGCGGCCCTTCTCCTGGATCCCGCGGCGCCGGGTCGGCCGGGACCACGGCGGGTTCGTGCTCGGCCTGATTCTCGGCGCGGTGTACGTACCCTGCGCCGGCCCGGTGCTGGCCGCCATCACCGTGGCCGGCGCCACGGGGAAGATCGGCGTCGCGACGATCGCGCTGACCGCGGCGTTCGCGATCGGGACCGCCATCCCGCTGCTGGCCTTCGCGCTGGCCGGGCGCAGGGTCGCCGAGCGGGTCCGCGCCTTCCGCAGCCGCCAGCGCGCCGTCCGCGCCGCCGCCGGGGTGGTCCTGATCGGCCTGGCGGTTGCTCTGACCTTCAACGTGACCGATGCCCTGCAGCGGGCCGTTCCCGACTACACCGCCGGCCTGAACCGGGCGCTCGCCGACACGGCTAGCCCGTCGCAGGTGCTCGGGCCGGAGCAGCGGGCCCTGCTGGTGAGCTGCGCCCAGGACCCGGTCCCCGTCCTGGAGAGCTGCGGCAAGGCGCCGGAGCTGGCCGGCATCCAGCAGTGGCTCAACACGCCGTCGGGCGCGCCGGTCAGCCTGAGCGCGCTGCGGGGCAAGGTCGTCCTGGTCGACTTCTGGGCCTACTCGTGCATCAACTGCCAGCGCGCCATCGCCCATGTGACGGCCTGGTACGCGGACTACCGGAGGGACGGGTTCGAGGTCATCGGGGTGCATACGCCGGAATACGCCTTCGAGCATGTCCCCGGCAACGTGGCGGCTGGCGCCCGGCGGCTGCGCATCACCTATCCCGTGGCCCTGGACAACCGGTACGCGACCTGGAAAAGCTACGGCAATAACGCGTGGCCGGCCGACTACCTGATCGACTCCCGCGGCGTGGTGCGGCACGTCATTATCGGCGAGGGCGGCTACCCGGCGACCGAGTCGCTGATCCGGCAGCTGCTGGCCGCCGCGCGGCCGGGTATTCGGCTGCCGCGGGCCACCCAGCTGGCGGACACCACGCCGCGCTCGCCCGACCAGACTCCCGAGGCCTATCTCGGGTCAGCCCTGGCGGGTAGCTGGGCCGACCTGCCGGCGGCGGGGACGCGGACGTTCCGTTATCCCGCCGTGGTTCCTGACGACCAGTGGGCGCTGTCGGGTACCTGGTCGGTGGGCAGCGAGGCGCTCACGGCGCGGCAGGGCGCCGCCATCAGCCTGAACTTCCGGGCCGCCGACGTCTACCTGGACGTCGGCGGGACGGGGACGATCACCGCGACGGTCAGCGGGAAGCCTCGGAGCTACGCGGTGTCCGGGGCGCCCGACATCTACGCCCTGGTCCGCCGGAGCGCGCCGGAACGCGCGACGATTCAGGTCACGCTGTCGCCCGGGCTGACCGCGTACTCCTTCACCTTCGGCTAGTTCACCTTCGGCTAGCCGCCGGGTTTGTCGCCGGGGCCGGGCGGCTGGGCTCCGGTCGCCTCGGCGACCGACCGGGGGAAGCGGGCCGGGGCGAAGCTCATCGCGCCGGCCGGGATAGGGGTCGCGCAGCGGGCCGGCGCGAGCAGGTGGGCCAGGTGCCCGTCCTGCAGCGCGGCCGCCTGCTGCGGGGTCAAGTCGGGCGCGTCATCGCGCAGGACGAGCAGGGCGACGGTGAAGTGGTCGAACTCCATGCCGGCGATGCTAGACGGTCACGAGCGCCAGTGCCCGTAGTGATGCTGGCCATAGCCGCCCGGCCAGTCGTGGTGCCGGCCGTAGTGCTGGTGCCCGCGGTAGTGCTGGCCCGACCACCAGTCGCGGCGCACCCGCCGGTACATCCGACCCGCGAGGAAGATCCCGGCCAGGCAGGCCACCAGCCACGCCAGCAGCAGCACCTGGAAGACCGCCAGGACGACCCACCCGGCACCCGGGATCACCAGCGCCGCCACCAGGATCAGCGCCGCCAGCGGCAGGATCCGCGGCCGCCGCCGGGCGGCCAGCCAGGGCGGCGCGACCCGCGGCGGGAGCTGAGCTGGGCGCGGCGCCAGCCCGGGCCCGGGCAGGTCGGCCAGCACGCGGCGCAGGTCGCCGTGGATCCTGGCGCTCAGCGCCACCGTGAGCCGCTCGTCCAGCTCCTCGCGGGTGAGGCGGCCGGCGGCGAAATGCTCGCGCAGCTGGGCCGCGACGCGGTCCCGGTCGGCGTCCGAGGTGCGGAATTGGTCATCCATGGCACTGCTCGCCTTCTCGTATTCGTCCTGCTAGTCCTCGTCCTGCTCGTCCTGCTCGCCGCTCAGGTCATCGGCCAGGATCTGGTAGAGCCTGCGCCGGGTATGGTCCAGCAGCCGCTCCGCGGCGCGGATCTGGCCGGGCGTGCCGGCGTGTGCGATCTGGACAATGCCGCCGCCGAGCCGGGCGGCCACCGCGAACAGGCCCGGCAGCTGCCAGGCCTCCTGCTGGGCCGCGTCCTCCCAGGCGCCGCGGGCCATCTCGGGGTTCTGCTGCACGTAGGCCCGGCCCTCGTCGGTGAGGCTGAAGGTGCGCTTGCCGCCGGACTCCTCGCCCGTGATCAGGCCCTCGTCGGCGAGCTGGGACAGGGCCGGGTAGACCGCGCCCGGGCTGGGCCGCCAGGCGCCGCCGCTGCGCTCCTCGATCTCGGACATGATCTGGTAGCCATTGCGCGGGCCGTCCCGGAGTACGGCCAGGATGGCCGCGCGGACATCGCCCCGGCTGGCCTTCGGGCCGCGCTGGGCACCGGGGGAGCCAGCGGCGCCGGACGAGCCGGGGGAGCCGGGCCACCAGCCGCCCAGCGGGCTGCCGAAGCCGCCGAAGCCGCCGAGGCCGCCGCCCCACTGGCCCTGGCCCTGGGTCCCGCCGCAGGTGCGATCTCCCGGCCGGCGGCTTCCGCCCTGGCTCCGGGCGGCCGACATGACGCTGGCAGCGCGCTGAGCCTGACCCAGCACGCTGCCCAGACCGCCGAGCCGGTCAAACAGGCCAGGACCGAAGTCCCAGGCTCCCGAGCTTGCTGCCGGCATCTTGTCCTCCTAGGAACTCACGATACACTCACGATATATCGACAGGCTACGTCACCTCGGCCCTAGAAACAAGATATAGCTCGTTAGGACTGCGTAGGCTGGCGCGGTGCATCTCAGCCTCGTCACCCTCGTGGTCAGTGACTACGACCCGGCCATCGACTTCTTCGTCGGCACGCTCGGATTCGAGCTCGCGGAAGACTCCCCGTCACTGACGAACGATGGGCGTCCCAAGCGCTGGGTGGTAGTCCGGCCGCCCGGCGCGCAGGCCGGCCTGCTGCTGGCCCGGGCCGACGGCCCGGAGCAGGCCGCCGCCGTCGGGCAGCAGGTGGCGGGCCGGGGCGGCTTCTTCCTCCGGGTGGACGACTTCGGGGACAGCTTCCGGCGGATGTCGGCAGCGGGGGTCCGGTTCGTAACCCAGCCGCGCCAGGAGCCCTACGGCCGCGTGGCCGTGTTCCTCGACATCGCGGGCAACCGGCGGGATCTCATCGGCTGATCTCGATGCGGGCGCGGGCAGGCTCCGGATCTGGTTCGCTGCTGGACATGACCGCACCGGCACCGGCCGATCCCGCCCCGCCTCCGTCCTGGTTCACGACGGCGATCGGCACGCCCGCCGAGCTGGGGGCGACGGTGGTCGACGGCGTCCCGATCGCCTACCGGGCGTGGGGCGAGCGCGGCGGCGACGGCATCGTGCTGGTCCACGGCGGTGCCGCGCACGCGCGCTGGTGGGATCACCTGGCCCCGCTGCTGGCCAGCGGCCACCGGGTGGCCGCCCTGGACCTCTCCGGGCACGGCGACAGCGGGCGCCGCGATAGCTACAGCCTGGACGGGTGGGCACGCGAGGTACTGGCCGTGGCCGACGACGCCGGGATGGGCGGGCCGCCCGTCATCATCGGGCACAGCATGGGCGGCTTCGTTACCCTGCGGGCGGCCAGCCTCTACGGCCCGGGCCTGGCCGGAGCGGTCGCCATCGACTCGCCCGTGCGTGACATCACTCCCGAGGAGCGCGCGGCCCGCGACCAGCGGGCCTTCGGGCCGCTGCGCGTGTACCCGTCGCGGGAGGCCGCCCTGGCCCGGTTCCACCCCATCCCCGACCAGCCGGTGCTGCCCTACGTGGCCGCGCACATCGCCGCCACCTCGATCCGGGAAGTGCCGGGCGGCTGGAGCTGGAAATTCGATCCGCGCATCTTCGCCCGCCACCACCTCACCCCCGCGCTGCTGACCCGGCTGGACTGCCGGGTCGCGCTCTACCGCGCCGAGCACGGCATCCTGTCGGCGCAGATGAGCGAGGTCATGTACGACCGGCTCGGCCGCCTGGCCCCGGTGATCGAGATTCCCGCGGCCGGCCATCACGTCATGCTGGACCAGCCCCTGGCCCTGATCACGGGGATCCGCACCCTGCTGTCGGACTGGGATCACTCCCGCCCGGCCACCCCGAGCGCGGGAGCTACGGGACCACCGTGACCGGCCAGCGGGCGTCGCGGACGAGATGGGCCGCCAGGGAGCCGACCAGCCGGTGGCCGGCCCGCATGGAGCCGCCGACGACGACCGCGTCCACCCGCATCGCGTCCGCCACCCGGACCACCTCCAGGTAGGGATTGCCCCGGCGGTACACGAACGTCGCCTGCATCCCCAGCCGCTCACAGCCCTCGTCCAGGGCCTGCTTGAGCTCGGCCGCCACGCTGTCGGTCGCGTCCAGCGCGGCGGCGGCCGTCGCGGCCATGCTGGCGGTCAGGCCGCTCAGCCGGCCCACGTACAGGGCGATCAGCAGCGAGCCCTGGCGGCAGGCCAGACCAACCGCGTACGCGGCGGCCCCCATGGAGGTGTCGGACCCGTCGACCCCGACCAGGATCCGCGTCGGGCCATCCGTGCCGAGCTCGAACGGAGAGGTCATGGCCGCCCTTCCGTCTGCTGCGCCGCTCCGCGGGTCACGGGCGGCGACGTCGACGGCAAACAGCGTAATGGCTGCCATGGCTCACGAATCGGTCGCTGCTGGCCAGGCGGGCTCAGGGGGCACCGATCGCGGCGAGCACGACCGCCAGGATGGTCGCGGTAGCGAGCAGGCCATGGACGGCTACCGCCGCCACCGGCATGCGGGTGCTCGGCGGCGGTGCGCTGGTCGGCCAGGCGCTAGCCGGCGGGGGGCCGGGCGGCGGGGTGCCGGGCGGCCAGGCGCCGGGCGAAGCTCCTGGCAGCGCGGCCGCCAGGCCGGCCATCCCGAGCCCGGCGGCCGGCAGGATCAGGCCGACGGCGGCCCAGGCCAGCGCGGCCGTGTCCGTGACCACGAAGGCGATCCAGATACCCAGGCCGGCGACGGCCACCGCGAAGTGGGCGAGGAGGATCACTGGCGGCAGCGCCGCGGTCCGACTAGGGCGGCGGCGGCGCGACCAGCCGGGCGCGAGCCAGCCGGCGAGCAGGTAGGAGCCGGCGGCCGCGGTGAGGACCCAGGCCGCCAGGGCGGCCAGGCTGGCGCCCAGGTCGGAAGCCGGCTGCGCCCGGCCCGTGGCCAGTGACGTCGGCCGGGGCGGGGTGACGGAGCCGATCAGGTGCCCGAGGTAGGCGCTGTCCCGGCTGGCCAGGCGCCGGGCCGCGGCCTTGGGCCGCGGCCCGACGACCTTGTGGATTGCCCCGCCAACGGCCTGGTTGATCTGCGCGTGGCTCAGGCCGCGGCAGGCTCGCGGCACGGACGTCACCGTGATATGCCGCTGCAAGGCTCGGACGCTGAAGGCGTAGCAGGTGTCCACGGTTGCCCGGTGGGGCGCAGCCGGGCCTGCGGAGCACCCGGCCGCCAGCACGCCGGTCAGCACGACGGTCAGCACGACGGCCGGAGCGGCCCGGATGATCTGGCGCATGCGTTCCCGGCTTCCTCTCATTGGCGCCGGTCAGGCATCCTCCACGTCGATGAACAGTTCCCGGCCGTCCGGCAGCACCACGCCCAGCGAGTAGGAAATGGTGCCGTCGGCCATCTCAGTCTGGCCGAGCATCTCGATGTCCACGACCTCCGGATGCCGGGCCAGGAGCCGGCACAGCATGCTGCCCGCGTGGTCGGCTGACGCGTCCGCCAGCTGGCCGGCACTATCGGGAGCCGTCATGCGACCACCGTTCGGCTGGGGATACCGTCAAGAGCCCGCGCGGCGCCCGCCGCGGCGTCGAGTCGGACGAGCGCGACAGGGCGGGGCAGAACGGCGGATGGGCCCACATTGCCCAAGGTAACTCGGCGTGAGCGCAGGAACCCGGAATGAGGCCCCTGGCGCCCCGCGTGGCGTGTCGTGTGCCCCAGATAATCCGCATTTCCCGGACATATCGGGTGCACGCCTAGTTACAGCGGGGATTTTTCAGCGCGGACAACTGAGAATTCCCCGCGATCTTTACCCGAGCCAGGACCGCCGGGACGTGATACCTACTTGCTATGCCCACCCCCACGCGAGAGATCCAGCTCGCCGCCCGGCCGCGCGGCCTGCCAACGGCCGAGGACTTCCGGCTCGTGCCCACCGAGCTTCCCGACCCCGGACCGGGGGAGGTGCTGGTGCGCAACCTCGTCATGTCGGTCGACCCCTACATGCGCGGCCGCATGAACGACGCGCCGTCCTACGCGCCGCCCTGGAAGCTGAACGAGACGGCCCAGGGCGGAGCAGTCGGCGAGGTGCTCCAGTCCGGTGTCGCTCACCTGGAGCCGGGGATGCTGGTGGTGCACAACGCCGGCTGGCGGGAGCACGCGCTGATATCAGCGGAGGCGCTCACGGTCCTGCTGCCCAGGGCAGACCTGCCCCCGTCGCTCTACCTGGGCATCCTCGGCATGCCCGGGCTGACCGCCTACGCCGGCCTGCTGCGCATCGCCCAGTTCGCCGCGGGTGACACGGTGTTCGTCTCCGGGGCCGCCGGGGCCGTCGGGAGCACCGCGGGCCAGCTGGCCCGGCTGCTCGGCGCCAAGCGCGTCATCGGCAGCGCCGGGTCGGCGCAGAAGGTGGCCGTCCTGCGTGAGGAACTCGGGTTCGACGCGGCGTTCAACTACCACGACGGCCCGGTCGCGAAGCTGCTGCGCGCCGCCGCGCCCGAGGGCATCGACGTCTACTTCGACAACGTGGGCGGCGAGCACCTGGAGGCCGCCATCGGGTCGCTCAACCAGTACGGCCGGGCGGCGCTGTGCGGCGCGATCTCCGGCTACAACGCCACCGAGCCCCGGCCGGGTCCGGCGAACCTCGGCCTCATGGTCGGCAAGCGGCTGACCCTGCGCGGGTTCATCGTCTCCGATCACGCCGACCTGCGGCCGGAATTCGAGAGCCTGGTCGGCCAGGCCATCCTCGACGGCAAGATGGAGGCCCGCGAGAGCACCGTGTACAGCCTGGAGAACGCCGTATCGGCCTTCATCGGCATGCTGACCGGCATGAACATCGGCAAGACCGTCGTGCAGCTGGCGGACCCGGCCGGCTAGCGCCTGGGCCGCCTGGCCCGGTGCCGGATCGCCGGGCACCACTCATACCGGCGCCGCGGGACCGCGCGTCCGATAGCCTGGGCGCTGCGTCCGCTACGCGGGGCCCGCGGAGGACGCTCAGCCACTGCTCGGTCATCCGGGGCACGCTAGGCCGTCTAGTGAGCCTCGGAGGACCCTATGCCCCAGGCGTACGCGCTACTTGGCACGTACCCGCCCACCCAGTGCGGACTGGCGACCTTCAGCGCCGCCCTGTTCGCCCAGCTGCGCGGGCCAGGCGACCGGGCCGCGATAGTCCGCGTGCTCGACGAGCCGGCCCCGGGCGCCCCGGCCCCGCGCGACGCTCCCGAGGTCGTCGCGGACCTGGTGAACGGCTCCGCTGCCAGCGCCGCGGCCGTCGTCGAGGTGCTCAGCGGCTTCGATGTCGCGATCGTGCAGCACGAGTACGGAATTTACGGCGGCCCCGACGGCGAGGACCTCGTTCCCCTGCTCGCCGCGCTGCGCGTGCCGAGCATCGTGGTGCTGCATACCGTCCTGGCCCGGCCCACGCCGCGGCAGCGCCGGATTCTGGATGATGTCATCGACGCGGCCACCGCCGTCGTCACGATGACGCAGACGGCGCGCTACCGGCTGCTGGATCTCTACGGCACGAGCCCGGCGAAGGTCTTCGTGATCCCGCACGGCTCCGCCGACCACCGGGTCGCCGCGGCACCGGCCCGCCGCAACAACAGCCGCCCTATGGCCCTGACCTGGGGCCTGCTCGGGCCCGGTAAGGGAATCGAGCACGCCATCGACGCGGTGGCCCTGCTCCGCGGCCGGGGACTGGACATCGGCTATACCGTCGCGGGCCAGACGCACCCGCGCGTGCGCGCTCGCGACGGCGAGGCGTATCGCGACCTGCTGATCGCCAGGGCCCGGGACCGCGGCGTCGCCGACCTGGTCCGGTTCGATGGCCGCTTCCTCCCGGTCAGCGCCCTGCGGGATCTCATCGCCGCCGCGGACGTGGTGCTGCTGCCCTACGACTCCCTGGAGCAGGTCACCTCCGGAGTGCTGATCGAGGCCGTCACCGCGGGCAAGCCGGTGGTCTCGACGAGCTTCCCGCACGCCGTCGAGCTGCTGACCGACGGCGCGGGACTGCTGGCCGAGCGCCGGAACCCGGCCGCGCTGGCCAGCGCCCTGAACCGCGTCGTCACCCAGCCCGGCCTGGCCGCGTCCATGAGCCGTCACGCGACGGCCCTGGCGCCGCAGCTGCTGTGGCCGGCGGTCGCGAGGTCGTACCGGGAGCTGGCATCCGCGCTGACCCGGACCCGCGAGCCAGCCGCGCTATGAGCTGGCCGGCCGCGCCGTTCCGCCATCTGCTGCGGCTGACCGACCAGGTGGGCCTGCTGGAGCACGCCGAGGGAATCGTGCCCCGGCACGAGCACGGGTACTGCGTCGACGACGTCGCCCGCGGCCTGGTCGTGGTCTGCCGGGAGCCGTCACCGGCTCAGGAGCTCATCACGCTGGCCCGCCGTTACCTGTATTTCCTGGCCCAGGCGCAGGTGGCCGACGGCCGGTTCCGGAACCGGCTCGGTTACGACCACCGCTGGCACGACGAGCCGGGCACCAGCGACTGCTGGGGCCGGGCCCTGTGGGGCCTGGGCACCGCCGCCGCCCGGGGGCCCACGGCCGGGGTCCGGGCGGAAGCGCTCGCCCGCTTCACCACCAGCGCCCGGGCCAGCTCACCGTGGCCGCATGCCATGGCGTTCGGCGCGCTGGGAGCGGCCGAGATCCTCGACGGCTGGCCGGACCATTCCGGAGCGCTCAGCCTGCTGGCCGCCGCCGTCACCGTCATCGGCGAGCCGCCCGCCGACCCGGCCTGGCCCTGGCCGGCACCCAGGCTCAGCTACGCGAACGCGGCCATCGCCGAGGCGGTGATCGTGGCCGGCTGGAGACTGGGCCGGGAGCCGCTGGTCCGCCAGGGCCTGGGCATGCTGGAGTGGCTGCTAGCCGGCGAGACCCGCAACGGTCACCTGTCGGTCGTGCCCGTCGGCGGGTGGGGGCCGGGGGAGCCGCGTCCCGCCTTCGACCAGCAGCCGATCGAGGTCGCGGCGCTGGCCGACGCCTGCGTGCGGGCCACCGCGGTCACCGGCGACGGGAGCTGGCTGGCCGGGCTGCACCTGAGCGTGGCCTGGTTCCTGGGCGACAACGACGCCCGGATTCCGCTGCTCGACGAGCGGACCGGCGGTGGCTGCGACGGTCTTGGTCCCACGAGCCGCAATCGCAATCAGGGTGCCGAATCGACGCTGGCGATGATCTCGGTGCTGCAGCAGGGCGCCCGCGTGCAGGCCGCGGCGCTGTGACCGGCGCCCCGCTGCTGATGCGGACACCGCGCCGCCTGCGGCCCGACCCGTCCCGGATCCTGAGCCAGCTGTTCGTGCCCGGCCAGGAGACCCTGATCCACGGCGAGTCCCGGGCCCGGTCGGTGATCGACCGGGTCCTGGCCATGAGCAGCGACGAGGTGGGCCAGGCGCTGGCCCGGACCAGCGCCCGGTTCGCTGACCGGTATCGCGACCTGGGCGCCACCCTGGAGCACAATTTCGATCGGGTCGCGCACCGGCTCGGAGCCGAGATCGTGGTCGGCAGCGCGCGGCGGCGCCTGATCGGGGCCTACTTCACCCAGGAGTACGCGCTGGAAGCCGCGGCCCTGTTCAATCCGTCGATCGTGACTCATCCCGACCAGGACGGCTGCAGGCCGGGCGAGCTCCGGTTCGTCATGAGCCTGCGGGCGGTCGGCGAGGGGCACCTGTCGAGCATCGAGTTCCGGACGGGCATCATCGGGGCCGCCGGAGTCAGCTTTGACGAGCCGGGGCGGTTTCTCGACACCGGCCACCCGCGCGGCGTTACCTATGATCGCGACCTGTTCCGGGCCAAGCTGGACGAGCTCGGGCACGGGGGTGAGGACGCGCAGTTCCTGTGGAGCCTGCTTCCGCCCCGCTTCAGCCGGGCCGAGCTGGACACCGCCGTGGCGGAGCTGTCCCGGCAGCAGGTCACGCGCGGGGACTCCGTCGCCCTGGTCGACCGGCTGCACTGGATGGCGGCGTCCAACTACGAGGTCAGCTTCGACGAGCGGCACGCCCTGTCCGAGCGGGTGCTCTGGCCCGAAGGTCCCGCTGAGGACCACGGTATGGAGGACGCGCGGTTCGTGCACTTCCGCGACGGCGATGAGCAGGGCTACTACGCGACGTACACGGCGTTCGACGGCCACGGCGTCGCCTCGCACCTGCTGGCCACCGCGGACTTCACGACCTTCTCGGTCTCGCAGCTCAGCGGCCCGGCGACGGGCAACAAGGGGATGGCCCTGTTCCCCCGGCGCATCGGGGGGCGCTATGCCGCACTGTCGCGGTGGGACCGGGAGACCAACGCCGTCACGTACTCGGGTGACCTGCACCGCTGGGGCCCCGCCGCCACCGTCCAGGTGCCGGCCCGCCCGTGGGAGCTCGTCCAGCTCGGCAACTGCGGCTCGCCGATCGAGACCCCGGCGGGCTGGCTGGTCTTCACCCACGGCGTCGGTCCCATGCGCGAATATGCCATCGGCGCGATCCTGCTGGACCTGGACCAGCCCGAGCGGCTGCTCGCGGCGCTGCCGGAGCCGCTGCTGGTGGCCGACGAGTCAGAGCGCGACGGCTACGTGCCCAACGTCGTCTACTCCTGCGGCGCGCTCCTGCACGGCCAGACGATCGTGCTGCCGTACGGGTGCAGTGATTCCTCGGTCCGGATCGCCACGATCGACCTGGCCCGGCTGCTCGGCCGGCTTAAGACTGGCGCGTCCGACAGCGGATAACACCACCCTGGACTGGCCGTACTATCTCGCGGCCGAGGAACGCGGCGAGACGGTCGCCCGGGTCCGCCGTCGGCCCGGCCGGGACCGGAGGGGCAAAGAGCGGGTAGCGGTCGGCGGCGGCGACCAGCAGCGGAGCGACTTCCAGCAAGTCCAGCGCCAGCATCGGGGGGATCGGCTCCCAGCTACCGCAGGCCCGGGAGATGTCCCAGCCGTGCACCGCGATCTCCAGCGCGCCGGTCAGGGCCAGCATGCCGGCGGCCATCGGGCAGCCGACGATCATGACGGTCCGCTCGCCGTACTCCGCAGCCGGGCACGAGGCCAGCAGAGTGGCAGCCCGTTCCCGGAATGCGAGCGCGGGATCGCCCGCGCCGTCGGGCCCGCCGGCCGCCGAGTACAGGCCGACGCGGCCGCTGTCGAGTCCCTGGCCGAGCGCGGCCAGGGACTCGCCGGCATGCAGCAGCAGCATCCGCAGATCCCAGCCGCGGCACGGCGTCGGCTGCTGCATGAGCTCGGGCGTGACGGCTCCGGCTGCGCCGAGCGCGTAACGCAGAGCCCTCTCCAGCGTGCCCGCGTTGGCGAGCGGCATGCCCTGGCCAGGCACGCTTGCCGGGCTCATGGGCGTCGCGCTGCCGTGCCGGCGGACAGTCCCGCAGCCGGCAGGGCGGCCGGCAGGCCGAATGCGGCGGCAAGACCTGCATTGTTAAACGAGACGATCCTGCTCACGCGGCCGGCGCTGATTGTCAGCACCTGGATCGCGTGCGCCCGGAACAAGCCGTCGTCGGCCCGCAGGTAGGCGGCAAGCGCAGGCCCCCCGTTGGCGGAAGTCGGGACCAGGAGGAATCGGCGCGGCTCGGTGAGCACGCGTGACCGCAGGAAATGCACGACCTGCTCACGGCCCGCGAACCAGTGCGGTTGCGGCGGCATTTCCAGCGCGGCGTCTGCGCGCAGCAGCTCGGTCAGCGTCGCGATATCCGCGGACTCGAATGCGGCCGCGTACCGGTCCAGCAGCGTCCGGTCCGCCGGGTCGGCGGGCTCCCGCAGCTCGTCCTCCGCCGGAGCAACGTCGGCCAGGTGCGCGCGGGCCCGCTGCAGCACGCTGTTCGCGGCGGCCGTCGATACCCCGAGCAGCTCGGCCACCTCGGCCGCGTGCCAGCCCAGCACGTCGCGCAGGATCAGCACGGCGCGCTGGCGCGCGGGCAGGTACTGCAGCGCGGCGACGAGCGCGAGCCGCATGCCCGCCCGGGCAGAGACCACGGCTGCCGGATCGGAGAGGCCGCCGGTGCCCAGCGCGTCCGGGAAGGGCTGTAGCCACGGCACCTCAGCCCGGTCCGGCGCCAGCGGACCGCCCGGATCCTCCGCCGGGCTGCCCAGGCCCGAAGGCAGCGGCCGCCTGCTCCGGGTCTCAAGCGCCCGCAGGCAGGTGTTGGTGGCGATCCGGTACAGCCAGGTCCGCAGCGATGACCGGCCCTCGAACTCGCCGTAGGACCGCCACGCCCGCAGCAGGGTCTCCTGTACCTGGTCCTCGGCATCATCGACCGAGCCGAGCATCCGGTAGCAGTAGGCCAGCAGCTCCCGCCGGTAGGGGTCCGCGAGGGATGCGAAGTCTGCGGCGGCTGGCAAAGCTAGCCCCTCGCTGCGGTGACTGACACGGCCGTCTCCCGCTGAGTCTGACGGCACCGCGCGGGTCGCCGGCACCTGGCTAGTAGTACAGACCCGCCACGGACCCGGAACTCACCGGCACCGGTGAATTTCGCCGGCCACCCGGATCAGTACCTGGCGAGCGCGCATTAGTGCGCCAGCCCGATCCAAGAGCCTGAGGAGATCAGCATGACAGCGGATCAGCTTTCCGGGACCCGAGCCCTGGTTACCGGAGCTAGCAGAGGCTTCGGTCGTGGTGTCGCCACTGCCCTGGCCCAGGCGGGCGCCTCAGTGACCGGCATCGCCCGCAATCACATGCGGCTCGCGGGGCTGCAGGAGGAGCTCGGCGACCGCTTCACGCCGGTGGCCGCCGACGCCGCCGATCCCGTAACGGCGGGCCAGCTCATGGACCGCTACCAGCCGCAGCTGCTGGTGCTCGCCGCAGGCGCGGCACCCTTGTCGAGGCCGCTGGACCAGCAGACCTGGCAGTCCTTCAGCCGGAACTGGGAGGTAGACGTCCAGCAGGTCTTCCACTGGAGCCGTGAGGCACTGCTGCGACCGCTGGAGCCGGGCAGCGTGGTGATCGCGTTCTCCAGCGGCGCGGCCCTGCACGGGTCACCACTGAGCGGCGGCTACGCGGGCGCCAAGGCCACGATCCGGTTCATCGCGTCCTATGCCGCAGAGGAATCGGAGCGGAACGGGCTCGGTATCAGGTTCGTGTCGGTCCTGCCGCAGCTGACGCCCGCGACGGAACTCGGGGCAGCCGCCGTCGCGGCGTATGCCGCCAGGGCGGGCATGGACGTGGCGGGGTTCCTCGCCACCCGCGGCCCTGCGCTCACCCCGGACCAGGCAGGTCAGGCGGTACTGGACCTGGCCGCCGATTCCGCTGCCAGCTCCGGCGCCTACCTGCTCAGCGCCGGGGGCCTCAAGGAGCTGCAGTGACGCGGTCACCGGCCCGAGGACTGCGGCGGGAGTGGACCCTGGTGCTGGCCAGCAGCCGTTCCGGCCTGTCATGATCGCGCCAGGCCGGCCGAGCGTCCCTTCCCAGAAGATGATCGACGACCGAGACTGGATGGTGGTGACCGAGTCGCCAGAACCGGCTCCGACGGAAGGGACAAGGCCATGGGGACTGAGATCGGTGCCGAGGTCGTCGTCCGCCTGGCCGGGGCACGCTGATGCGCGCCTGGCGCTGGCGGCTCACCGCCGCGGCCACCCTCCTCGGTCCGGCGGCCCTGGTGGCCGGCTGCGGCTCGGCCGCCAGCCCGTCCGCCAGCCCGAAGCCGACGGTGACCGTGACCGCCACGGTGACCGCCCCTGCTAGCAGCCCGGCCGCCGCGCCCACGCCGCGGCTGACCACTCCGGCCGGCCCGGCCGCGTGCGCGACGACGGCGCTGCGCCCGTCGCTCGGCCCCGGCGGCGGCGCGGCCGGCAGCACGTACTACCCCATCCGGCTCACCAACATCTCCGGCTCGGCCTGCTCGCTGTACGGCTATCCGGGAGTCTCGTTTGTCACTGCGGCCGGCAGCCAGACCGGCGCGCCCGCCGCGGAGAACCCCGCCTTCCCCCGGACGCTGGTCACGCTGGCTCCCGGCGCCTCCGCGCACGCGGAGCTGCAGGTGGTCAACGCCCAGAACTACCCGGCTTCCGCCTGCCACCCTGTCGCCGCGCACGAGCTGAGCGTCTACCCGCCGGGCCAGACCAGCGCCCTGTTCATCGGCTTCGGCGCCACCGCCTGCGCATTGCCCTCCGTGCGCATCCTCAGCGTCGAGACGGTGCAGCCGGGCCCCGGCGGCCAGTAGCGGCAGGCGTCAGAGCGTGCCGGCCTCGATGGCCGCCCGGATCCACGGAATGACCTCATCCAGCATGGCCGACAGGGAGGTGGTCGCCTCATAGCCGAGGAGCCGCTTTGCCTTGTCGGTCGAGGGCACCCGGCGCTGGACGTCGTGCGGGAACGCATCGTCTGAGGCGACGCGGAGCGGGACGCCGGGACCCCTGATTTTCCGCCAGATCAGCTCGGCCAGCTCCAGCACCGTGGTCGATTCGGCGGTGGAGAGATTGAAGTCCTCATTCATCGCGCCGGGGTGCTCGACGGCGTCGGCGATCCCGCGAGCCAGGTCGCCGCCATAGGTGTAGTGGCGGACCTGGCTGCCGTCACCGAGGATGTGCACCGGGTCCTGTCCCTTGATCACCTTCTGCACGAGGTCCGGTACGACGTGGCTCATCGCCAGCCGCACGTTTCCCGACAGGATCTCCGCATCCCCGAGCGCGCGGCGCTCGCCGATGCCGACGCAGTTGAACGGGCGGACGATCGTGTAGGGCAGCTGGTACTGGTCGTGGGCGGCCCGCGCGAAGTACTCCACCGCCAGCTTCTGGAAGCCGTAGGACGACTGGGGCGGGGGCACTTCCCGCTCCTGGCCCTCAGCGGACGGCCAGGTGCGGGTCGACTCGAACACCATGGACGACGACACGTAGGTGACCTTCTTCAGCCTGCCCTCCCGGCGGGCCGCGATGGCCGCGTCGCACGAGGAGGCGATGATCCGCTCATTGGTCGCCAGCAGGTCGTAGGGGTAGGCGTGGAAGTACGAGATCCCGCCGATCATCGCCGCGCCGGCGACGAAGTGGTCGCAGCTCGCCAGCAGGCGGGTCGTCAGCGCCGTATCGCGCGCGTCCCCCGCCACGAGGGTATAGCGGGGGTGGTCGTCGTAGGACTTGGCGACCTGCCCGTACTTGGAGAAGTTGTCGACCCCGATGACGTTGTAGCCGCGGGCCAGGAACTCGGCCACGAGGTAGCCGCCGATGAACCCCGCCGACCCGGTGATCAGTACCGTTGGCTGGCGCCCGGCCATCAGATGCGCACTCCGTCGCCGCGGATGTTCCAGATGTCCACGACGGGCTTGACCGTCACCAGGTCGGCGTATTCCGGATGGGGCGCCGCGATGATCAGCAGGTCTGACTTGGCTACGACCACCTCCAGCGGCAAGAGCGAGCCGTCGACGGTGACATAGGGGTCGGTGCAGTAGACCGCATCGGCGGCGGCGGCGAGGATCCGCTTCAGCTTGTACGCCAGGCTGGACCGGATGTCGTCGGAGCCGCCCTTGAACGCCATGCCCAGCACCCCGACGGTCATCGACTCCAGGTCGTAACGCCGGCTGAGCCGGTCCAGCAGGTACCGCGGCAGTCCTTCGTTGATCGCCATCGCGGCGTGGCCGAGAGCGAAATGGCTATTGCTGAACGCCGCGAGCTGCATCGTGTCCTTGAGCAGGCACGGCCCGGCCGCGAAGCCTGCCGCCCCCATATCCGCCGCCCGCGGATAATCCAGCATCAGGCCCTGACGGATGCGCTCGAAATCCAGGCCTCGATCATTGGCGATCATGTAAAGCTGATTCGCGGTGGCGAATTTGATATAACGCCAGACATTGGTAAAAAGCTTGGCGAGCTCGGCCTCCTCCGGGGTCATCCGGACCTGGCTCGCGGTCAGCAGGCCGAACAGCGCCGCGGCCCGCTCCAGGACGCGGTCGTGCCGGGCGGAGATGATCTGGGGCAGCTCGAACAACTCGGTCATGGCCTGGCCCTCGGCGATCCGCTCCGGGCAGAACGCCACGTCGATCTCGCGGCCGAGGCCGGCGATCATCTTCTCCACCAGGGCGGTGACGCCCGGATACACGGTGCTGCGCAATATCAGTAACTGCCCGTCGCGCAGGTACTCCGCGCAGCCCGACAGTGCCCGCGGAATGGCCTGCTGGTCGGGCTGGAGGTGCTCGTCGACCGGAGTGCCGATGACGACGATCACGTGCTCGGCGGTGCCCACGATCGCGGGGTCGGCGGAGGCGTAGAGGCGCTGCCGGGCGATGGCCTGCTCAAGCAGCGGCCCGGCTCCCGGCTCGCTGAAGGGCAGCCGGCCGCTGCTGACCTGGGCCACCGCTGCCACGTCGACGTCGTAGACCGCGACGTCGGCCCCGCGATCGGCCAGCGCTACCGCCAGCGGCAGTCCTACGTGGCCGCACCCGCCAATGACGACCACATCGCGCTCGAAAGCGACATTGCGCTGAAGCGTCATGATGAGCCCCTCATCCGCGCGACTGGCCGCACGCCCGGGATCGCCAGCTATAGCCGCCGGAGTCCTGATGGGTTCTCTTATGATGAGCCCGAAATGGCGGCAATAGGGGAAATAGGGAGGCGCTGACTGGCCGCTGGCCGACTTATTATTCCCATCGTAATGGCTGCGTGAAATCCTGAGAATGCGACCGGGCATTGTCGGCGCCCGTGCCGCCTGGGTCGCCCGCGTCGTCTGTGCTGCTGTGCTGCCTGGGGGTGTCCCAGGCAGGCTGGCGACCCGGGAAGTTAACCTGCCGGTGGCTGCCCCCGGCCCGGGCGGCAGCGTATGGTCGGTTACGAAGGACAATTCGCAGACTTTGTATCGGGCTGGCGCGGCGGCGCGGGTGACTGCGCCGCTCGGGGCAGGCGGCGCGGCCGGGCCGGATGGGACCGGAGGTGCCTCAGCTATGTTCGTGACCGCTCTGGCGTCCGGCGTGGCGGCGGCCAGGGCGTCAGCGGGGACCGGCCGGGCCAGGATCGGCCCGGATGGCCGCCATGCGTGACGACGCCCGCGACGAGGATGTCTACTCGGTGCAGTGGACGGCCCGGCAGGCCATCGTGGCGCTGCCGGTGCATATCGACCTGTCCAATGCCAGCCAGATCCGAGCGGAGCTGCTAGCCCTCATCAACCGCGGTGCGACCACGCTGATCGCGGACATGACCGTGACGGTCTCATGCGATCAGGCGGGCGCCGAGGCCGTCATCCGGGCCCATCAGCGGGCCGCCGCCAGCGGCACGGACCTGCGGCTGGTGGTCACCAGCGACATCGTGCGGCGGGTGCTGAGCATCAGCGGCGCCGACCGGCTGGTGCCCGTCTATCCGACCCTGGAGGCATCGCTGGCCCGCACCTCGCCCGGCCGGGAGGACGAGCTGGCCGGGCAGGCCGGCCCGGAGGCCGACGTCGGCATCGAGGTCGCGCTGCTCGACCGGCACGGCGTCATCGTGTCGGTCAACGCGGCCTGGCAGGCGTTCGCGGCGGCCAACGGGGGAGACGCGGCCCGCGTGGGCCTGGGCATGTCCTACCTCGAGGTATGTGACGCGGCCGGCGACGACCCGGCCGCGGCGGCCGTCGGCACCGCGATTCGCGCGGCCCTGGCAGGCGAGCTGCCCGGTCCCATGTCGCTGCAGGTGCCCTGCCACGGCCCGCGCACGGCACGCTGGTTCGACCTGCTGGTCTCCCCGCGCGCGGACAGCGACGGCCGCCGCCTGGGGGCGACGGTCACGCTCTCGCTGGTGCGGTCGCAGCTCCGGCAGCCCAGCGGCGCCAGCCAGCCGGCCGGGACGGCAGCCGGCCCGGCGGAAGCCACCCTGCGCCTGGTGCAGGACCATGACCGGATCGCCGCGGACATCACCGACATCGCGGACGTCACTAACGTCGTAGTGCACCGGCTGCTCTCGGCCGGCCTGGCTCTGCAGGGCGCGCTGGGCCTGATCGCCGATCGGCGGGCCGCGTGCAAGGTCGAAGCCGCCATCGGCGAGCTTGACCTGGCCATCAGGGACCTGCGGGAAACGGCATTCCAGCACGATCGTCAGTCCTGACCGCTCCCCGCGCGCAGCCGCTTCCTGCCCGCAGCCGCTCGCCGCTTACGCCGGCGACAGCCCGTGGTCGGGGAAGACAGCGGCCTGGGTGGCCAGGATGGCCTGGTCGAGGGGATCGGCCGGGTCGTACCCCGACTCAAACGGCGTGTAGGCCGGCTCGCTGCCCTCGGTCATCAGCTCGGGGGCCTGCCGGCCGGTCCGGCTGGTGACGTACTCCCGCCACGAGTCCGGCGTGGCGGCCTGCGGGTCGACCGGCCGGCCGGACGCCTCGGCCAGCAGGTGCGTCCAGGTCCGGGGGACGGCCTGGACCAGCTCGTAGCCGCCGCCCCCGGTCAGCAGCCAGCGGCCGCCGGTGACCTCGTGGGCGAGCTGGTGGATGGCGGCGTGCGCGCCGCGCTGCGCGTCGATGGTCAGCTCCAGGTCGGCCAGCGGGTCGAGCCAGTGCGTGTCGCAGCCGTGCTGGCTGACCAGGATCTGCGGGCCGAAGGCCCGGACCAGCGGCGGGACGACGGCGTGGAAGGCGCGCAGCCAGCCGGCGTCCCGCGTTCCCGCGGGCAGCGCCACGTTGGCGGCGGTGCCCGCGGCGGCCGGGCCGCCGGTCTCGGACGGCCGGCCGGTGCCCGGGAACAGCAGCGCGGGGGTCTCGTGCAGGCTGATGGTCAGCACCCGCGGGTCGTTGTAGAAGGCGGCCTGGACGCCGTCGCCGTGATGCACGTCGATGTCGACATAGGCGATCCGCTCGGCGCCCGCCTGCAGCAGCCAGGCGATGGCGATGGCCGGGTCGTTGTAGACGCAGAAGCCGCTGGCGCTGGCCCGCATCGCGTGGTGCAGCCCGCCAGCGATGCTGGCCCCGTGCTGCGCCGTGCCGGCCCAGGTGGCCCGGGCGGCGGCCAGCGTCGCCCCGGCGACCAGCGCGGACGCGTCGTGCATGCCCGCGAAGATCGGGTCATCCTCGGTGCCGAGGCCGAACAGCCGCGCCCGGGCAGCCGGCAGCTGGCCAGTGCTGGCCAGCCGCACGGCCGCGATGTAGCCGGCGTCATGGACGAGCTCGAGCTCGGCGTCGGTGGCCGGCTGGGGCTGCTCTACCAGGACGCCGGGCCCGCCGAGGACCCCGAGGGCCCGGGCGAGCGCGATGGTCAGCTCCACGCGCACCGGCGCCAGCGGGTGGCCGGGCCCGAAGTCATACCCGGCCAGCCGCTCATCCCAGGCCACGTACAGGGTGCACGTCATGGCCTCATCCTGCCAGTCGCCGGGACGCTGACCGCGCCGGATCGGTCACTGGCCGCGGATGACCACCACCGGGCAGAACGCGTGCGTGACGCAGTGGATGCTCACCGAGCCGAGGAGCATGCCGGTGAAGGCGCCGTGGCCGCGGTGCCCGACCACCAGGAGGTCGGCCTCCTTCGACTCGGCGATCAGCACCTCGGCGGGGTGGCCGCACTCCACCCGGATCTCGAGCTGGTCCGCCGCCGGGTCCGGGTACACCTGGGCCAGGTCGCCGGTCAGCTCCGCCTCGATGTGCGCCTCGACCTCGCTGGTCACCGGATTGGGCGCCACGCCGACCGACGCCGGCCCGACCGCTGACGGGTAGTGCCAGGCCCGTACCGCCCGGACCGTCGCGCCCGTGGCCGCGGCGTACCGGCTGGCCCAGCGCAGCGCCGCGATCGACTCCGCAGAGCCGTCCACGCCGACCACCACGACCGGCCGCGGATCGTTATCTGTCATCGCTTCCCGCCTCGTATCGAGTGCATCCCTGGACACGGCGTCGGTTCCGGAACTGCCAGCGGCATCCGAAGTCGCTCACTCCATCCAACACCGGTCCGGCCGGCGCCCTGCATCCAGCCCGGGGGGGCACCCTGGTGTGATCGCCGCGGCGCCGGGCAGGAACTGGGCCAGCCAGCGGCTTGGGAGGTACGTGATGACCTACAAGATCGTGGCCAGCCAGCAGATGTATGACGGCGCGATCATCAAGGTGCGGGTCGACACCGTAGTGCTGCCGGACGGGTCACAGGTCAAGCGGGAGGTCGTGGAGCACGTCGGCTCCGTGGCGATCGTGGCCATCGACGAGCAGCAGCGGGTGCTGCTGATCCGCCAGTACCGGCACCCGGCCGGGCAGTACCTCTGGGAACTGCCCGCCGGCCTGCGCGACCAGCCCGGCGAGCTGCCGCAGGAAACGGCGCGGCGTGAGCTGGCCGAGGAGACCGGGCTGGCCGCGGCGACCTGGAGCACCCTGGTCGACCTGCGCCCGTCGCCGGGCATCAGCACCGAGGCGGGCCGGGTCTACCAGGCCAGCGGCCTGCGCCGGGGCGACCGTCCCGGCGGCGCGCAAGGCGAGGAACGCGATCTTCAGTCCCGCTGGGTCCCGCTGCAGGAAGCGCTGAGTGAGGTCCTCGCCGGCCGGATCACCAACGGACTAGCGGTGGCCGGGCTGCTCGCGGCCGCCGTCCGGGCCGGCCTAGCCGACGATCACCGCAGGTCAGCCGACGCGCCCTGGCCGGGCTCCGGCGACTGATCACGCCTGAACCGGGGCGCCGTGCCCGCGGGCGTCCTCGGCCAGCTCGGCCGGCCCCTGAACGCCGCGGTAGGAGGTGAACGGCGCGCAGCGCCCGGTTACACCTCCTCGCGCGGCTTTTCCTCCGGTTCGTGATCTTCCGGGGCCGGGGGCGAGGCCCGGCCCCGCGTCGCGCCATCGCGGGGCAGATGGCGCAGCAGGGGCCGCACCGGCCGCAGGCTGCTGAGCGCGGGCGCTCGCGCGACCAGGATCACCCCCGCGACCAGCGCGAGGATCCCGGCCGCCTGCAGCGCGAGCACGCCGGGCGAGATGCGGATCTCGTCGTCGAAGACCACCACACCCAGCAGGATGCCCACGACCGGCTCGGCGGCGGTGATCGCCGGCAGCGAGGCGTGCAGCGGGGCGGCGTTAAAGGAACTCTCCATCAGCCACAAGGCGAGCAGGGTCGCCGCCGCCAGGCAGTAGGCAGGCCAGGTCGACAGCACGGCCAGCACGCCCCGGCTGCTGACGATCTGCAGCGTGCTGCGGGTCAGGCCGTCGGAGATGCCGAAGATCAGGCCGCTCGCGACCCCGGTCAGGGTGGCCCGCTGCTGGCCGCTGCGCCGCCAGCCGGCCCGCACGAACAACAGCGCCACCAGCCCGATCGCCGCCGCCGCCGGCCAGTAGGCGACGGAGCCGACCCGGACTCCCTGGCCATTCGTTGAGCGCGACACCGACAGCGCGGCGACCCCGGCGGCGAGCAGGAGGGCACCGAGCAGCTCCGATCTGCGCAGCCGCTGGCCCGACAGGGGAACCGCGACGATCAGGGCGAACAGCAGGCTCGTCGACAGCAGCGGCTCGGCGACGGACAGGCTCAGGTTGCCGATGGTCCAGGCCGAGAGGATTTCCCCGGCCGCCATGATGGCGATGCCGACCAGCCAGCGCCGCTGGCGCACCAACTCGCCGATGAGCCGCAGGTGCAGGAAGTACGCCTTCGGCGCCTGCTCGGCGGCGTGCTGCTGCAGCACCAGCCCGAGGCCGACCAGCATGGCGGCGACCAGCGCGATCACGAGACTCATGACCGAGCTGACGTGGATCATCTGGTCCTCACCGGCGCTCGCCATCCGCGCGCGCGAACGGCCCCGCGCGCAGTCGGCCCCGCGTGCAGTTACTGCCCGCTGCCTGCCAGCGTATGCAGTGGCCGGCCAGCGTGCCGACGGGATCAGAAAGCGCGATCAGTGCTCCGTCGAGGGGACCGGGCCGATGATCCGCTGCCGGAGGTAGGCCAGCGCCCGGGCGAGCAGCCGGGATACGTGCATCTGCGAGATGCCCAGCTGGGCGCCGATCTCGGCCTGCGTCATGTTTCCGTAGAAACGCATCAGGAGCAGCTGCTGCTCGCGGGCGGGGAGCTCGGGCCAGTGCGTCGATACTGACTCAATATCCACGGTCCGCTCGATCGAGGGATCTTCCTGGCCGAGGACATCGCTCAGCACGTAGGACCCGTCCTGGTCTGAGAGGGGAGCGTCAAGCGACGAGGGCTGGAACGCCCGGTCGGCGAGCTGGGCCTCCAGCACGTCGGCCTCGGTCACCTGGAGCTGGTCGGCCAGCTCGGCGGCACGCGGGGTCCGGGCCAGCCGCTGAGTGAGCTCGGCGCTGGTCTTCCTGACCTCCAGCCGCAGTTCCTGAGTGGAGCGCTTGACCCTGATGTGCCAGCGCTTGTCGCGGAAATGCCGCTTGACCTCTCCGCTGACGGTGACCTGGGCGTAGGCGGCCAGGCTGTCCCCGATACCGGGGTCAAAGCTGTTGATGGCCTTGAGCAGTCCCACGTAGCCGACCTGCATGAGGTCGTCGGTCGGCTCGGGGCTGTCCCGGTACCGCGCGACGCAGGAGCGGACGATGGACCGGTGCCGCTCGACGAGCAGGCCGCACGCCGTCTCCCGGTCCGGATCGCCCAGGGGCCGCGACTGGATGAGCCGGACCAGATCCTGGTCGGCGGCCTGCTCGGGCGCCGGCGCCGCCGGCGCCGCTGGCGGCGACTTGGGCCGTAGCTGGTGCAGCGCTGGACGGGCAGCGAGATCCATGACTGTGTTCCTTCCGCGGGGCACCGGCGTCTCGAGTACTCCGCGTGGTGCTCATGCCCCCGGTCAGGGAATCAAACGTGACGGCTTCCGGGGGCCGGCCTTGACTGGCCCCCGGATATCGTGGGCGCGTGGCCCACGAACTGGTAACCGAGCGGCTTGTGCTGCGGTCCTGGCAAGTTGACGACGCCGATGCGGCGCTGCGGGCCTACGGCGCGGGTGACGTCGCCCGGTGGCTGGCGCCGGCCATGGACCGGGTGCCCGACGAGGCGGCCATGCGCCTGGTCCTGCAGCAGTGGGTGGCCGAGGACGAGCGCATGCTGCCCCCCGCGGGCCGCTGGGCCATCGAGCGCCGCCAGGACGGGGCGCTGATCGGCGGGGCCACCCTGCTGCCGCTGCCGCCCGACGACGAGTTCGAGGTCGGCTGGCAGCTGCGCCCCGACACGTGGGGCCATGGCTACGCCTCGGAGGCCGGACTGGTCCTGGCCCGGTGGGCGTTCGCGGAGGGCATCGAGCAGGTCATCGCGGTCATGCGGCCAGCCAATACGCGCGCCGCGGCCACGGTACGCCGGATCGGCATGGAGTGGGTCGGCGAGACCGAGAAGTACCACCACCTGCGGCTGCAGCAGTACCGGCTCCGGCCCGCGGACCTCACTTGATGATCGGCGCCGGACTGGATGCCCGGCTCGGCCTGTCGTTCGGCGAGCTGCGGGAAGTCGCGCGCGAGGCGGAGCGCCTCGGCTTCGAGAGCCTCTGGACCCCGGCCGGGGGAGTGCCGGACGCTTTCCATGTCTGCGCCGCCTGGTCGCAGGACACGGCCCTGCGAACCGGGATCTCCGTAGTCCCCGCGGCCCGGATGTGGACCCCGCTGGCACTGGCGGCGCAGGCGGCGACCGTGGCTCAGCTGTCGTCGGGGCGCTTCGTGCTCGGCCTGGGCACGGGTGGGTACGGGCCGTCCTTCTGGGCATCGGTCGGGCTGCCGGACCGTCCGATCGCCATCATGCGCGAGTACGTCACGGCCGTTCGCGCGCTGCTGGCCGGCCAGACGGTGACCTCTGACGGCCCGGCCTTCGCGCTCCGGTCGGCCTCGCTCGGGATCACCGGCCTGCCGCCGGCGCCGGTTTACCTGGCCGCGCTCGGCCCGCAGATGCTCCGGCTGACCGGCGAGGTGGCCGACGGGGCGCTGCTCAACTGGGCGACCCCCGAGCGCATCGCGGGCAGCCGGGATTTGCTGGCCGAGGGCGCGGCCCGGGCCGGGCGTGATCCCGGCCAGATCACCACGACCATGTACGTCCGCGTCTGCATCGACGACGATGTCGCCGCCGCCCGGCGGGCGTTCGGCGCGCAGGTACTCGGCTACGCGATGGGCCGTCCGGGTACCCCGCCGCAGGCCGGCTACCGGGGGCTGTTTGCCCAGATGGGGTTCGACGCGCCGCTGCGCGAGCTCGAGGCCCGGCGGGACCGGGGAGCCGCGCTCCCGGAGCTGGTCGACGCCGCCCCCGACGACCTGCTGCACGCGGTGGGATACTTCGGCCCGGCCGCCGCGGCTCCGGCGGCGTTCGCGCGCCTGAGCGCCGGGCTGGACGAGGCGGTCGTCCGGGTCATCACCGCCCGCCCAGGCCCGGAACCCGTCGTCCAGGCGATGACCGCCCTGACGCCGGCGGCCATCCGGGCCGCCTAGCGTCAGCGCCCCGGCCCGGTCCCCGGCCGCTAGGCATCGCCGCCGGGACCGCCTAGGGTCGTGCTATGCAGGCAGCGCAGCCCGCCGGGGACCGGCCGGAGGACTCGGCCACCAGCCAGGTCATCGGCACCGGCAGGCCTTCGGAAGCACCTGCGCCCACGGAAACACGGGCGACGACGGAGGCACGCGCATGACGACGCACAGCACCGGCACGACCATCGCGGGCTCGCCGGCCGGCCCGCTCGTGGCCGCGCTGAGCCGCGGGCTGCCCGGCGACCGCATCATCGTGGATCCCGACGTGCTGGCCGCGATGTCGCACGACGAAGCCGAATGGGCAGCCGTCGGGGGAGCCCTCGCCGGCGTCCGGGCCCGGTCGGAGGCCGAGGTGCAGCATGTCGTGCGGACCTGCGCCGAGCTGGGGGCCGCCGTCGTGCCGCGCGGCGCGGGCACCGGGCTGTCAGGCGGCGCCAACGCCGTCAACGGCTGCGTCGTCCTGGACCTGGCCCGGATGAACCAGATCCTGGAGATCGATGCCGACAACCTGGTCTGCGTCGTGCAGCCCGGCGCGGTCAACAACGACGTCAAGGCCGCCGTGGCCGAGCATGGCCTGTGGTATCCGCCGGATCCGGCCAGTGCGCCGTGGTCGACGATCGGCGGCAATGTCGCGACCAACGCGGGCGGCCTGTGCTGCCTCAAGTACGGCGTCACCCGCGACTACGTGCTGGGCCTGCGCGCGGTCGTCGGCGGTCCGGTGGCCTACGGCGACGCCGTCCGGCTCGGCCGTCGCACCACCAAGGGCGTCGCCGGGCTCGACCTGGCCGGGCTGTTCGTCGGCTCGGAGGGCACGCTGGGCGTGGTCACCGAGGTGACGCTCCGGCTGCGGCCCGCGCCCGTCGGCACCCCGCGAACCATCGTGGCCGCCTTCGACCAACTGGTCGCCGCCGGGCAGGCGGTCTCCCAGATCACCCGGCGCGGGCTGACGCCTTCCGTCCTCGAGCTCCTGGACCGGGCCTGCCTGCGGGCGGTGGAGGAGTGGAAGCACCTGGGCCTGGAAGCCGACGCGACCGCGCTGCTGCTCGCCCGCGTGGACACGCCAGGGGACTGGGGAGGCGCCGAGGCCGACGCCCTCGCCGCGACCATGACCGAGGCGGGCGCGATGTGGGTCACCCAGTCGACCGACGACGCGGAGGCCGAGGCGCTGTTCGAGGCGCGCCGTCTGGCTTACCCGGCCTTCGAGCGGCTCGGCCCGGTGCTCACCGAGGACGTCTGCGTGCCGCGGTCCAAGGTCCCGGTGATGCTGGCCGAGATCGAGGCGATCGGCGCCCGGCACGGCGTGCAGATCGCCTCGATCGCGCACGCCGGCGACGGCAACCTGCACCCGCTGTTCGTCACCTCGCCCGGCGACGATGCCGCCCGCATGGCCGCCCAGGAGGCGTTCGAGGAGATCCTCGATACCGCGATCGCCCTGGGCGGCACCGTGACGGGCGAGCACGGGGTCGGGCTCCTGAAGCGCGACGGCATGCGCCGCGAGCTCGGGCCCGGCGCGCTGGCCATGCAGGATGCCGTGCGCGGCGCGCTTGACCCGCTCGGGGTGTTCAATCCCGGAAAGTCCTGAGGGCCGGATTACCGCGTTGGCAGCCTGGCGCGGGCCTGGGCCGCCTTGGCGCCCGTTTTGGCACCGACCTTGCTGGCCTTAGCGCCTGCCTTGGCGCTGACCTTGCCCGCCTTGGCGCTCACCCGGCCGGCCTTGGCGCTCACCCGGCCGGCCTGAGCGCCCGCCTTGCCCGCCTTGGCCCCTGCCTTGCCCGACACCTTCGCGGTCTTGGTGGCCAGGGCCACGTCGTGCCGGGCGGACTTCGCCGCGTGGCGGCCGCGCCAGGCCAGCGAGGGCTGGCCGGCGGTGTCGGCCGCGGCGATCAGCAGGCCGCCGAGCAGCGCGACGTTCGTGAGGAAATGCATGCGCTGCGCATTGCGCTCCTGCTCGTCCTCCGCCTCCCAGAAACGGTGCTCGGCCAGGGTGGTAGGCACGAGGGTGGCCGCGATGGCCAGGGCGGCCACCCTCGGCACGCGGCCCATGGCCAGCAGTGATCCGGCGGCCAGCTGCACGGCCCCGTTGAGCCGGACGGCCTGCTCAGTCTGGTCCGGGACGGCGGACAGCCGCTGGGCGAGCGGGCGGACTACCGGCTCAGCGGCCTGCGCGACCGACTCGGGATGACGCAGGGTGTTATATCCATGAATGGTGAAGATTGACGCCAGCATCGGGCGCGCGACAGCTCTAAGTACAGGCATGCACGCCCACCTGCCCCGCCAGCCGCGCTTGTAACCCCGGCTGCCGAGCGGACGCGCGGGTGACGGCCGGGAGTGGGCTAGCGTGTCCTCGTGACCAGCGACAGTGCCGCGTTGGCGGGGGCACCGCCAGATCCTTCGGCAATCCCGGTCTCCGCCGGGGCGCTCATCTTCGACCCGGCGGCCCGGCTGCTCATCCTCAAGCCGACCTACAAGTCAGGCTGGACGATCCCGGGCGGCGTGATGGAGGCGGACGGCGAGAGTCCCTGGGAGGCGTGCCAGCGCGAGGTCAGCGAGGAATGCGGGCTCCACGTGCGGCACGGCCGGCTGGCGGCCGTCGACTTCCGCCATCCCCGCCCGGCCCGGCCCGACGGGATCCGGTTCGTGTTCGACTGCGGCGTCCTCAGCAACAAGAAGCTGGCCGGGATCGTGATCCAGGCAGCAGAGATCTCGCATTACCGGCTGCTCCCGCTGGACCGGGCCCTGCCGTTGCTCAGGGGCCCGATCCGGCGCCGGGTGAAGGCAGCAGTCGCCGGCCAGGGAACGGTCTACCTGGAGGACGGCCGCCCGGTCCCCGCCGTGGCGGGCTAGCCGCCGACGCTGACCAGCTACCAGAGATCGCCGCCGGTCAGCACGTACAGGAACGGCACCAGCGGGATGAGGGCGAAAATGGCCCAGGCCACCTTCGCGCCGCTGCTGATATTGCGGCGGGTGGCCAGGTCAATCCAGACTAGGACGACGGCCAGCGGGTGCAGGAAGCAGACCAGGAGCTCGAGAAGCTTCTTCATGATCTGAATCTATCGGCTGGCTGGCCGGACGCACTAATCCGAGCGGCCATCCGCTCACGAGTGATCCGGTCACCAGGACCAGCCGCCGTCACGGCCGGTGTCGTCACGCCGGTGTCGTCACGCCGCTGTCGTCATGCAACTGGCACCGCGCCAGGGCGAGGCCAAGAGCTGAGTCTCTTAATCACTATGTCGATATTTCTCGGGAGTCGGTCTTTGCCCGCTCCCGCCTGGTGGGGCATCAGGGGCGTGGCCGGGTGAGCAGGTCGCTCGCGCTGAGCGCGTTGATGATCCGGTCGGCCGTGATGCCCAGCTGCTCCGCCCGGCGGCATCCGCTGCCGAGCCAGTCGAGCTGACCGGGGGCGTGCGCGTCCGTGTCGATCGCGAACAGGCAGTCGGCCTCGGCCGCCAGGCGCAGCAGCTGATCGGGCGGGTCCTGGCGCTCGGGCCGGCAGTTGATCTCGACCGCGGTGCCGTTCTCGCGGCAGGCCGCGAAAACGGCACCGGGATCGAAGACCGACTCGGGCCGTCCGCGGCCGCTGATCAGCCGCCCGGTGCAGTGGCCGAGGACATCGACGTGCGGGTTGCTCACTGCGGCGACCATCCGCTCGGTCATCGGCCCGGACGGCATCCGCAGGTGCGAGTGCACGCTGGCCACCACCATGTCGAGCTGGGCGAGCAGGTCCTCGCGCTGATCCAGCGATCCGTCGTCGAGGATGTCGACCTCGATGCCGGTCAGTAGCCGGAACGGCGCCAGTTCCTTGTTCAGGCTGGCGACCAGGTCAAGCTGAGCGGACAGGCGCTCGGCGGACAGCCCGCGGGCCACGGTCAGCCGCGGGGAGTGGTCGGTCAGGGCGAGCCACTCGTGCCCGAGGCCGCTGGCTGCCTCCGCCATCTCTCGGGGCGGACTGCCGCCGTCCGACCAGTCCGAGTGCGCGTGACAGTCACCGCGCAGCGCCGCGCGCAGCCCGGCCGCCTCCGCTGGCCGCGCCTCGGCCATCAGCCTGGTCAGATATCCCGGCTGCTGGCCCGCTGCGGCCTGCTCGATGACCTCGGCGGTGACGGGCCCGATGCCGGCCACGGCGGCCAGCGTTCCCGCAGCGAGCCGATCCGCCAACTCGCCCGCCGGGAGATCCGTCACCACCTGTGCCGCCCGGCGGAACGCGCGCACCCGGTACGTCGGCGCCCCGGCTCGCTCCAGCTCGAAGGCGATCTGCCGCAGCGCCGCCACCGCCGCCGCCACGCTGTCCACGCGCTCCACTCCTCTCCCCGCCACCAGCCTGTCCAGCGGCTAGTCCCGCTGTCAGGCTGCTCCGGCCGCCGGGCTGGTCTAGCCTTGCCATCCTGCTCCCGCCCGCCGCCGACCCCAGTACTCATCCCGCCGGCCCCACTCGGCCCGCCCGGCCATGCCGCCCGGCGGGAAGGCGGAATACGCGCAAAACCCCGCCTGCCAGTCCATATCATCGGCAACTACGGAAAGGCTCCACGCTATTCTGTTTTGTCACGCGTGCCTGTAGCCGGTTTCGAGCGAGGCCTCCTCACTGGCCAGCGAGGCCTCCTCACTGGCCTAGGTTGACAGAAAGGTCTGGCATGCAATCTGGCGGGCGGCATCAGTCCGGATCTGAGCTGGCGGGCGCGCGGGAAGCGGTGCCGGCTGGTGATCAGCTCCGGCAGAGCGGGGATGCCGAAGGCGCTTCGCCACCGCGAGCGGTACGGCGCTGGTGGGCCGCGGCGGCGTGGGCCGCCGCCGGGCTGGCGCTGTATGCCTTCTTTCTGCGGATCTCGTTCGGCGGCCGGATCGACTCGGACGGGGCGAACAGCGCGCTGCAGGCCTGGGACCTCATTCACGGGAATCTGGTGATGCACGGCTGGCTCATCGGCGACGCGACGTTCTACGCCTTCGAACTGCCGATCAACGGCGTCATCCAGCTGATCTTCGGGCTGGGCAGCCTGGCCACCCACCTCGCCTCGGCGCTGACCTTCCTGATCGTCGCGGGCTGTGCCGTGGCGCTGGCCGTGGCCGGCAGCCGCGGTCCGGCCAGGGCTGCCCGCTGCGCGGTCGCTGTCACCGTGCTCGCCGTGCCGCTGCTTACCATGCTGACCGTGTGGCTGCTAGTGGAGGAACCCGACCATATCGGCAGCTCCGCGTTCATCCTGATTTCCTGCCTGCTGATCGACCGCGCGCCGAGCCGGAGGTTCACCGCGCCCTTGCTCTGCGTGATCCTGTGCGCCGGCCAGCTCAGCGACCTCACCGTCCGCTACGTCGCGGTCCCCGCGGTCATCATGGTCTGCGGCTACCGGCTGCTCGCGACCCGCAAGCTCCGCTCCGGCGACGCCGCGCTGATGCTGGCCGCGGCCGTATCGGTGCCGCTTGAGTCGCTGCTGCGCTCGCTGATGGCGCACCTGGGCGGGTTCTCGATGGTCCCGCCCAGGGCTCAGCTCGCGCCGCCGCGGCTGTGGCTGCACCACCTGCCGGTGGTCTGGCTGAACATCCGCCAACTGTTCGGCGCCGACCTCAGGCCTGACACCACGCTTGGCGGCCTGGGGGCCGCGTTCGGCCTAATCTGCCTGGTGGCCGCCATCTTCGGCCTCGGGCGGGTGGCATGGACCTGGCGTCGCGCGAGCCGGGCCGAGCAGCTGCTTGCCGCAGCGATCGTCTTCAACCTCGGCATATACGCCGTCTCCGTGATGCCGCTGCCCAGCGGGTACCGCGAGATCGCCGCGGTGCTGCCGTGCGGGGCAGCGCTCGCGGCGCGGGCCCTCGTGCCTGCCCGGATCACCGGGGAACTGCGCGCCTTCGGGGCGGTCACGGCGGCGGCGCTTGTCGCGCTGCTGCCGCTGTCCGTCGCGGCCACCCGGCCAGCTACCGGCCCGTCCATGGGACCGGCGCCCGGCGACGGAGGCTCAGCGCAGACCGCGCCGCTCACCGCATGGCTCGAAGCGCACGGGCTCAGCTACGGCGTCGCCGGGTACTGGGACGCCTCGATCATCTCCGTGCAGTCAGGCAACAAGGTCCGGATCCGCGCGATTGACCTGCACCAGACGAGCAGCCCTGCCGGGTGGAAAGCCCACGAGCCGTACTGGGAGACGAACGCCTTGTGGTATGACCCGTCCCGGTACGACGCGAGATTCGTGATCGCCGACGCGCGCGGAGTTTTCTCCAGGTACGCGCTGAAGCGGTCCTTCGGTAAGCCATCGGCCGTCTACCGGGTGGCGAACTGGTACGTCCTTGTCTACCGGGCGAACCTGCTGGAGAAGATCCTGCCGCCGCTCAAAGCACCGTGACGCATGACGCGGGCAGGGCTGACAGGGCGGGGGGTGGCCGGCCGATTGCTGCCGGGCAAACGGGCTGAAACATCGAGCTGGCATGCTGTCACGGTGGACATCCGAAGCGTGGGCATCGAGGAAGAGTTCCTGCTCGTGGAGCCGGACACCGGCGAGGCGCGAGCGGTCGCGGGGGCGGTCATGCGGGCCGCAGCGGCGAGCGCGGGCGACGCGAACAACGGCGGACCAGGGGAATCCGGTGCGGAAGGCCCGGATTACCTGGAGCTCGAGCTGCAGAAGCAGCAGGTAGAGATCAATACCCGGCCGTGCGAGTCGCTCGACGAGCTGCGCCGCGAGGTGGTGCACTGCCGGATCGAGGCGGCGTCGGCGGCGGCCAAGGCCGGCGCCGGCCTGGCCGCGCTCGGCACCTCGCCGGTCCCGGTCCGGCCGTCTCTCACCGGTACGGGCCGCTACCAGCGGATGGCGCAGGAGTTCGGCATCACGGCGCACGAGCAGCTCACCTGCGGCTGCCACGTGCACGTCAGCGTCTCCTCCGACGAGGAGGGCGTGGCCGTCCTGGACCGCATCCAGCCCTGGCTGGCGCCGCTGCTCGCACTGAGCGCCAACTCGCCTTTCTGGCAGGGGCGCGACAGCGCCTACGCGAGCTTCCGGTACCAGGCCTGGGGCCGGTGGCCCGGCTCGGGGCCGACGGAATGGTTCGGGTCGGCGCAGGCGTACGCCACGGCGGTGCAGGCGATGATCGACACCGGGACCCTGCTCGACGCGGGCATGGTCTACTTCAACGCCCGGCTGTCGGAGCATTACCCGACGATCGAGATCCGCATCGCCGATGTCTGCCTGTTCCCCGACGACAGCGTGCTCATCGCGGCGCTCGTGCGCGCGCTGGTGGAGACCGAGGGCCAGGCGTGGCGGGCCGGGCAGCTGGCCCGGCCCGCCCGGCTGGAGCTGCTGAGCCTGGCGGCCTGGCGGGCGAGCCGCTCGGGCCTGGAGGGCGACCTGGTACATCCGCTCACGGGCAGGCCCGCCCCGGCCCGGGAAGTGGTCATGGCGCTGCTGGAGCATGTGCGGCCCGCTCTCGAGGCTGCCGGAGACCTCATGGTCGCGGCTGACCTGCTGGACGCGGTGCTATCGCGCGGTAACGGGGCCATGATTCAGCGGGAGCTGTTCCGCCGGGACGGCAGCCTGCTCAGCGTCGTCAGCGGCGCCCTGGAACGGACCACCCCGAGCTGACCTGCCCGGGGTCAGGCTTCCGGCGTCGCCAGCCGGGCGTCCCGGGTCTGCGCCGAGGCACGGCCGTGCTCGCCGGCACCCGCGGGCCCGGAATGCCCGGCGGCGCCCGGGCCGGCGGGCGAGCGTGCCGCGCGGATCGCGATGATCACGAGCAGGCCTAGCAGCGCCAGGCCGGTCAGGACGTACAGGTTCCCGACGATGAGCTGGAGCCCGTGCCAGTGGTACTCCGCGAACCATCGCCGGTCGCCGCGCCTGGCGTAGATGATCGGGTTGGTATTGGGCGGCGCCCAGATCAGCCCGCGGGAGTAGGCACCGGGGTCATGCAGTTCGCCCCAGAGCCGTTCCGGCCACGCGCCGAAGATGAGCCCGACCAGGGCGGCCAGGCCCAGCGCGGCCCAGCCCGCCGGCCGGCGGATGGCCCGTACCCCGTAGACGGCGGCGAGGATGACCGCGGGCACCACCCAGACCCAGTGATGATCCCAGCTGATCGGTGAGATCAGCAGGGCGGTGAGGGCGCACGTCAGCACGCCCAGCATCCGCTGACCGTGCCGGTCCAGCACCGCCGCGCAGAGCAGGCCGATCACCGCCGTCAGCACGGCCACCACCAGCCACGCGGCCGTCACCGCGGCCGAGGAGCCGCCGAACCTGGTGATGAGTCCGCGCAGGGACTGGTTCCCGGCCCAGGCGATGAAGCCGGTACGGTCACCCTTCACGAACAGGCCGCCCAGCCACCACCGGTCAGAGTCCGCGGGCAGCACCGCAAAGCCGATCGCGACGGTGGCAGCGAACGCTCCGGCGGCGACCGCGGCCTGCCGGAACCGGCGGGTGAGCAGGAGATACGGGATGAAGATCAGCGGCCACAGCTTGATCCCGGCCGCGACGCCGATGCCCGCGCCCTTCCACCACCGCCGGTCCGGCTGGGTCGTGTCCCAGAGGATCAGCGCGAGCAGCACCAGCTCGATCTGGCCCAGGAACAGCACGCGCTGGACCGGCTCGATCCAGAACAGACCCGCGGCCGCGAGCGCCGCGGCCCCGATGCGGACGGGCAGCCGCCGGACGTCCAGGCCTTTCAGGGTGAACCAGATCGCGGCCAGGAACGCCAGGACGTTCACCCCGACGGCCAGCCCGTCCATGGTGGTCGGGCTCGGCAGCGAGACCACAGTGAACAGCAGGGCCGCGAACGGGGGATAGGTGAAGTTGAGGAAGTTACCCGGCCAGCTGTAGAGCGGCGCCCTGACGTGCGGGAGGTACCAGGGAGCCAGGTGCCGGACGCTCTCCCCGCCCTGACGGTAGACCTGCAGGTCAACCGGGTCCGACTGCCAGCCCGGCGCGTGGGTCCTGACAAAGTAGACATACACGGCCGCGGTCACGGCGCCCGCGATGATGCCGGCCGCGAGCAGCAGCCAGCCGGCCCGGCCGCGCGGGATGGCCGAACCCGGGCGCGGCGACGGATGCGCGGCCATCACGTCGTCACGCCGTGGCTCATGCTGAGTCCCTCCCCATGTCAACGATGCACGATAACCGACATAGCCCGCGAGCGCGATGATCACCATGCAGATGGCGTCAGCAGCGGCTGCCGCCGGGCCGCACCACCCGCAGGCCGTCGGTGCCGATGAGCCTGCTGAACCTGAACAGCTGGTCCTGGCGCAGGGCGTCGCCCCAGGCCGCCCGCTCGGCGGGGTTCAGGTGCGCGCGGACCAGCCAGATCCGGGCGCAGGACCCCGGCCGCGCCAGCGCCAGCGCGCGAGTCAGCGCGGCGTCGACGCCCGCGCGATCGCGGCTACGCGCGACGACAATGCGCGGCTGGCCCGGGAAGTAGGCCTCATATCGCTGCAGGACGGCATTGTCCGGGCGGCGCCCCGGCTGGCCGCGGCGCCAGTAGTAGGCGAAGCCCCAGTTGCTGTTCAGGTTCACCACGATGACGTCGGCGGGGCCGGCGTGCGCGGCTACGTAGCGAGCCTGGTCGCGCACGTCCTCGACCGGGATCTGGTGGCTGCGGGCGTACGGCTGCGCGCCGACGGCGAATCCGGCCACGGCGGCGGCGATGACGCCGCCGCCGGCCAGTCCCGCGGCGACCTGGCCCGCGCGGCCGGGGAGCCCGGCCCGGAGCCAGCCAGCCAGCAGCGAGGCCACCCCGGCCACCCCGATGGCGGGGACCACGACCGTGACGGCGAGCAGGAAAGTAGAGGTCCGCAGGTCCAGGAACGGGTACTTCTTCAGCGCCGACAGCGCGAGCATCTCCGGCCAGAGCACGGCGATGGCGACGGCCGTCGCCGGGCGCCCGAGCCGGAAGATCGTCACCAGGCCCGCGACCACCAGCGGGATGGCGAGCCAGGCGGGACCCAGGCCGAAGAAGGCGTGCGTCCGCTCGAACTGAGCGGTGACGAACGACGCGCTGGCGTGCAGGCCGCGGGAGAGCGGGAGGTAGAAGTCCTGCCAGTACGTGGTGAGCCCCGGCACCACGGCGCGGGCATCAAAGACCGCGTAGACGGCGGCCATGAGGACGGCCGTGCCCGCACCGGTCACGGCTGCTTCCGCGAGGCGGCGCCAGGCGCGGCGGGCTAGCTGGACCACGCAGACGGCCAGGAAGGCCGCGACGGCGACGAACGCGGTGGTGTGGCTGACTAGCATCCCGCCCCAGGCCGCGACGGACAGGGCGGCCAGGCGGCGCCGGGCCCAGCCGCGCTCCAGCTCCGAGGTCAGCGCCAGGATCAGCAGCGCCGTGGCGGCGTCGGCGGTGTACTGCTTGAGGTCGTCACGCACGAGCATCGCCGGGATCAGCAGCACGCCGATCCCGGCCAGCAGGCCGGCGGCCACGGCGGCCGGGGCCGAGCGCCAGCCGAGCCGCCGCGCGAGCCAGTAGGCGATCATCACGGCGGCGCCGGCGAAGGCCAGCGGCAGCAGCCGGGAAGCCTGCCCGCCGGCCGGGAACAGCCGCAGCAGCGCAGACCAGCCGATCGGGGTGCTCGAGGTGGTCACGGGCAGCTGTGACAGCGGGAACCGGGTCGTGACCGCGACCCACGACTCGTCGGTCCAGAACGGCGCTCCCAGCAGGTAGCCGACGTCGTGCACCACGAGCACCAGCAGCCCGAGCACCAGGACGGTCAGGGACTCAGCCAGCAGCCGCACCCGGGAGCGTCCCCGGCCGGCCGCCGGGGCGGCCTGCGCCCCGGCCGCCCCGGCCTGCACCGAGGCTGCGCCAGTGGCCGCGTCCGGGGCGGAGGCCGACGCGTCGTCCACGCGCATCTGGTCCCGGCCTCCTGGTTCTCGGGGTGGCTGAAGCATGGCGGGGTGGCCCCGGCGGCCGGTCAGGCGGACCGGGGCGTGAACCGCTCCCGCATCAGGATCCACAGCGCCTCGACGCCGTCGCGCCAGGTGAGCTTCTTTCCGGCCTCACGGCTGCGGGCCGCGTAGCTGATCGGGACCTCGTAGGGCCGCAGGCCGCGGCGCAGCAGCTTGCCGGTGATCTCGGCTTCCATGCCGAAGCCAGTCTCCCGGATGCCAAGCTCCCGGTACAGCGCCGTCGGGATCAGCTTGAAGCAGGTCTCCAGGTCACTGATATAGCAGTTGAACAGCACGTTCGCGGCCGTTGTCACGCCCTTATTACCCAGCACGTACACGTAGGAGTAGGCGTTGTGGCTGCCGAAGGTGCGCGTGCCGTAGACGACCTCGGCCTGCCCGTCGATCACCGGGGCCAGCAGCGACGGGATCTCGGCCGGCGAGTACTCCAGGTCGGCGTCGCACATGATGAGGTAGTCGCCGGTGGCCACGGCGGCGGCCGTGCGGATGGCCGCCCCCTTCCCCTGGTTCCGGTCGTGCAGGTGGACGCTCACCCGCGGATCTTCCCCGAAGGACGGGTACAGGGCCCGCGTGCCATCCGTGCTGCCATCATCCACGATGACCAGCTCGATCTCGCAGGGGAAGCTAACGTTGAGGACGTCCTTCACGGCGGCGGCCAGGGTCGCGGACTCGTTATAGACCGGCATCAGGATTGACAGTTTCACGACGGGCAGTTTACGGGCTGACCCTGGGGGTGATATCCGTATCTGCCGTATCAACCCCGCCGATTCCGGGCCGCTCGGGTAAAGTTCCACGGCGCTGGCTTCCCCTGCCTTGGTAGATAGATCGCAACCTGTCAGTAAGAGGAGTGTTCGTGACTGTGAGTCCGCCCGGCCATCCCGCGCCATCGCCGGCCCCCTCGCCGAAGCGAATCCTGGTGACCGGCGGGTCGGGCTTCATCGGGTCGCATCTGTGCCGGCGCCTGCTCGACCTGGGCCACGACGTGCTCGTGGTGGACAACTTCTCCTCCAGTTCCCGGCACAACGTCTCGGCCCTGCTCGGCGAGCCGCGCTTCGAGCTGATGCGCCATGACGTGACGTTCCCGCTTTTCGTCGAGGTCGACCAGATCTACCACCTGGCCTGCCCGGCATCGCCGGTGTTCTACCAGCGGGATCCGGTCCAGACCACCAAGACGTGCGTGCACGGCTCGATCAACATGCTCGGGCTGGCCCGGCGGCTGGGCGCGCGGATCCTGCTCGCCTCCACCTCCGAGGTCTACGGCGATCCGACCGTGCACCCGCAGCAGGAGGCCTACTGGGGCAACGTGAACCCGATCGGCGTCCGGTCCTGCTATGACGAGGGCAAGCGCTGCGCGGAGACCCTGTTCTTCGACTACCACCGCCAGCACGGGCTGCCCATCAAGGTCGCGCGGATCTTCAACACCTACGGCCCCAGCATGCAGCCCAACGACGGCCGGGTGGTCTCGAGCTTCATCGTCTCCGCCCTGCGCGGCGAGCCCCTCGCCGTGTTCGGCGATGGGTCCCAGACCAGGTCGTTCTGCTACGTCGATGACCTGGTGGACGCCCTCATCCGGCTGATGGGCTCACCGCCGGAGGTGACCGGGCCGGTCAACCTGGGCAACCCCGGCGAGTTCACCATGCTCGAGCTGGCCAGCAAGGTCCTGAGCCTGGCGGGCAGCGACAGCCCGGTCGTGCACGCCCCGCTCCCGTCCGACGACCCGGTTCGCCGCAAGCCCGACATCAGCCGCGCACGAGAGCTGCTGGGCTGGGAGCCGACCGTGCCGCTGGACGAGGGCCTCAAGCGGACGGTCGAGTACTTCCGGAGCGCGCTGGCTGAGTCGGCGCCCTAGCCGGAGGCAGGTCCCTGGTCCTCTGCCGTCCCCGCGTCCGCGCTGCCCGGCCCCGGCGGCAGCCCCGGCCGGCGGGTGAACCCGGCCGCCACGGCGGCGGTGAGCAGGTCACCGCCGGTCAGCACCAGCCGGGACACCAGGGCCACCGCGGTGGCGGCGCTCACGCTGAGGACCGGGTGCAGCGACGCGACCAGCAGGACGTCGCGCACCCCGGCCCCGGCTGGGGCGAAGACGACCAGGAAGCCGACGCTCCAGGCGAACGCGAAGCCGCCCACCGCGAGCAGTGCCGTCCTGCCGCCGGGGGCGCCCAGCCGCGTGGCCAGCAGCCAGATCTGCAGGCCATACAGGATCCAGGAGGCAAAGGCCCAGGTCAGGGCGGTAGCGACGGCCCGCCCGGTGAGCGGCTTCTCCAGCGGCGGCCGCCTGGCCAGCCGGAGCAGGCGGCCCAGGACGAGGTTGAGGACCCGGGGGTACAGCGCGACCAGCAGGACGGGGGCGGCCAGCAGCGCCCACAGGTAGGGCGTGGACCCGGCCACGAACGGCAGCGCGACCAGCGCCGTCAGCAGTCCGCTCAGCAGGGAGAACACCATGAGCAAGACGGCCGCGCTGGCCGAGCGATGGCGCGGCACCCGGTAGGCGTTGCCCAGCTCCATCTGGGCCAGGACCGGCCAGACTGAGCCGGGCAGGTACTTGCCCAGCTGCCCGATGAACATGATCCGGGCCGCCGCGCGGACCGGTAGCGGCGAGCCGAGCGCCGCGAGCAGCCGCCGCCATACCTCCATCGCGGCCAGCAGCGCCAGCAGCACGCTGACCAGGGCTCCGGCCACCGTCAGCAGCCCGAGACGGGCCAGGTCGGCACTGACGCTCGGCCATTCCCGGGCTACCGCGTAGCCGCCCAGGCCGACCGTGGCCGCCACGAACCCCCAGCGCACCGGCCGGCTGCCGGCCAGCGCGCCGAGCGCGGCCAGCCTGCTCCGGCGCCGCGCCGGCGCCGCGCCGGCGGCATCGCTCGATTCGTCGACCGCGGCGGCTTGGTGGTCGGACATAGGCAGAGCCTATGTTCCGCGGGGCGCCAGACCAGACCAACTTGGCCCAATGCGCTTCGGGAAGACGTTAAGGTCGCTCACGATGCGCGTTCTCCTGTTCGGTACCTATGACACCTCGACCCACCCGAGGGTCGCCACCATCGCCGAGGGCCTGGCGGCTCGCGGGTTCGACGTGGCCGAGTGCAATGCCCCGCTGGGACTGGACACGGCGGCCAGGGTCAGCATGCTGGCCCATCCCTGGCAGGCGCCAGCCCTGCTGGTGCGGCTGGCCCGGCGGTGGGCCACGCTGGCCCGCGCCGCCCGCCGGCTGCCCGCGCCGGACGCGGTGCTGGTCGGCTATCTCGGTCACTTCGACGTGCTCCTGGCCCGGCTGGTCTTCCGCCGGGTGCCGGTCGTGCTCGACCACCTGGTCGGGGCCAGCGACACCGGGCGGGACCGCCGCCTGGATGGCGGCCCGCGCCAGGCCCTGCTGCGCCTGATCGACGCTGCCGCCCTGCGGGCGGCCGACATCATCGTCGTGGATACCAGCGAGCATCGGGCCGCGCTGCCCGAGCGGCACCGGGCCCGGGCGGTCGTGGTGCCCGTGGGGGCGCCGGCGGCCTGGCAGCGGGCGGCCCGGCCGGCCGCCGAGGACGAGGCCGACGGCCCGCTGCGGGTCGTGTTCTACGGCCTCTACACCCCCCTGCAGGGGACCCCGGCGATCGGGGCCGCGCTCGGCCTGCTGGCCGGCGAGCCCATCGCCGTGACGATGATCGGCAGCGGTCAGGACGAGGCCCGGGCCCGGGCCGCCGCCCAGGCCAACCACGCGGTCCGGTGGCTGGACTGGGTCCCCGCCGCCGAGCTGCCCGCGCTGGTGGCCGGCCAGGACGTCTGCCTCGGCATCTTCGGGACCGGGGACAAGGCGCTGCGGGTCGTGCCCAACAAGGTGTTCCAGGGCGCCGCCGCCGGCTGCGCGGTCGTGACCTCGGACACCCCGCCCCAGCGCCGGGCGCTGGGCGACGCGGCCGTCCTGGTCCCGCCCGGCGATCCGGCGGCGCTGGCCGCGGCGCTGCGGCGGCTGGCCCGCGACCGGGCCGAGCTGGTCCGGCTGCGCAGCCAGGCCCGCGAGCTGGCCGAGCAGCAATTCACGCCCGCGCGGATCGTCGAGCCTCTGGTCCAGGAGCTTGTCCCGCCCAGCGGTACGCTTTCCCGCGACCTTCACGACGAGGAGCTTGGCATGGTTTCCAGTTCGGCAGTAACCCGGCCGCCAGCGGACGTCAACACGGTGGCGCCGCTGACGCCGAACGCCTGGTTGCGCTATGCAGTGATCCAGCGCATCCTGCCGCCGGGCATCACCGACGTACTGGAGATCGGCTGCGGCCAGGGCGCGCTTGGCGCGCGGCTGTCCCAGCGCTACCGGTACCTGGGCGTTGAGCCGGACCAGGTGTCCTGGACCGTGGCCCAGCGGCGGATCAGGGCGGTCGGGCCGGGCGAGGTCCGCAATATCTCCGTCGAGGCGCTCGGCGACGAGCGGTTCGACCTGGTCTGCGCGTTCGAGGTACTCGAGCACATCGAGGATGACACGGCCGCGGTGAAGGAGTGGGCGACCCGGCTGCGGCCCGGCGGCTGGCTGCTGCTGTCAGTCCCGGCGCACCAGCACCGGTTCGGGCCGGCCGATGAGCTCGCGGGCCACTTCCGCCGCTACGACCCCGACGTGATGGCCGCCCTGCTCACCAGCTGCGGCTTCGGCGAGATTCAGGTCCGCCAGTACGGCTTCCCGCTGGGGTACCTGCTGGAAACTGGACGTAACCTGATCGCCCGCCGCCGGCTCGCCGCGACGGGCACCCAGTCCCTGGCCGAGCGCACCGCCGGATCCGGCCGGCTGCTCCAGCCGTCTGGCAGCGCGGTCGGCGCGACCATCCGCTGGGGCACCGCGCCCTTCCGGACCATAGAGCAGGCGTTCCCGAATACCGGGACCGGGCTCGTGGTCAGGGCCCGGCTGTCCAGCTAGTCAGTCCCGCTCGGTATCCTCCTGGGCTAACGGCCGCTGAGCAGCCGCTCACGGGGAACTAGGGCCCAAATACGTGCAAAGGAAATGAAAGTTAAACGGCGAGCCTTGCGCCCTGCCCGGTAGCCTTCGCAGCGATGAATATCCGACAGGCGACGGAGAGCGCCCAGCAGGCCGGTCGGCCGCGCGCGAGCGAGCGAGCGGCCAGTCACCGGCTGGCCCACCGGGTTGGCGTGGGAGTGCTGACGGCGCTGATGGCCGTCGGTTACTCGGTCTACGGGCTGTTCCAGTACTACACCTTCAAGCCGACCTCCTACGATCTGCTGATCTTTAGCGAGGCCGTCCAGTCCTACGCGCACTTCCACGACGGCATCTCGCCCATCAAGGGCATCCACAACGGGTTCGGCCCGAACTTCTCGGTGCTCGGCGACCACTTCTCGCCGATCATCGCCGCCCTGGCGCCCATGTACTGGTTCCACAACGGCGCCGATAACCTGCTCGTCGCCCAGGCGGTCCTGTTCGCCCTGGCCATCCCCCCGCTGTGGGTCTTTACCCGCCGGGCGTTCGGCGGCGGCCCGAAGGCGACCGCGGCCGCCTACCTCGTCGCGGTGGCGTACGGGCTGAGCTTCGAAATCGCCGCGGCGGCGTCCTTCGACTTCCACGAGGTCGCCTTCGCCCCGGTGCTCACCGCGATCGCGCTCGAGCGCTTCCAGGCCGGCCGCCTGCGGTCCGCCCTGATCGCGCTGGCCTTCCTGCTCCTGGTCAAGGAGGACATGGGGCTGTTCGTGGCCGGGATCGGCATCTACCTGGCGCTGGCGCGCCCGCGGGTGGTGCGCAAGCGGTGGCTGGTGGGCATCGGACTGGTCGTCGTCGGCGTGGCCTGGACGGCGTTCGCGACCTATGTCCTGATCCCGTCATTTGGCGGCCACTCCGATTACTACTGGGCGTACGGAACCCTCGGCAAGAACGTCCCGCAGGTCGTCGGGCATATCGTCGCCCATCCCCGCAGCTCGCTGCAGATGCTGTTCGCGCCGCGGGTCAAGCTCGACACCATGCTGTGGCTCGCCGGCGCCCTCTGCTTCCTGCCGCTGCTGTCGCCGATCGCGCTGGCCGTGATCCCCCTGCTGGTCGAGCGCATGCTGAACTCCAAGTTCGGGAACTGGTGGGGCACCGACTACCAGTACAACGCCTACCTCGTGGTCGCCCTGGTGTGCGCGGCCGTCGACGGCGCCGCGCGGCTCGACCGGTGGCTGACGCGGGCGTGGCGTTACCTCACTAATCGCAGCGGGCGGCCAGCCCCGGCCGCGAGCGCGCCCGCCGCAACAGTCCCCGCCGACGCGGTCCCCGCCCAGACGGCCGCCGCCGGCGCCAGCCCGGCCGGCGATGCGGCCGCGAGCGGGCCGACCGGCGGCACGACGGCAACGGCGCCGGCCGCGCCGCTGCGGGGAGCAGGCACGTTCGCCCTGGCCTGCGCGGTCGCGATGTGCGGGGTCGCCGTCTACACGGTCTCGCTGCCGCGGTTCGCGCTGGCCGCCGCGCTCAAGCCGTCGTTCTACCACCGGACGGCGCTGGACCGGGCCGCGGCCGCCGCCGACGCTGTCGTCCCCAGCGGCGTGACCGTGCAGGCCACCAACTATCTCGGCCCGCAGCTGGCCTCCAAGGACCGGGTGCTGCTGTGGGACGGGGACGGCAAGCACCCCCCGCTGTACCCGCCGTGGGTGGTCGCCAACGTGCGGCAACTGCAATTCACGTTCTCCAGCGTGCGACAGCAGCGGCAGAGTGTCCAGCACCTGGAAAACAGCGGTTATCGGGTCGTTTTCAGGCGCGACGGGTACGTTGTCCTGCACCGGGTCGGCCAGAAGACGGCCGCCAAGACTGCTCAGGGGGGCGCTGGATGAGCGCCGGAGCCAGGACCGCGCCCGCCGATCCGTCGGCGGCAGGCCCCGCCGGGGGCGGCCCGCCGGACCAGACCGCGGACCCGGCCGGGCGGGTGCTGTCCCGGCTGACGGTGCTGCCCGCGCTGCTGGTGATGGCCTGGCTGCTGGCCGGCCTGCCGCTGCTGTTCCTGGGCCTGTTCACCCCGGTGCTGATGCTGGTCGTCTCGGTGCCGCTGGCCATCGTGCTGGTGGTCCTCGCCCTGCGCTGGAGCCCGTCCCGGCCGCAGGCGGGGCCGCTGCTGACCCACGGCTCCCGGGCGGCCGAGTCCAGCTCGGAACAGCCGCGGCCGCGGACGCCCTGGTGGGCGGTGGCGGGCGTGGTCGCAGTGGCTATCGCGTTCGGCGTCGACCAGGTGATCTATCACTCGCAGCAGATCATCGTGAATCGCGATCCTGCGTCTTATATCCAGTTCGCGAACTGGATCGCCCATCACCACTCGCTGCCGATCCCGCCGGACGCCGCGGCGTTCGGCGGCAGCCATCATGTGCTCTCCTTCGCGAGCTTCGCCTTCTATCAGGTCGGCCATACCGTGGTCCCGCAGTTCATGGCGGGCCTGCCGATGATCTTGTCGGCCGGATTCTGGCTGGGCGGCGTGGCCGCCGCGGTGGCGATGGGCTCGGTGCTCGGGGCCCTCGCGGTGCTGACCTTCGGGGGGCTGGCCGCCCGGCTGATCGGAGCCCGCTGGGCGCCGCTGGCTGCCCTGGTGCTGGCGCTCGCGCTGCCGGAGCAGTTCACCAGCCGGGCGACCTACAGCGAGCCGCTGGTGCAGATCCTCTTCCTGGGCGGGCTCTGCCTGCTCGTCGACTCCTTCGCCGACGACGGGATCGGCGTCCGGGTCATGGCGGCGCTGGCCGGCCTGGCGCTCGGGCTGACCTTGCTGGTGCGCATCGACGGGGTCAGCGACATGCTCCCGGTGCTCCCGTACTGCGGGCTGCTGCTGGTCACCCGCCGGGTCAGTCAGGGGATCGCGCTGCTCGGCGGGCTCGCCGTGGGCGCCATCTACGGCGTCGCGGACGGCCTGCTGCTGAGCCGGCCGTACCTGGCCAGCATCAAGAGCTCGCTGATCCCGCTGGTCCTGGTCGTGGCCGTGGTGGCGATAGCCACCGCGGCCGCGGTGGCCTTGCTGTGGCGCCGGGGCCTGCCGGAGGTGCGCGGGAACTGGCTGCCCAACGCGGCGGCGGCGGCTGCGTTCGTCATCCTGGCCGTCTTCTACTTCCGGCCCTACGTGCAGACGGCTCGCGGCGGAGCGAGCAAGTTCACCCTGTCGGTCATCGCCGGCTTCCAGCGAGGCGATCACCTGCGGCCCGACCCGACCCGGCTGTACTACGAGATAAGCCTGCACTGGGTGCAGTGGTACATCGGGCTGCCCGCCGTCGTGCTCGGTACCCTGGCGGCTGCGGTGCTCGCCCGCCGCTGCCTGCGGGGGCAGGCCCCGACCTGGACGCTGCCCCTGATGATCTTCGCGTGGACCATCGTCGCCACCTTGTACCGGCCGGCCATCACCCCGGACCAGCCCTGGGCGAGCCGGCGGCTGGTACCTGCCGTGCTGCCCGGCTTCATCCTGCTGGCGGTCTGGGCCACGAGCTGGCTCGTCGGCTGGCTCCGCCGGCGCGGTGCGCCCCGGGTGGCCTGGGCGGGCCTGGGCGCCGTATGCACGGCGGCCCTGGTGGTGCCGGCCGTGATCACCACGTTCGGGATCGTCCGCAGCGGCCACGGTCCGCTCGGTCTCAAGCCCGCCGCGGTCGGCCTGGCGGACAAGCGCACCTACGGCGGGGAGATCGCGGCGGTCGGCCACCTGTGCGCGGCCATTCCCAGCCGCGCATCGGTCGTCTTCGTCGACAGCTCGACGGGCACGATCGGCAACAACTTCGCCGAGGTCGTGCGGGGGATGTGCGGCGTTCCGACCGCCATCATGAGCACCCGGAGCCCGAGCGCCGCGCAGGTGGTCGTGGCCGGCATCCGGCGGGCGGGACGCACGCCGGTGTTCCTGGCCCCGCGTCCCCGGGAACTAACCCCTTACGGGGGCACGGCGCGGCTGATCATGACGCTGCAGAGCGCGCAGGACGGTCATGCGCTGGTCACCGCGCCGAAAAATACCACTAAACTGGCCTACCACATCTGGATGTCGGAGCCCTAGCAGTGACCGTCCCTCTCGGCAGTACGCCCGCCGACAGTCCTGAAATCGGAGTATTGTCTCCCGCCGTGAGCGAAACGTCCACACAGATGCCGTATGTCACCATCGTCCTGCCCTGCCACAACGAGGAGGGCCACGTCATCGCCGAGGTGGCGCGGATCTGCGAGGCCATGGACCTGAGCGGCTACCCCTACGAGCTGGTGGCCTACGACGATGCCTCCACCGACTCGACGCTGCTCCGGCTGCAGGAGGCCGCGCCCGACTACCCGCAGCTGCGGATCGTGCACTTCCACCGCAACGGGGGATCGGGCACCGTCCGGCGCATCGGCACCCAGCAGGCCCGCGGCGAGATCGTCGTGTGGACCGACGCCGACATGACCTACCCGAACGAGCGGATTCCCGAGTTCGTCCAGATGCTGGAGAAAGAGCCGCACCTGGATCAGGTCGTCGGGGCCAGGACCAGCGAGGAGGGCACCCACAAGATCCTTCGGGTCCCGGCCAAATGGTTCATCCGTAAGCTGGCTGAGGTGCTGACCAACTCGCCGATCCCGGACCTGAACTCCGGCCTGCGGGCATTCCGGCGCGAGGTGTCGCTGCCCTACCTCCGGCTGCTGCCGCCCGGCTTCTCCTGCGTGACCACGATCACGATCGCCTTCCTGTCCAACCAGCACGACGTGCGGTACGTGCCGATCGACTACGCCAAGCGGGCCGGCACGTCGAAGTTCAAGTTCGTCCGGGACGCCTACCGCTACATCCTTCAGGTGCTGCGGATGGTGATGTACTTCAACCCGCTCAAGGTGCTGATGCCGCTGGCGCTCACCCTGATCACGCTGGGCATCGGCAAGTTCATCTTCGACCTGATCGTGCACCCGTTCCTGATCGCGGTCGACACGGTCCTGGTCCTGGTCACCGGGCTGATCATCGCCACCCTCGCGCTGCTGGCCGACCTGATCGTCCGGTCCAGGGGCGACACGTGACCCGTGCGGCCCGCCCGGGGCCGCCTCGGGCGGTCCGCTAGCAAGCGCCTGCGTGACAACCTCCCGCGAGAGAACAAGGAGAGCACAGTGGCCCGTCGCGTTACCGTGCTGGGAACCGGGTATCTCGGCACCACGCACGCTGCGTGCATGGCCGAGCTCGGCTTTGACGTGCTCGGCGTGGATGTCGACGCGGCCCGGATCGCCGCGCTGGCCGATGGCCAGCTGCCGTTCTACGAGCCCGGCCTGGAAGCGTCGCTGGAGCGCGGCGTGCGCTCGGGGCGGCTGCGCTTCACCACGTCGTTCCAGGAAGCAGCGGACTTCGGGGACGTGCACTTCTGCTGTGTGGGCACGCCGCAGCGCTCCGGGTCGAGCGGAGCCGACCTGTCCCAGCTGGATGGCTGCATCGAGGCGCTGGCGCCGCTGCTGAGCCGGCCGTGCCTGATCGTGGGGAAGTCCACCGTCCCGGCCGGGACCGCGGCCCGCCTGGCCGAGCTGCTGGCGCGGCTGGCCCCCGCCGGCACCGACGCCGAGCTGGCCTGGAACCCGGAGTTCCTGCGCGAGGGCCACGCCGTGACCGACACGCTGCGGCCCGAGCGCATCGTGGTGGGCGTCCGCTCAGCCAGGGCCGAGGCGATCCTGCGGGAGGTCTACGCGGAGCCGCTGGCGGCCGGGGTGCCGTTCGTCGTGACCGACTTCGCCACCGCGGAACTGGTCAAGGTGGCAGCGAACGCCTTCCTCGCCACGAAGATCTCGTTCATCAACGCGATGGCCGAGGTCTGCGAGGCGGTCGGCGCGGACGTCGCCAGCCTGGCCGAGTCCCTGTCCTACGACCACCGCATCGGGGGCGCCGGCATGCGGCCCGGCCTCGGCTTCGGCGGTGGCTGCCTGCCGAAGGACATCCGGGCCTTCGGGACCTGGGCCGCGGAGCTCGGAGCGGGCGAGGCCGTCTCGTTCCTGGCCGAGATGGACACCATCAACACCCGGCGCCGGACCCGGATGGTCGAGCTGGCCAGCGAGCTGGCCGGGGGATCGCTGGAAGGCCGCAACGTCGGCATCCTCGGCCTGGCGTTCAAGCCGGACTCCGACGACATCAGGGACTCGCCGGCGCTCGACGTGGCCATGGGCATGCACCGGCTCGGCGCCCGGGTGACCGCCTTCGACCCGGCCGCGATGGACCGGGCCCGGCAGGCGCACCCCGAACTGGAGTACGCCAGCTCGGCGCTCAGCGCCGCCACGGACGCGGACGTGCTGCTGGTGCTGACCGAGTGGCCTGAGTTCCGGCAGGTCGATCCCGAGGTCATCGGCAAGGCGGTGGCCCGGCGCAACATCGCCGACGGCCGCCACCTGCTAGATCCGGCGCTCTGGCGGGCGGCCGGCTGGACCTACCGGGCGCTCGGCCGACCCGCCGAGGCCGCTTTCTGACCGCAGGTGGCCCCTGGGCCAAGGTTCTCGACTAGTAACGGCCGCGGCGGCCGGCCCCGGCGTTAGCTGTCCGCCTGGCCCGGCGGATCCGAAGGGCCGGGGGTGGCGTCGAGCAGCGCGCTGGACCCGGCCGCGCGCGTGGTCACGTCATCGCAGCGCTCGCGGAAGCGGTCCAGCGACTCGCCGTCGCCGATCGGCACGCTGGCCTCCAGCCGGCTGCCGTCCCGGACCTCGGGCAGGTCCAGCACGCGGTCCACGAGCTCGGCCCGCCTGCCGGGGGCCACGTGTCCCGAGGAGGCGTGCAGCGAGGCGCGGGCCGCCCCGTCGCCCTCCTCCGGCATGCTGACGTCGGCGGCGGCGACCGTGCGATCGCCTTCCTTGATCTCGACGTGCCGGCGCGTCACGCGATCGGTCATTTATCTGCCTCCAGCTAGTGCTCGCGGGCCTCCGTACCTCCGTACCTCCGTGCCCGGCGGGCCGGGCATGAAACGCCCTAGTGCCCGGCCGTTAGTGATTCCGGCGACGGCCGGTCGACGATGAGCTTCTCGAGCCGGTCCAGCCGGTCGCCGAGATCCTGGGTGGTGACCACGTCGGCCAGGGCCAGCCGGACCGCGGACAGCTCCCGGGCCAGGAACTCGGTGTCGGCCTGGGTGCGGGCCGCCACTTCCCGGTCGCGCTCGATACTGGCCCGGTCGCGGTCGTCCTGCCGGTTCTGAGCCAGCAGGATCAGCGGCGCCGCGTAGGCGGCCTGCGTGGAGAAGGCCAGGTTGAGCAGGATGAACGGATACGGGTCCCAGTGCCGGACCAGGCCGGTGATGTTCAGCGCGATCCAGACGATCACCAGCAGCGTCTGGCCGACCAGGAACCGACCGGTACCCAGGAACCGGGCGACGCTCTCCGAGAACTGGCCGAAGGCGTCAGCGTCATAGCGCGTCCCCACCCGCGGGGCCGCGCCGCGCGGGGCGGACAGGTCGGAACGGTCGCCGGGCAGCAGCGAAGACAGGGGCGGCATCCTCATGCGGTCTCCTTTGTCCGCCAGCCCGCAGGCAGGAGACGGTCCAGGACGTCATCGACGGTGACCGCGCCGAGTAGGCGGCCGGCCTCGTCGCAGACGGCCACGCCGATGAGGTTATAGGCGGCCAGCCGCCGGGCTACCTCGCGCTCGGAGAGCTCGGGGCGGACGAAGGCGCTCTCCTCGATGCACTCGCCGACGGTCGCGGACGGCGAGTGGCGCAGCAGCCGCTGGAATCCGACCGTGCCCAGGTAGCGGCCGGTCGGGGTCACCGAGGGCGGCTCGCAGACGTAGACCTGCGCGGCTGACGTGACGGCCCGGTCGGGCTCGCGGATGCGGGCCAGCACCTCGGCCACGGGGGCATCGGGCGGGACGATCAGGGGCTGGGAGGTCATCAGGCCGCCCGCGGTCGTGGCGTCGTAGTGCAGCAGCCGGCGGATGTCGGCCGCCTGGACCTTCTCCATGGCGGCCAGGAGGCGCTCCCGCTGCTCGGGCGGCATCTCGGCGAGCAGGTCAGCGGCGTCGTCCGGCTCCATCTCCTCGACCACATCGGCGGTGCGCTCGAGCCCCAAGCCGGCCAGGAACCGGATCTGGTCCTGCTCGGGCATCTCCTCGAGCACGTCGGCCAGCTCCTCGTCCTGCAGCGCCTCGGCGAGCTGGGTGCGCCGGCTGGCCGACATGGCCTCGACCGCGTTGGCCAGGTCGGTCGGGTGCATTTCCCGCAGCTGGACCAGTTGCTCGGCCAGCGGGCCGGCCTTGAACAGCTCGCGGTGGCGGTCCCACCGAACGATCACGGGCGTGTGATGGCGCAGCCCTCGGCCCTGGCTGATGGCCAGCACCGCGACCTCCCAGCCATCCCGGCGCCGCTCGGAGCGGGCGATGCCCACATCCAGGACGCTGCCAGCGCCTGCCGGGCTGCCGTACAGCTCGGACGCGAAGATCTCCCCGGTCCGCCTGCTGAACCGCCTCAGGTCAACGGTGCCGCCGCGCAGGTGCGCGCCGTCGAGGCTGATCTCCGCGACGCGCCCCAGGTTGACGAAGATCTGCCGCCGCTGCAGGGTGACCACGAGCCCCAGCACCCAGGGCGGCTCGCCGCCTGCCGTGGGCAGGATGACGACGTCCCGGATCCGCCCGACTGGCATCCCCTCGCCGTCGAGCAGCTGGCGGCCCGTCAGCCGGGACGTGAAGACCGGGCTGGCGGTCATGACCGATCACGCTGTGACATCGCCGGGACCTCCTCGCCTCACCCGCCAGCACGTTCGAGACCCTATCTCCTGCGGCGAGTCGGCCGGTCCGGGGAGCTAGCGCTCCCAGGGCGGGGTGTCACCCATCTTCTGGTAGTACTTGGCCAGGTGGCTCTTGACCCGGTCGATGTCGCCGGCCGGCAGGTCGATCCCGCCCCGGGCACCTTGCATGATATTCCCGGCCGCGATGATCGCGCGGGGCACCGCACGGATCTTGCCTTCGACGATGTCGGCGATGAGCAGCTTGTAAGCGGTGAAGTTGTCCTTGCTGGCGCTGTCGTACCAGACGTGCGCGTCGCGGTACTTGTCGTTGGGCTCGTCCTGCGCGTCCGCCCAGGCCCGGACCCGCTTCTCCGCCGCGCCGCCATCCCAGTGGCGGTCGCCGTCGGCCAGCGGGTAATCCTGAAATGCCGTGACAGCCATGTCGCACCTCTGCCCTTTCGGTGGCCTCAGCTTCCGTGGCGTCTGCCTTCCCCGGCTGGGGGACGGAAAACCGGCAGGCCGCTGGCCGGGCTGGCGGCAAGCGGGGCAGGCGGGCCTACGCTGGTGCGATGAAGGCGACGATGCCAGGCGCCACCTCCAGCGGCCAGGACGTGGCGCGGCGGCTGCTCGACGACGGTTACGTCGTCGTCTCCGGCCTGCTGAGCGGGGCCGAGATCGAGGCCGCCCGGGCCGACCTGAGCCGGGTGCTGGCCACCACGCCGACCGGCCGCAACCCCTTCGAGGGGCACGCCACCCAGCGGGTCTACGCCCTCTTCGCCAAGACCCGGACCTTCGACGCGGCTGCCGTCCACCCGCTGCTGCTGGCGGTGCTCGACCAGGTGCTGGGGCACTACCAGCTCAGCGCGCCGGTGGGCATTCGCATCGGACCGGGGGAGCAGGCTCAGCTGCTGCACCGTGACGACGCGGTATACCCGCTCCCGCAGCCGGGACCGCCGGTGGTGGTCAACACCATGTGGCCGCTGGATGAGTTCACGGCGGCCAACGGCGCCACCAGGTTCATTCCCGGCAGCCACCGCTGGCCGGCCGGCCGGGCGCCGGCCCCGGCCGACCCGGTGCTGACCGCCACCATGACCCCCGGCTCGGCCATGTTCTACCTCGGCAGCCTCTGGCACGGCGGCGGGGCCAACGCCACCGCCGCGCCCCGCCTCGGGGTGATCCTGGAGTACGCCGCCGGCTGGCTGCGCCCGCAGGAGAACCACTGCCTGGCCGTGCCGCGCGAGGTGGTGCGGCAGCTTCCGCAGCGGCTCCAGGAGCTGCTCGGCTACAACATCTACCCGCCGTTCCTGGGCTACGTCGACGGGACCCACCCGCGCCGGGTGCTGTCGGCGGGGGAGTGACCCGAGAACCAGGGCCGTCCGCCGGCGATGAGTCCCGGGCCGCCGTTTCGTCAGACCCACCAGGTAGCTTCGGCGGCGCAGGTAGCTTCGGCGGCGGCGGGCCCGGTGCTGGACCCGTGGCGGTCTTTGATTAGCTGGGCGGTGACCCAGCCGGTAGGTTTTTCGTGATGCGGGGGCCCCGTGGCCGGCCCGCCTGATCAGGAGGAACGATGACGCAGATCGGCGCGGTGCCCGCGAGTTCGGGGCCGGCCATCCTGGTGGAAGGCCTGACCAAATCGTTCGGCGACGTGCACGCGCTGCGTGGCATCGACCTGTCGGTGCCGCGGGGGACGGTGCTCGGCGTCCTCGGTCCCAACGGCGCGGGCAAGACCACCGCCGTGCGCATTCTCACGACCTTGCTGCAGCCCGACGGCGGGCAGGCGCTGGTGGAGGGGCGCGACGTCGTGCGGGAGGCGGCGGCGGTTCGCCGGCTGATCGGGCTGTCCGGGCAGTCGGCGGCCATCCAGGAGGAGCTCACCGGCCGGGAGAACCTGGAGATCATCGGGCGGCTCTACCATCTGGCCTGGCCCGATGCGCGCCGCCGGGCCACCGAGCTGCTTGAGCAGTTCGACCTGACCGAGGCCGCGGACCGGGCGGCCAAGAACTACTCCGGCGGCATGCAGCGCCGCCTGGACCTGGCGGCCAGCCTGGTCGGCCGGCCCCGGGTCCTGTTCCTGGACGAGCCCACCACCGGCCTGGATCCGCGGTCCCGGCTGGGGATGTGGGACATTATCCGGTCGCTGGTGGCCGGCGGTACGACGCTGCTGCTCACCACGCAGTACCTGGACGAGGCCGACGAGCTGGCCGACGAGATCGTGGTCATCGACCATGGCCTGGTCATCGCGGCCGGGACGTCGGAGGAGCTCAAGGGCCGGGTCGGCGGGGACGTGCTGGAATTCACGGTGCCCGACCGGTCCCGGCTCAGCGACGCCGTCGCGGCCATCGCGAGCATCGGCGATGGCGAGCCGCATGCGGATAAGGAGACTGGCGTGGTCAGTGTCGGGGTCGGCGGGCGTGGCTCGGAGGCGCTTGTCGAGGCCGTGCGCCGCCTCGACGCGGCCGGGGCGGAGACCCGCGGGCTGGCGCTGCGGCGGCCGTCCCTCGACGACGTCTTCCTGGCGCTGACCGGGCACGCAGCCGAGGAGGACGAACAACCGAACGGCCGCCGCCGGGGCCGCCGGAAGGGCGGCAAGAAGGACCCCGCGCAGGTGTCGTCATGACCGCCGTTACCGCGCCCGCGGCGCTCCCGCCGCTGGAGGATCCCGGCCTGTTCACCCGCGGTCGCTGGGCCGTCAGCGACACCCTCACCATCACCCGGCGCAACCTGCTGGTCTGGATGCGCGTGCCGGCCTACATCGTCTTCACCGTGATCCAGCCGGTCATGTTCACGCTGATGTTCCGCTATGTCTTCGGCGGCGCGATCCAGGTGCCGGGCGTGCCCGGCGGGTACGTCAACTTCCTGATCCCCGGGATCATCGCGCAGACCGCGGCGTTCGCCACGTTCGGCACGGCCATCGCGCTGGCCCAGGAACTGAAGAAGGGCGTGATCGACCGGCTGAAGTCGATGCCGATGTCCCGCTCGGCGGTCCTGGCCGGCCGGCTGGTGGCCGACACCGCGCGGATGACCGTGACGATCCTGATCGTCCTCGGGGTGGGGTACGCGGTCGGCTTCCGGTTCCAGAACGGCGCCGCCCCCGCCGTGCTCATGGTCGTGCTCGCGATCGTGTTCGGCGTGGCGATCTGCCTGATCGCCGCCTTCACCGGGCTGGCCATCGGGGACGAGGAGTCGGTGCAGGCGTTCGGGCTGATCTGGCTGTTCCCGCTCACCTTCCTCAGCTCGGCGTTCGTCCCGATCTCCTCCATGCCGGGCTGGCTGCAGGCCTTCGCCAACAACCAGCCGGTCACCTACGTCGTCGACACGATGCGCGCGCTGGCGCTCGGCGGCCCGATCCAGGCCAGCCTGCTCAAGAGCCTCGCGTGGATTGTCGGGATCTTCATCGTCTTCGCGCCGCTGGCCGTCCGCGCCTACAAGCGGGCGGGCTGAGCCCGGAGCTCGCGGGCCTGCCGCCGCGGCCATGGGCTGGATACGCTCAGCCCATGGACAGGGATGAGCGGCGGCAGTTCGTCCGGGACCACCGGACCTGCGTCTTCGGCTATGCCCGCCAGGCCGACGGCCCGGCGATGACGATCGTCTACTACGTGATGGACGGGGACGACCTGCTGGTCTCGACTATGGCCGACCGGGGAAAGGCCAGGGCGGTGCAGCGCGACCCGCACGTCAGCCTGTGCGTGCTGGACGAGAAGTGGCCGCCCACCTACCTCCAGGTCTACGGCACCGCGGTCCTGGACCCGGACGAGGAGCAGGCCGCGGACCTGCTGCGCAAGGTCGTGGAGCTGATGGCCGGCCAGCCGGTGCCCGCTGAGCGGCACGAGCAGATCGCGCAGATGGCGCGGGAGGAGAAGCGCGTCGTCCTCCGGGTGACGCCGTACGCGACGTTCGCGACGCCGCCGCGCCACGTGAACACGATGGAAGACATCGACACGCTCTCGCACTGGACCAGCTCGAGCCAGCCCTGGTGACCGGCTGCCCGGCCGGTTAGGGTAAAGACCCGCCGTGGCAGCCAGCGATCGAAGGAGATCGACATGCACGGTTCGCAGCCCAATGCCACCGTCGATCGGCTAGCGCAGGGCCGCGCGGTCGTCTTCCGCGGCGCCACGGTCCTCACCGTCGACCCGGCGGCCGGTAGCACAGCGGCGGGCGCCGCCAACGGGGCCGGCGGCGCGAGCGGGGTCATCGAGAACGGTGACGTGCTGGTCATCGGGGAGCAGATCCAGGCCGTGGGCCGATCCCTTGCGGCGCCCGACGACGCGGTCGAGATCGATGCCTCCGGCGGCATCCTCATGCCGGGGATGGTCGACACGCACCGGCACATGTGGCAGACAGCCCAGCGGGGCCTTGGCGCCGACTGGTCGCTGACGAACTACTTCTACTTCTACTACGTCAACTGGGGGCACGTCATGCGCCCGGAGGACGTCTACGCCGGCAACCTGCTGGCCGCGATCGAGTCCGTCGACGCCGGCGTCACGACCACGGTGGACTGGTCGCACGGGCTGCGCACCGTGGACCACGCCGAGGCCGCCGTGGACGCGCTCGAGTCGGTGCCCGGCCGGTTCGTGCTCGCCTACGGCAACCTGGCCCAGGCGCCCTGGGAGTGGGCCACGAGCCCGGAGTTCCGTGACTTCGTCGAGCGCCGGCTGGCCAGCCGCGGCGACATGCTGGGCTGGCAGATCGCATTCGACGTGACCGGTGACCCGCAGTTCCCGGAGGAGGCGGCCTTCGCCGTGGCGCGCGAGCTGGACGCGACCGTGACCACCCACAGCGGGGTCTGGGCGGTCACGACCGACGACAGCATCCGGCTCATCGCCGAGCACGGGTACCTCACCGACCGGCTCCGGCACGTGCACGTGTCCAGCCTGTCCCCGGACTCCTACCACCGCATCGCCGCGTCCGGCGGCCAGGCGTCGGTGGCGGCCGAGAGCGAGTGCAGCGCCGGGCAGGGGTTCCCGTCCAGCTGGGAGCTGCGGCAGTACGGCATCCCGATTTCGCTGTCGGTCGACACCAGCGTGTGGTGGAGCGCGGACATGTTCTCCGCCATGCGCGCCACCCTGAACGCCGACCGGATCCGCGAGCACCAGCTGGCCCACGAGCGCGCCGAGACCGTGATGAACCTGCAGCTCAGGGCCGAGGACGTGGTGCGTTACGGCACCCAGGGCGGCGCCGACCACATCGGCCTGGGCGACCGGATCGGCAGCATCACGGCGGGCAAGCAGGCCGACCTGGTGCTGGTGCGCAATGAGCGCTCGCCGGTCATGTTCCCCGTCCTGAATCCGGCCGGCCACGTGGTGTTCCAGGCCCAGCGCGCGGACGTGCACACGGTCATGGTGAATGGACGGGTGCTGAAGTACGAACATCAGCTGCTGCTCGACGACCAGGTGGCCCGCGCGCGCCGCGCGATCGCCGAGAGCGTCGAGCACGTCCGGTCGGCGATGGGCGACGAGGCGTGGCAGGCGGCCATGCACCCGGAGAAGGTGAGCGTCCAGCCGGTGGACAACCCCTACCAGTACAGCGATTTCCAGCCCGCGGAGCCCTCGCGCCCGGAAACCGCCCACGAGCCGTCCTGACGGAGGGAGCAGCCGTGCCCGCAGCCGAGGAAGCCGCCGCGCAGGTCCGCGCGGCGGAGGACCGGCGGTACGCCGCGATGCTGGCCGCCGACGCGACCGCGCTGGACGACCTACTCGCGGATGGCCTCGTCTACACCCACTCCAGCGGCGCACGGGAGAACAAGCAGGAGCTGCTGGCCAGGATCGGCGGCGGCGAGCTGCGCTATGTCCGGCTGGAGCACCCGGTGAGCCAGGTGGTCGTGCTCGGCGACGCCGTCCTCGTCCTCGGCGAGATGCACGGGGATGTCGTGGTCGGCGGCCAGCCCAGGCGGCTGGACAACGCCGTCGTGGCGGTCTGGGCCGCGCAGGACGGCGGCTGGCGGCTGGCCGCCTTCCAGGGCACCCCGCTGCCCACATCACTGCCCGGCTGACCGACCGCTCGGCCAGCCGGCCCGGCCATGGCCAGAGCGGCGAGATGGTCTGACCATGATGAGGTTATCTTTCAGTCAATGCCAGGTATCCCCCGCTGCGCATCGCTACGGTCAGCTTGGTCATCTGGTGGTCGGCCGCGAGCTTAGGGTGGCGAGATGACCGGGTTCTGATCGCGTGACAGAAGTGGCCGGGAGAGTCGTCGGATGACAGCGGCAGCCGCATCGCCAGAGCGGGCCTCGCCGCCTCCTGCCGGCCCCGCGCCCGATGGGGCGGGGAGGCCGACCCTCAGTGACCGGCTGCCGCGGGCCTGGCTCTTCCCGCTCCTGGCGTTCGCGGTCAGCTGGCTGCTGATCCTGGCCACCTGGTACGGCTCCGACCTGATCTATGGCCACAGCCATCCGTGGTCCTGGCATTTCATCTTCAAGGACGCCAAGTACTACCTGGGCATCGCCCAGAGCGGTTATGCCGCGAAATCACCCTTCCCGTGGGGACGCGGCACGGCGATCGGCCGCCGGACCGCCTTCTTCCCGTTGTTCCCGCTGCTGATCCGGCTGGCCAGCTACCTGACTGGCGGCAACGTCCTGATCGCCGGCCTGCTGGTCAGCGTGCTGGCCGGAGCCGCGTCGGCGCTCGGCGTCTGGCTGGTGGCCGCCCGCGTACGTGACCGTTATGTCGCCGATCGCGCCGTCATGCTGTACTGCCTGTTCCCGGGGGCTATGACGTTCGGCCTGCTGTACTCCGAGCCGCTGGCCGTGGCGCTTGGCGCGGCAGCGCTGCTGGCCGTCCTCAGCCGGCGCTGGCTGCTCGCCGGGATCATCGGCGCCGTCAGCACGGCAGAGCGGCCGACCATGATCGTTCTCGTCGCGGTCTACGGCGTGGCCGCGGTGCAGGCGATCTGGACTCGCCGTGAATGGCGTGCCCTCATCGCGCCGGCGCTCACCCCGCTCGGCATGCTGGCCTTCTTCGCCTATCTCGGCCGCCGGTATCACGACTACGCCTTCTGGTTCCGGGCCGAGAAGGACGGCTGGAACCAGCAGGTCAGCTGGGGCGCCCACACTCTCCGCATCGTCCTGTGGGCCGATCCGGGCACCTCGAAGTACGTGGTCTTCAACGTCGTGCTCATCTTCATGTTCGTCGCCGCCGTGGCCGGGGTGGCCTTGATGCTTGCCGCTCGGCTGCCGGTGCCGGTGAGCCTGTTCGGCATTCTCGTGGTCGCGGTGTCCATCGCGGACGGCAGCACCAAGCCTCGCTTCATCTGGGCCGCCTTCCCGCTGTTCATTGGCGCGGCCGCGAAACTGCCGAGGATCCTGTACTGGCCGCTGCTCACCGTGTCAGCCGGGGCCCTGGCCTTCCTGATCGGCTGGTGGCCGCACCACTACTACGGGCCTGCGCCCTGAGCCGACCCGCCGCGAGCGGACCAGCTAGTCGACGTGCCGGGCGGCGCCCTGGTCGGCGGACAGGGCCATGGCCGCGTAGGCCCGCAGCGCCGGGCTGACGGGGCGGTCGCGCTGGGCCGGCTGCCAGCCGGCCTGGTCGGCGGCCGCGCGCCGCCGCGCCAGGACCTCGTCGTCCACGACCAGGCTGATCGACCGGACCGGGATGTCGATCTCGATGAGGTCGCCGTCCTCGACGAGGCCGATCAGGCCGCCGGCGGCGGCCTCGGGGGAGACGTGCCCGATCGACAGCCCGCTGGTGCCGCCGGAGAACCGGCCGTCGGTGACCAGCGCGCAGGTCTGGCCGAGTCCGCGGCCCTTGAGGAAGCTGGTCGGGTAGAGCATCTCCTGCATGCCAGGCCCGCCGCGGGGTCCCTCGTACCGGATGACCACGACGTCGCCGGGCTGGATGCGCTTGCCCAGGATCGCGTCGACGGCCTCCTCCTGGCTCTCGCTGACCCGGGCCGGGCCGCGGAAGGTGAGCCGGTCCGCGGCCACGCCAGCGGTCTTGACGATCGCCCCGTCGGGGGCCAGGTTGCCGCGCAGGACGGCCAGGCCGCCGTCGGTGCTGTAGGGGGTGGCCGTGGACCGGATGCAGCCGCTGACCGCGTCGACGTCCAGGCTGTCCCAGGTCGCGGTCGAGGAGAACGCCTCGGTGGTGCGCACGCCGCCGGGGGCGGCGGAGAACAGCTCGAGCGCCTGCGGGGTGGCGGTGCCGCTGCGCACGTCCCAGGCGGCCAGCCAGTCTGCCAGGCCGGCGGCGTGCACGGCGTGCACGCCGCGGTCCAGCAGGCCGCCGCGGTCCAGCTCGCCGAGGATCGCCGGGATGCCGCCGGCCCGGTGGACGTCCTCCATGTGGTAACTCGAGCTGGGCGCGACCTTGCAGATGCAGGGCGTCACCCGGCTGAGCTCGTCGATCGCGGCCAGGTCGAAGTCGACCTCAGCCTCGCGGGCGGCCGCCAGCAGGTGCAGCACCGTGTTCGTGGAGCCGCCCATCGCGATGTCCAGGCGCATCGCGTTGCTGAACGCGGCCCGGCTGGCGATGCTGCGCGGCAGGACGCCCGCATCGTCTTTCTCATACCACCGGCGGCACAGGTCGACGATCAGCTCGCCGGCGCGGACAAACAGGTCCCGACGCAGAGCACTCGTCGCCAGCGTCGAGCCATTGCCAGGCAGCGACAGGCCGAGCGCCTCGGTCAGGCAGTTCATCGAGTTCGCGGTGAACATGCCCGAGCACGACCCGCAGGTCGGGCAGGCCGAGCGCTCGATCGAGGCCAGCTGGTCGTCGCTGACGCTCGGGTCGGCCGACGCGGTCATCGCGTCGATCAGGTCCAGCCCGGTGCGGGCGACGCCGTCGGTCACGACGGCCTGGCCGGCCTCCATCGGGCCGCCGCTGACGAACACGGTCGGGATGTTCAGCCGCATGGCCGCGATGAGCATGCCGGGAGTGATCTTGTCGCAGTTGCTGATGCAGACCAGCGCGTCGGCCTGATGGGCCTGGACCATGTACTCAACCGAGTCGGCGATCAGCTCGCGGCTGGGCAGGCTGTAGAGCATCCCGCCGTGGCCCATCGCGATGCCGTCGTCGACCGCGATCGTGTTGAACTCGCGGCCGACACCGCCCGCCGCGGCCACCGCGTCGGCCACCAGCGCGCCCATGTTGCGCAGGTGCACGTGGCCGGGCACGAACTGGGTGAAGCTGTTGGCGATCGCGACGATCGGCTTGCCGAAGTCATCGTCGGTCATGCCCGTGGCCCGCCAGAGGGCACGAGCCCCGGCCATGTTGCGGCCGTGCGTAGAGGTCCGCGAACGCAGAGCAGGCACCGTCGTCCTCCCGGTTATCTCAGTCCATGCGCGCTTGCGCCCAGGCACGCTTGCGCCCATGCACGCAGTCAGCCTCGCCCGATCATGCTAGTCGCCATGGCCGCGGCGGCAGACCCGGGCGTCACGGCGCCAGGTTGGCCCAGACGAGCCTGGACACGCCCTGCGTCGTGGTGATCCCGTAGTCGAACCCGAAGGTGCCGGGACCGGCCGGGTCGTCGGTGGTGAGGACGGCCAGGGCGTAGTTGCGGCCCCGGCCGCGCACCCAGCCGATGCTGTTGACCTGCCACGGGCAGGAGGCGTCCTGCTGGGTGCAGGTCGGAACGTACTTCCAGCCGTTCTTGAGCGCCACCGTTATCCCTGGAACCGGGTTGGCGTAGTCGGGCGGCTCGCACGCGCTGCCCCACGGGCCGCAGCTGACGCCCCAGCGCTGGCCAGGGGTGACGCTCTCCATCAGGCCGAGCCCGTAGGCTCGCGCGGCGGGCGACAGCACGCGGCCGGGATAGGCGAGGGCCCGGGCGATGGCCACCTGGTCGGCGGCGCTGGTCGTCGTGTTGCCCCAGCCGTAGTAGCTCGGCGTCTGGCAGCCGACGGTGGTGCCGCGCGTCGGGATCAGGGTGTTGAACGCCGTCAGGGCGCGGCAGCCGCCGCCGAAGTAGAACAGCGATGTCGCGGCCACGTTGTCGCTGACGGTGATCATGTTCTTCATCAGGTACTGGATCGAGTACGGGATGGCAGCCGGGATCGGGCGCGACCTGGACTGATACCGCCGCAGCCACATGGCCAGGATGTCGGCCTTGACGATGCTGGCGGTGTACTGCGCCTGCGGAGCGCCAGAGAACAGGTAAGTCCGGCCGGTGCGCCGGTTGTAGAGCGCGACCTGCGCTACGCCCTGGCGCGAGGCCAGGTAGGCGGCCACCCCGCGCAGCGGGCTGGCGATTAGCGGCTGGGCCGCGCCCGGGCCCGTGACGGGCCTTGAATCTGGTAACGCCTGGCTGGGGCCGCGGACACTCGCCGCGCCGGCGCGGCTGCCGCTGGCTGATAACAGGCCGGCCCCGGTGGCCATCGTCGTGAGCACGAGCCCCAGCCGGATGAACCGCGCTAGGCGGGCCGAGTTCGATCCCCGCATGCTTCCCCCATACCGGCGTGAGTCCTGCCGCGTGCTGGGGAAGCTATCAGTGCAGCGCCGTCGAGCGTGGGATCTGCCCACGTCAACGGCACTGCGGCGGGTTCTGCTGGCGCGGGACGTGGCGCGCGCGGCACTGCGCGGCGTCACAGGCCGGCAGGGAGCTAGTCCCTGGGCGCCGCCCGCCCGGCGAAGGCCGGGGCGTGCAGCTCGGAGGCCGCCCGCCGCTCGTTGAGGACGTAGCGGATGTCCGCGGTCTCATCTTCGTCGTAGCGCTCGAGAATGGCATCCAGCTCGATGAAATCGGTCGCGGTCCTGATTCCGGCCAGCTCGCGCCGGAGGATCTTGCGTGCTGAGCGGGTGTCACGCATACCGCGCAGCTCCGCCCAGATCTGCTTCAGCAGCAGGCTCGGCGAGTACGTGGTGCCCTGCATGTAACCGTCCTAACGGGTCGTCGTCTTGTGGGTCTCATCTACTCTCGCCGATTTTGATCCATGCGTCCAATGCCTAGTTCACATATGATCTATGCTTATGAGTTATGGGTATGGATACGGATGTGCTGCGCTGGTTCCAGCAGGTCGCCGACGGCACGACGGTGACCGAGGTGAGCGAGCTGGAGTCGGTCACTCAGCCGGCCGTCTCGCGAGCCCTGGCCCGGCTCGAGGTCGAGGTGGGGACGCCGCTGCTGCGCCGGTCCGGGCGGACGCTGCGGATGACACACGCCGGCGCGACGTTTAAGCGACATGTCGACTCGATGCTGCATCAGCTCGACGACGGCATCGCGGCCGTGAATCAGCTCATCGAGCCGGAGACCGGCGCGGTCGCCCTGGCCTTCCAGCACTCGCTGGGCACCTGGCTCGTGCCCGACCTGGTCCGCAGCTTCCGCTCGGCCCATCCGGCGGTCCGGTTCCTGCTCACTCAGGTGCGCGACGAGCTCGTCTCCGCCCCGCTGGACGGCGGCCAGGCCGACCTGGAGATCGGCAGCCGCCGCCCGGCCGATCCCGCGCTGGAGTCGAGCCTGCTGGCCGTCGAGCCGCTGCGGGTGGCCGTGCCGCAGGATCACGAGCTGGCCACGCGGCCGGGCCTCGCGCTCGCGGACCTGTCCGGCGAGCCGTTCGTGGCGCTGCGGCCGAACTCCGCCCTGCGCAAGCTGAGCGACGAGCTCTGCGACGAGGCCGGCTTCCACCCCGACGTGGTCTTCGAGGGCGATGATCTGTCCACCGTGCGCGGCTTCGTGGCGGCGGGCCTGGGCGTGGCCATTGTCCCGGCACCCCGGGCCGGATCGCCGGAATCGGCGACCGGGCCGCTGCGCTACTGCGAGATCCTCGACGTCTGGGCGGCTCGCGAGATCACCCTGACCTGGTCGACCGAGCGCCGGCTGCTGCCGGCCGCCGAGCAGTTCCGGCGGCACGTCCTGGCCCGGGCCTCGGCCGGCCGGGTGCCGGCGCTGACCAGCTGAGGGACGGCCCCGGCGCGCCCCCGAGGCCGGTCAGCCCAGGCGGCGCCGGCGGAGCCGCCAGAAGCAGAACCCGGCCAGGGCCAGGGCGAGGATCACGAAGATCGCGGTCTCGTACCACTGAAAGGCCCAGTAGCGGCTGGCGGGCTGATAGGTGACGACCTGCCGGAGGTGCAGCCTGGCCAGCGAGGCCGTGCAGGCCTGCGGAGGCGCGGTCTGGCTCGCGCAGGCCTGCGGGGGCGGGCCGGTGAATGGGCGCCCGGCCGGGGTGACGGTCTGATTGGACAGGACCCAGGCGCCGGGCCGGTCCACTGCCCCGACCAGGATCATCTGGCCGCCCGCCCCGGTCATCTCGGTGGTCAGGTTGCCGTTGACATTGAGGGCGGCGTCCGCACGCATCGGCGTGATGAGGTGCGGCCGGACCCACAGCGGCATCACCAGCTGGACCAGGGCGAAGACCGCCAGGGTCACGGCCATGGCGGGCAGGGTGCGTCGGATCAGGACCCCGGCGGTGACGCCGAGGGCGAAGGCGAACGCGGCGTAGCCGACCGGGGCGAGGCCGTGCGCGCCGAACAGGTTGGGATCGAGCCAGTTGAGGCTGAGCGAGGTGTCCGGGGCGGCCTGCTGGCCCGCGCGGTAGATCGGGGCGGCCCACCAGGTGACCATGAGGGTGAGCAGGCCGGCGGTGGCCATCGCGGCCAGGCCGATCAGGCCGAGCTTGACCGCCAGCCAGCGGGTCCGGGTGACGCTCTGGCTCCAGGCCAGCCGCAGCGTGCCGGCCTCCAGCTCGCGGGTGATCAGCGGCGCGCCCCAGAACAGGCCGATGCCGGCCGGCGCCCCGTACACCACCGCGATGCCCACGAAGGCCAGCACCTCGGAGATCGAGCCGTGCAGCCCGCTGGCGAAGCTCGCGGTGGCCCGCGCGCAGTCGCCGTGGGCCTGGCAGTCCGGGACGCCGCTGCTGGCATACAAGCTGGCCAGGTGCGGGCCGGTGACCGCCAGCAGGACCGCCAGCACCGTCAGCCCGCCGGCCGCCACGATTGTCTGGGCGCGGAATTGGCGCCAGGTCAGCCACAACATTGCGGTTCCTCCGGATGCGGGTAGGACTGGGACAGGTGGGGAACAGCGGTCAGGACAGGCGGCGCTGGCGGATCCGCCAGAAGCAGAACCCGGCCAGGGCCAGGGTGAGGACGGCGAAGATCGCGATCTCGTACCACTGGAACGCCCAGTAGCGGCTCGCGGGCTGATAGGTGAGCACCTGCCGCAGGTGCAGCGCGCCCAGCGAGTTCTGGCAGGCCGTGAAGGAGTTCGTCTGGCTCAGGCAGGCCGCGGTGGGCGGCCCGGTGAATACCTGACCGGCCGGGGTAATGGTCTGGTTGGACAGGACCCAGGCACCCGGTTCGGTGGCGCCGCCGATCACGGTCATGGTGTTGTTGTTGGTGATCATCAGGCCGTTGATGTGCTGCGGGCTGACCGCCACTGTGGTCTGAACGGGCGTGATCAGGTGCGGCCGGACCCACAGCGGCATGGCCAGCTGAACCAGGGCGAAGATGGCCAGGGTAACGGCCATGGCGGGCAGGGTGCGGCGGATCAGGACCCCGGCGGTGACGCCGAGGACGAAGGCGAAGGCGGCGTAACCGATCGGGACGATGCCGCGCGCGCCGAACATCAGCGGGTCGAGCCGGTCGAAGGCGGTCGCGTGGCCGCCGCCCATGGCCAGGGTCCGGTCGAGTGGGCTGGCCCACCAGGTGATCATGAGGCTGAGCAGGCCGGCGGTGGCCATGGCGGCCAGGCCGATCAGGCCGAGCTTGACCGCCAGCCAGCGGGTCCGGGTGACGCTCTGGCTCCAGGCCAGCCGCAGGGTGCCGCCCTCGATCTCGCGGGTGATCAGCGGCGCGCCCCAGAAGACGCCCATGACGGCCGGGGCGAGGAACATGATGCCGAGACCGAGGTAGAACAGCACCTCGTAGAACGTGCCGTTCTTCAGCTGGCTGACGAAGTTATCGGCCGCCGTCCCGCAGTTGCCGTGAGCGTGGCAGTCCGGGATGCCGCTGCTGGCATACAAGCTGGCCAGGTGCGGGCCGGTGGCGGCCAGGGCGATGGCCAGGATGGCCAGGGCGGCGGCCGCCACGATGGTCTGGGCGCGGAACTGGCGCCAGGTCAGCCAGGTCATCGCTGGGTCTCCAGGGCAGGCTTGCGGGCGGGCGTGGCCGCGGCGGCCTGGCTCATGTAGGCCAGGACCAGGTCCTCCAGGCTGATCTCGTCCACGGTCCAGCCGGGATCCACAATCGGGCCGTCGGCGCGGACCAGCAGGGTGGTCTGCCGGTCGGTGTGACTGGCCGAGATGACCTGCCAGTCGGGCGGGAGCGTGGCCGGGTCGCGGCGGGCCCCGGTGAGCAGGCGGTGCTTGGCCAGCAGGTCCTCGACCTCGCCGGCCACCCGCACCCGGGAGGCGACCAGGACGATCAGGTAGTCGCAGACCCGCTCCAGGTCGGCGACCAGGTGCGACGACATCAGGACGCTGACCTCGTGCCCGGCGGTGAACTCCATCAGGCCCTGCAAGAACTCCCGGCGGGCCAGCGGGTCCAGGCTGGCGATCGGCTCGTCCAGGATCAGCAGCTCGGGCTGCTTGGCGATGGCCAGGGTCAGGGCCAGCTGGGCGCGCTCGCCGCCGGACAGCTTCCCGGCCCGCTGCGCGGGGTCCAGTCCCAGCTGCTCGATCCGGCCCCGGGCCAGCTCATCGTCCCAGCCGGGGTTCATCCAGGCCCCCAGCTTCAGGTGGTCAGCCACCGACAGGCCAGCGTAGGTGGGCGTGTCCTGGGCGACGAAGCCGACGCGGGCGAGCTGCGCCGGGCTGCTCGCCGGCTCGCCGCCGAGGGTCTCGATGCTGCCCGAGGTGGGCGCCAGCAGGCCGGTGGCCAGGTTCAGCAGCGTCGTCTTCCCGGCCCCGTTGGGGCCGACCAGGCCGACGACGTGCCCGGCCGGGATGCTCAGCGTGCAGTCGGTCAGCGCCCAGCGCTTCCGGTACCGCTTGCCGAGGCCCCGGGCTTCGAGGATGGCGGTCATAGTGCTTTCTCCTTAGTGGTGGCCCGAAAGGTAGTCAGGAAGAGGGCCTCGATGCTTTCGTTGTCCATCCCGGCCCCGCGCGCCCCGGCGAGCCAGAGCTCCAGCTCGCGGCGCAACGGGCCGTGCGCGGCGAGCGAGGAGTCGGTCAGGGTCCGGGTAATGAACGTCCCCACGCCGGGCTTGGCCGCTGCCAGGCCCTCGTACTCCAGCTCCCGGTAGGCCTTGAGCACGGTGTTGGGATTGATCGCCAGCCGCGCCACCACGTCCTTGACCGTGGGGAGCTGGTCGCCCTCGCGCAGCAGGCCCAGCCGGAGTGCTTGCCGCACCTGGTGAATCAGCTGCAGGTACGGGGAGACGCCGGAGCGGCCGTCGAGGTGAAACTCGATCAACGTTCCTCACTTCATCTAGTTAACTAGCACAATAGCAGCTCAGTACTAATGGCGCATCAAGATTGGGATGCGGCCCTCGGCGCGGCCCACAATGGAACCGTTTTGGGCGTTAGCGGCCCACGCGCTGTCGCGTTAGCGCCCGGGACGGTTCGGATGTGGGTCGATCGCGGGCACATGGACGTGTAACGGCTTGGTCGCTCTGGGTGGGATGGCCGTGGTCGTCCCGTTACCGTGCGCCGGCCGGTTGAGTTCCTGACGGATGATGAGGCGGCGGCCTACGGCCGGTACGCGGCGAGCCCGTCCTTGATGCGATCGCGTGGATGCGCGAGCGGAAGATCCTGCTTCCTGGCGTGTCGCGGCTGGCACGGCTGGTCGCGCGGGTGCGCGATGACACGACGCACCGGCTGTGGGCTGAGCTGGAGGGGCTGCTGACTCCTGCCCAGCGGCGCGTGCTTGACCGCCTGCTGGAGGTCCCGCAGGGGAAGAGGGTGTCGGACCTGGAGCGATGGCGCAAGGGGCCGCCGCCGCGCGGCAGCGGCGCGGCGATCATCGCGGCCCTGGACCAGGTGGCGGAGATCCAGTCGCTCGGGCTGGCCAGCCTGGGCGCCGAGTCGGTGATGCCGCCGCGCCGGCTAGGCGATCTGGCCCGGTACGGGATGACCGCGGACGCCTGGCTGATCCGCCGGCACCCCGACGACCGGCGGCTCGCGACACTGCTCGCCACGGCCCGGCACCTGGAGGCCAAGTCCGTCGATGACGCCCTGGAGCTGCTGGACCTGCTGATGTCGGCCGAGCTGCTGAACAAGGCGCAGCGGGAAGCGGACAAGGACAAGGCCCGCAAGCACCCTCGGCTGGCCAGGGCGGCGGCCCGCCTCGCGGTGGCGGTGGAGGCGCTGTTCGGCTCCGACGGCTGGTGCGCCCCGGATGAGGAGCCGCGGGTGTCGCAGGTATGGGAGGCGATCGAGGCAGTCATCTCGCGCGCCGACCTGCGCTCCGTGCTTGCGGTGGTGAGCGAGACCGTCCCGCCGCCCGGCGCCGAGGACCCCGACGACTGGCGGGCCGAGCTGCTCAGCCGGTACCAAACGGTGATCGGGTTCCTGAAGGTGCTGCCGGCCGTGATCTCGTTCGGCGCGACCGCCGAGGGCGCGCCGGTGCTGGCCGCGATGCGGGCACTGCCCGACGTGCTGGCTTACCGCAGCCGGCTGCCCGCCCCGCTGGTCCCCGGCCGCCTCAATCAAGGCCGGCGTGGTGACCGGCCCGTGGCGGCGGCTGGTGTTCGGCCACCCCGCGCACGAGGGCGGCGCGGTCAGCCGGCATGCCTACGCCTTCTGCGTGCTGGAGCAGTTCTGGCGGGGCCTCAAGCGCCGCGACATCTACGCCGACGCCTCCACCCGGTGGCGCAACCCGCAGGCCCGGCTCCTGAAAGGCGAGGCGTGGACCGGAGCAGTACGAGCAGTTGCGGTCGTTCCCGGAGATCAGCAGGGATGAGTTGTTCCGGTACTTCACGTTGACGCCGGCGGATGCGGCGTTTGTGGATCCGGGCGCTGGGCGGGGGCCGGGTGATCGGCTTGGGATGGCAGTCCAGCTCGCGACGTTGCCGTGGCTGGGTTTTGTGCCCGACGGTGTGGCCTCGGCTCCACCGGCGGCGGTGGGCCGCCTGGCGGAGCGGCTGGGCTTGGATCCGGGGGCGCTGCGGGGGCATGGGAGGCGGGCGCAGACCCGCTCGGATCATCTGACCGCAGGGCAGGGAAGAACTCCATACCGCCCTGACCGAGATGGAGAACGCCCTGGCGGGCGCGCTGCCCGACGACACCGGGGTTGAGGAACCTGCGGACAGCACTTATCGCTGAGAATGATCGTGGTTGTGGCTGGCGAAGAGTAGAGGGTTTGGGGGCAGGTCAGCGGCGGTCGCGGCGGCGTCTGGCGGCGCGGATCTCGGCGTCGGCGACCTCGTCGGTAAGCAGGGTGTAGAGCTGGGTGGTCTCGGTGGAGGGGTGGCCGAGGCGGCGGCGGACGACTTCGATGGAAACGCAGGCGTTGATGAGTTCGATGGCGTGGGCGTGGCGGAGCTGGTGGATGTCGATCTCGACTCCGGCAGCTTCGCAGTAGCTCTCCCATCGGTGGTGGACGGCGTCGTAGGACAGGGGACCTCCGTTGCCGTTGATGCTGGCGCGGAAGGCGGGGCCGAACCGGTACCCAGCACGGGTGAGGTAGAGCTTGAGGAGGGCGACGTAGCCGCGGTCGTCGAGGAGGACGGTGCGGACGGTGCCGCCCTTGCCGTGGATGCGGACGTGCTCGTCGTCTTGGCGGAGGTCGAAGTCTTCGAGGTCGAGGCTGCAGACTTCGGCGGCGCGTGCTCCGCAGACGTAGATCGTCTCGAACAGGACGCGGTCGCGGAGCCGGTCGAGGGGGACGTCTTTGCGCGGCCGTCTGCTGCAGATCTTGCCCAGGACCTTGGCGACGTCGTCGGCCGCGGCGGGCCTGGGCAGGGTCTTGGGCACCTTGATGGTGTCGATCTTGTCCATGGGGTTGGTGTCGAGGCCGTCCTGGCGGACGGCCCAACGGCAGAAGGAGGAGACGGCGGCGCGTTTGCGCTTGCGGGTCGCGGCCGACAGTTCGCTGATGTCGGCGAGGAACGCGCGGATCGGGTCGGCGGTGAGGTCGGCGAGTTCGCCGTCGCAGTGGGCGGTGAACTGGAGGAGGTCGCCGCGGTAGGCGCGGACGGTGTGGGCGGAGGCGTTGGCGTTCTTCTGGTCGGTGAGGAAGTCGTCCAGGTGCCGGGCGAGCGGGTGGTCGCGGCCGAGCTGTTATCTCGCAACCATTCTCGACTCTCTCAGCGCCTAGATCGAGTACTTCGGCGAGCCGCTTGCCGCCGAAGTCGTCGAGGAGCCGTTGTCCGACCCGCAGATGAACAGGCTCCGCGTCAGTATGGGGTGAGGACGTCGAACTCGTTGCCCTCGGGGTCGGCGAGGCACGTCCACGGCACGTCGCCCTGGCCGAGGTCGATGTCGGTGGCGCCGAGAGCCCGCAGCCGGGCCACCTCCGCCGCTTGATCGTCACCGGGGTACGGCCGGAGGTCGAGATGGACGCGGTTCTTCACGGTCTTCGCGTCGGGCGTGCGGAGGAACTCCAGATACGGGCCGACCCCCTTGGCGGAGCGCAGCACCGCATGATCGTCGGTCACCTCGTGCAGGGTCCAGTCCATCGCCTCGCCCCAGAACCGGGCCATGGCCCGCGGATCCGCGCAGTCGACCACCACCGCGGCCATCGGACCGGTGTCCCGGTAGATCGATCGGGGCTCCGCCACGCAGAACTCGTTGCCCTCCGGGTCGGCCAGGACCGTCCAGGGGACGTCGCCCTGGCCCACGTCGGCGGGCGTCGCGCCGAGATCCTGGAGGCGCGCGACCAGGTCCGCCTGATGGACGGCAGAGGTGGTGGCGAGGTCGATGTGCACGCGGTTCTTCACCGTCTTGGGTTCCGGGACGGCAATGACGTCGACGCAGACGGCGACCGGGTCGGGATAGACGAAGCCCTCGGGTTCGAGGTTGGTCACGCCGGGTTCCTCGCTGGAAACGCCCCAGCCGAGCACCTCCGCCCAGAACCGGCCGAGGGCGGAGTCATCCCGAGCATTCATCGCAATCTGAACAAGCCGCGTCGCCATGCCGCCGATCTTAAGCCCGCGTGAATGAACCGCGAGGAACCGCAGGCCTTCGGCTCAACCGGCGGTACCGGGCAGGTCGGGGACTTCGCCGAACTGCCGAAGGCCCCGGTCGGGTGCGGAGGCGGTGATGGCGTAGCGGCCCAGGGAAGTTGATGTGGGCGTGGCCGAGTGGACTGAGGCGGGCGACATCTTCGTCCTTGACCGGGACGCCCTCGGCGCGGAGCTGGTCGACGGCCCCTGACAGGTAGCGGGTGTTCCACAGCGCGACGGCGCTGACGACCAGGCCGACTTCTTCGGCCAGCTTGACCGGGACTGGCTGGGAAAGTTTCTCCGGCACCGGATCGCGGATGAAAGGGTCCTGCGGCTGATCGGCAAGTGGCTGGCCGCAGGGGTCGTCGAGGACGGGACCTGGGCGGAGACTGACAGGGGATCACCGCAGGGGTCATCGGTTTCGCCGCTGCTCGCGAACGTGTACCTGCACTACGTCCTGGACCTGTGGGCCGACTGGTGGAGGCGCCGGCACGCGCACGGTGATGTGATCATCATCAGGTTCGCGGACGACTTCATCGTCGGGTTCGAGCACCGGCAGGACGCCGAGCGGTTCCGGGACGAGCTGGGCGGCAGGTTTGTCCGGCTCGGGTTGGAACTGCACCCGGCGGAAAACCGGCTCGAAACGGGCACGGGCTGTGATCTTCAGAGCTTGATGGCGCGAAATCTTTCGCGCTAAATGGCGTTACATGACCCCGATAACGAGGGATTCGCGGGCGGCGTCGACGACTTCGCTGGTGACAGTGTTGAGTTGGTTGATGTCCATGATGCGGTGGATCTGAGCCATCAGCCGGGTTGTGAGGCGGAAGTTTCCGCTGGTCGCGCGCAGGATTGCAGCGCGGGCCTCGTTGGTGGTGAAGTCGGCCGCGTCGTCCAGGCCGAGGTGGGGCCAGCGGCGGGTGATGACGAAGGTCTGCTCGTCGGCGGTGAGTGGCTGGTAGTGGTGGAGGAATCCGACGCGGCTGTAGAGCTGGGGGTAGCGGGCGAGGCGGCGTTCGATGCCAGGCATGCCTATCAGGATGAGGCCGATACCGGTGCGGTCGTGGTGGTCGCGCAGCGCTTCCAGGCTGGGCATTTTGAGACGGTCGGCTTCGTCGACGATGAGCAGTTCGGCGAAGGGGCCACCGCGTGACGCAAGTTCGGTGGGGCCGCGGTCGGGGTGCAGGGTCTCCTCGATGCACCAGCTGAGCCTGTTGTGCAGGTCGGCGACTTCCTTGTCGACGACGCGAGGTGTGTTGTGGACCTTGGGCGTGTAAAAGACGGTCCGTGCCGCGATCGCGGACGCGGGGGCCTCGCCGTGCATGAACGTGAAACGACGGACGGCTGGCTCTGTTTCTTTCCACTCGCTGTACTGGAGCGCTGACAAGGTCTTGCCCACACCCGGCGGCCCGTAGCACAGGCCGATGTAGCGGTCGCGGCGCACGGCGTCGCAGAACTCGGCGAAGCGGCGGTGCTGCTTGGTGACAATAAACTCAGTGTGGGGTTGCACGGGTGACTGTGCCTGTCCAGGTTCGGTGCTGTGCTCACCGGCCGGGTCCGGAGCGGTCACGGTGGGGGCCTGGCCGGTGTCCTGTGATGTCATGCCGGAGGGTCAGTCCTCTCGGTACAGCTTGAGGGTGCGCTGCGGGACGGGCGGCCTGCCGGGAGCGGCCGGCGCAGCGGGCGGCCCGGTGACTGTGCGTGCGGCCGGATCCTGGTAGCCGGGCTGGTGAACGGCCAGGAGCTGGTCGACGGCCTTGCTGCGGTCGCCGATGCTGCGCCGCAGCTCGCGGCGGCGGGCGTTGCGCGCGGCGGTGAGCGTCTTGAGCGCGACGGCTTGCCCGGCGAGTTCGGGGCAGATCACCCGGCACAGGAATGCGCCGTCGTGGAAGACCCGGATCTCGGCCAGGTCGCGGGGGTCGTAGCGGATCAGGACGTGCTCGCCGACGTAGGCGGCCAGTACCGGGTCGAGGTAGCGCAGGCCCTGGAAGTGCACGCCGTCGGGATGGATCTTGCGGGGCTTGGCGACGGTGAGCAGCAGCAGGTCCAGTTGCTCCAGCGAGTCGGGCATGCGAGGGAGGAACCCGCCGGCTGACCAGCGTCTGGCCGGGGCCTGGCGGGTTTCGCTGTGCACGCGATGGTTGTAGTCGCCGACCAGGAACCTCCCGATCGCGGCGTCGAGCTCGGCCAGGGTCAGCCGGGCCTGCCCGGCGCGGCCGGGTGTGCCTGGCGGGCCGTAGCCGGGCAGCGTGGACAGGCACATCTGGTTGACCGTGCTGAATAGCCGCTCGATCTTCCCGCGGCCGCGGGGCTGGCCCGGCAGGGAGAACGCCAGCCGCATCTTGATGTCGGCGGCGACCTGCTCAAGGTGCGCCGAGGTGAAGTCGCTGCCGTGGTCGGTGTAGAAGACACCGGGAATGCCGCATACCGGCCATCCGGGGTCGGGCTTGCGCCAGATCGCCTGGCGCAATGCCAGCGCGGTGTTGAAGGCTGATGGCGCCTCGAGGGTGACGGCGTAGCCGGCCACCGCCCGGGAGTGGTCATCTTCGATCGCGGTCAGCCATGGGCGCGCTGTCTGCTGGCCGGGGGTGAGGACCCAGATGTCGAGCTGGGTGTGGTCGGCCTGCCAGATCCCGTTGGGCGTGCTTGCCTGCCTGCGGTACACCAGGTCGAACACCGCCTGGTAGCGCTTGGTGCCCTCCAGCGCGAGCGTCCGCATGGCCGGGTCCATCCCGGCGATGACGGAGTACACCGCGCTGTAGGACGGGACTGGCCACCCCTGGGCGGTGGCCACGCCGGTGACCGTGCGGTGGATCGCTGCGGCGCTGGGAGCGGGCGGGCGCAGCGCCAGGCCCTCGATCAGCGCCACCAGGTCATCGGGCATCCGGCGGCCGCGGTCTGCGCGGGCGGTGCGGGCCAGCCCGGCGATCCCGCCGGCGTGGTAGCGCCGCAGCCACCGCTGTGCGGTGCGCAACGGAACCGCGGCCTGGCGTGCGGCTTCGGCCAGGGTGACGCCGTCGTGCAGGTGCGGTGCCAGCACCGCATGCCGGCCCATCGCCTGCCGGCGTTGCGCGGTGCTCAGCTCAGCCAGCCCGGGGACCGCCGCGGCGTCGTCGTTATCCGGCAGCCCTGGCGAGGTGCCGGTAGATCGTGGGGCGGGTGACGCCGAACTCCGCGGCGATCTCAGCGACCGTATAGCGCCGTTTCCCGTCTTCGCCGGTTTCCTCATACATCTCCCGTGCCAGCCTGACCTGCCGCGTGCCCAGCTTTGGTTTCTGGCCCCCGGTTCGGCCGCGGGCGCGGGCGGCGGCCAGGCCGTCCATCGTCCGCTCCGACATCAGGGCGTGCTCGAACTCGGCGATCGAGCCCAGAATCTGGAAGAACATCCGCCCGACCGCGGTGGAGGTGTCGATGCCCTGGTCCAGCACGACCAGGTCCACCTCCCGGGCCCGCAGGAACCTGGACAGCTCGATCAGGTGCTCCAGCGAGCGACCCAGCCGGTCGAGCTTGGTGATCACCAGCTGGTCACCCGCCCGGTTGGCCGACAGCAGCGCCCGGTCTAGTTCCGGCCGGCGGGCCAGCTTTCCGGATGCCCTGTCGATGAACACCTCATCGCATCCCGCGGCCCGCAAGGCGTCGCGCTGCGCTTCGGGGTGCTGATCGCGAGTGGATACCCGCCCGTAGCCGATCCGCATACCCTCACAGTATCGCGAACACCCGGGCGCGTGACATTGCTGCGTACACGGCATGTGTTACACATGCGGCCAGCGCAGATGCCGACGGCCAGACTGTGTATCACGGACGTTCGTTACCGCGACGGCTATGACGACCGCCCTGACCTGGCTGCGATGGTCAGACAGGGGGGCCGTACGGGCGGATGCGGGGGTTCAGGTCGTTGAGGCACTGCACGTTGGTCGGCGACGAGGTCGAACGCCGCCGGGTCGCTGCGGCCCAGCCGCTCGACGTATTCGCGCACTACCTGTTCAGGTGTCAATTGATATGCCCCGTCCGGCGCTGAGCTTCGGCTGGCGGTTCTGGCGGGTGTCGTTGACGACAGCTGCGCGCCGGCGTCGCCGGGATATTGCGGATTGACGTGGACGCAGCTGGCCTGCGAGGAAGGTCCACCTGGCGGAGTAAGGGCTCAGTATCCAGCAGGGACCCGGCGCCAGGGCGTGGACGACCGCAGCTGCCAGGGGACGGAGGTTCATGGCGTTCGCGTCTCGGCGTCGATCTCACGGCTGCGGCGCTGCGCGGTTTCGCGTGGGTCGTCGATCCGGGTGACCTGGTCGTCGGCGAGCTGGCTGTGGTGTTCGACGGTGTAGAAGCGCACCTCGTGGCCGTCGGGGTCGTGCAGCATCGGAAGGATCCAGCCGATGCTGGCGAAATGGACGCCGCCGTGCTGGTCACCGAGGTCGGTCAGCCGCTGGGCGAGGGCCTCGATGGCTGGCTTGCCGGGCACGCCGATCGCGAAGTAGTCGAAGCCGGCGGCTGCCGCGGCCCGGCCGGGATCCAGCCGGAGCGCGAGGTCGGGACCGCCGTTCGGGTGCCGCATCGCGATGCCCATCAGGGTTCCCGCCTCGACGAACTCGACCTGGGTCTGGTAGCCGAGCCGGGTCTGGTACCAGGTGACGGATCTGGCCAGATCCGTCACCGGAAGCTTCAGGTGGTGGACCCCGGCGAGTGCTGGTGCGGTCATGACACCCCTCCTGAGTGCAGTTCCACTGTAATGCAGTTAGACTGCACTTCATGGCTCGAGATGTCAACCCGCTTGCCGCAGCCCGCCGGGGCCGTCGCGTCGCAGATACCGAGAGCCGGCTGCTGCAGGCGGCCAGCCGGCTGTTCATCCGCGATGGCTATTCCGCGACGACGCTCGCGGCCGTTGCCGAGGCAGCCGGCGTCGCGCCGCGCACCGTCTACGTCCGCTTTGGGACCAAGGCGGCGCTGCTCAAGCGCGCGGTCGACGTCGCCCTGGTCGGCGACACCTCGCCCGTCGACGTCGCCGGACGGGAGTGGATGCAGCGCTCGATGACCGCGCCCACCCTGGACGAGCGAATCGCCGCTGGCGCCCGCGGAGCCCGCGACATGATGCATCGAGTCGGCCCGCTGCTGGCCGTCGCCGCCCAGGCCGAACCCGTCGAGCCCGTCATCGCCGCCGCCGCCCAGGCCGGACGAGAAGCCACCCGCGACTCGTTGCGGCGGTTCTGGACCACGGCCGCCGCCGACGGCCTGCTCGGGCCCGGCGCCGACGTCGACTGGCTCGCCCAGACCGCCGCCCTCGTCGGCGCCGCCCAGACCTACCTGCTCGCTGCCCGCACTCTCGGCTGGGACCCCGACGCCTACGAGCGCTGGCTGATACTCACCTGGCACCGACTCGCCGCCGCCGCAGCGTCCACCCGGACGGACCCACCGCCCGCGTAGTCGCCTGCCAGCCCAAGACGACTCATGCTGAGGCCGCCGCCGCGCGCCTCCGGGCCCCTCAGAGAACCGTTCCGGTAGGGGATCGGTTGTGGGACGAGGACGACGGCTCGGCGCTGACCGCCAGATAGCGCTGCGAAATTACCGCCACTTACCGCTGACAGTCACACACGGGCCAAGCTTGCCGAGATGGCTGGCCGCCGTGGTACGCGGGCACCAGGCCTGTTACGCGGTGCCCGGCAACAGCGACGCGGTGAACGCCTTCCGCACCCAGGTGATACGGCACTGGCGCAAGGCGCTGCGGCGCCGCAGCCAGAGAACCCGGCTCACCTGGGCCAGGATGAACCGCATCGCAGCCCGGTGGATACCCCCGACCCGCACCGTGCCCGCAGGCGCGCTTCGCCGCCCCGCACCCAAGGTAGGAGCCCAGTGCGGTAGTTCCGCACGCCGGGATCTGCGCGGGGGGCCGCCCGCAAGGGCGGTCCCTACCGCGACCCTTACTGGATCAAGCGGCGCCGCTGCGCGACGCCGGGCCCCGGCCGCGCTCGCACCGGGCGTGCGGCACCTACGGCGCCGACCCGGCGCGCCGCGTAGGGCCACACAGCATCCACTGATCCGCCGGGCTCAATCGCCACATGGCACACCGTGCTAGGCATGGCCCGTCTTCCTCGGCGTATCAGTGTCCCGGTCACGGCCGCCCACTGGCCCGGCGACCGCTTCCTAAGCCCAGGTGACGAGCTCGGGCGCGGAGCGTCTCAGGATCTTCGGATCCAAGAAGCCTGGCGCGCAGTGGTCATGTCGTGGATGGTCTCGCGCAGTTCACTGACGCCGAGTCTGAGATTCAGGACCCACCTCGCCGTTGGCCGCCAACTACGCCTGGCTTAGACCTCCGCTAGTCGCTTGGCGAGGTATCGCCGTTCGGCGTCGGTGGGCGCAAGATCAAGGGCACGTCGGTAGGCAATCTCGGCCTGCTGGTTGCGGCCGAGGCGTCGGAGTAGGTCGGCACGGGTGGCTGGCAAAAGGTGGTAGTCGGCGAGAACGCCACTCTGCTCGAGTTTCTCAACGATGAGAAGCCCGGCTTCCGGCCCGTCGGCCATCGCCACCGCAACGGCTCGATTAAGCGCGACGACAGGGGACGGAACCATCTCGGCCAAACGGCGGTAGAGGTCGGCGATCTCAGCCCAGTCGGTATCTGCCGCAGTTGGTGCGGCGGCGTGGCAGGTCGCGATCGCAGCCTGGAGCTGATAAGGACCTTGTCGCCGCAGGCGAACTGCATCGTCGAGCACGGCAGTCGCTTCGCCGATCGCGGCAATGTCCCATAGACGGCGATCCTGGTCCTCCAGCGTCACAAGGTCACCGGCGGCATCGACCCGAGCCGGACGGCGGGCGTCGTGGAGCATCATCATGCTCAGCAGTCCGAGTGCCTCCGGCTCATCCGGCATCAGCTCGACGAGTAGGCGGCCCAGGCGGATCGCCTCTGCGCACAGGTTCTGACGCACGAGGTCAGCGCCTGCGCTCGCGCTGTAACCCTCGTTAAACAAGGCGTAGATGACGGCGAGCACAGCCATCAGCCGGTTCGGAAGCTGGTGAGCTGGCGGGACCCGGTAGGGGACGGCAGCGTCGCGGATCTTTCCCTTTGCACGCACCAGGCGCTTGGCCATCGTCTCGGTCGGCACCATGAACGCGCGGGCGATCTCCGATGTGGTCAGACCAGCCAAGGTTCGGAGCGTCAACGCGACCTGGGCCTCGACAGGCAATGCAGGGTGGCAGCAGGTGAACATCAAACGGAGCCGATCATCTCCGATTCCGTTGTCATCGAAGCGGCTTTCCTCGTCGCCGAGCGCTGACATCGCGGCCTCCCTCAGCTTGGCGTCGCCCGCCTTCTCCCGCCGTATCCGGTCAACGGCCCGGTTCCGCGCGGTGGTCTTGAGCCATCCCGCCGGGCTGGTCGGAATGCCATCCCGGGGCCAGCGCTCGAGCGCCTTGGTAAATGCGTCCTGGGCGCACTCCTCGGCCAGATCCCACTGGCCGGTGACCCTGATCAGGTACGCGACAACGCGTCCCCACTCAGATCGGAACGCCTCGGCGACCGCCGCCTGTACGTCGGCTATATCTCCCATACGGGCCTGACCTCGATAGACCCGTAACAGGCAGCGGGGATCTTCGCGGCGATCTCAATCGCTCCATCGAGGTCCTCGCAGTCAACGATGTAGAAGCCAGCAATCTGCTCCTTCGTCTCAGCGAAGGGGCCGTCGGCGATCACCATGTCCCCATCCCGAACGCGCACCGTCGTCGCGCTCGTCGTCGGGCGGAGGCGCTCACCCCCGACAAGCACCGCCCGGGCAGTCATCTCGTCCTCGAATGCGGCGAACGCCTGAGTCCTGGCAGGGTCGGTCCCCACCACCTTCGTCTCGTCGTGGCAGATCAGCAGCGCGTAACGCATGGGATTGGCTCCTCCGGGCTCGGTCTCGTCCTTAAGACGAACGATGAGCCGTTCAATGGACAGCGACGCGAGCAAATCCTGGCCTTAGAACCTCAACGGGTGCCTGTTTGCTCTTCCGGTGTCCAGACGACGTGATGTCGATCGTCTCTTAGGCAGTCAGGCCACACGGGTCGGACCTCACCGAAAGGGAAAAAACGATGAACGTGTATCTGCTTGTCCACCGTCACCCGGTGAACTACACCGGTACCGCCGCCACCGCTGCCGCCTGGGAAGCATGGTTCGAGGAGTTGGGGCCCAACCTCGTCGATCGCGGCAACGCCGTCTTCGATCGCACAGCCGTCGGAACCACCGGATCCGACCTCCCCCTCGGCGGCTACACGATCGTCACCGCGGAAAGCGTCGATGCAGCCATCGCTCTGGCCGAGAGCTGCCCCGTCCTGGCCGCCGGCGGTGGTGTCGAAGTCGGAACCCTCACAGCCGTGCCAGGACGCCAGCATCCCGCCCGCACGTTCTGAGTTACCTCGGCAATTGCCGCATCCAGCTCGTCGTCTCCCAGGCCTCACACATCCATACTGGCCGAGATCACGGAGCGCCGCAGCGCAGAGCGCCCGTATAGCGGGTGCTCTGGCTTTTTTCATATCAATGCAGCTCAACTGCATATCCGTTGGATTTCTCGTCAGGACTACTGGCACCCCCTTCAAGACCCTGCACATCCTCAGCTACATCGACGAGACCTACCGCCGCGACATCAAGGGCATCCGCAACCTCCAGGAAGGACGGCACGCCCTCGCGCGGAAGATCTGCCACGGGAAGAAGGGTGAGCTGTATCACCGGTACGAGCGCGGCCTGGAGAACCAGCTCGGCTCCCTCGGCCTGGTGCTGAACTGCGTCACGCTGTGGACGACCGTCTACCTCGACGCCGCCGTCCGCCAGCTCAAGGCCCAGGGCTGCCCGGTCCTGGCCCCGGCGCCATCCGCGAGCTGCGTGACCCCGGCGGCCCTGACGAGGACGACGAGTAAGCACGTTTCTGCGGCAGCCGGGCCCGCGGATGTCGATGCCGGGCCCGAGCGGGCTGTGGCCGCTGGAAGGTTGTGCTGCCGATCGGATGGCCGCCGGCGCGGAAGTACAGGTGCTGTCCGCCGCTCGCGGTGATCACGGTCAGGGTGTCCGGCCAGCCGTCGCTGTCCGGCCCGCCGGCGTGCTGCTGGCACAGCGTGTGGATTGGATGTGCTCGCGCTTCGCTGAAGCGCAGCGTTGCCGAAGTCAGCATGCGGGGGGCCGTTGCATGGCGTCGCAGCGTAGGCCGTCGAGAAGGACGGCGACGATGCGCTGGTTGTGTTCGGGTCCTCGCCCGGGGACGGGCTGGGACAGCTGAGTGATGGCGTGCAGGAGATCCTCGGCGCTGATGTCATCGCGAACCGCGCCGTCGGCCACTGCGGCGTCGAGCAGTACCGCAAGGGTGGGGCCGAGCCGCTGCAGGAAATAGCCGGGCAGCCCCTCGAACGCCGGATCGCCCGAGTGCAGCGCTGAGGCGAGTCCGCGTTTGGTCGCGAGCAGTTCGGTGAACCGGTGGATCCACTTGATGAGCGCTTCCGCCGGCTCGTGCCCGGCGATCAGGGACGGGCCCGCGTCGGCGACGGCGTCGATCCCACTTTCCACGACGGCTTTGACCAGGTCAGAGCGCTGCGGGAAGTGCCGGTACAGCGTGCCGACTCCTACGCCGGCCAGGTCGGTGATCTCCTTCGCCGGTGCGTCCACGCCGGAGGTGGCGAAGACGGTCCTCGCGGCCTCGATCAACGCATCGACATTGCGTCGCGCGTCGGCGCGGCGCCGGCGCGGCGTCGGTTCGCCACCGCCCGGCTCCGCGGAGCCGGGCGAGGAGACTCCGGCCTGTGTCCTGTTCTGAGACACCACATCACCTCCGCTTGCGTAACCGGAAAAGCTTTCCGTATACTTCTGGAAAGATTTTCCGGTTACCGCAGCGTACGGCATCCACCCGGTGCCGACCACCACAGGGAGTGAACCCATGCAGTACCGCACCCTCGGCCGGACCGGCATCCAGGTCACCCCCTACGCCCTGGGCACCCTGATGTTCGCCACCGTCATGGGCAATGCCCCCGAGGACTCGGCCCGCATCATCCACAAGGCGCTGGACGCCGGCATCAACTTCATCGACACCGCCGACGCCTACGGCGACTCCGAGGACGTCGTCGGCAAGGCGTTGGAAGGGCGCCGCGACGACGTCGTGCTCGCCACCAAGTTCGGCCGCCCGACCGGCCGGGACCCCAACCACCAGGGCGCCTCACGGCGCTGGATTGTCACCGCCGTGGAGAACTCGCTGCGCCGCCTGCAGACCGACTACATCGACCTCTACCAGCTCCACCGTCCCGACCCCGGCACCGACATCGAGGAGACCCTCTCCGCGCTGACCGACCTGATCCGCAGCGGCAAGGTCCGCGCGATCGGCGCGTCGATGACCCCCGCCTCCGACATCGTCGAGGCCCAGTGGGTCGCCGAGCGGCGCGGCCTCGCGCGATTCCACACCGAGCAGCCGTGCTACTCCATCCTCAACCGCGGCATCGAACGCGAGATCCTGCCCGCCACCCAGCGCTTCGGCATGGGCGCCCTGGTCTGGGGCCCGCTCGGCCAGGGCCTGCTCACCGGCCGCGTACGCAAGAACCAGGACAACAACCTACGGCGCGCCGGCCTGGTCCAGCATCTCAACGACGAACGCCGCCTCGACGCGGTCGAAAAGCTCATCCCCCTCGCCGCCGAGGCAGGACTGCCCATGACCCACCTCGCGATGGCGTTCACCATCGCCCACCCTGGCGTCACCAGCGCACTGATCGGCGTCCGCACCATGGACCACCTCGACGGCCTGCTCGCCGGCCTGGACGTCACCCTCACCGACGACGTCCTCGACCGCATCGATGAGATCGTCCCGCCCGGCACCGACGTCGGCACCCTCGACCAGGCCTACCAGCCCCCAGCCCTGGCAAACCCGGGCCTGCGTCGCCGCCTCCCGGCCGAACGCGCCGCAGCCTGACCTCAGCTCCCGCGCATCACACCAGAAAGGTTCCGTCACCAGCGACATCACCGGAAAACGACGGCCGGGACGTCTCGCCCCCGGCTCGAGCGGTCGCTGACCGCCTACGTGGGGCTGCGCCCCCCCGGAAGGCCTCCCGGCATGGCTCACCCGTTCTCAGCGGATAACGACGCTTCCGGCACCCCGGAAGCCGGGGCGGAACTCAGCGGATAACAAGGAGCGGGGCCGTGGACCTGGACAAGACCTGCGCCGAGCTCGGGATTCCCGGCCCTGCCCCCTGCCCGCCCTGGTGCACGGGGAGCATGCCGACTCCGGCGCCGGGCCCCGCCGCAAGGCCGTGATCTTCCACGGGGCCAGCGCCATCGGCGGCGACATCCCGGTGGGCCGGTGAGGTGGTCACCCTTGGCCTGAACTGGGCGGAGCGCTTCGAGGACGGCAAGTGGCACCCTCCCCGGGACGAGGACGTCATCGCCTTCCTCCAGGTCGGGACGGACTACATCCCGGTCGAGGCCACTGACCGGAACATGGCCGGGCTGGCCGCGATCGCCCGGCTAATCTCTCCCGGCGTCGATGAGCGGCTCAGGCAGGTCCTGCAGCTGCTCTGGGAGACGCACGACGCCCGGCAGGCAGGCCAGGGCGACGGCCGGTGACCGCGCCCGTCGTGCCGCTGGGGGCCGCCGGCGACGGTGCGTCGGCCGCTGCCGAGGCCCTCGCCGCGGTGAGCCGGCACCTTGACCGGTGCAAGCTGGCAGCCCGCACCGTCAGGGCCTACAAGCGGCAGTCCGCCGCGTACGCCGACTGGCTGGCCGCGCACGCTGCCGATCACGGCGACGCGTTCACCGGCCTGGTCGGCGTCGAGGGAGCCGTCACCGCCTGGAAGCGGGACCTGATCACCGGCCGGTCCAGCCCGGCGACGGTCAGCCAGGCGCTGGCCGCCGTCACCCTGATGTACCAGCAGGCCGGCCTCCGCATCGGCGTCAAGCGGGTGCGCATCCCCAGGCCCGGCGAGCCCGACGCGCTCACTCCCCAGCAGGAGGCCGCCCTCCGCCGCGCGGCCGCCCGGCGCGGCCCCCGCGACGCCGCGATCATCGCCGTGCTGCTGGACGCCGGCGCGCGAGCCGGAAAGTGCGCCCGCCTGGACGCCGAGGACTTCGCGATCACCGCCACACCGGCGAGGTCCGCCTGCACGGCAAGGGCGACGAGGTCCGCTTCGTCCCGCTGTCCCGGCGCCCCGGACCTGGCCCCGGCCTGGCTGGACATGCGGGACCGCGATCCCGGCCCCGCATGGACAGGGCAGCGCGGCCCCCTTACGATCTCCGGCATCACCCAGGTCGTGCTCGCCGCCGGCGCCGACGCCGGCATCAAGGGCCTGCGACCCCACCGCTGCCGGCACACCTTCGCCACGCGCCTCCGCCAGGGCGGAGCCGACCCCGCCCAGGTCCAGGCCATGCTCGGACACAAATCCATCGACACAGCGGCCCGGTACTTCCGCTCCGGATCAGCCGGGAACGCCGCCGTCATCGAGCGCATATTCGACCGCTGACCAGCCGACCACCAGTAAGTCACCGCGGTGTCTATCGACCCACATCCGAACCAGAGTGGGCGGTAACGCGGCGGCGCACGGCCCGCTAGCGCCCAAAACGGTTCCATTGTGGGCCAAGCCCCGATGCCGGTAACGGTGCTGTCACGAGCCCCACATGCCGGTTAGGTGGCTGCTCGAGCCTGGATGCGGTCGAGGGCGTGATGGACGGTCGAGCGGCCGATGGAGAAGAGCTCGGCGAGCTCGGCGCGGGCCGGTGGGCGCCGCGGCAGCTGGGCATAGCCGGTACCGATGGATCGTTCTATGTCCCCGCTCCTCCGCTATGACACCCACCTGGGGCTCGCGGGGAGGTGCGACACGAGCCGCTTCATTAGGCTGGTCACGCGTCCCGCAGGCGGAGTATCAGTCCGCCGGTTAGCAGGGCCCCTGCGGCCCAGGCGGCGAGTACGCCGAGGCCCGCCCATGGGCTGATGGGCAGGTTGCGCAGGCCGGTGGTGGCCTGGATGGCCAGCCCGGCTGTCATCGGCCCGATCTGCTGGATGTGCCGTGCCAGATGCGAGTTGTTGACGACGGCACCGACGATCGGGAAGAGGTAGAGCAGCCCCAGGACTATCCCGATGGTCATCGCGGAGTCCCGCACGGCGGCGGCGACGCCGAGGCTCAGCAGGGCGATCAGGGCTAGGTAGAGGACCGAGCCGAAGGCAGCGCGCAGCACCGGACCGTCGGCTAGGGACAGCAGCGGGTAGCCGTGTGCGGGACTGATGCCGCGGCCGGGCAGGATGAGCCGCCCGGCCAGCAGGGACGCAACGACGGCGATGGTTCCGGTTATCAGGACTGGGCCGGTGAGAATTGCTGCCTTGGCGGCCAGGACGGTGACCCGGCGGGGCATCGCCACCAGGGTGGTGCGGATCATCCCGGTGCTGTATTCGCTGCTGATGACCAGGACGGCCACGATGGCGATGACGACCTGGCCGAGGGAGATCCCGGTGAGGCTGATCTTGGCAGGGTCTTCGGCGCAGTGCCCGGACGGGCACGTGACGGCCGCGGCCGCCGCGGCGCTCACAGTCGCGGTCAGCGCGATGGCGGCGAGCAGCAGCCATCCGGTGCTGGCGAGGGTGCGCAGCTTCGTCCATTCCGCGTGCAGTGCCTGTCTCATGCGTCCCTCCTGCGCAGCAGGAAGCCGGCCAGTGCCAGCGCGAGTGCGGCGTAGCCGCAGAGAACGGCGAGGCCGGCCCAGGGTGCCAGGGGGTAATAGCCCCACATCGGCGTGTAGGTGCTGCTCACTTGCGCGTACTGCGGAATGGTCTGCTGGATGGCGAAGCCGGCAGCCGGTGTGAGCCGCAGCAGCCACTGCGCGGTGCCGGCGGGCAGGCCGGAGGACGTCGCGAGGATGTAGGGCAGGACGATCGCGGTGATGACGACGGTCACCGCCCCGGCGCTGTGCCGCAGGATGGCGCCGATGCCGAGGGCGAAGACGGCGGCCACGGCGAGCAGCGCCGCGGTGCCGGCTATCACGCGCAGCTCGGTAAGCGCTGTCACCGGGAATATGGCATAGCCGTTGGCGCGCAGGAACCGGTCTCCGAGCCACACCGCGGCGGAGGCGCCGGCTAGCCCGGCGACGAAGGTGACGGCGCCGAGGACGAGGGCCTTGGCCGCCAGGACCCGGCCGCGCCGCGGGCTCGCGGCGAGGGTGACGCGGATCAGGCCCCGCCGGTACTCGGCGGTGATAAGCAGGACGCCCACCACGACCACTGCGATCAGCCCGGCGAACGCGCCTACGAGGGCGCGGTCGATGGTCTTGGCGCCGTCGGCGTTTTCTCCGCTCACGGCAGGCGCTATGTCGCCCGAGCCGGTAACGGTGAAACTGCTGCCAGCCTGGTGCGACCCGGCCGTGGCCGCGATGGGGTAGGTGCTGGTGCTGCCTCCTGCGAAGGCACTGATCCAGGCGCCGCTGGGCCAGCCTCCGTGCAGGCTGACCCGGTCGAAGGTGGCGGTGGCCGAGGTGGGGTCATCGGTTCCGCTTCCTCCGGTGAGTTGCTGAGCCGGGGGCGGCGCGTATTGCGGGGAGGTGGCAAAGAGCCCGGCCTGCACGGTCGGTGGTAGCCCGGCCAGGTGCACGGTGCCGACCCTGGCCCAGTGAGTGCCGTCGCCGGAGTCGTAGCCGGTGAGGGTGTCACCGGCGCGGGTCAGCCGCAGCCAGCGCGGGGATGCCGCAGACACGCTGCCCGCGCTGCCGGCCATGTCCTGGGTGTAGTTGTACTGCATCCGCACCCCATGGCCGCCGGTGACCATGATCGCCGCGTACGCCGATCCTTGCCTGCTGCTCTCGGTGACAATGAGCCCGGCCTTCGACCACGGCTGCAAGCCGGGCCGCGTAGGCGCATGCGGGGGCCCGCTCAGCTGGATCACGCCGGCCAATGAGGTGACGCGCACGGTGATGCTGCCGTCTCCGGACAACGGCCGGTGCACGAAGTAGAAGCTGTCTGTCACCGCTTCGCCGTCCGGCCCCGCCGGGATGACAGGATGACAAACAGCACCGAAGCAACCGTTGTGGCTATTGAGCCCGGTCAGCACCCCGATCAGCACGGTCACCAGCATCGCGGCGGCGGCGCCGATGACCCAGCCGCGAACCGTCCGGAACTTGGTCCACTCGGCATGCAGCAGCTGCGCGAAGCCGGCGTGCCCGGTTGGCGCGGCCGGCCGGTACGGGGTAATCGTGGGTCTGGTCATTTCGTGGCCTCCCTGGCCGGCGCGGCGCGGTACTCGGCCGCGTCCCGGGTGAGTTCCATGTAGGCCTCCTCCAGCGTCGCCCGGTGCGCCGACACCTGCGAGAACGGCACCGCGCTGTCACCGAGCAGTTCCACAATCCGCTCCGCGGCAAGCCCGGAGATGGTGAGAGTGTCGCGGCCGGTAGCCGCCACGGTGGCGCCCGCGTGCGCCAGCACCGTCATCGCCTCCGAGCGGGCGCTGGTCCGCAGCGTGACCTGGTCACCGGACGCGGCCGCGATCAGTTCCTCCACGCTGGTGTCGGCGATCACCTTGCCGCGGCCGACCACCACCAGATGATCCGCGGTGTCCTCCAGCTCGCTCATCAGGTGGCTGGAGACCAGCACCGCGCGGCCCTGCGCGGCCAGGGACCGCAAGAAGCCCCGCATCCAGACGATGCCCTCGGGATCCATGCCGTTGAACGGCTCGTCCAGCATCAGCACCGGCGGGTCGCCGAGCAGCGCCGCCGCGATCCCCAGCCGCTGCCGCATGCCCAGGGAGTAACCGCCGGCCTTGCGCCGGGCCGCCGACTCCAGCCCGGCCTGCCCGATCACCTCATCGACCCGCCGGGCGGTCAGACCCTGGGAGTGGGCCAGCCACATTAGGTGGTTACGGGCAGTCCGGCTGGGCTGCAGCGCGGCGCCATCCAGCAGCGACCCGACGTGGCTGAGCGGGTGCCGCAGCGTCTGGTAGGGGCGCCCGCCGACCAGCGCGGCGCCTTCATCGGCCGCGTCCAGGCCCACGATCACCCGCATCGTGGTGGACTTGCCCGCGCCGTTCGGGCCGACGAACCCGGTGAGCTGGCCCGGCAGGGCGGTGAACGACATCCCGTCCAGTGCCACGATCGGCCCGAAGCGCTTATGCAGGCCACTGACCTCGATAGTTGCTTCCATGCCAGAAGGCTAGGGAAAGAGGGCACGCAAGGTCGTCACGCTGGGGAGCGGTCTTCGCCGTCGCTGGCACGAGGGAACATCCGCTGCCGCGCATCCCTCTTGCGGGGGACAGCGGTGTCCCTGGCCAGGGGGACGCCAGCGCTCCGGCCAGCGGCGACAATGGCCTACGTGGGAACAGCGAGTGACGGGCACGGCGGATGGGCCGATGCGGGACAGCGGATCGCCACGTCCCCGCGCGCCCCGGCCGCCGCCGTGGCGCTGCTGGGGCTGGCCGCGGTGACCGAAGCGGTCACGCGGTCCGCGGCCGCCAGCGTAAGCGGGCAGCCCCTGGTGCTCAGCCTGCTGGCCGAGCTCACCGTCCTGTACCGGCTCGGCCGCACCGGCCCGCAGCGCCGCGGCGCCCAGCTCCTGGCCGTGGGGCTTGCCGCCCCGTTCCTGGTGCTGGCGCTTGCCGACCCTCGTTCCGGAGGCTCTGAGCAAGGGATCCTCACCGTGCTGCTGGCTTCGCTGGCCCCGGCGGCAGCGCTGGCCGGGATCGCCGTGCGGGCACGCCGCGAGGCACTGATGCACAGCGCCGCCCGGCAGGCCATCGCGAGCACCCTGATGGAACACACCGCGCGCGGGGAACGGGCTCGCATCGCCCGCGAGCTCCACGATGTCGTCGCCCACCACATTTCCATGATCGCTGTGCAGGCGGAGACGGCCCGGCTTGCCACCCCCGGAATGCCGGCCGCCGGCGCGCAGCGGCTGGCCGAGATTGGCGACACCGCCCGGGCAGGCCTGACCGAGATGCGGCGGCTGCTCGGCGTCCTCCGAGAGGATGCCGATGCCGATGCCGCGGACCGGCAGCCGCAGCCGGGCCTGCGGCAGCTCAACGAACTGCTCGACAACGCAAGGGACACCACCGGCGCTAGCGCCCGCCTCATCGTCTCCGGCCCCCCGGCCACGCTCGACCCCGGTGTCGAACTCGCCGCCTACCGCATCATCCAGGAAGCCCTCACCAACGCCCGCCGCCACGCCCCGGGCGCCGCCATCGACGTGGAACTGCGCTACACAAATGACACCCTGCGGCTGCGCATCCGCGACAACGGGCCCGGGCCGCCAGCCGCCGCAGCGCACGGCAGCAGCCACGGGCTGGCAGGCATACGTGAACGCGCCGCAGCCGCCGGCGGCGAACTGCGCACCAGCCCAGCACCCGGCGGCGGCTTCCTGATCGAGGCCACGCTGCCGGCCAAAGGCGAGGCGGCCGCATGAACACTCCGCCCCCCCGGGTCCGGATCATCGTCGCCGACGACCACCATGTGGTGCGCACCGGCTTCGCCGCACTGCTCGACACCCAGCCAGACTTCAGCGTCATCGGCACCGCCCGCGACGGGGCCGAGGCGTGCGGGTCTGCCGCGACCTCTCCCCCGACGTCGTCCTCATGGACGTGCGCATGCCCGGCATGGACGGCATCGAGGCCACCCGGCAGCTCGCCAGCGCCGGCCCGGGCGGCCCGCGGATCCTCATCCTGACCACCTTCGACCTGGACCAGTACGTCTATGACGCGCTGCGCGCCGGCGCCAGCGGTTTCCTGCTCAAGGACGCCACCGCCGAGCGGCTCTTCGACGCCGTGCGGGTCATCGCCGCCGGCGACGCGCTGCTCGCCCCGGCCGTCACCCGCCGCCTCATCAGCGATTTCACCCGACTCCGGCCACCGCCGGACGCCCCGCCCGCAGCCGTGCTCGCAGAGCTCACCCCGCGCGAGACCCAGGTCCTCCGGCTGATAGCCGCAGGCCTGTCCAACCCCGAGATAGCCGCACGGCTGGTAGTCACCGAAGAAACCGTCAAGACGCACGTCAGCCGCATCCTCAGCAAGCTCGGCCTGCGAGACCGGACCCAAGCAGTCGTTACCGCCTACGAAACCGGGCTGGTCGTGCCGCACTCCCGCGAGCCGGGATAGTCCCGGCCAATCTCCGCCGGGGACAGGGCGCCGGTCGCATTAAGTAAGCATCCGGGCTGGGGCGCGGACGGAGGCGCGGAGCGAGGGCGTTACTCGGTCTGTGCGATTAGCTGGCGGGCTTGCTGCGCCTGCCCGATCAGGGACAGGGCGAGCACGGCGCCCACGCCCTCGCCCGCGCGCAGCCGCAGGTCCAGCAGGGGCTCCAGGCCGAGCGCGTCCAGCACGCGCTGGTGCGCGGGCTCGGCGCTCAGGTGCCCGGCAACGAGGTGATCTTGGACCTGCGGGCGGTGACGCACCGCCACCAGCGCGCTGACGCTGGTCAGCAGGCCATCGAGGATCACCAGGCCGCCGGCCGCGGCCGCGCCCAGGCAGGCTCCGGTGAGGAACGCCTGCTCGGGTCCGCCGATCCCGGCCAGCAGATCCTCAACATCGCCGCGGGCCAGCCGGCCGGGCGGCGGCCGCCGGCCGCCCATCCGGGCCAGCGCCTGGGTGAGGACGCCCTGCTTGCGGGCCACGATGGTGGAGTCGCTGCCGGCGCCGCGGCCGGCTACCAGGTCAGGCGTCGCTTCCAGCAGGGCCGCGGCCAGCGCCGCGGCGACGGTCGTGTTGCCGATGCCGACCTCGCCCAGGGCCACGGGGCCGACGGCGGCCAGCTCGCGGCCCGCCTGCTCGCCCGCGGCCAGCAGCCCGGCCACGGCGTCCCGCTCCAGAGCGTCGGCACTGGCCAGGTCGCCCCGCGCGCCGGCCGGCCGGGCATCTTGCCAGCCCTGGATCTCCTCGCCGTCGATCCCGCAGTCGACCAGGCGGACGCGCAGCCCGGCGGCGCGGGCCATGGCCGCCCCCTGACCCTGCCCGGCGGCGAGCGCGCGGGCGACCAGGCGGGTGGTGCTGCGCGGGAACGCGCTGACGCCCAGGCCGGCGACCGGGTGATCGGCGGCGGCGATGAGCAGGGTGCCGGCCCGGCCGCCGACGGCGGCAGCCGGGAAGCCGGGCACGGACCCGGCGCGCAGCAGGGTGTCACCGAGCAGCCCGAGCGAGCCGGGCGCGGCCAGCAGCCGGTCCTCGCTGTCGCGGGTCCGGACGCGCGCGATCGCGGTAGCGGCGGTCGGGGCCCCGGTGGTCGGGGGCGCTGGGGAGGCGGTGGCCGGGGCCGCGGTCATGGCGGCGGCCGGGGCCGCGGGGGAGCGGTCCCGGGGCGCAGCCGGGGCCGCGGCCTCCGGCCAGCGATCGGCGACGATGACGTCGGCCAGCGGAAGCCGACTGGACCAGCCGTGCCGCTCCAGCCCCGGGGCCGGCGGCCGCTCGTCCGGCCAGCCCAGGCACAGCCAGCCCAGCGTTACCACGTCCTCGGGCAGGTGCAGCAGCGCTGCCAGCTCGGCCGGATCAAACAGGGTGACCCAGCCCAGGCCCAGCCCGTGAGCCCGGGCGGTCAGCCAGATGTTCTCGATGGCGCAGGCGCACGACCACAGGTCGGTGTCGGGGAAGGTGGCCCGGCCCAGAACGCCCGTCGGCCGGGCGCGCCGGTCGCAGCAGACCACGATGCCCACCGGGGCCTCGCGGATGCCGTCGAGCTGCAGGCTGCGCAGGTGGCGGGCGCTGTCGGGATCGAGCTGCCGCGCCTGGGCCAGGCGGGCCCGGTCGGCCATCACCGCCGCGGTGGCCCGCAGGGCGCGGTCGGCCACCACGATAAACCGCCACGGCTGAGAGTGCCCGACACTCGGCGCCGCGTGCCCGGCCGCGAGCACCTGCGCCACGATCTCGTCACTGACCGGATCGGGCCGGAACCGGCGGACGTCGCGGCGCCCGGCGATGACCTCCCGCAGCGCCGCCTGAGTGGCCGGCGAGAGGGCCCAGCTCGCCGGGTCGCTGGCGCGCTCGGCGCTGCTGGTCGCGTCCCCGATCAGCGGCCGGGGGCGGGGCCACCGCATCGGCGTCTCGGCCGTCATGATGCCTCGGTCATCATGATGCCTCGGTCATCATGATGCCTCGGTCATCATGACACCGCTGATCATGACGGCGGTGACCATGACGTGGGCGGCCGTGACCGCGGCGGCCGTGCTGAGCACGGGGCTCCTCCCTCGGGGTCCGCGCCCCTGGTTGCGGTAACGACGACGGCCGGAGTCTGCTGGCCTGACCACGCCAGACGCGGTCGGCTGTGCTCCCTGACCGCCGTGGTCCTGACGAGAGTGCCCGGCGCTGTGCGGCGCGTCAAGTCCGCGCCGTGCGCCTGCCGCGGGACGGCCGGCCACCGCGCCGCGGGACCGGTCGGCGGGCGCGCCGCGGGGGCGGCTGGCCGGCGCGCCGCGGCCGGGGCCAAGATAGGGCCATGCGAGCTGTCGTGGTTGATAAGCATGGTGGTCCGGACGTCCTGCGGCCGGAGCAGTGGCCTGACCCGACTCCGGGGCCGGGCCAGATCCTGGTCGACGTGGCGGCGGCCGGGGTCAACTTCATGGACATCTATCAGCGCGAGGGCCGCCCGCCCTACGGCGGCAACCTGCCGTACGTGCCGGGCAGCGAGGGCGCCGGGGCGGTCGCGGCCATCGGCCCCGGGGTATCGGACCTCGCCGTGGGAGACGGGGTGGCCTGGTGCGGGCTGCCGGGCTCCTACGCCGAGCGGGCCGTCCTGCCGGCCGATCGCGTCGTTCCCGTGCCCGAGGGCCTGGACCTGGAGATCGCCGCCGCCGTCATGCTGCAGGGGATGACCGCGCACTACCTGTGCCACAGCACCTATCCGGTGGCCTCCGGCGACGTGACCGTGGTGCACGCCGCCGCGGGCGGCGTCGGGCTGCTGCTGACGCAGATGGTCGTCATGCGCGGCGGCGTGGTCGTGGCCACCACCTCGACGCAGGCCAAGGCCAAGCTGGCCGCCGAGGCAGGCGCGCAGCATGTAACGAGCTACGAGAACTTCGGCGCGGTGGCGGCGGAGGTCAGCGGCGGGCCGGGCGCCGCGGTGGTCTACGACGGGGTCGGGCAGGCGACCTTCGATGCCAGCCTGGCCGCGCTGCGCCCGCGCGGGTACATGGTCTTGTACGGGGCCTCCAGCGGGCCGGTGCCGCCGTTCGATCCGCAGCGGCTCAACACCGGCGGCTCGCTGTACCTCACCCGGCCGACGCTGGTGCACTACATCGCGCGCGGCGACGAGATGCTGCAGCGCGCCCACGACCTGTTCAGCTGGATCGCGGCTGGCCGGCTGAAGGTCCACATCGGCGGCCGGTACCCGCTCGCCGAGGCCGCCAGGGCACAAGAAGACCTCGCCGCCCGGCGGACGACCGGGAAGCTGCTCCTGCTGCCGCACTGAGGAGAAGCGCCAGCGGATCCAGGCCGGGCTCAGCAACTCCAGGGCGATGCTGGCCAGGGCGACGATCAGCGCCGCCCGGAACTGCGGGATGAGACCATGTGACCGGGCTCCGCCAGTCCCGGCCATGGCTCGCTGACCCGGGCGTAGCGGAGGGCAACGTCCAGCCGGGCGGTGCCCACCGACTGGGAGCGCGGGAGCAGGAACGGTCCGAGCAGCAGCAGGAGCGCCGCGACGGGCAGGGCGACCAGGAACACCGAGCCCCACCAGAAGTGTTCGATGAGGGTACCGGCGACGATCGGAGCGAGCAGGCCGCCCGATGCGGTCGCCAAGCACGCCCATGTGATCAGCGATCCGGCTCCCAGGAACACGTAACTGTCCACGATCCACAGCAGTTGCGCAGCGCTGGGCCGCAGGTCGGCGGTGAGCCGGGGATGGCCAGGTTGAGCGCCTGTGCGTCGAACGACACCAGCAGGCACGGCAGCGCCAGCAGTCCCAGCGCCGCCCATTCGCGGACAGCGGCCGCCGGGGTCGTAGCTGGGGTTGACCTCGGTCAGGACCAGGCCCGGCGAATGACGGGTGGGCTCCAGCAGCCCTGCCCGGCGCAGGGCAGTCGGCGCCTGGTCCTGCTCAGCTCACGGCAGCGCCGAACCACTTGGGCAGCTGGCTGAGCAGTTCCTGCTGGTCTTCACCGATCCACGCCACGTGGCCGTCCGGCCGCAGCAGCACGGCGGGCACGTCCAGTTCCTCGCTGCCGTCGACGACGTGGTCGACCCGATCTGCCCAGCCCGCCACCGAGAGCCGGCCGGTCTGGTCGAGCAGCAGCCCGCGGCCGCCGTGCATCAGCTCGTAGAGGCGCCCCCGCTTCAGCCCCACGTCCCGCATCCGCCGGCCGAGCAGTTCATGCCCGTCGCCGAAGTCGTAGCGGACCCCGATCGCGGTGATCTTCTCGATCAGGTACCGGTTCACGTCCTCGAAGTCCATCAGTTCCGACACCAGCCGGCGCACTGACCGGGGGCCCGGCTCGGGGGACAGTAGCTCGGTCTGCGCGCGGGTGTTGTTCAGCACGTCGGCGGCCACCGGGTGCCGTTCGGCGTGGTAGCTGTCCAGCAGCCCCTCCGGTGCCCAGCCGTTGACCTCGGCGGCCAGTTTCCAGCCGAGGTTGAACGCGTCCTGGATGCCGAGGTTGAGCCCCTGCCCGCCGGTCGGCGGGTGGATGTGCGCCGCGTCGCCGGCCAGCAGCACCCGGCCGGTCCGGTAGCGCTCGGCCAGCCGGGTGGCGTCGCCGAAACGGGAGAGCCAGCGCGGTGAGTGCGCGCCGAAGTCGGTGCCGGCGAACACCCGCAACCGCTGCCTGAGCTCCTCGAGGGTCGGCGGGACCGTGCGGTCCACGGCCACCCCGTCGGCGGGCGCGACGAGGCGGTACACCCCGTCCCCGAGGGGCACGGCGCCGAACCGGACATGGGTCTTGCGGACTTCGGCCACCACGGCGGCCAGCGTCTCCGGCGGGACGTCCACCTCCACCTCGCCCAGCAGCGTCTCGACCCTGGCGGGCTCGCCTGGGAAGCCGACGCCGAGCAGCTCGCGCACCGTGCTGCGGCCGCCGTCGCAGCCGACGAGGTAGCGCGAGCGCAGTTGCGTGCCGTCGGCCAGCTCGGCGGTCACCCCGTGGTCGTCCTGGCTCAGCCCGACCAGTTCGCAGCCGCGCCGGATCTCGGCGCCGAGCTCGGCGGCGTGCTCGGCGAGCAGGCGGTCGGTGGTGGTCTGCGGGATGCCGAGGACGTACGGATGTGCGGTGTCCAGCCGGTCCGGCGCCGGCTTGCTGATGCCGGCGAAGAAACCGCCGACCGGGTACTGCTGGCCGAGCGCGAGGAACCGCTCCAGCAGGCCGCGCTGGTCCATCACCTCGATGCTGCGCGCGTGCAGGCCGAGCGAGCGGACAATCCTGGTCGGCTCCGCATCCTTCTCCAGCACGAGCGCGCGCACGCCGTGCAGCCGCAACTCGCTGGCCAGCATCAAGCCGGTCGGTCCGCCGCCGGCAACGATCACGTCAATCATGAACCCCCCGTTCAACAAGGTTGCATTTCGGCCAAGCTGTTCTGGCTTCGGCTGGAGATTCTGCAGCACGACCCAGGTCTTGGCGCAAGGCCCCCGGTGCGCTATTCATTGAGAGTGGCAAGAAGCGGGTAACCTCCTTGCCTTTGGCTTTTGTCGTCCGCTGTGGACGGACAAGCGCCTTGACCATCTCCGGTCCCCGAGCTGCGACGCGGCGAGCGGCGCAGCCGCTCCAGCTCCAGCTCCGGCACCTGCCGCGCCAGCACGGTGACGCCGGGCAGCAGCACCCGATGACGACGCAGTCACCCCGCCGCCTGTTCGAACGGGGCCACCGGACCCTATGCCCTGCGCGGCATCGTGCCGGGTCATCCGCCAGCCGCCGCCGGGAGATGAACCGTCATCAGCAGCTCGGCGCCGTCACCGCCGCCTCGGTAGGAATGCGCCGCGTCGGCCGCGAAGGTGGCGGTCAGGCCGGGCCCGAGGTCGTAGCCGGTGCCGTCCACTGTAATGACGGCGGCGCCGGCGATCACGGTGACGGTCTCCACGACGCCCGGCGGGTGCGGATGGCTCTCGTAAGCCTCGCCCGCGGCCAGGTGCCACCGCCATAGCTCCACCGGTGCCGCGGTGGGCGTGGTGAGCAGCAGCCGGGCGCTGCCGCCGCCGGGTCCCCGCCAGAGCGGCTCGGTCGCCGCGGCGTCGCTGATCCGCACCCGCCGCGGGGCGCGGCGCTCGACGAGCGCCGAGACCGAGACGCCCAGCGCGTCGGCGATCCGGACCAGCGTGGCCAGATTCGGGTTGGCCGCGGCGTTCTCGAGCGCTACCAGCGCCCCCTTGCTCACCCCGGCGCGCGCCGCGAGCTGATCGACCGACAGGCCGCGCCCGCGCCGCAGCCCGCGCACGGTCGCCGCGACCGCTGACATCACGGCGGGCTGGCCGGCCCGGTCGCCGGTCTCTGAACGGTCGTTTTGATGAACCATACGGTCAGTATATGGTGGGCGGATGCTCGCCGTCATCCTCGCTGTCGTCAGCTCGCTCGGGTACGGGTTGGCGGACTTCGCGGGCGGCCTGGCGACGCGGACCGTGCCGGTCCTGCGCGTCGTCGCGGTGACCGCGCCGGTCAGCCTGGCCGCCGACCTCGTGCTGCTGCCGCTGCTCGGCGGGCGCTGGTCGGCCGGGGCCCTGGCCTGGGGCGCCGCGTCCGGGCTGGCCTCGGCGGCAGCGTTCGCGCTGCTGTACCAGAGCCTGGCGCTGGGCCCGATGGGCGTGCTGTCGCCGGTGACGGCGGTCGTCTCGGCCGTGCTCCCCGCCGCGGCCGGCATCATCGAGGGCGAGCGGCTCAGCGCGCTGGCCGGCGCCGGCATCTTCCTGGCCATCCTGGCGGTGATCGCCGTCAGCGCGGGCCCGGGGGAGCGGGGCCGCCGGCCGAGCGCCACCGCCCTGGGCCTGGCCGTCACGGCCGGCGCCGCCATCGCCGCCCAGCTAGTCTGCCTGAACCAGACCCCGCACGACAGCGGGGTCGTCCCGCTGATCGTCGGGCGCGCGGTATCGGCGGCGCTGCTGCTTGGTGCGGCCAGCCTGCGCCGCGGCGGGGCGGCGGCTGGGCTGCCCAACCGGCAGCGGCGGCCCGCGTTGCGGCTGGCCGTCGGCGCGGGCATCTTCGACGCGGCCGCAAACCTCGCGTTCCTGCTCGCGGTCCGCAGCGGCAGCCTCATCGTGGTGGCGGTGATCAGCGCTCTGTATCCCGCCGGGACCGTCCTGCTGGCCCGCCGCTTCCTCGACGAGCGGCTCACCCGCACCCAGCTCGCCGGCCTGCTCACCGCCGCGGCCGCGGTCAGCCTCCTGGCCGCAGGATGAGCCGCGGTGAACCAGGGTCCTAGCCGGGCAGCGGCAGCCGCGTCCGGAGCAGGCAGAACTCGTTACCCTCGGGATCGGCGAGGACGTGCCAGCTCTCCTGGCCGCTCTGGCCGACGTCGGCCGCGGTCGCGCCGGCGGCCAGGAGCCGGGCCAGCTCGGCATCCTGGTCACGGTCTGTGGGGCTGACGTCCAGGTGCAGGGGAAGCTTGCCGGCCTTCGAGGCGGACGCCGGGCTGAACACGATCGTCGGCTGCAGGCCGCCGAAGCCGACCCCCGGCGGGCCGATCTCGATGCTGCCGTCCTGCTGCTCAAGCACGACGAACCCGAGCACCTCGCACCAGAACGCCGCCAGCCGTTCCGGCTCCCGCGCGTCTATCACGAGCTCGCTGATCCGGCAGGCCATATCTCCACCCTCAGAAAGTCATCCGGTCACCGGACCGCCGGCTAGCCGCGCGGTCCCTGCTGCCAGACGCCGACCACGTTCCCGGCCGGGTCGCGGAACGTCGCGACCCACAGATCACCCTCGGGATAGGGGGCCATGGCCACGCTGCCGCCGCGCTCCGTGACGCTCTCCAGGATGTCGTCGAGCCGGTCCACGTAGATGTAGGGCAGCATCCCGGAATCGCCGGAAGCGGGCCGGTCGGTGACAAAGGCGCCGATCACGTGGCCGGTTCCGTCCTCGAAGCTCGGGTGCTCGGGATGGTCGCGAACGCGCCAGCCGAACACCGAGGCGTAAAACCGCGCCGACTGACCCGGATCGGCGGCGGGAATGTGCAGGTAAGAGACGCCCGAGATGCGGAACACTCGCGACGGCCCGCCGTCCGCGGGCTGGGCCTGCGGGCTAGCTGCCGCCGGGTAATCAGTGGCCGAGGAACTCACCTGCCATCCTTCCTTCCCACATCGTCAGGAACTACCGGGTAGTGGACCGGGCCTTAGCGCAGCCACCGCCGGTACTTGGGCCGTGAGGCGTGCCGCCAGGCCTTCCACGCGCGGCGCTGCAGGTCCAGCGCCCGGCAGGCCTCCTGCCCGTACAGCAGGCCGAACGTGAAGGCGTTGTCACCGGCCCGGTGGGCGCGCAGGCCCAGCTCCCGGATCCTCGCGCGCGCCACGAACGTGTCCTGGTGGTCGCCGAGCACGGACTGCATCGTCTTCATCCGGCTGACGTAGCGGCTGGCCGGCTTGCCGGTGACCGGCACCATGACCTCGGCCGCGTAGCGGGCGCGCTTAGCGGCCTTCCGGGCCTCATGCAGCGCGCCATCACGCTCCGGGCCGGGCGGCCGCTGCTCGGCCCGGCCGATGCGCTTGCCCACCCGCCGGTCGGCCTTGGCGATCGGGCCCAGCAGGGCGCTGGCGCCGCGGGCTTCGGCTTCCGTCAGCGGGGGCTCGGCCAGCAGCCCGTCCAGATCGTCGAGAAGCGCGAAGTAACGAGGCGAATCCAGGGCCTTGAGCGCCGCCCGGCGGGCGGCGGCGTTCTGCGGGGCCAGGATCTCGGTCAGGGTGGCCTGCACGGGCCCGAGGACGAGCTCCGGCGGGAGCTGCTCGACCGACGTCGTGACGTGCTCCGCGAACACCTCACCGTCCCGGGCCTCGCCCAGGACCTGGCCGAGCCACCGGAGCTCCCCGACCAGGTGAGCGGTGGCCGCCGGGTCCACGATCACGGCGAAGCTCTGCAGGGTCGCGCGCAGCCGCCGGCTGGCCACCCGCATCTTGTGCACGGAATCCGGCTCTTCCCGGCGGATCATCGGGTCGGCGGCCCTGAGGGCATCAGCATGGGCGCTCAGGTAGGCCAGTACGATCTCGCCCGCCGGCGATCGGGATGTCAGCCGCGGGGGGCGGGCGGGCGGCGGCAGCCGTCCGGCCAGGACTCGCTGGAGTTTCGCGGAGCGGTCGGAGGGACGCAGTCCGGCCTCCCGCAGCCGCTTGTCGACGGCCTGCAGCAGTTTCCGGTCGCCGCCGGTGAGCTCCACCTCGATCTCGCGCCACCGCGTCAGCGCGGTGACGCTGCCCAGGCTCTGGGCGGACACGTCGTCATCGACGACCTCGGCCAGGGAGGTGCCGCCCTCGTCGAGCAGCAGCCGCCGCCGGCGCACGGTGGCGATGCGGGCCACGGGCCGCAGCGGGGAGGTGCGGGTGTACACGCGCACCAGCCGGGCCAGCTCGGCCGGCGCGCTGCGGCCGCGGCCCAGCGGAAGGTGCAGCTCGGTCCGCGAATCCGGCCCCGCCGGGAGCTTGAGATGCCAGCCCGCGTCGGAGCCGCCGCGCCGGCGGCGCAGGGTGATCCCGGCGCTGAGCAGCCGGAGGTCGTCAGTGTCGAAGTACTCAGCCTCCAGGCTGAATTCCTCCGGCTCCGAGACCGCGCCCACGTGCGGCAGGCCAGTCAGGTCGGGCAGCGCGGTGCCTGGCTCGGCCTCGTACTTGCGTTCGGTCTCGCGCATTTCGGTAAGCATCAGGTCTGCCCTACCCCGCCAGCGGCAGGTGACACAATGCGCCGGTCACGCCGCGGCGATGGCCGTGGCGCCGAGCAGGCTCTTGATATCGGCCATGAAGCTGCTGCTTGCCTGGACCGGGAAATCGCAGAGGTCCATGAGCAGCGGCGTGTCGCCGGAGCGCTCCAGCCTGAGCACGACCGGGGTACCGCCGGGGTGGGCGGTCAGGATGTGCCTCAGCTCGGCGGTGAGCTCGGCGGTGATCTTGTCGTGGTGCAGGGCGATGACGACCGGGGGCCCGCTGCTGCCGCGGACGGCGGCCAGGTCCAGGAGCGCGAGGTCCTGGGCGAAGATGCTGACGGTGCCGTCCCGGTCATTGATCCGGCCGCGGACGCTCACCGCCGCGTCCTCGGTCAGCTCGGCGGCGAACTGGCCGTAGACCTTGGGGAAGAACAGGACCTCGACGGCCGCGTCGAGGTCCTCGATGGTGACGATCGCCCACGGGTTGCCGCTCTTCTTGTTGATCCGCCGGTCCACCGACACGATGATGCCCGCGACCTGCACGTCGCCCTCGGCGCGGCCGGACGCGAGCAGCTCGGCGATAGCGATGTCCCGGTTCCGGGCCAGGATCCGCTCGGCGCCGTCCAGCGGATGCCCGGAGACGTACAGGCCGAGCATCTCCCGCTCGGCGGCCAGCAGCAGCTTGCGCGGCCACTCCTCGGCGGTGAGCTTGAAGTCCAGGCCGATGCGGGGCTGCGCGGCCGCGTCGCTGGGCTCGGTCGCGGCGAACAGGTCGAACTGGCCGATCGCCTCCTGGCGCTTGACGCCGATGACCGCGTCGACGGCCTGCTCCTGGACCAGGAACAGCGACTTGCGGGTGTGGCCGAGCGAGTCGAAGGCGCCCGCCCGGATCAGCGACTCCACCACCCGCTTGTTGCAGACGGCGATCTCGGACTTGTCGAGGAAGTCCGCGAACGAGGCGTAGCTGCCCTCGCGCTGCCGGGTCAACACGATCGAGTTGACGACGTTGGCCCCGACGTTGCGGATGGCCCCGAGGCCGAACCGGATGTCGGTGCCGACCGGGGAGAAGTCCAGACGCGACTCGTTCACGTCCGGCGGCAGCACCTTGATGCCGAGCTTGCGGCACTGCGCCAGGTAGACCGCCATCCGGTCCTTGTCGTCGCCCACCGAGGTCAGCAGCGCGGACATGTACTCGGCCGGGTAGTTGGCCTTGAGGTAGGCGGTCCAGTAGGACACCATGCCGTAGCCGGCCGTATGGGACTTGTTGAACCCGTACCCGGAGAACGGCACCAGGACGTCCCAGACCGCCTTGGTCGCCTGGTCGGAGAAGCCGCTGGCCTTCATCCCGGCGGCGAACTCCTCCCAGTTCGCGTCCAGGACCTCCTTCTTCTTCTTGCCCATGGCCCGGCGCAGCAGGTCGGCCCGGCCGAGCGAGTACCCGGCCAGCTGCTGGGCGATGGCCATGACCTGCTCCTGGTACACGACCAGGTGATAGGTCTCCCCGAGAATGGGCTCCAGGGCCCGCTCCAGCTCGGGATGGATCGGCTCGACCTTCTGCCGCCCGTTCTTGCGGTCGGCGTAGTTGATGTGGGTGTTGGCCGCCATCGGGCCGGGCCGGTACAGCGCCAGCACGGCCGCGATGTCGCCGAAGGCCGTCGGCGCCATCAGCTTCAGCAGGCTGCGCATCGGGCCGCCGTCGAGCTGGAAGACGCCGAGGGTGTCGCCGCGGGCCAGCAGTTCGTAGGTGGGCTTGTCGTCCAGGGGGAGCTGGTCCAGCTCGATGTCGATGCCCCGGTTGGCGCTGACGTTGGCGATCGCGTCGGCGATCACCGTCAGGTTCCGCAGCCCGAGGAAGTCCATCTTGAGCAGCCCCATGTCCTCGCACTGGACAAAGGGGAACCCGGTGATGATGGCGCCGTCGTCCTCGCGGCGGTGAATCGGCAGCACGTCCGCCAGCGGCTCGGACGACAAGATCACGCCGGCGGCGTGCACGCCGGTGCCCCGGGTCAGCCCCTCGATCCCGCGGGCCGTGTCGAGGATCTTCTTGACCTCGGCGTCCTCCTCGTACAGCGCGCGCAGCTCGCCGGCCTCGCTGTAGCGGTCGTGGCTGGGGTCGAAGATCCCCGATAGCGGGATTTCCTTGCCCATGACCGCGCCCGGGAACACCTTGGTGATCTTGTCGCCCAGCGCGTACGGGAAGCCGAGGACCCGGCAGGCGTCCTTGACGGCGGCCTTGGCCTTGATGGTGCCGAAGGTCAGGATCTGGCAGACCCGGTCGTCGCCGTACTTCTCCGTGACATAACGGATCATGTCACCGCGGCCGCGCTCATCGAAGTCCAGGTCGATGTCGGGCATCGTGACCCGCTCGGGGTTGAGGAACCGCTCGAAGATCAGCGAGTGCTCGATCGGATCCAGGTCGGTGATGCCCAGGACGTAAGCGACCATCGATCCGGTGGCCGAGCCGCGGCCGGGGCCCAGCCCGATCTTGGCGCGCCGGGCGTAGTGGCAGATGTCGGCCACGACCAGGAAGTAGGCCGGGAAGCCCATCCTCTCGATAACGCCGAGCTCGTACTCGATGCGGTCCAGGACCTCGCGGGAGGGCCGGTCGCCGAAGCGCTGTCCCACGCCGTCGGCCACTTCCTTGCGCAGCCAGGAGGACTGCGTCTCGCCGTCGGGCACCGGGTACTTCGGCATCCGGTCGACATGGGTGAACACCTCGTCGTAGGGCTGCACCCGCTCGGCGATCAGCAGGGAGCTGTCACAGGCGCCGGGCACCTGCTCGTCCCAGATCCGGCGCATGTCGTCCGGGCTCTTGATGTAGTAGCCGTCGCCGTCGAGCTTGAACCGCTTCGGGTCATCGATGGTCTTGCCGGTGCCGATGCAGAGCAGCACCTCGTGCGACGCCGACTGGTCCTTGGTGACGTAGTGGCTGTCGTTAGTCGCCAGCGGACGCAGGCCGAGCTTCTGGCCAATGTCCAGCAGGCCGGCCCGGACCGACCGCTCGATCGCCAGCCCGTGCTCCATCAGCTCCAGGAAGAAGTTCTCCGGGCCGAAGATGTCGCGGTAAGTGGCGGCCGCCTCCAGGGCCTTGGCCGGCTGGCCGAGCCGCAGCCGGGTCTGCACCTCGCCGGACGGGCAGCCGGTGGTCGCGATGATGCCCTCGGAGAGCTCGGCGATCAGCTCGCGGTCCATCCGCGGCTTGCGGTAGAAGCCCTCCAGCGACGCCCGGCTCGACAGCCGGAACAGGTTGCGCAGCCCGGTAGCGCTGGCGGCCAGCATGGTCATGTGGGTATAGGCGCCGCCGCCGGAGACGTCGCCGCCCTCGCCGTCCATGTCCACGTCGCGGCGGCCGCTCTCGCCCCAGAACACCGGCTTCTTGTGGAACCGGGACTCCGGGGCCACGTAGGCCTCGATGCCGATGATCGGCTTGACGCCGGCCTTGCTGCCCTGCTGGAAGAATTCGTAGGCGCCGAACATGTTGCCGTGATCGGTCATCCCGACGGCGGGCATGCCGAGCCGGGCGGCCTCGGCCATCAGGGGGGTGATCTTGGCGGCGCCATCCAGCATCGAGTACTCGGTGTGCACGTGCAGATGTACGTACGAACTCGCCGCCACGAACCCTCCTCGCCACCCCGGACTGAGGTCACCCTAGACCCACCCGAGGGGCCGGCTGGGGATGGTTTGCGGAGTGTCTGAGACCGGTTCGGAGTGTCCCCGCCCGACTGCGCGCCGTGGCGGCGAGCCGGGGTCGCCAGGCGGCGGAACCTGGCGTCAGCTGGCCAGCAGGACGGCTGGCGGGAGGCAGACCAAGGCCACCGCCGCGGCGCAGACGGCGGCGGCGCGGAGCCGGGACAGTGGCGGCGGGGGAGCGGCGAGCCGGGCCGCGCGCGCCGCGATCTGGCTGTCGGGGGCGCCGCGTCGGCGAGACGGCGCAGCGCCGCGGCCAGCGCTCCGGGGCGACGGCAGCCGCCGCTGAGCTGACCGGGATTACTCGTGGTCGGGCTGGACGGGCACGTTCTGGTGAGCCGCCTGCTCGTGAGGCGCCTGCTCGGGCGCCGCCTGCTCGGGCGCCGCCTGCTCGGGCGCCGCCTGCTCGGGCGCTGCCTGCTCGTGCGCTGCCTGCTCGGGCGCCCCCTGCTCGTGAGCGTGCTCGCCGCCCCCGAACGGCACGACGTCCTCCGGGAACTGCGGCGTCGTGGCGGGCGCCTGCACGCCCGGCGGACGGTCGTTGTAGGTCACCTCGACCTGCTGCTCCGGGCGGCGCTGGTTCTGCAGCGCCTGCAGGGCCATGCTCGCCCGGTCGGCCTCGGTCAGCGGCGGCTGCACCATGGCGCGCGGCCACAGCCGCCAGGCCAGCACAGTGTTCAGCTCGGCCGCATACACGGTGACCTCGACGCCGAGGTACACCCAGGCCAGCAGGGCGAGCACGGTCGCGAAGATGCCGTACACCGCGGCGGTGCGCAGCGAGTGGTGCACCAGGATCGCGCCGAGCTCCTGCAGCACGGTCCAGGCCACGCCCCCCGCGATGGCTCCGGGCACCAGCCGCCGCAGCTCGATGGCCTTGGGCGTCAGCACCCGGAAGGCAACCAGGTAGATGCCCGCGTTCGCCACCGCGGACAGGATCTCGGCCACGACGGTAACCAGCACCGCGTGGCGCTCGAAGGAGATCAGGGCGGCCAGCAGGGTAGTGGCCAGGACACCGAGTCCGAGCACGCCCATGAACAGGGCCGCCCGGCCGAGCCGGGGAAAGTAGCCCACCCGGGCCGGCCCGGGGAGATTCCACACCTGCTGCATGGTGAAGATGCCCGCCTGCGCCAGCCGGGTGGTGCCCCAGATCAGCACGGCGATGCCGGTGATCAGGCCGATGATGCTAGACCGGCGCAGCTGGTGCACGTTCCCGGTGAGCTGCGCGCTCATCACCGGGACCTGTTTCGCCACGGCCTGCAGGGCCTCATGCTGGATGCCAGGGTCGGACGAGGCGACGAGGCCGAGGATCGTGGCCAGGATGAGCAGCAGCGGGAACAGGGACACGAAGCCCGCGTAGGCCATGTTGGACACCAGCACCCCGCCGTTGTCGTCGCCGAACTTCTTGATGACGCCGAAGACAAAGCCCGCGATGCGGTTGTGCTGCTGAACCTGGTCCACCTTGCGGACCACGGCCTCAATCGGGTTCATCCGCGCCCGCCCTCCCTGGTGTGCCCCTCGCGATGCCCGGGGACAGGCCTGCTAAACAACTGCGATGCTCGCCGGGTAGCGACAGCTGAGCGGCCGTGACCGGGGCGGGTAGGGTTAATTGGTGTCGTCAACAGGAGAGGTCCAGACGCTGTGAGTACGTCGGCCCAGCTGCCCGATGCCCCGCCGGAGCCGGACGGGCGGGACGAGGGCAGCGCCGCCACTGCGGGCTGGCCGGAAGGACAGGGCGGCTACAACTTCGTCGTCGTCGCCAGCCGGCTGCCCGTCGACCGGGTGGAGACTCCCGCCGGCGACGTCGAGTGGCGGGCCAGCCCCGGCGGGCTGGTAGCGGCGCTGGAGCCGGTGGTCCAGGAGGCGAAGGGCGCGTGGGTGGGCTGGCCCGGCGACGCCGGGGTCGCCCCGGAGCCGTTCGATTCGGAGGGCATGCACCTGGTGGGCGTTGGCCTGTCGGCCGACGAGGTGCGCGATTTCTACGAGGGGTTCTGCAACGCCACGCTCTGGCCGCTGTATCACGACGTCATCGCGCCGCCGGAGTTCCGCCGCCCATGGTGGGAAGCTTACGTGGCGGTCAACCGGCGCTTTGCCGAGGCCGCGGCCGCCCAGGCCGCTCCCGGCGCGACCGTCTGGGTGCACGACTACCAGCTGCAGCTGGTGCCCGGCATGCTGCGCGAGATGCGCAGCGACGTGCGCATCGGCTTCTTCAACCACATCCCCTTCCCCGGCTACGAGATCTTCGCCCAGCTGCCGTGGCGCCGGCAGATCGTCACCGGGCTGCTGGGCGCCGACCTGGTGGGCTTCCAGCGCCAGGGTGATACGGCCAACTTCCTGCGCGCCTGCCGCCGGGCGGCCGGGCTGACGACCCGCGGCTCCCTGGTCCGCGTCCGGGACGCGGCCGCCGATGACGCCGACGGCCGGCAGGTCCGTGCGGCGGCCTTCCCGATCTCGATCGACACGGCCGCCTACGAGAAGCTGGCCTGCCGGGAGGATGTCCGGGCGCGGGCGCGGGAGATCCGTGAGGCACTGGGCAAGCCCAGCCTCGTGCTGCTCGGCGTCGACCGCCTCGACTACACCAAGGGCATCCTGCACCGGCTGACCGCCTACGGCGAGGTCCTGGACGAGGGCCGCCTCGGCGTGCCGGAGGCGGTCCTGGTGCTGGTGGCCAGCCCCAGCCGGGAACGGGTCGAGCAGTACCGCCTGCTGCGAGACGAGGTGGAGGTAACGGTCGGCCGGATCAACGGCGAGCACGCCGAGCTGGGCAATCCTCCGGTGCAGTACCTGCACCAGTCCTACCCCCGCGAGGAAATGGCGGCGCTGTTCCTGGCCGCGGACGTGATGCTGGTGACCTCGCTGCGGGACGGGATGAACCTGGTCGCCAAGGAGTACGTAGCCTGCCGCAGCGACGAGACCGGCGCGCTGGTGCTGAGCGAGTTCACCGGGGCGGCCGACGAGCTGAACGGCGCCTTCCTGGTGAACCCGCACGACATCGAGGGCCTCAAGGACACCATCGTGCGCGCGGCCACGGTGCCGCCCGCCGAGGCGCGCCGGCGGATGCGCTCCATGCGCCGCCGGGTCCGCGAGCACGACGTCGCCTACTGGGCCGCGAGCTTCCTGCGCGCGCTGGAGAAGTCGCCCGACCACGTGCCAGGCCACGCTCCGGCAGGCACGGAACAGCTCGGCCCGGAAGTTCCAGGCACGGACCACTCAGGCACGGACCACTGAGGCACTGGGCACTCAGGCACGGGGCTCTAACTGCCGGGCAGGCCGAAGGCGTCGCGGGCGAACTCGGCGGCGAGGCGATGCCACCGCGCGGCCCCGCGCAGCATGGCGTGGTCGCCGCCCGGCACCGGCACGGTGGTCACCTGCGTGACGGCCCGGGCCCGCTCGGCGAACGCCCAGGTCTGAGCCGGGCTGGTCACTGTGTCGCGGTCGCCGTGCGCCAGCAGGACCCGTCGTCCGGCGAGCTGACCGACCGGCTCGCCCGGCGGCAGCCACGGCGCCAGCCCGGCCACCGCCCGCACCTGCGGGTGGCCCGCCGCGCGGAGGGCGGCACGCGCGCCCATCGAGTGGCCGATGAGCGCGACCGGCACGTCGCCCAGCCGCCGGGCCGCCTCGTCGAGCCACTGCTCCAGGTCGGCAACCGGTGACGCCAGCCCGGCGTTCCAGCCGCGGACCCGGAACCGCGGCCGGCAGACCGCGATCCCGCCGTCGGCCACGGCCCGCCGCACCGCCCGCGCCACCGGGATCATCCGCACCACGCTCAGCTGCAGCGGCGTGGTGGGCTCCGCGCTCACCGAGCGGCCGCCGTGCAGCACCACGACGAGCCCGCAGGGCCCGGCGCCGGCTCGCGCCGCCGCGTCGTCCTGGCCGCGGGCCCCGGCCTGCGGCCAGGCGCTGCTCACTGCTGCCGCAGTCGCTTGCTCCGGGCCTGCAGCTCGTCGATGAGCTCGGACGCCTGCGCCTTGGACAGCCCCTCGGGCACGTCCGCCCCGGCCTCGCGGGCCAGCGTCCGCAGGTAAGACTCCTGCGGTGCGGTCATCGGCTCGTCACCGGTCACCCAGTCCTGCGGGTCTTTCTGCAGCGGCCCGCTGCTCCCGGCCGGCCCGTCGCTCCCGGCCGGCTCGCTGGCCTGCGCTGGTCCCTCATTGGCCTGCGCTGGTCCGTCGCTCACACGCCCCTCCTCATTCGGTCAGCGCAGGGAGCTACCCGCCTGCCGCGCCAACCACGGTCTCCTCCGCGCCCCCCTTAGCGGTCCGTCCCGGACCCGGCTCCCAGGGTGCGGGTAAAGCCGGGCGGGATGACCACGTCATCGCGGGTCAGCTCGTGCACGGAGGAGCGCCCGAGGCCCAGGAGCGCGGAGTCGATCCCGCCGCGCAGGATGTCCAGCACATTCTCCACCCCGGCCTGGCCGTTGGCCGCCAGCCCCCACAGGTACGCGCGGCCGATCATGACCGCGCGGGCGCCCAGCGCCAGCGCCTTGACCACGTCACTGCCGCGCCGGATGCCGCCGTCGAGCAGCACCTCGACCTGGTCGCCTACCGCGTCGGCGACGGCGGGCAGCGCCCGGATCGTGGCCGGGGTGCCGTCCAGGTTGTTGCCGCCGTGGTTGGAGACGGAGATCGCGGTGACGCCCGCATCGACCGCCCGCCGGGCGTCGTCGACCCGGGTCACGCCCTTGAGCATGAACGGGCCGCCCCACTGCTCCCGCAGCCAGGCCACGTCCTCCCAGGTAGGCAGCGGCGCCTGCATCCACTCGCCGTACGCGCCGAAGAACGTCGGCGCCGCCTCGCCCGGCTTGGCCAGGTTCGGCGTGGTCAGGTCGGGCACCCAGCCGCCCCGCAGGTACTGCCACACCCAGCCCGGCCGGGTCACGGCCTGCGGCGCGAAGCGCATCATCGCCTGCAGGTCCATCTTCTCCGGGATGATCGGGCTGCCCCAGTCCCGGCCGTTGGAGAACGACCAGTCCAGCGTCACGATCAGGCCGACCGTGCCGGCCCGCCGGGCGCGCTCCATCCGCTGCACGAGCACGTCGCGGGTGCCCATCCAGTACATCTGGAAGAAGGTCTGCGGGTTGGCCGCCGCCACTTCCTCGATCGGCTTGCTGGCGAACGAGCTCAGGCTCATGACGGTGCCCCGGGCCGCCGCCGCCCTGGCCACGGCTACCTCGCCGTCAGGGTGCACGGCCTGCACGCCGGTCGGCGAGATGATCACGGGCAGCGAGACCGGCTGTCCCAGCACGGTGGTCGCGAGCTCGCGCTTGGCCGACAGCCCGGCCACGTGCGGGGCGAACCCGAGCTCGGCGAAGGCCTGGACGTTGTCCCGGGCGGTCAGCCCTTTTTCCGAGCCGGCCACCAGGGCGCCGTAGACCGGGGCGGGCAGCCGCCTCCTGGCACGCCGCTGGGCCTCGGCTACCGTCTCGAACCACTTACTGGCCATCGGCTGTCCTCCTCGCGAGCGGTCAGGCCGACATCAGCGCCGCGCTAGCCGCCGTTATTGGCACACAGTGACAATAATGGCTGGCGGGCCGCATGCCAAGCTAGAGACCGGTCCGCTACGAGCCGGTCGCGGCAGGAGAATGAGGCAGGCTCAAGAAAGCGAGACAAGGGTGTCGGACACGGATCAGGCCGGCGGGACCGGTAACGGCGCGGGAGCGGGCCAGGCCGGGGCGGCCCAGCGGCAGGCCGGCGAGTTCACCCGCGATCAGCGCTACATCACCACCCGCATCACGGCCGACGGGCGCGACGGCTACCCGGTCGAGCCCGGCCGGTACCGGCTCATCGTCAGCCGCGCGTGCCCGTGGGCCAACCGGGCTAGCATCGTGCGCCGCCTGCTCGGGCTGGAGCACGCGCTGTCGATGGGCATCGCCGGGCCCGTGCACGACGCCCGGAGCTGGAGCTTCGACCTGGATCCCGGCGGCCGCGACCCGGTCCTGGGCATCGAGCGGCTACAGGAGGCCTACGTCGCCCGCTACCCCGGCTACCGGCTCGGCATCACCGTCCCGGCCATCGTCGATATCACGACGGGCCAGGTCGTGACTAACGACTTCGCGCAGATCACCCTGGACTTGTCCACCCAGTGGAAGGCCTACCAGCGCGCGGGCGCGCCCGACCTGTACCCCGCCGGCCTGCGGGAACAGATCGACGAGATCGCCGAGCTGGTGTTCCGGGACGTGAACAACGGGGTCTACCAGGCGGGATTCGCGGGGTCGCAGCGGGCCTACGAGGCCGCCTACCGCCGGCTGTTTGCCCGGCTGGACTGGCTGTCCGCCCGGCTGGCGGGCCAGCGGTACCTGGTCGGCGACACGATCACCGAGGCCGACGTGCGGCTGTTCACCACGCTCGTCCGGTTCGACCCCGTGTACCACGGTCATTTCAAGTGCAACCGGCAGAAGCTGGCCGAGCTGGCGGTGCTGTGGGCCTATGCCCGTGACCTGTTCCAGACGCCGGGATTCGGCGACACCATCGACTTCGATCACATCAAGCGGCACTACTACCAGGTGCACCGCGACATCAACCCGACCGGGATCGTCCCGGCCGGCCCGGATCTGGCGGGCTGGCTGGCCCCGCACGGCCGGGAGGCGCTGGGCGGCCGCCCGTTCGGCAGCGGCACGCCCCCGGGACCGCCGCTGCCGGACGAGACGGTCCCGGCCGCGCACACGCCGCTGGCGGCATGAGCCGCCGCCGGCTGCCCATCCCGTGATGATCAGGGCGACGGTAGGGCAGACGGCGCGGCGCGGTCCAATTCATCGGCGTTCGCACCGCCCCCGGACGGCCTCTGCCACCACGTGTTCGCCGTCGACCGGAAATTCTCCCGGCGCTGCGGCCCGGGGTGTCGATCTGGCGGCTCGCCGTTCGTGTAGGGGGTAAGAAGCCGGCCTCAGGCCGGCGACCATCCCCAGGAGGAACCGATGACGCAGTACCTGCTGAGCGTTTATCAGCCCGACGGTCCCATTCCGCCGCCCGAGGTGCTTGGCCCGATGACGGCCGAGCTCGGCATCCTGAACGACGAGCTGCGGGCCGCGGGCGCGTGGGTCTTCTCCGGCGGGCTGCACCCGCCGGAGACCGCCACGGTGGTACGGCTCAAGGACGGTGACGTGCTGCTGACCGACGGCCCGTTCACCGAGGGCAAGGAGCACCTGGGCGGGTTCACGATCATCAGCGTGCCTGACCTGGACGCCGCGCTGGCCTGGGCCCGCCGCTTCACGAAGATCACCGGGCTGCCGACCGAAGTGCGGCCGTTCGCTGACCGCAGCCAGGGCCGCTAGCCGGCGTGCCGGCCGTCGGCGGCCCGCAGATCGCGCGGGTGTTCCGCGCGGAGTACGGCCGCGCGGTCGCCGCCCTGATCGGTGTCTTCGGTGACGTCGACGTCGCCGAGGAGGCCGTCCAGGAGGCCTTTGCCGCAGCGGTGGCCCGGTGGCCGTCCCGGGGCATCCCGCCCAGCCCGGCCGGGTGGATCATCACGACCGCCCGGCGCCGGGCGATTGACCGGCTGCGCCGCGAGGCCGCACGGCCGGACCGGCACGCTCAGGCCGCGCTGCTGCACGAGGGCGGGGAGCCAGCACAGGAGGGGCCCGTGCGCGATGACCGGCTGCGGCTGATCTTTACCTGCTGTCATCCGGCCCTGGGCGGCGCCGCGCAGGTGGCGCTGACGCTGCGGCTGCTGGGCGGCCTGACCACCGCCGAGATCGCGCGGGCCTTCCTGGTGCCCGAGCCGACCATGGCCCAGCGGCTGGTCCGGGCCAAGGCGAAGATCCGCGCGGCGCGGATCCCGTACCGGGTCCCGGCGGAGGGCGAGCTGCCGGACCGGCTGCGGACCGTGCTCGCGGTGGTGTACCTCATCTTCAACGAGGGCTACACCGCGAGCTCGGGTGACCAGCTGGTCCGCCCGGATCTCTGCGCGGAGGCTATCCGGCTCGGGCGGGTCCTGGCCGAGCTGATGCCCGACGAGCCGGAGGTGACCGGCCTGCTGGCGCTCATGCTGCTCACCGAGTCGCGCCGGCCGGCTCGCACGACCGCCAGCGGCGGCCTGGTCCTGCTGGCCGAGCAGGACCGGGGCCGCTGGAACCAGGCGCTGATCGTAGAGGGCCAGGCCCTGGTCCGGCGCTGCCTGCGGCGCGGCCGCCCCGGGCCGTACCAGATTCAGGCGGCGATCAACGCCGTGCACAGCGATGCGCCGACCACCGCCGCCACCGACTGGCCGCAGATCCTGGCCCTCTACGACCAGCTCCTGGCCCTCGCGCCGAGCCCGGTAGCGGCGCTGAACCGGGCGGTGGCGGTGGCCGAGGTGCAGGGCCCCGCCGCGGCGCTGGAGCTCGTGGACGACCTGCGCCTGGATGGTTACTACGTGTTTCACGCCATCCGGGCGGACCTGCTCCGCCGGCTGGGCCGCGCCGCCGAGGCCGCGCTGTCCTACGACGCGGCCATCGCCTGCACCCAGAACGCCGCCGAGCGCGAGTTCCTCGGTCATCGCCTCCGGTCCCTCTAGCGCGCGGGCGTGGGCAGCAGGGCCCCGCCGTTTTCGGCCGTCCCGTCGCTGACCACGTCAGCCTCGCCATCCATGCTGCCCGCGTCGCCGGAGCCGGCGCGCTGGACCCGGGCGGGCAGGAACGCCAGGGTGGCCAGGGCCGCCGCCGCGGTGGCGCCCGCGGCGACCAGTGAGCCGGACCGCAGTCCATCCATGAACGCCTGCCGGGCCGCTGCCGCCGCGACGTCCGCCAGCCCGGCGGGCAGGTGTGCGGCCACGTCCAGTCCCGCGACGATGGACTGCCGGGCCGCTGCCCGGGCGGCGGCCGGGACGCCGTCCCGGGCCAGCGCGGTCACGAGGTGGCTGCCGTAGGCCGAGCTCAGGACCGAGCCGACGATGGCCACGCCGAGGGTGCCGCCGATCTCGCGGGTCGTGTCGTTCACCGCCGAGCCGGCCCCGGCCTTGCCGCGCGGCAGCGCGCCCATGATGGCCTCGGTGGCCGGGCTCGTGGTGAGCGCCAGGCCCGCTGCCATGAGGATCATCGCGGTGATGATCCTGCCCCAGTAGGCGGAGTCCACGGCCGTCCCGGCGGCCACAACGAAGCCGGCGCTCATCAGGCCCAGGCCCGCGGTGACGATGATCTTGGTCCCGAGGCGCTTCATCAGCAGGATCGCCACCGGCGAGAGGGCGCCTGTCACGATGGCGAACGGCAGCGTGGCCAGGCCCGCGCGCAGCGTGTCGTAGCCCCGCACGACCTGGAAGTACTGAGTGATCAGGAAGATGAACCCGAACAGGCCGAAGAAGGCCAGGGCGATCGCGGCGCTGGCGGCGCTGAAGCGAGGGTTGCGGAACAGCCGCACGTCGAGCATCGGGTCCGGGCGGCGCAGCTGCCAGTGCGCGAACCCCGCCAGGATCACCAGCGAGCCGGCCAGGCCGCCGAGCGTCGCGGCCGAGAGCCAGCCCTGCCGGGGCGCCTCGATCACGGTCCAGACCAGCAGGCCGATGCCCGCCATGGACAGCGCCGCGCCGAGCGGGTCGAACCGGCCCGCGTTCGGGTCGCGCGACTCCGGCAGCAGCCGCATGCCCGCCACCAGGGCGATGACCACGATCGGCACGTTGATGTAGAAGACCGAGCTCCAGGCGAAGTGCCGCAGCAGCAGCCCGCCGGTCACCGGCCCGATCGCCACGGCCAGGCCGGACACGCCCGACCAGATGCCCACGGCGGTGGCGCGCTCGCGGGGGATCCTGAACGTGCTGGTCAGCAGGGCCAGCGTGGCCGGGTAGATGAGCGCCGCGGCGATGCCCATGGCCGCGCGGCCGGCGATCAGCTCGCCCGTGCTGCGCGACAGCGCGGCGCCAACCGAGGTCACCGCGAACAGGACCAGCCCGGCCTGCAGGACGCGGCGCCGGCCGAGCCGGTCGCCAAGGTTCCCGCCGACCAGCAGCAGCCCGGCGAAAACGAGGGTGTAAGCATCGACGATCCACTGCAGGTCGCGGGTGGAGGCCGACAGCTGCCGGCTCATGGTCGGCAGCGCGACGTTGACGATCGTGTTGTCGACGACGACCAGCAGGACGCTGAGGCACAGCACGGCCAGGATCCACCAGCGGCGCCGGTCCGGCTCAGACGGGGCGGAGTGGGCGGAGAGCGGGGAGAGCATTGCCATCGTCAGGACCTCCTGTAGAACAACGTACTATTACTATGTAACAGCGTTCTACAGAAGTCAACTGCCCGGCAGCCGGGGGAGACGAGCAGCACGATGAGCGAGAAGATGGTCGGCATGAACCCTGCGAGCACCTCGGCCGGCCGGCGGACGCGGACGCCCAGCGCCGCGGTCGGCCGGGAGCTGGTGGCCGCCGCCGAGGCGGTGCTGGTCCGGGACGGACCTGGCGGCCTGACCGTCCGCGCGGTGGCGGCGCAGGCGGGCATCGCCCCGATGGGCGTCTATAACCGCCTGGGCGGCAAAGACGGGCTCGTGGACGCGCTGCTCATCACCGGCTTCGACCGGCTGCGGGCGGCGATCGCCGGCGGCGATGAGCCTGACCTGCTCGAGCGGCTGCGCGCCTGCGGCCTCCGCTACCGGGACTTCGCGCTGGGCAACCGCCACTTCTACGCGATCATGTTCGAGGGCGCCATCCCGCGGGAGTCCAACGCCGGCGAGGTGGCGGTGCACGCGGCGGCGGCCTTCGACCAGCTGGTCCAGAACGTCGAGATGGTGGCGGCGGCCGGCCGCATCCTCGCGCCGGACCCGCGCGAGGTGGCCCAGCAGATCTGGAGCAGCGTGCACGGCGCAGTGGCGCTGGAGATGAAGGGCCTGGTCCTGACGCCCGACCCCGACACCACCTACCGCGCCCTGCTGGACACGCTGCTGCGCGGCCTAGCCGTCTAGCTGGCCGGACTCCGGCTGACCGTTACCTCTTCGGGGTCTGCGGGCCTGCCGTCGGCGGCCAGCCCGGCCAGGAAATCGAGCTGGGCCAGGAAGTGCCGGGTCTCGCCGCCCTCGTGACCGCTGAAGGGGTAGACGGCGATGTCCTTGCGCCCCGCGTAGTGATGGAACGCCGCGAAGATCGTCGACGGCGGGGTGATGGCGTCGGCCAGCCCGACGGAGAACAGCGCCGGGGCGCTCGCGCGCTTGGCATGATTCACCACGTCGATGTAGGACAGCGTCGTGAACACCTGGTCCGACTGGTCGCTGTGCACGCGGCAGTACTCGGCCAGCTCCCCGTAGGGACGGGTGTCGGTGACGTCCACGGCCCGCCGCGGGTGAGCCAGGAACGGCACGTCGGGCAGTGCCGCGGTGATGTCGTCACCGAGGTGCGCGGCGGCGATCGCCAGCCCGCCGCCCTGGCTGCGGCCGGTGGTCACCAGGGGCAGGCCCGCGATGGCCGGACGGCGGCGGGCAGCGTCGGTGGCCCTGGCCGCGTCGATGAACAGCCGGGTGTAGAAGTAGGTCCGCGGATCGGCGATCCCGCGGGTCATGAATCCCGGCGTGCTCGGGGCCCCGTTGTCGCTGAGGTCGGGGGTGTCGGCGCCGCGCCAGCCGCCGCCCTGGCCGCGGGTGTCCATGATCAGGTGCGGGTAGCCCGCGCAGCTGAAGGTCAGCCAGTCGAACGGGTCGCCCCGGCCGCCGCCGTAGCCGATGAACTCGACCACCAGCGCGGCGCCCGGCGCGCGCTCGTGCGGGTCGAGCAGCCACGCCCGGACCGGCTCGCCGCCGTAGCCGGGAAAGGTCACGTCGAGCACCTCCGCGTGCCGCACCCGGCTGTCGGCCGCCGCGAACGTCGGCTCGCCCCCGTGCGCTCGCGCAGTGGCCAGCTGACCGGCCCAGAACTCGTCGAAGTCGGCGGGCTCCTGCACGTCGGGGCAGTACTGGCGCAGCTGCGGAAGCGCAAGGTCGGACAGCATAGATCCTCACGGGAGACTGGCGGCGGGGGCCGTGGCGGGCCGCGGGGCCGTGGTGGGCAGTGGCTGAGCGGCAGCCTATCCCGGCGGCCGGCCGGAGCCCGGAAGGTGCTGCCGGTCAGCCGAGGGCGTGCACAGCGCGGAGAGCGCCCAGGACGATGGCGGCCACCAGAGCCAGCAGGACCGCCGCCGCGACCAGTCGCGCGGCAGGGCTGCGCCATCCGGTCTGGCGGGACAGGCCCGAGATGAGCCGACCAACCTGCTCGATCTCGCCCATCGGCGTCAGCGGGTCGTGCTGGGCGCCGGGCCGTCCTGCTGCCGCGCCGCCGGTCTCCGCGCCGGGAGGGAACCGCCGCTCGGTCATGCTGGCAGCGTTACAGCGTCGCGGCGTCAGGTCAATCGCGCGGGCAGTCCCGGTCCACTCTCCACGCCCCGGCCGGCGCGCCTTCGGCATCGCCGTCAACGTCCTTGCAGCGCGCGGGCAGCGCGCCGGCACTAAGCAGGGTCGGTGTTCGTCGGTGCTGGGGTGGCCTTCGCGAGCCCTGCGAGAAGCAGGTCGATCATGCGACGAGCGTTGTAGTCGGGGTTGGTCTCGACTCCGATGCACAGGTTGCCGATGCCGAGCAGCAGGTCGTGGGGCTGTATGTCGTCGCGCGTGTAGCCGGCGGCGGCGGATGCTTTCAATAGCTGGTCGCACACGGGCAGCAGGCATTCGACGAACTCGGCGTGCAGGCTCTCGAACCCGGCTTGGTCTGATTGCAGCGCCTCGGCCAGGCCGTGCTTGGTGATAAGGAAGTCGGCAAAACCGGGCCACCCATGACCGCAGCGCTGCGTACGGCGTTTCGTCGGCTGCGGGGGTGATGCTCTCGGCGGCGGCGAGCGCGTCGAGCTGGTGCCGAAAGACCGCTACGACAAGATCGGCCCGGGTGGGGAAGTGCCGATAGATGGTGCCCATGCCGACGCCGGCTTCAGCGGCGATGTCCCGCACGGGGGCGTCGACCCCGCGCGCACGAACACGACCGCGGCGGCGTCCAGGAGCGTCTGCTCGTTGCGTCGGGCGTCAGCCCGCTTGCGCCGACGAACGTTGGCCGGCGACGTATCGGCCGTGGTCATCCGGGCCACCTCCATCGCCTTGCTAAGCGGAGCATTGCTCCGTATGCTGATGCGGAGCGGCGATCCGGATTCCTATCATGCCAGATCGTCGCGCCGCGTCAGGCCATCACGGCCTTTACTAGGAAGGCATTCATGTCATGAGCACTACAACATCGACCGGCGTGCACACCGGCTTGATGTCGCCGATCATCTCAGTCAAGCCGGTCGCGCTCGAAGCCCCAGACCGTGGCCAAGACCTGCAGGTACGGGTATCAGCGCCGACGACCGGTCGCGACCCGCTGGGAAGGATCGACTCGAAGTGAACAGCGCCCTCGAGTCGGCCCGCAGGCCCAGCTTCGGAATCATGACCGCCCCATCGCAGGTCGCCTACGGCGACGTCCTGCGGGTCTGGCGCGAGGCGGACAGCATCCCGCAGATCGAGCATGCCTGGCTGTTCGACCACCTCATGCCGATCTTCGGCGACCCGAACGGGCCCGCCTTCGAGGGCTGGACACTGCTGTCGGCCCTGGCGGCCCAGACTGAACGACTACGGCTCGGGCTGATGGTGACCAGCAACAGGTTCCGCCCGCCGGCCATGCTGGCCAAGATCGCCGCCGGCGTCGATGTCATCTCCGGCGGGCGGCTAGAGTTCGGCATCGGCGCCGGATCGAACCTGACCGCGCCGATCGCCCGTCGCGAGTACGAGGCTCACGGCCTGCCCTTCCGCGACGCCGCCTACGCAGTGGGCAGCCTCGCCGAAACGTGCACGATCATCCGCCGGCTGTGGACCGAGACCGAACCATTCGACTTCGACGGCAGCTACCATCAGCTCACGGGCGCGTTCTGCAGCCCCAAACCCGTGCAGCAGCCGCACCCGCCGATCACGATCGGGGGCCGCGCCACCCCGACGATGCGCGTGATCGCCGAGCACGCCGACCGGTGGAACATGCCCGGCGGCAGCATCGACGACGCGATCGCGCGCTGCGCCGCGCTGGACCGCTTGTGCGCCGAGATCGGCCGCGACCCGACCGAGATCACCCGCTCGATCGTCCTACCCGTCTCCTACGAACAACCCGCCGACACCCTGGACGCAATCCGCGCGGCGCTCGACGGCGGGTTCAGCCACATCGTGCTCAGCCTGGGCGGGCCCTATCCAGCCGAGGCCGCACGCTGGGTCGCCGACACCCTCATCGCGCCCGCTCACTGACCCAGAGCGCTTCGCTCGACGCTCTTGACCGAGACGTGCCGGCTCGGGCATCGGGGATCACATTATGCGTCGCCTGATCGCCGCCTCGAGGTTGTCGAGCTCGTTGCCGCGATGGGCGCGGTGCTGCTGCGTCCAGGTTTCGTCGTGGAGGGGATCGACCGTCATGACCATGTTCGTGCGGTCACCGGCGGGCTCGATGTCGATGGTCGTCAGGTGCTCATACGGCTCGTGGTCGGGCACGAAGTCGATCAGTGACAGGTAGGCGAGGCGGGCCGGCGGTGCGACCTCGGTGAACGTCTTACGCACCTCAATCGAGAGCGGATTGCCGGTGTTCCGCATGAACGCGACCTGTTCCGGCGCGGTCGCAGTCATGGTGTACCGCAGCTGACCGCCGGGCCTGAGCTCGAGCTCGCTCACCCGGCTTTCGAAGCCGTCGGGGGCAAACCACTCCCCGAGGCCGGCGGCGGTGGTCCACAGCTCCCAGATGAGCTCCGCCGGAGCGTCGTACGTGCGCTCGAACCGCGCGGCGTTCGGGCTGGGCGTGGGTTCGGTGGTCATCGATTCTCCTCGGTTGTGCCGCCTCCTCTCGGGCGGATCTGCAGCAGTGACGAACGGCCAAGCGCCGGACGGACACCACCGGCGCGGAAATCTCCTCGGTGGTTGATGTCCGTCCACGGCGACGCTGTTCGTCTGATACTTGAAACCGGCATCGACCCGTGGCTGGAGGACTCATGCAGTACGCGTTGTTGGCCTACGCCCCGCCCGAGGACACGGACCGGGCAGCACGCCCTATTCCGGGTAGCCTTGCCGCCTTGCTTGACCGGCCGAACGTCACCGGCTGGGGCCGCCTGCACGCTGACGAGTCGGCGACGACGCTGCGCAACGACGACGGGCGGATGCTGCTGACCGACGGACCGTTCATCGACAGCAAGGAGTACCTCGCCGGCCTGTTCCTGATCGAGGCCGACAACCTCGACGGGGCACTCGCCATCGCCGAGGAACTGCTCCAGGAGACCAGGCCCGGTGTCGCGATCGAGGTGCGGCCCCTCCTCGACGGACGCTTCCGTGGCGCTTGACGCCGTCTTCCGCGATCAGTGGGGCCGCGTGCTGGCAACACTGGTCGGCATCCTGGGCGACATCGAGCTGGCCGAAGACGCGGCCGCCGAGGCGTTCGCCATCGCCGCCGAACGCTGGCCACGCGACGGGGAACCGGCCAACCCCACCGGCTGGTTGATCACGACCGCGCGTAACCGCGCAATCGACCAGCTGCGCCGCCAGCAGGTCCTGGCCGCGAAGACGACGCTGCTCGCCCGCGACCTCGAGGCCGGACCACACCCACCGGAGGCCCTCATGGACGACGCCGTCACCATCCCGGACGAGCGGCTGGAGCTGATCTTCACCTGCTGTCACCCGGCGCTTGCCCTCGAGGCGCAGGTGGCGCTCACCCTGCGCACCCTCGGCGGCCTGTCCACCGACGAGATCGCGCTGGCGTTCCTCGTCCCGTTCGAGACCATGAGCAAGCGACTGACCAGGACCAAGCACAAGATCCGCGACGCGGGCATCCCGTTCGCCGTGCCGCCCGATCACCAGCTACCCGACCGGCTGGCGGCCGTCCTCGCCGTGGTCTACCTGATCTTCAACCAGGGCTGGGGTGGCGGCCGCGTCGACCTCGCCGCGGAAGCGATCCACCTCGGCCGGGCACTGGCCGACCTCATGCCGGACGAGCCGGAAGTACTCGCGCTGCTGGCGCTGATGCTGCTGCACGACACCCGCAAGGCAGCCCGCCTGCGCGACGGACAGGTCGTCCCCCTCGACGACCAGGACCGTACCCTGTGGGACACGCGGCAGATCGACGAGGGCCGAGCGCTGCTGCAGCGGGCCATGACACGACGGCGCACCGGGCCCTACCTGGTCCAAGCGGCCATCGCGGACCTGCACCTGTACCAGCCCCGCGACTGGCGGCAGATCGCCGCCCTGTACGAAACGCTCGCCCGACAGACCGGCTCCCCGATCGTCGAGATGAACCGGGCCATCGCCGTGGCCGAGATCGACGGGCCTGAAGCCGGCCTGGCCATCCTCGACCGCCTCGACCTCGACCATTACCGATACTTCCACTCCACGCGTGCCGACCTTCTGCGTCGCGCCGGCCGGGACAGTGAGGCCCACCACGCCTACCGCCGCGCGCTCGACCTCGCGCAGACCGAGCCCGAACGGCGCTTCCTTCAAGACCGGCTGGCCGAGACAGCACCCTCCGTTACGAGCTAGCCCGGCTGCGCCAACTCATGATCGACGAACCATCGAGCTGGCCGGACCGGGCTCTGATGAGCTAGCCCCCGGGCCACGTTACCGGCGGGAGACCTTCTCGCCAGCCCGTTGCCGCTTTCGGGCCTACCTGGTCTGCCCCGGCGTCAGTCGTCGTCATCGTCGGTCCGCCACGCTCCGCGGGAGGTGCGCCCGTGGGCACGCCGGTAGGTGTCCGGCGGTGCTCAGGTACGTGCCAGCACCAGGTACCGGCGCCTGGAGAAGTCATCCTCGCGGGTGGCCCCGCAGTCAGGAGCCATGTCATGCTGTTGCCAGCGAGGCCCCTTCCGGATTCGGACGCGCCCGGCCACCCGGTATGAAGGAGTACGCCCATGTCCTCGCCTGATGTCCAGCCCCGGTCGCTTCCGATGGGTCCGCCCCCGCACACCCAGGACCCGTACACGCGGATGAAGAGTCCGCGCGGGATCCCGGTGGATCAGCTGGTCTCGGTGCTGCAGAAGGAGATACGTCGCAGCCACGTGGACAACGCGGTCCTGGCGGCGTACGAGATGCACAGCACCTCTGCGGAGGTCGCCGGGCACCTGTGGCGGCGGCTGCGGTTGATCGCCGTGGAGGATGTCGGCATGGGTGCGCCCCTCGCGCCGGTGCTGCTGCGGGAGCTCCAGGCGGACTACGACACCAGTGGCGGGACTGACTGGATGCAGGTCGTGCACGCGGTGCGCTACCTGGCCACCGCTCCGAAGGACCGCACCAGCTCTGAGCACGCTGACTACGCGCGCACGATGGTCGAAGCCGGGAAGCTGGTGGTCGATGTCCCAGATTACGCATTGTGTGTGCACACGCGCGCTGGTCAGGAGATGGGTCGCGGGTTGGTGCAGTGGTGGGAGAACGGCGCTCAGGTGCGCGACGAGTTGCCGGGCGCCGATCACGCGTACCGGGATGCGCTGATCTCGTTGTGCCGGCAGGCCGGGGTAGACACCGATCCCCGGCACTGACACTCACCTGGCGCTTCCAGGGGTGCAGCCAGCGTAAGGACAAAACCTGCCATGGCTGATCTGCGGTGAGGGTTACCGTCCGTGGTCACCTGGGCGTAGCGACTCCAGGTTCCTCCGGCTTCGGCGGCGATCCGGGTGGTGGTCTTTGTGGAAGTAGCCGAGGGACTGGGCGATCACCGGGCCGGGGCCTGGAGGACGAGCTGGCGCAGAGCTGCGGGCCGGGCGATTCCGGCGTGAAGGCCCAGCCGGTTCAGCTGTTCGCGGAGGGTGCCTGCGTTGAGGGCTGTCCGGCGCGCTGGCAGTTCACCGCCGCCGACCTCACCCGCAGCCACCTCAGGCCCCTCCGCGACCCCACCCACCCCGAGGCTTAACGGAAGATCCTGCTCGGTTACTACTTAGACCCCGTAAAAGGAGGCCGTGCGCGCGGCCGCCTCGTCAAGTGGCGGTATGACGGCGCCGGCGATGCCCTGCTCGATGATGAGGATCTCGTTGTATGCCTCCGCTTTGCCCGCGAAAGCCGACGGTCTGGCAGACCGCCGACGGTCTGGCAGACCTCAGAATGTCAGTGGTGCCGCCTAGAATCGAATGTACGAGCTAGCGATATCGGAGGGTTCGGAGGAGGTGTCGGCCGTGAGCGGTCCGGGTCAGGCCGGGGGTGGTTTCGCGGGCGCCGGTGGCTTCGCGGGCGCAGATTTCGCGGGCGCGGCCGATGCGCTGGCGACTGCGACGGCCGCGCTGGCGTTCGTGGCCCGCGCCGAGGTGGCGTCGCTGCCGACCGCGACCCAGGCCGGCCTGCTGAGAGAGCTGGAGCGCGCCGAATCGGCACATACCGCGGCCCGGGCCCAGGTGCTGGGCGCGTTCGCCGGGCAGCAGGGTTACGAGGACGACGGGCATCAGGGCGCCCGGTCGTGGCTGATGTGGCAGACCCGGGTCACGCGGGGCGCGGCCGTCGGCGCGGCGGGCTGGTCCCGGCGGCTGGCCGCCCACCCGCTGGTGGCAAACGCCTTAGCCGAGGGACAGGTCTCGGCGTCCTGGGCGAAGCACATCTGCGACTGGTCGGAGCTGATGCCCGGCGAGCTGCGCGGCCATGCGGACCGGATCCTGCTGGCTGCCGCCGCCAGCGGTGCGGGGCTGGCCGACCTGTCCGGGCTGGCCGAGGAGATGTACCGCCGCAGCGCTCCGCCTGACCGCGACGGCGAAAGCGACGCAGACGGCGGGGGCAGTGCTGGTGACGACGGGTTCGGAGACCGGTCCCTGCAGCTCGAGCTGCATTTCCGGGGCGCGGGGAAGCTGACCGGGGACCTGACTCCCGAGTGCGCCGCGGCGCTCGCCGCGATCCTGGACTCCCTGGGCAGGAAAGCCGGCCCCGAGGACGAGCGCACCACGGCCCAGCGCCACCACGACGCCCTCGAAGAAGCATGCCGACGGCTGATCAGCACCAAGTGCCTGCCCGGCGTCGCCGGGCAGTCCACGCAGATCCAGCTGCACATGACCCTGGATCAGCTTCGCTCCCTGCCCGGCGGCGCCGACCTAGAACGGGATTGGGCGGCCGGGCAGGCCCAGGCGGCCGGCCGCGCCGCCGGAGACGGCCAGCCTGGCTGGGCCGCCAGCCGGGCCGCCGCCCTGGCCTACGCCTGCGACGCCCAGATCGCCCCCATGGTCACCGGCTGCCTCGACCCCGCCGCGCTCGCCCAGGCCGTGCACGCGTTCCTGGCCGCGGCCCATCGGGGACCCGGTTGCTACATCCGCGGCTGCACGTGCCAGGACGCTGCCGCCTCCGGCATACCCGGCGCCTGCGAGCACCCGGCAGCCGGACCCGAGGACCGCGCCAGGAAGGCCCTTCCCCCGATGACCCTGGACCGGCTGACCAGCACCTTGCTGCACCCAGCCTCCCGCCGCCTGCCACGGCCATCACCTCATCCCGCGTTCCCGCGGCGGGGCCACCGCCCTGCACAACCTGGCCCTGGCGTGCAAGTCATAAGGACACAGGTGAGCTATGTTCTGGGCTCGGCGGCGCAGCCGCCCTGGCCGACTACGAGCCGGGCGCGGTTTCCTGCCATCGTGATGGTCAGCTCGTGCTCTCTTGCCAGATGCCGATGACGTTGCCTGCGGGGTCGCGGACGGTGGCGATGGTGAGGTTGCCTTCCTGGTAGGGCTGGGTGACCACCTCTGCGCCTTGCTCGGCTGCCTTGCGGAGTGCGTCGTCGAGCTGGGTGACGTAGATGTAGGGCCGGATTCCGGCTTCCCCGGCGGGGAGCAGGTCGGTGCGCCAGTGCCCGATGACGTGGCCGGTGCCGTCGCTGAAGCTCGCCTGGTCGCGTATCTGCCAGCCGAAGACCGCGTGGTAGAAGTCCGCGGACTGTGCCACATCTTGTGCGGGCATCCCGAGGTAGGAGACACCGCCGGGCCGGGCCACCGTGGCCTCGACGCCCGGGTCTGCAGGTGCGCTGTGATCGGTCATTTCTTACCCCTCCTGCTTCGGCTATGGCTATGGCAGTACCATAGCCGAATATGAGTGTCCCGGACACAGGCGCACCGGCGTCCCGCGGCTACCGCTCGCCGCGTCGCGAAATCCAGGCACGCCGGACTCGTGCCCGCATCATCGCGGCAGCCGCCCAGCGGTTCCTGGCCCACGGCTATGCGGGCACCACGATGCGCGCGGTCGCCCGTGACGCCGGCGTCGCGCTGCCCACCGTCGAGCTTGCCTTCCGGACCAAGGCGCGGCTGCTGAAGGCAGTGATCGACGTCGCGATCGCGGGCGACGACGAACAGGTGGCGATGCTGGACCGCCAGTGGGCGAAGCAAGCTGAGTCCATCGCCGGGCCGCCGAATTTCGTCGCGGCATTCGCCCGGGTGCTCGCCGGCTCAGCCGAGCGGGCCGCGGGGCTGGCGGCGACCGCTCTGGAAGCCGCCCGAGCCGAAGAGGACATCGCCGCAGTAGCCGCGCAGCTCATGTCTCAGCGAGAAGTTATGGCCACGTGGCTGGTAGACGGCATCATGCACCGGTCCGCCCTCCGCGAGGGAACAGACCGCGCCGCCGCCGTCGACACGGTATGGGCGCTGATGGACCCGGTGGTGTTCTGCCGTCTCACTGGTGATCGGCACTGGACGACCGCACGCTTCGAGCGCTGGTTCACCGACAGTGTCACGCGCCTCGTGCTACCCGCCGATAACACCCGGTGACGCCAGCCGGGAGCCGTTCTCCCAGCTCAGTGGCGCATATGTGCGCATCGACATAGCCTGCTCTGCTCGTTCCACCACCTGATCGCCGTGCACCGCTGGGGCTGGACCCTGCAGCTCAATGCCGACGGCACCACCACCGCCACCAGCCCCGACCGCACCAGGGTCCTGCACAGTCACGGACCACCCCAGGTCACCGCGGCCTGAGCCGCGTTACCGACTCGTTATCAGCGCGTACTCCCTACCGCAGAATGATCTGCGAACGCGAGGTCGGCCGCTGGTGGTCGGCCGGCGCGAGCGGGCCCGCGGCGCTACGCCGCTTCCACGACAACGGATCCTGACGGGGCAGCCTCGCTAGGATGCTGGGGTGCGCACCCACGTCGCCTTGCTGCGGGGCATCAATGTCGGCGGCCGGAACAAGATCGCTATGGCGGACCTGCGGGAACTGATGTCCTCGCTCGGGCACACCGAGGTGGCTACCTATATCCAGAGCGGCAACGTGCTGTTCGCCAGCCCGCAGGCCGATACCGCCCGGCTGGCGGCGGACATGGAGGCAGCGATCGCCGAGCGGCTCGGGGTCAGCTGCCGCGTCGTGATCGTGTCGCGCGAGCAGCTGGCCCGGGTCATCGCCGACAACCCGTATCCGCAGGCGATCAGCCCCAAGCACCTGCACGCGGTGTTCCGGAGCGAGGACCTGACCGCCGAGGGGATCAAGGCGGTCGCGGAAGCTCAGCAGCGGGCCGCCGACAAGGGCAGCCCGGACGAGGTCACCGTGGTCGGCCGGACGCTGTTCCTGCATACTCCGGACGGGCTCGGGCGCAGCGAGCTGGCCGCCCAGCTGGCCCGGCCGGCTGTCGCGCGGCAGGCGGCCGGCACCGCCCGCAACTGGGCGACGGTGACCAAGCTGCAGGCACTGCTCGATGAGTGAGGGCGACGTGCTGCGAGCCCTCGACGGCAAGGGCGCGGTGGTAACCGGCGGATCCCGCGGGATCGGCCGGGCGATCGTGCAGCGGCTGGCGGCTGAGGGCGCGGCGGTGCTGTTCAACTACGCCCGCAGCGCCGATGAGGCGGCGGTGGTGGAGCAGGCGGTGGCGGAGGCCGGCGGCCGGGCTCGCGGCGTGCAGGCCGACCTGCGCGATCCGGAGGCCGCCGACGCGCTGATGGCCCAGGCGCAGGAGTACCTCGACGGCCTGGACGTGCTGGTCAACAATGCCGCCCTGGATTTCAGCTCCAGGCTGATCGCCGACACCGAGGCCGAGATGTTCGACGTCGTCATGGGCGTCAACGCCCGGTCGGCGTTCCTGACCATGCGGCACGCGGCCCGGACGATGCGCGACGGCGGCCGGATCATCAATATCTCGACCCTCAACACCACGCGGCCAGGGCCGAAGTCGGCTCTGTACGCGGCGAGCAAGGGCGCGCTGGAGCAGCTGACCAAGGTCGCGGCCATCGAGCTGGGCAGCCGCGGCATCACCGTCAACGCGGTCTGCCCCGGTGCCACCGACACCACCCTGCTCTGGCATAACAACCCGGGCGCGACGCCGGAGGAGGTGGCGAAGGAGACGCCCCTGGGCCGGGTCGGGCAGCCCGCCGACATCGCCGACTTCGTGGCCCTGCTGGCCGGGCCGGACGCCCGCTGGATTACCGGGCAGGTCATCGGCGCGACCGGCGGGATGGGATAACGGATCCGCGGTGGACTCCAGCGAGCGCGAGCAGCTGCGCACGACGTTCGACTCCGCGGCGCGGCTGTATCAGCAGGCGCGGCCGGAGTACCCGGCGCGGCTCTACGACGAGCTGGTGACGGCGGCCGGGATCGGGCCGGGTGACCGCCTGCTGGAGGTCGGCTGCGCCACCGGCAAGGCGACGCTGCCGCTGGCGCGGCGCGGGCTGCGGATCACCTGCCTGGAGATCGGCCCGCAGCTGGCCGCGGCGGCGCGGCAGAACCTGGCCGCCATCCCGGCCGTCGACGTCATCGACGCCGACTTCGAGACCTGGCAGCCGCCGCCCGGGGACCGGTTCGACGTGGTCTTCGCCGCGACGGCCTGGCACTGGATCGACCCGGCCACGCGGTACCGGCGGGCCTGGTCGCTGCTGCGGCCCTGCGGCCATCTGGCGTTCTGGGACCAGGCCCACGTCTTCCCGGACGGCGGCGACCCGTTCTTCGCCGACATCCAGGAGGTGTACGACGAGGTCGGCGAGGCCCTCCCGCCGGGCGCGGTCCAGCCCCGGCCGGGCGAGGTGCCCGACAGCCGGGCGGAGATCGAGGCCAGCGGGCTGTTCGGCGACGTGATCGTCCGCCAGCTCGACTGGGAGGTCAGCTACGACGCCGACGGGTACCTCCGCCTGCTGGACACGTTCTCCGGGCACATCGCGATGACGGCGCAGCGGCGGGAGCGGCTGTACGGCGAGATCCGCCGGCGGCTGGCCCAGCGCCCCGACGGCCGGCTGCGGCGGCACTGGGGCTCGGTGCTGCACGTGGCGCGGCGCCTGGACGCCCCGCGCTAGTGACCGGCGGTCCCGACTGGCTAGGCCCGTGGCCTGACTAGCTAGTGCTGTCGCAGGTCGGCGAGCGCCTTCTCGACGCGGCGCTGGCGGGTCTGCTCGGTCTTGGCGCTCTCGATGGCCTGCACGTGCCGGAACTAGTGGCTGTAGGACACAGAACCTGTAACTGCCCGACAGAAGAGGAGGCCGGCGGTGCCGACGCTGCCCGAGTTCGCCCTGGAGAGCTTCTTCGCGCGCTGGGAGTTCGCCGCCCGGTACCACCTGACCGCCTCCGACGCGCAGTCCCTGCCGCTGGCTGAGCTGCTCGGCCTGGCCGACGCCGACGGCCGGGCCCGCTGGGAGTCGCTGTCGCTGGGCTACACCCACTCGCGCGGCCTGCCGGCGCTGCGCGCGGAAATAGCGGCCACTTACGAGCAGCTCAGCGAGGACGACATCCTGTGCTTCGCCGGCGCCGAGGAGGCCCTGTACCTGGCCATGCAGGTCCTGCTCGAGCCGGGCGACCACGCCGTGGTGATCACGCCGAACTACCAGGCCGCCGAGACCGTCCCGATGTCCGTCTGCCACGTCACGGGGCTGGCCCTGCGGCCGGCCGAGGGCTGGGCGCTGGACCTGGCCGACCTGCGGCGGGCGCTGCGGCCGGCCACCCGCCTGGTGTCGGTGAACTTTCCCAACAACCCGACCGGCGCCGTGGCCGACCCGGATACCTGGCGGGAGCTGGCCGCGCTGTGCGCCGAGCGCGGGATCACCCTGTTCAGCGACGAGGTCTACCGGGGCCTGGAGCAGCCGCCGCACGCCCCGCTCCCGCAGGCGGCCGACCTGCTGCCGGGCGCGCTGTCGCTGAACGTGATGTCCAAGGCCTACGGCCTGCCGGGGCTGCGGATCGGCTGGATCGCCTGCCGGGACCACGCGGTGCTGGCCCGCCTGGAGCGCGCGAAGGACTACACCACCATCTGCAACTCCGCCCCCAGCGAGGTCCTCGCGCTGATCGCGCTGCGCGCCCGCGATCGCGTGCTGGCCCGGACCCGGCAGATCGTGGCGGCCAACCTGCCCGCATTCGACGAGTTCTTCGCCCGGTTCCCCGACTTGTTCGCGTGGCAGCGGCCGCAGGGCGGCTGCGTCAGCTTCCCCCGCTACCTCGGCCCGGACGGGGTCGAGGCCATGTGCGCGAACGTGCTCCGGGACGCCGGCGTGCTGCTGCTGCCGGCCAGCATCTTCCGGTCCCGGCTGACGCCGGTGCCCGCTGACCGGTTCCGCGTCGGGCTGGGCCGCAGCGACCCGGAGGAGGGACTGGCCGCCTGGGGGCGCTGGCTCGACCAGCGTTAGAGCCGGTCAGCTGCCAGCGGCGCCGACCTCCGACCGCCAGCTGTACGTGGGGTCGTACCCGAGCACCCGGCGGGCCTTCTCGATGGACAGCAGCGTGTCGTGCGGCCCCACTTCGCGCTTCCAGGGCACCCCGGGGTAGAACTCGGCCACCAGCTCGGTCACCGGGCGGGTCACGACGGTGTCGGGGCTGGCGATGATGAAGACGTCGGCGCCGGTCAGCGGGGCCTCCAGGGCCTTGCGCACGGCCTGGGCCCCGTCGCGGGCATCGATGTAGGCCCACAGGTTCCACTTGCGCCGGGCCGGGTCGGCGTCGAAGCCGGGGAACTCCGCGTAGTCCGAGACCAGCATGACGTTCGAGAAGCGCAGGCCGATGATCTTCATCTCCGGCTCCCAGCGGCAGAACTGCCGGGCCATCTCCTCGCTCACGGTCTTGGACAGCGAGTAGGAGGACTCCGGCCGCGGCGGGTACTCCTCGTCCACGGGGACGTAGGGCGGCGGCGTGTCGAAGGGCAGCCCCAGGACGGTCTCGCTGGACGCCCAGACCACGTTGCGGACGCCGAAGTGCCGGGCCGCGGCGAAGACGTTGTAGGTGCTGATGGCGTTGTTGCGGAACAGCTCGGCGTTGGGCACCAGGCCCGGCGCGGGCACCGCGCCCAGGTGCACCACCGCGTCCACCCCGTCGTAGCGGTCGTCGATCTGGTGCAGGGCCTCCAGGGCCTGGCCCATGTCGGTCAGGTCAGCCTTCAGGAACGGCACCGAGCTGTCCGGCGGGGGAGCCAGGTCGACGTTGGTGACCTGGTACCCGTGCTCGACGAGCTCGGTCAGGCAGGGCTGGCCGAGCTTGCCGCTGCCGCCCGTCACCACTACATGTGTCATGCGTGTTCTCCGTTACTGTGCCTGGGCAGTCGGGGCACTCTAGGGCAGCCGCTCGACGGCGCTGCGCAGGAAGCCGTCGTGCCGGCGCAGCAGCAGCTCCCTGGTCAGGTCCGGGCGGCCCTGGCGGGCGATGGCGTCCGGGAACCAGCCCAGGCCAGGCGGCGTGGCCAGCGCGGCGACCACGTCCCAGTAGGCCACGTCGGCTGCGGGGGCCCCGGCCGCCTGCTCGTAGCCGGCGAGCACCTCGGCCGCGGCCCCCTGGCCGTAGCAGAAGGCGGCATCCATGCGCAGCGACCCGAGATCGACGCCCGGCGCCCCGGCGCCCGCGCAGTCCCAGTCGACCAGGCCCGACAGCGTGTCGCCGGCCCAGAGCGCGTTGCCCTGCCACAGGTCGCCGTGCACGAACACCAGCCGCTGGTCCGTGGGCGCGAGCCGGGCCAGCCTGGCCTCCGCGATGCGCTGGAGCTGGCCCATGTCGTGGCCGGCGCGCAGCGCGGCGAAGTCCGTGTCGCCGATGGGATAGTGGCGGCGGGGCAGGTCGGGGGAGGGCTGGCGGGGCACGGCGTGCAGCCGGGCCGCCACGGCGCCGAGGGCACGCAGCCGGGCCGGGCGGGGGTCGGGCGGGATGGTGCTGGTGCCCGGCAGGCAGGTGGTCAGCAGGACCGGGACGCCGGCCACCGGGCCGGCGTCGTGGCCGAGCAGCGCCGGGACCGGCACGCCGGCCTGCGCGGCCAGCCGCAGGCCCGCCACCTCTGCCGCGAACAGCCGCTCCTCGCCGGGCCGCCCGGTGCGCAGCACGAGCTCCCGCTCCCCGGCCCGGACGAGCCACGGCGAGCCGCCGTCCCGCAGACCGCGCAGGACGGTTACCCCCGGACACCCCGCGACGCCGGCCGCCCAGTGCAGCACAGCCGGGTCCAGCACAGCCGGGTGGACCGGAGGCGGGCC